>Ga0065705_10104868_pt1 | contig 10514 bp, 10 predicted proteins | sample SwibulcommuniRL2_FD_59092 | JGI IMG/M metagenome (GOLD analysis project Ga0065705, IMG submission 59092) | Bulk soil microbial communities from switchgrass field near Rose Lake, East Lansing, Michigan, USA - RL2 Bulk Soil v2 (version 2) | ecosystem: Environmental > Terrestrial > Soil >... | reverse complement strand
CGGGCAATTGCGCCGCCAGCAGCCACTCGCGGAACGTGCCGGTGAAGCCGACGAGTCCGAGGCCCACGAAACCAACGAGCAGATAACCGACGTTGGCGGCCGCGCCGATCAGCCCGGCCATAAATGCCCGCGAGCGATTTGGCCAGACTTCCATCACGAGTGCCACGCCGAGCGACCACTCGCCCCCCATGCCCAGGGCGGCGATAAACCGCAACACACCCACTTGCCACGGCTGGGCGGCGATGCCGCACAGGCCGGTGAAGATGGCGTAGGTGAGCACGCTGAGCGTCATGGCCCGCACGCGGCCAATGCGGTCGCCGAGCCAGCCGAAGAGCACGCCGCCGGTGGCCGCTCCGATCAGAAAACCCGCCGTAATGATGCCAAACCACAGGCCGATTACGCTTTCGTCCGTGGTGCTGAGCAGGTCCTTGACCGCTGGCCTGCCGACCATCGAGAAGATGCCCATCTCTGCCCCGTCGAACATCCAGCCCAAGAGTGCAGCGGCGAGGGCCATCCATTTGCCTTTTTCGGCAGGCGCGGAGGCTGCAAGTCCGGTGGAAGCGTCCGACGTTTCAGCGCGAACCATGGGCAATTGGAGCCGGCGGGAGAGGGGAGCGTGTGCCGATTCTAAGATGCTCTGTGCGCCGGCCGCAACCCGCCCTAACGATCGGCGATCAGGCGATACAGCTTGACCTGATTTCGCTCCCTTTGCTCGTTCGGATCCGAGTTTCGCGGATCGTAAAGGTCCAGCGCCACAAGCAGACTTGGGCGGTATTCGTGAGAAGCGATGGGATTCGAGCGTGCTAGCGCCGCGCGCTGAGATTGATTTACCTGCGCATCGCCCAGCGAATGTGGGCCGAGTACCAGGTACGTGGCAATCGGCTGGCCCGCATCCCGCGCGGGCTCGGTCGGAATTTCCTGGAGCGGAACGACTACCGGCTCGCCTGCCGTCCTGAGTTGAAACAGGACCGCCGGTTCGCCCAGGACATAGATGACTCGTGGCTGTGACGTTGGGTCCAAGTCTCTTATCAGCTCGCGGCATGCGACCAGCAGGTTCAGCCGGCTCTCACGGTGGAATCCGTGGTGGACAAAGCACATGTGATGATAGAACGCCACCAGCGCGGCCAGTCCAAGAACGCCGGTGGTTGCTGAAGTTAGTCGCCAGGCTCCCCGCTTCCGCTCCGTCGCAAAAAGAAAGTGCCGGGTCAGTTCATCCAGCAGCACGGCCGCTCCCAGCCACGCGGCCAAGAGCCACGGCACGAGCAGCCGTGGATAGGGCCAATAACAGGACGTTGCCAAGGCGAGGCCGCAGTACCACGCAGTCACGAGTGCCAGGCCAACCTGTCGTCGCCGCGTCGCCTCGTCAGCCGCAGGCATCTTTGACAAGCCAATGGCACTCGCGACCAGGCCAAGCGGCGCGGCGGCAACTACGAAAACGAAGCTCGTTCCCAGAGCGGCGAAAAGCAGCGCGACGATGCTGGCAATCGCGCAGCACGCCAGCCCACGCCAAGCTAACCCTTCCTTGCGCAGCATTATCACCGGCAATGCTGCTGCCAGTGCCACGCCAATCCAACTTACATATCCCTCAATGCACTGTTGGCTGGCGACGTGCCGCGACAGACTATCGAGCCAACCGGACAGTCCCACGACATAGCGGGCGTGATTGGCCGCGATCGGCGCGTAGCCTCCCTGCGATTGGAGCGACCACAGGTAGGGCAGCCAAATGATTGCTGCTGTAGCGGCCGCCACAACCATGCAAAGTACCAACACGCGAAGCGTCGGCGGCTGCGGTGCCTTGTTCGATAATTTGAAACTCGTCCACTTTGTCATCAGCACAAGCAGCGGCAAGGCAGTGCCACCAATCGCCAGCGGCAGCCAGCCGTTGTACTTGGTCCACCAGGCCAGCCCGGTGAAGAGGCCGCCGACCACCGCCCAGCGATAGTCGCCGCGCAGGTAAGCGAAGCCAATCGCTTGTACGGCCAGCACGATCCACAGGCCCAATAGCGCATCCGTTAGTGCCGCCGTGCTGTACAAGATGTGGAAATCGGAGAGGGCACACAGCGCAGCCGCCGCCAGACCGACGGCGGGGCTGAACCACGTGCGGCCGAACCACCAGATGGCGACGATCGTTGCTGACCCCGCCACGAAGCTCGGCAAAAGTGCGGCCAGGTTGGGCGCAAGTCCGGCGATCATGCCGGTTTCGATCAATGCAGGCAATAGCGGCGGCGCGTACAAATGCCGTAGCGGATAGGCATAGTCGGGCGGGCCGAACCAGAGGTTGGAGGCATACACGCCTTCATCGAAATGCTCCACGGCGGACTGCGACAACGCGACCAGCCGCAGCGCGACTCCGGCTGCCAGCAGAGTCGCCAGAATCACAAGCTCGCGGCGCGTCATCCCCGCAGATTACTTGCCGCTGCTTCGCGGGAAAAGCTACCGCAACTTCGGGCGCAGACCGACGGTAACGTCGAACTGCAGTTCCTGGCCCTGGCGAAAGACAACGACCCGGGCCTGGGAACCGATCTCGGTATCCGCGACCGCGTTGCTGAGCTGGGCCGGGTCGGTGATGGCCTGGTTGTTCCACTTGAGCACGACATCGCCTGCCAGAATTCCGGCCTTGGCCGCGGGCGAACCGCCATCTTCCTGGGTGAGGGCTCGTACAATGTATGCCCCCTTTGCATCGGGCAGGCCGATATCGCGCGCGTGCGCGTCGGTAATGCGATCCAATTCGACACCCAGCCACCCGCGGCGCACCTTCCCCTCGTCCCGCAAACGCTCAAAGACCGATTTGGCAACATTGCTGGGGATGGCGAAGCTAATGCCTTGATACGCCTCGCCAACGATGGCCGTGTTGACGCCGATCACTTGGCCCTCGGTGTTCACGAGGGGACCGCCGCTGTTGCCGGGGTTGACCGCGGTGTCAGTCTGCAAAAAGTGCTGGTACGCGGTGCCGGCCAGGCCAGCGCGGTCCTTGGCGCTCAAGATGCCCGAAGTAATGCTGTGCTCAAGACCAAACGGGCTCCCCATGGCCCAGACCATCGCTCCCTGTTCGGCTTGGTCACTGTCTCCCCAGCGGACCGGCGTGAGCTTGTCGGCATCGATCTTCAGCAGAGCGAGATCCGTATCGTTGTCGATGCTCAAGACGCGACCGGGCACTTTGCGGCCATCGGCCAATGTGACGCTGATGTCGCGATCACTGACGTCAGTTGAATCACGGACAACGTGAGCGTTCGTCAGGACGTATCCCGCGCCATCGACGATAAAGCCCGAGCCCTGACCGTCGGCGGGAAATGAGGGATTCCGCATGTCGCGGATTTGTGGAAAAAAGTTGGGCGGTTTCCCCAAGGTGTTAATATGGACGACGCTGGGGGCAACGGCCTGCGACACCATCTGCGACGCCCGCGACAATTCGACAAGGGGCGATCCCGGCAGGTGTTCGACGGCGAAGTCGTACTCGGCCCGCTGACGGCCGCGGGTCAGCGCATACTGCGTGTTCTCGGCAATGAGCGGCACGAGATAGCTGATTCCCAGTAAGACCGCCAGGAACGCCAATAGCCACAGCAATTTGGCCCAGGCCAGGCGGATCCGAGTGGCCTGTTCTTCCGCACTGCAGTCTGCTCCTCGCGGCTCCTCCGATCGCCGATCGAGTGGGTGAATCGGCAGGGGGCGGACTCCCTCTGCATCGCCACTGGCAACAAGTCGGACAGATTCGCCGATGTGGAGCGGGGGGCGCGAATCCTGTGGCGTTTCCGGTTCGTTTCCCTGCGCAGGCGGGGCTGGGCGAGGCGACTCTGCCGGAAAGGTTATTTCGTCGGCCATGACGCGCGGCTCGCAGGATAGGAGCGGGAGGAAGCTAGGAACGAACCGCGCTCGCGGAACGCCTCTGCCAATTATAGCCGGCATGCAGGGCGAGGCACCAGCGAATCGTTCTACGCATTACCAAAGTTACCGTTTTGCGACAATTCGGCGCTGGGGTATCCTGGAGAATCATGCAGCACCAGCGTCAACGCCCGAACTTTCCCCCGGTCGAAGAAGCGGGTCCGGATGGACTCTTGATGACGGGCGGGTCGCTCGCACCCGACTGGATGCTGGAAGCTTACCGGCGGGGCATTTTCGCGATGCCGATTAGGGTCGATCGGCGGCGCATGTTGGCTTGGATTTCACCCGATCCACGCGGCATCTTCGAGTTCGACGGACTGCACGTTTCCCGCCGCCTGGCACGGCGGCTGAAGCGCGGCGAGTTTCAATTCTCGGTCGATCGGGCGTTTGCGGCGGTTGTCGAGGCGTGCGCTGCGCCACGCCGCTACGATGTCGGCGACGACGTCTGGCTGACGCTGTCGATGCAGAACGCCTATCAGTCTCTGCACGAACTGGGTTACGCCCACAGCGTGGAAGTCTGGCAGGACGGGACCCTTGTCGGCGGGCTATTTGGAGTGACGATTGGCGGCCTGTTCGCCGGTGAATCCATGTTTCACCGCGCTGCCGATGCCTCAAAGGCGGCATTGGCGGCAATCCTGCCCTATTTGCAGCACCGGGGCTTCACGCTCTTTGACGTGCAGTGGACCAACGCCCACACGCGACGCTTGGGCGCCATCGATATTCCGCGGAGCGAATATCAGGCGCGACTGGCGAAGGCCATCAAGCTGCCGGTCACCTTTCGCGGCCACGAATCGCCAGTTCGCTAGCGCTACTTCTTCGCGTCCGGCTCTTCCGCGACGGTCACCGACTTCATCACGTCCCCTTGCTTGATAGCGTTGACGACGTCCTGGCCGACGAGCACTTTGCCAAAGACCGAGTGCTTGCCGTCGAGGTGGGGCGTGGCGACGTGCGTGATGAAAAACTGCGAGCCGTTAGTGTTCGGTCCCGCGTTGGCCATCGACAGGATGCCAGGGCCGCTATGCCGCAGGTCGGGATGAAACTCGTCGGCGAACTTGTATCCGGCATCGCCCGTTCCAGTGCCCTTGGGGCACCCAGTCTGAATCATGAAATTGGCAATGACGCGATGGAATTTCAGCCCGTTATAAAACCCCTTGGCGGCTAGGTCCTCGAAGTTCTTGACCGTCTTGGGGGTCTTGTCGGCGAAGAGTTGCAGCTTGATTGTGCCGCGGCTCGTTTCGATGGTGGCAACTTTCACAGCATGGAATCCTAGAAAAGGGCGGAATGGAACCGGTTCGCCCTGCTTTTATACCCATTCTCTCTCAGGTCCAGTAGGCGGCTGGAGGCGCGCGAGCATGGCTAAGGTCCCGTTCACGGAGGCGTTGTGGAGCGGTTTGGTCCCCATCCGTGCGAATGTAGTGCGATTCATTCCACCGATACGCTCCGCACAATCGGCCCACTCTGCGGCCGCGCAAGTGTTGGTTTGACTCGCCCCCTGGTTGACATAGGTTTGAGATGCAACCGCGCCTCGGGGAGGGGCGTTGGTTCTTGGCACGGCGGGGATAGCTGGGAGCTAGAGGGGACCCCGCCGTGCTTTTTTCTGCTCGATATTGATCCGCACCTGCGACGGAGAACCCGCCATGGCATTCGGGCGCTATGCGGGCTGCTCGCCGGCCTTACCAGTCCGCCAGATTCGCATCCGCCGCGGGTTCTCGCTCGTGGAGGCGATGGCGGCGATCACCGTTCTTGCGCTGGCAGGCGCCGTGCTGCTGCTATCCGTCGAAACGGCGCTGCAAACGACAACGGATGCCGTCGAACGGTCGATCGCCGACGGCCTTGCCCAACAACTGCTGGACGAGATTTCGCTAAAGCACTTCGTGGAGCCGGGCACGAGCTTTGCCGATCCGCTCGGTCCCAGCGGCTGGGAAAGCGCGGGAAGCGGCCGCGAACGATACAACGACACTGACGATTACCACGGTTTTCAGGCCCTGCCTGCGGAAGGGGTCTGGGGCGAGCCGTTGGGCACGGGCAACGGTGACGGAACCGCGCGACACTCCGCATTTCAGGTCCCGGCGAATTATTTCGCGACCTGGCGACAGCGGGTCGAGGTGTACTTCGTCGATCCCAGCAACCCAAGTGTGAGGTTGACGACTGGAACAAGCGAGTATCGGGCGATCGAGGTAACGATTGCGCGCGTGGGGGACGACGGAATTGCCCGGCCGCTTGCCTCGCGAAAGAAAGTCATCGCCTACGTACGGCCGCCCACGTACTGACGAGACAAGCAACGAGCAGCATCAGGTTGTGGAATCGGAAATGAAAAAGCAGGTCTTTCAGCCGAGAAACGCACTGCCGTATCAGCGGCGAGGCAATCCCGCGCCACGCCCACGCGTGGCACGGCGCGGCGGTTTGACGCTCACAGAGCTCCTCATCGCCAGCACCATCATTACCATGCTGGCGGCGGGAATGGGAACGCTCGTGATGGCGGTCCACGCCACCAACGAATACTGCCGAGGCCAGGCCGTCGCGGCTCAGCACGCTCGCGTGACGCTGGATCGCTTCGGGCGGGCCGTGCGGCAAGCCCACGCCAGCGGGCAGTTTCCGGGGTGCATCGTGATTTCGGAAAGTGAGGGGGGCGAAGACTTTCCTGACTGTCTGGTGGTCTGGAGTCCAACAGGGGCCGCGGCCGACCCGGCGGGCTTGCCACGAATCAACGAACTGACGATCTACTGTCCCGATCCGAAGAAGCCCAGCCGACTAGTCGAATTGCGCGATCCCATTCGCACGACCGTCTGCCCGCCGATCACCGACGAATCCGGCTGGGCTGCGCTCGTTGCCGGCATTAAGGCCAGTCCTAGTGCCACGTTTGTCGAACTGACCGACCGCTTGCGAACGGCCTCGGCAAGCGGCGGCGGATCGGGCAACCTGTGCGGCTGTGTCCGATTCGACGTATTGATGTCGCCATCCGCCAGCGACTGGAGCCGCTATAAGTCGGGGAATCTGGCTTGGAAGGCAATGGGGTGGCCGCTTGATTATTACAGCACGCAAACGGGAATGCGGCGCGTCGTCTGCCAGACCGAGCTGCAAATCCTTCCTGGCGACTCTGCGGCAGGCGAGACTGCCGTGCCGTTTTTTGGATCCGCAATTTTGACATACGAGCTGACACGATGACACTCCCTGTGATTCCAGCGATTTCTGCGATTTGCACACTATTCCAAGGATCGCCAGGCGACCACTCACACCGGCGTGCCGCCGCCGGCCGGCGAGGTTTCGCCGTGGTGCTCGTGCTGGGGATGCTGGCGATGACGCTGGCGCTCTGCTACGCATCGCTGCGCGGGCAGTCCACGATTGCCAAGCTGACTGAAAATTTGGGGCGCGGCGAAGCGGCCCGGCTGGCCGCCGAATCGGGCGTGTATGCAGCCCTGCGGCGGATGAGCGAGCCGACTTGGGCCGGAGTTGCCACCCCCTTCAACGGCAACGTCTCGGACAATTCGTGGTACGAAGTTTCCTACACAACCGGCGACTCCCTGCTCGCTCCCGCGGATCCAAAGTATGGCGAGTACGCCTATCGCGTGACCATTACATCGGTCGGTTATGCCAGCGACCCCGGCCAGCCATGGATCCGCGCGATGCATAAGGTCGATGCGATCGTGCAGCTTGCTCGCCGCGCGCTTCAAGCGGAGCCCGCGAATTGGACGGACTTCGAGCCCTACGCGGTGCATCAATGGGGCAACCGGGCGGCTTCCACGCAGTTCCCTTTGCACATTCAGGGACCTGCGCAGGTGCTCGGAACGCTCTCGATGTTTCCGGAGTATCCGCTTTCGACGGCTCCTGAGCACCGCTATTTCCAGGACCTCGAGAAAATGCGGGTCGATGGGCTGGGCGACAATCGGCCATTCATGAGTCCCGTCAAGATCGCCTTGGCCCGGCAAACCGAGGCCACGAAGAGTTACTTGCAGGACTTGGGCATCTCGGCGGTCGATTCGACCGCCAGCACCTCGCCACCCGTCACACATCCGGTGAGCGTGGTCAGCTACAAGCTCTATCCAGGAGGGAAGAGCTATCTCGCGCCGATCCTGCAAAACACTTACGGCAGCAGCCTCCAGAATCGCACGATCGAGCCGGATCCAATAGGGAATCCTCTAGGTGTCTATCGCAGCCGCAACACGCTTACGATTTATGACAACGTCCATATCAAGGGGACGATCATTTCCGAGGGGACAACGCCGGACATTCAAGTCTTTGGCACTGGAGTTTCGATCGACGCAGTGAATCTAGCACCTCTGGAAGGGACGAATCAGAACTATCAGCTTCCGGTCGCGATCATCAAGGACGATCTGCGCATGTACAGCACGAGCGACGCAACCGTGCGCGGCCTCACGATGGTCTATGACGAATTCGAGGTGGCGGCGGGGCCGAAGACGGCGAAATTCAACCTGACAGGCCAGCTCATGACCTCAGGCCTGGCGATCCGCGGGCGCAGCGAGTTTGCCGTGCTGGGCATTTTGGAATGGGAATCGCAATACTCGCTGTTCATGCTGCAATATCTGCCGCTCATTCCGAGCTCGACGAAGTACTTTCCAGTCTGGATGCAGGACAAGTCGAACTTGCCGGTCGCCCCTCTTATCAAGCTCCAGCGCGACACTAGCGGGGTGAAATACCACTGGCAAACGTGGAGTCAGCCGATCTACCTCAAAGACCCTGCGGACCAGGGGCTGCGGTGGAATTTGGTGCGCTGGACGGAAAGCTAAGGAGCAGCTTCAAAGCGCGGGTGCCAAGCTAGGGGCCCAGGACAACGGACTTTAGCGATCGAAGCGGTTTTGTCGATAAGGTAATTCAGACAAGGAGCGCGGATTATGAAAACGGCCCAGTCCTTCCGGTGGATGATGCTGCTCGCCGCAAATGCGGTCGTGGTCGGCGTGCTAGGTTTTTACAGCACCAGCGGGGCCGCGCCCCAGTCTGGCCAGCCGCCGTTCAATAATTCCGTGGAACAGCGCGAGTCGCAGCTCCGAGAGCTGCGCGAGATTAAAGAGTTGCTCAAGGAGCAGAACGCGCTGCTCAAAGCAGGCGCCGACAAGCTGAATGCTGCCGCTCAACGCTAGCACGATCAGCCCTGGACGACGCCGCGCCTGCCGCGGCCTGTCGCTGATCGAACTTTTGATCACGCTGGCGATCATCAGCATTCTGGCCGCGATGCTCATTCCGCGGCTGGGCGAGCAGGTGCCCGACCAATTGATGGCGATGTCGGAAATCGTGGCGGCCGACCTGGAATATGCCCGCTCGCTGGCCGTGGCGAACAACACCAAGTATCGGATCACGTTCACGCCCGCCGAGAACCGCTACGTGATCCGGCACAGCGGTACGAATACGCTGCTGGACGTGCTGCCGGCGTCGCCATTTCGACAGACAAGCGATCCCCCCAATCAACAGACGACCGATTTGGCGGACCTGCCCCTGTCCCAGCCGGTGGTCACGCTGTGCAGCGTGGTTGCCATCGGCGGTTCCACTGCCTCCGTCTCGGACGTGGAATTCACGCCGCTGGGAGGTACGACCAGAGCCGAGAAGACAGTCATCTGGCTGGAATGCAGCAGTGGTCCGGAAAGGCGATTCATTTCGATTGCAATCAATCCGGCCACGGGAATGGTTTCCATCGGTGAGTTGACAAAGACCTTGCCAGCCAATGTGGAGTCATTGGCGGCCCCCGCCGCTATGAAGCATTAGGACTTCGACTTGACCGCTGGCCCCTTGGATTTCCGCATGTTCTGGTTTCCCCGCCGACGATTCAGCCCAATCGGGATCGATCTGGGCGCCCGCTCGATCAAGCTGGTGCAGTTCACCGGTGATCGTTCGCGGCTCGTCGATGCGGCCCGCGTCGAACTGCCGCTCCTTACAGACAAGCCTTCGGTTGAAGAGCACGCGGCGCGGCTTGCTGAAGGCCTGAAGAAGGGACTCGAGGGGAGGGCGTTCAGGGGGCGTGACGCCATCGTGTGCTTAAGCGACAAGCAAATGTTCCTGCAAAGCGTGCGCGTCCCGAAGCAAAGCGGGCCCGAGCTGGACAAGGCGGTGAGCCAGGAAGCCGCAGGACGCATTCCATTCAACGTCGAAGACGCGGAGATCCGCTATCTCGAATCGGCCGATGTCCGCTTGGGCGACTCGGTTCTGCGGGAAGTGGTGGTATTCGCCTGCCAGCGGACGGCCCTGCGGCAGGTCCTGGATGTCGTCGAAACGGCGCGGCTGAGCCCCGTGGGCGTCGATGTGGAACCGGCCGCGCTGGTGCGCAGCTATGCCGCTCAATTCCGCCGCGAAAACGACCATAAAAGCCGGGCCCTGTTGGTCCACGTTGGCTACACGCGGACGGCGGCCGTAATCGCTCAGTGCGACGAGCTGTTGTTCGTCAAGTACATCGACATTGGCGGCCTGCATTTCGATCAGGCGGTCGCCCGCCATTTGCAGATGGAGCTGCCGGAAGCCACTTCACTGCGGAAGCATAACGGCGACCGCCGGGCCGACATGCAAGACCCGGAAATCGCCCGCAGCGTGAACGAAGCGGTGCGCTCCGTGATCGAACGCCTGGCGAGCGAGCTGGCGATGTGCGTCCGCTATCACAGCGTAACGTTCCGCGGCCAGCCGCTCGTGCGGCT
>Ga0065705_10002918_pt1 | contig 10532 bp, 7 predicted proteins | sample SwibulcommuniRL2_FD_59092 | JGI IMG/M metagenome (GOLD analysis project Ga0065705, IMG submission 59092) | Bulk soil microbial communities from switchgrass field near Rose Lake, East Lansing, Michigan, USA - RL2 Bulk Soil v2 (version 2) | ecosystem: Environmental > Terrestrial > Soil >... | reverse complement strand
TTTCCACTCAAACTTTTTGCCGAGTTTCTTCGCAGCCCGCTCGTCCGTCTCTCCCCCGGCCTTCCCGAGCTCGGTGCGAATCAAGTCGGGCATCCAAAGTTTCTCTTTCATCCAAAGCGGCAGGGCCTTAAGGAAGGAACTGAAGCCGGACGGAGCGTAGTCGAGGTAGGTCTCGAGGAGACGATCGAATTTCAGCAGCGGCTTGTCATAGAAGCCTACGTAGTTGAGCTCTTCGGCCGTTATGCCTGCTTCGCTCAGGCAGTAGCGAGCGGCGTTGAGGGGNAAANTGTGGTCATGCTTGACGCGCGTGAATCGCTCTTCCTGCGCCGCCGCAACGATCTCACCATCAACGACCAGGCAGGCGGCNGAGTCGTGATAAAAAGCGGAGATGCCAAGAATGCTTACCAAGCGAGCACCTCCGGACTAGAACAGGGTATAGATGAAGGGGGCTATGGCAGAACCCTTTGCCAACACCAGCAAAGCGCCAACCAGCACGAGCGTTATCACTATTGGCGCCAGCCAATACTTCTTGTTTTCTCTCATGAACTGCCAGAGCTCATTAACAACCTGCGCTTTTGACATCAACCATTCCTCAAATCTTTCTTGCCGGAAAACTTTAAAACATTTTTTCGTAGTGCCGCGGATCGCGCTGGCGCTCGGAATAGGGCCTCCAGTAGGAAGCGCTGCGAGGCCCGCGCCGGCTAAGCGGATCCCAGCCCGAAAGTCTTTTAACTATTCCTATCGGCGTCACTATTAAGAAGAAGACTGCGGCCAGGATGATGCGAGTCATCACGAACGACAGTCCTTCCGCCAACAACATCCATGCACGATTTGGTAATACCAAAGCTCGCGGCCAGATCAGCCCCAGCAAGATCAGAAGGAAGCCAAGTGGGAGGATGATCTGCGTGGCGCTAACAAACTTGCCGCGATAGAGCCACCAACTGCCCAGCAAAACAAAAACACCGCCGACTACCAAACCAAACTCTCGTTCTATTCGAAAGGAGTTTCTCTTCATAATTACGTGTGTTGCCCTCTTCGTGCCACCGCGTTTCTCCGCCGTGGGAGGAACAGATTCTTCTCCTGTTCCCGCCGGGAGCAGCAAAGCCTGCGGCAGCCCCAAAATCTCTGCGCAGGCTTCGATAATCATCTCAGACGCGGCCATTCCGGCTGCCAATTGATTCAGGGAGTCCCAGCAGTTTGTCCCGGTGCCACCTCCGGGTTGTCACCCTCAACGTACTCATTCGCGGAGTAGTAACCGGAATAATAGTAATCCTGAGTTTCGACTCTGACGTTATTGAGAACCACGCCAAAGATATGTGCCCCGACGTCAAGCAACTGTTGTTTGGCTCTACGCACAACTGCTCGGGAACTTCTGCCACCGTGNACAACCAACACTACGCCATCAACCATGGTCGAAAGAATGGACGCATCGGTAAAGGAGATTGCTGGTGGCGAGTCGATCACAACGTGGGCAAACCGTTCAGTGAGCAAGCCCAGTAACTTGCGCATTTCATCTGAGCCCAAGAGCTCCGCGGGATTTGGAGGCACCGGACCAGAGGTCAAAAACTTAAGGTTGGGAAGCGTGGCATAAGTCTGCATCAGGCTATCGATGTCCGTTTCGCCGGAAAGCCAGTTTGTCAGACCTTTCGCATTGGGAGCACCAAAGTGAGAGTGCAACCTGGGCCGTCTCAAATCACAATCGATTAGCAAAACGTCAGCGCCAGTTTGTGCGAGCATGAAAGCCGTATTGATCGCGGTCGTGGTCTTACCTTCCGACGGCTGGCTTGAGGTCACCAATATGGTCTTCGGTGGTTGTCCCGCAGATGACAACAAGAGCGAAGTGCGCAAATGCCGGTAAGACTCAGCAATCGGCGAACGCGCATCGCTGATCATGGCGAGAGCGGTGGTTTCCCCCGGCGCCGATCCACTACCTGGTCCACCAATCCCAATCAGACGGCCACGATCTCGGCCGGCCGGAATCAACGCCAGAGCTGGCATATGCAAGTACCGATCTACGTCATCGACTGATTTGATCGTGTCATCAAGGAAATCAAGCAGGAAAGCGAGACCTATACCGGCAACCAGCGAAAGAAGGAAGGCGACAAAAATGTTCCGGAAACGCTGCGGTCCGATGGGCTCATGAGGCAAGCGACTATAGGTCGCAATGCTGACCTCATTTGATCTGTCGCCGCTGGAGACTTGATACTCGCGCTGCTTTTGTAAAAGAGTGTTCAAGATCTGCCGGTTGGTTTCCAATTCCTGGGTCATGGCCAACAGATCGATCTGGTCGCGCGTGTTCTGAGTAAGAGTTCCCTTCTGTTGCTCATAGGCGCGCCGCAGCAGGTTTTCCTGTGAAACGGCCGCCTCATAGCGCCGCTGCATGGCGGTCACGATTTCTGAAGGCGCTTTGTCAAGCTCTGCCTCGAGTCCTTTCAGTTGAGCGTCAATCTTTTTAACTTCCGGCCACTCGGGTTGGTAAACGATGAGCAGCGCGTCCTTTTTCTCCTTGAGCGCTGAGATGCGATCTCTAAGCTTCTCAACTCGGGCCGAGGCATTAACATCCGGAATGGAAAACGCATTTTTTTCTTTCCGTGCTGCTTCGAGCTGGGCCTGTAGATCTTTCCTTCCGTTTTCCGCGGTTAACAATTGGCCGCTAAGAGTGGCCAGGCGCGTAGCCTCGAGGTTTCCGGCAGTATCGTTGACCAGAGGCAGGTTCTTCTCTTTCGCGTAATTAAACCGCGCTTCCTGATCGTGCTTGATTTTGGTCTGCAGGTTTGCGATCTCTCGGGCGAGAAGATCTTCAGCCTTGTTTGACCCTCGAGTGGAACGTTCCAGATTGTTATTGACGAAAACTTCCGCGAGCGTGTTGGCGATCTTCTGCGCCAATTCGGGATCGGAATGTATGAATTTAATCTTAACGAGATTAGTCTGCGGTACTGATTCGACAATCTCTCCGCCGACGATGGCATCCTCGTAAGGCTCCAGCTGCGCCAACTGTTCCGGGGTCAACGAACCTCCGGTTACTTCACTTTCACCCACCACCGTGAGGCCTGAAGATGCCGCTGGTGATTCATTTGCTTTCTTCGGTTTTGAAAAAACTCGGCGAATCGATGAGAAGACCCCACCTTGCGACTGTCCACCAAAGAATGCCGGGTTGTGCTGCAGGTCGAGCGTAAGTACGACCTGGCGAGCGAGCGCGGGGTTCTCCAAAAGTTTTAGCTGGGTACCCCAGAAGTTTGGATCGGTCTGACCGGCAATTACGATCTTTTCGGTTTGCAGGACGTTTGGCGCCTTTTGTTCGATGCGAATGGTTGCTTCTCCGGCGTAGATCGAAGGTGCACGAAACGCCTGGATGGTTACCAGTGAAGTAACTACCAGCACCAGACTGAGAATCAACCACTTCCGTTTCAAAACGACAAATAAATAGTCGCGGAAAGTGGTTGGCTCTAAACCGGAAGTACCATACGGTTTTGCCTGGGCGAAGTCGGCCAGTGGTCGATCGAGGCTGCGGTCGAGCCCGCTAACGGGCATGAGACGATTATCTTGCGACATCTGGATTTCTAGACCTCTAATTCAGAACCATTCATAAGATGAGAGAATAATAGCAGACACTTCACCGCAGGCAAGCTGAGGGCGGCATTCTAGCCTTTGGCTGCTATCCCACTCCGGATATCCAGCGCGGCAAATCTGCTCAAGGAATCCTTCCATAATGGCAGCGGAGTTAAACCAAGGGCGTCCGAAAGTAAGCATTTAAGGCGCGAATTTCGGGGTCGTAGCGCTGGTCTGTCGAGGCTATCCATTTCCACACTCTCCAGATTCGTCGCGTCATGACCGCTCAGATGCAATGCCGCGCGGGCAAACTCCTCGTAACTGACTCCGTCTCCGGCATTAACTACATGGAAAGTTCCCGGCAGATCCATCAGGGCTAACTCACGGAGCCGGCGGGCCAAATCGGGCGCATACGACGGCGTCCCGTAGCCGTCCCGGATGGCCTTGAGTTTTTCACCGCGGCTGGCACGTTCCATGATCGTGCTCAGGAAATTGGTCCCATGAGGACCGAAAACAAATCCAGTCCGGACCACAATCGTCCGCGCATAAGCCAACTGTGCTCGTCGTTCGCCCTCAAGTTTCGAGAGTCCATAAATGCTCTCGGGGCCTGGCTGGTCTCTTTGAGTATAAAAGCCGACTTTTTTGCCATCGAAAACGTAGTCAGTGGAAATAGTAATTAGACCAGCGCTTATTTCGCGACTTGCGTGCGCCAGGTTTTCCGGTCCCTCAGCGTTGGCTGCGAAAGCTCGATCTCGGTTCAGTTCGCAGCCGTCAACGTCGGTCCAGGCGGCGCAATTAATTATGAACTCAGGCTGGTCCCGATGCACCGTTTCCTGCACGCGGTCAGAATCGCTTATGTCGAGTGACTGGTGATCGTAGGGAAAAACAAGATCGCCTCTCGCGTGGCAGTATTCCTGAACCGCCCGCCCGACCATTCCCCCAGCACCGGAAATAAGCACTCTCAACTCACACCTGCCTCTACACCATATTGGTCGCAGTAATAATCCCTATAGGCGCCGCTCCGGGCTCGTTCAAGCCAACCGCCGTTTTGCCTATACCATTGAACGGTCTTTTGCAGTCCCGTTTCCCAGGTCTCAAGCGGACGCCAACCCAACTCCGATTCAACGAGGGAAGGATCAATCGCATAACGGCGATCGTGTCCCGGGCGATCCTTGACAAACCGAATCAGCGAACGGGGTTTGCCGACTGCGTGCAAGAGCGATTCAACGACTTCCAGGTTATGCCGCTCATTGCGGGCGCCAATGTTGTAGATCGCGCCCGACCTCCCTTTCTGTAGCGCCAGGAGGATTGCGCGGCAGTGGTCCTCAACGTAGATCCAGTCTCTGACATTCTGACCATCACCATATACAGGGATTGGTTCATCCTTGAGCGCATTCGAGAGCGCGAGTGGCANGAGTTTTTCCGGAAANTGCCTGGGGCCATAGTTATTCCCGCAACGAGTCACTACTGTGTCAAGACCGAAAGTGTGATGCGCCGCCCGAACGAGGTGTTCCGCCGCTGCCTTGGAGGCAGCGTATGGGCTGTTGGGAGCAAAAGGAGAATCTTCCGTGAAGAAAGCGTTTTCGCTCTCAGGCAAACTGCCCATCACTTCGTCGGTCGATACCTGGATGAAGCGACTAACGCCTCGGGCACGAGCGGCATCAAGTAATATCTGCGTGCCGGTAATGTTCGTTCTTAGAAACTTCGCCGCGTCGGCGATGCTGCGATCAACATGCGATTCCGCTGCAAAGTTAATGATTGCTTCGGTGCTATCGGTCAACGCGGCATTGACAGCTTCCAGGTCGGCGATGTTGCCCCTCACAAAACGATGACGCTCTGCATCCAGGCCTTCAAGGTTATCGAGATTTCCAGCATAAGTCAGGGCGTCGAAGTTCGTAATCTTGTAGTTGTCGGTTTCCTGGAGCAAAAGCCGTACAAATGCTGAGCCAATAAATCCGGCGCCTCCGGTAACAAAGATTTCACGAGTTTTTCTAGTCAATGTGTCTGCCCCATTGTTGCCATTGTTTAAGAGGCGCCATATTAATTAGGAAATGGGCGGTTCTCAAAGCGGTCCATCCTGCAAAGAATCATGCAAATCGGCTGGATATTTTTGTTGACTTATGGTTAGAAATGGATTATTAACTCCACCTCGTTTTTTTGTGTACCGCATTCTACTCGTCATTTCAGACATTTTCGCGGTGAAATCAACCCATAATCGTTAAGTCACTCAATGGCGAGACGCATTTCATCGTTACTAGCAGTTCCTGAAACCTTGTTGAGTTCTTTCAGGCAAATGATCCTAAGAATTCACCTCGCAACCCAGTTTATATCTATTTAAGACTCAGCGCGCGTTTCGCGTTCAACTCACGTACAAAGATTCAATTGACCACAACGCCGACAGCAGAGCCAAGTGGTCTTGAGGAGAAATTTCCAATGAATAGCCAGCTCACTTCCGCTCCTAGCTCTCATCGTGCGAACCGCAGTTCATTGACACGCATCGCGGCCCTTGTTGCCCTAGTCACGCTAATCGGGATTCCCTTGTTCTCATCATCTTTAGCCTCGTCAGCGAGTGAAAAGTCGCGCACTATGCCGCAGGTGCGCAACGAAGGTGCCACTGTGAAATCAAACAGTACCTTCGGGAAATTTCTCAAGGCTCGCAAACAGCGTGGGTTGTTGCCATTCTTATTACCACCGGAAACCATTGAGACCTTCGCCGCTGATTGTCTTACTCCGAAAAGTGCGTTCACTTTAGGTGAAACTGTTTGCGCGATAACTAACGACGTCGATCTTGGGTACCCCGGGGGCCGCTGGGTCCATTGGCTGCGCCAGGATCTTTCCATTGCGCACGGCTCAAGCACTACCACACTGATCACGACCAATCCGCAAGTTTTTACGTTTACGCCCGATCAGGTGGGAACCTGGAAAGTCACCATCGCCGAAACGGGGGATATTTCCCAGACTCCGGCAATCTTTACCGTAGCCCTTGGACCGGAATCTATTGCGACTTATGAAAGCACCTGTGCCTTCGCCCAGGATAACTTTACTCTGGTTGGAGGCACGGTTACGGTGTGCGCCAAGGCTGACCCGAATTTCAGCGGCGACCGCTTCATCTTTTGGGTAAATGCCCAGGGCGAGACCTTTGATGCTGAGATCGTCACCTCGACCACTGCCACCTCCAGCACCGCAATAACTCAGTCCGGCAACTACTGGGTATATTTTTCAGATTCGGACGGTTCGCTCAGGAATAAACACGCCTTTTCTGTCAGTGATCCAGGGGCTCCCAAGGTTGATCTCTCAGTTTTCAAGACCCTGGTGTCAGGTGACGTTATAGCTGGCGGCTTTGTTAGCTACGAGATTGTGGTCGGTAACAGAGGTCCCGATACGGCCGGTACTGTTGAATTGACCGACACGGTGCCACTTAACACAACGTATTCCTCATCGACCCAGGACGCCGGGCCGTCATTCACTCGCACTCAAGAAACCCCGATTACCAAGTGGGAGATTGCCAGTCTTCAGGCCGGTGCCTCCGCCACCTTTACGTTCGTCTATCAGGTCGTCGGTGGAACACCCGTTGGGACGGTAATCGCCAACACCGCCGACGTCACCAGCGCCACCGCAGAAATCCATACTCAAGACAACACGGGGTCAGCGTTTGGTACAGTTGTTAGCGGTACTCCAGCTGGAGAGTGCACGCTTGACTGCCCTAACAATATCGTTACAACTGCTACAACCCACGGCGCAGGTGGCGGCGCAAACGTTACCTTCGGCGCTGCGGAAGGATTCGGTACCTGTGGAACAATAACGAGCAGCCCAACTTCGGGATCATTCTTCCCGATTGGAACTACGACAGTTATCAACACCTCAGCAACGGGCGGCGGAGGCTGCAGTTTCACTGTTACCGTGGTTGATAGCGCTGCACCAACCATCACCTGCCCGGCGAATATCACCGTTACAGCCAATGCCGGCGACAGTCAGGCCTTTGTGCCAGATCCAAATGGCGGTTCTTCGAACGTCGGCACGCCAGCGACCACCGGCGATGCGCCGCTAGACGTGACCGGCAGCCGCGAAGACGGCGAAGGGTTAACCACGGCCTATCCAATTGGGGTTACGAATATAACCTGGCTCGCGACCGATCCATCTGGTCGTCAGGCCACTTGCACGCAACGCATCACGGTCATCCCGAATCAGATATTGACCATTACTTGTCCGGCAAACGTCAACGTTAACTCTCCCACCGGTTGCAGTCCCGCAACAGTCAATCCCGGCACGCCTACGTCAAATTCGCAGACGGCGACCATACTCGGAAGGCGCGACGACAATCTGGCTTATAGCAACAGTCCAGAGTTTAACGATCCCTTCCCAATTGGAACAACAACTATCACGTGGACCGCTACCGATACGGATACTCAGTCGGCGTCCTGCACGCAGACTGTCACCGTAACAGGCACCGATACCACACCACCAACGCTGACCGTGCCGCCGAATATATCGACCACGACCAGCACCTGCACGGTAACTCTGGATGATGAGTTGGGTGTGGCAACCGCCGAAGACGACTGTGGAACGGTAAACATCTCGCGAACCGGAGTTCCAACTTTCGCGTGTCCGACGCCACAGGATCCTAATAAGCAGTGTGAGAGCTTCGTCTTCCCAACCGGAACGACGATCATCACCTATACGGCGACAAACTCCTCCGGACTCTCAACTACGGGAACGCAAACAGTGACGGTGACGGAAAGTCCCGCTATAAATCCGACCATCACGGCTCCGGCAGACGTTACCTTATATACCGGCGCCGGTGCGACGTCGTGCAGTGTCGCTGTCAGCAACCTTGATGCTGCGTTGGGAACGGCAACAGCCAGTGATAATTGTCCGGGTGTAACAGTGGCGCGTAGCGGTGTTCCAGGCGGAAATGTCTTCCCGTTGGGCAACACCACGATTACTTACACCGCCACGGATAAGAGCGGCAACATTGCCACCGACACGCAGGTCGTGACCGTGGTCGACAACACACCGCCAGTGGTCACCGCTCCTGCACCTGTTACGCTCTACACTGGACCGGGCGCGACTTCATGCAGCGTTACCGTCAGTAATCTCGACGGTACGTTGGGCACAGGATCGGCCACAGACAACTGTTCGGGTGTTGGAGCTGTGTCACGAAGTGGAGTACCCGCAGGAAACATCTTCCCGGTAGGAACCACGACGGTCACGTATTCGGCAACCGATGCACATGGCAACACCGGATCGGCAACACAAGTTGTAACTGTTGTCGACAATACCCAACCGATAATCAGCTGCCCGGCCAATATCACCCTCGAGCCAACATGCCCGACAGGTGCAATAGCTACGTACTCAACACCGACCGCCACAGATAATTGCGGCGTGCAATCGGTGACTCGAAACGCCGGTTCGTTAGCCAGCGGATCAGTTTTCCCGGTTGGCACGAGCACGGTGACGCACACGGCAACTGACATTTACGGCAATCAGTCGTCGTGTAGCTTTACCGTTACGGTGCTTACGCCACAGGCCGTAATTCAAAACCTGATAGCCAGCGTCAGCGCTTCTTCGCTAACAGGTACGCAGAAAAATGGGTTGCTATCCAAGTTGAATGCCGCGTTGTCTGCGATAAACAATGGTCAGCAGAATATCGCCTGCAACAAGCTGAGTGAGTTCGTTAATAACGTTGGCAACCTGATAACGCAAGGAAGTCTCACGGCAGCCCAAGGGAACGCCTGGATCAGTTCGGCCAATCACGTACGTAATTACCTTGGCTGCACTAATCTGCCGTGTAGTTGACGAACGAATGTTTGGCGTCGCGAGGTCGTTCAGCCCCGCGACGCCACTTTCAATGATCTGTTTTTGAAAGGAATGTCCCAAGCTCCAACCCAAGTGAGGCTCATTCGTCCGCCTTTGGGCGCGGGACTTAACCGAAGCTTTTCGCTTCATTTCTGATTTGAAAAATTTGCTATTAACAGCAATTAAGTTCAACCCCAAAAGGAGAATGCATCATGAGTAAGGTTCGCTTCACTTTGAATATTCTGGCCGTGGCGATTTTCACAATGACAGTCGCTTCCATGGCCCAGGCCCAGGCCACCCGCACGTGGGTGTCCGGCGTTGGCGACGACGTCAACCCCTGCAGTCGCACGGCTCCCTGCAAGACCTACGCTGGGGCGATCTCCAAGACCGCTAAGGACGGAGAGATCAGCACGCTTGACCCGGGCGGCTTTGGCGCGGTCACTATCACAAAGTCAATTACCATTAATGGCGGCGGTGGCGGCCAGGGCTATGGCTCCATCCTCGCATCGTTGGTGAACGGCATCATCATCAACATCACTGATGCGGCTGACGTTCGTAAGTCAGTGCGTCTGGACTGGCTGAACATAAACGGCGCAAGCACGGGGCTTGATGGCATCCGCTTCCTCGCCGGAAATAGTTTGCACATCGAAAACTGCCTAATCGACGGCTTCACTGGTGATGGCATTGACGCTAGCTTTAGCGCTGCCAACACCGCTACCGTCCTCTCGGTGCACAACACCACCATCAGAAACTGCGTCGGTTCCGGAATTAAGACGAATGCCGCCAGCGGCGGGAAGATTAACACCGCCATAAATGACGTTCACATAACTAAGTGTGGCGTAGGTATCGACCAGGCAAACGGCACGATTGGCAGTGTTCATAACAGCCAGGTTTCGTTGTGCACCACTGGTATCCAGACTGCCGAACCAACATCCGGTAGCATAGTTAACATCGACAGCACCACTATCTCGAATAACACCGGGGTCGGTGTAAACGTCGTCGGCGGCTCAAGGGCACGCATTGCGAGGTGCAACATCTTCCAAAATGGAACGTCGCTCGCCCCGGCCGCGAGCGTGGATAGCGGCGGTAATAACAACATTGTCGGAAATGGAACCAATACCGCTCCTGCTGGTACACCGTTCAATCAGAACTAAATCCGCTCCATCTCTGATCGGCACCAACCGGAA
>Ga0065705_10002199_pt1 | contig 10543 bp, 10 predicted proteins | sample SwibulcommuniRL2_FD_59092 | JGI IMG/M metagenome (GOLD analysis project Ga0065705, IMG submission 59092) | Bulk soil microbial communities from switchgrass field near Rose Lake, East Lansing, Michigan, USA - RL2 Bulk Soil v2 (version 2) | ecosystem: Environmental > Terrestrial > Soil >... | reverse complement strand
GCCCGCCTGGTCTTTGCGCCTATGACGGCGGATCTGTCCTTCTTGCCTTTTCCCATGCGGACGCGTACCAGGCCGCTAGTCATATCCACATCGGACCAATTCAGATTAACAACCTCCGAACGTCGAAGGCCCGAATCCACCAAAAACAAGACAACCGCCTTATCGCGAATATTGCACGCGTCGACGATCTGCTTAAGTTCGTCCGCGGTCAATTACCCTCAGCCGCTTATGCTCGAGGCGCGGCATGTCAAACTTTATAAGCGCCGGTGTATAGCCTTCGTTATGCCAAAACCGCAAGAGTGTTTTTATTGCCCTGGCGTAGTCGTGTACAGTGGTGTCCTGCAAGCCGCGCCCTGTAAGTTCGGCTATGAATTGCCTGACGTGCCGGGCGGTTACTTCTTGGGGGCTTGTCACGTTCTGTCCTGCGATCCATTCAAGGAATTTTCCAGCTGTGAAGCGATAGAAGCTCATAGTAACCGGCGTGCAGTTCATCGCTTGTCTCGACAGAATGAAGTCTGTATATGCGTCCAGTAATGCGATAGAAGCAAGGGAGGCTTGCGCGCTAGTGCGTAGCATACGCTCCGTTAGTTGTTTCGTCTTGGTTTGGGACATAAAAAAATACCGCCATATCTAGCCGATACAACGGTATTTTGCGGACGTGCCGCTAGGTGCGGAGAGGGCGGGATTCGAACCCGCGAACCTTTGTGGGTTACACGCTTTCCAAGCGTGCGCGCTAAGCCGGACTACGCGACCTCTCCAGTGTCAGGCGGGCAGATTATACCAGAAATCAGGGACGGAGTTTCTCTCCTGTTTTCACTGCTGACTCATTGGTTTTCGTGCTGAGAAGATCTTTGTCAACTCCTGCCAATGGTAGAAACCACTGATTAAGCCAGGCGTATTTCACTGATATTGTTAGCCTCACAAAATTCCCGCCATGCGTCCCTGGACGGTTTGTCCTCGACCAGACGCGGAATGAAGCGGAAGGGTTGAAGTTCCATTTTATCCTTTACAAGGACTAGGTCTTCACCCGGATTTGTTTTGATGATCCAGCCATTCTGTCTGAGAGAAGATGCGAGTGCTGACCCGATCACGTTATTGATCATCTGCAATTGCGCATCCTGAGGCACCTGGGATGGCTTGACATTCGACGGGAGGAATTTGCCAGCTGCCGCGATCCGTTCAAAGAGAATGGTTGTATTCTGAGCATGATCAAAAAGATTCGCGGGAGTGAAGTGAGATAAGATTTGCGCATAGGGCTGAATATTCTTTTGCCACTGCGGTAGGAAAGCTGTTTCCGCAACATTGTCCCAGGCGATCTCTTTCAAGCCATCTGCTTTATCCTTTTTCACGATCAGGTGGTTGATGACCTGGTATTCAAGATTATCGTTTCCGCCAAGGAGAGAGGAGGCTAAGCGATTGTCATTCATGGTTCCCGGCGGGAGACCCTGCAGCGCGGCGAGTCGTTCTTTCAACGCCGGATGTGTATCGTATGGATCCGCCTTCCCCTGAGTAAGCTGCTCATCATAATACTTGTTGACCGCTTCCACGATCCTCGGTGCCTTCAGGAATAACTCAAAGCCATTGAGCAATGGAGGTCTGTAGCCCGCTTCGACCACAGGTAGATATTCCTGATTGAAAAATGCGGCAAATGCCTGCCCGTATTTGTGTACCTTTTGCAGGCCGCTGATCGTAGCATCTCTTCCTACCGTTCTTGCCGCAAGCTGGTCCGCCGTATATTCCTGTTGACGGGAAACGGCATTCGTCACGCGCAGGAACATCTTGGCGTAGGCTTCGAACGGAATCTGCAGCCATTGGCTGGTCTGGCTCACATTCATCACCGTGCGGATGATTGCCGAACGAGTCTTATATACCCAGGGACCGAGCGACGTGTCCCCGCCGTAGAAATGACCGAATTCATGTGCGATCACGGCACTCAGTTCGTCGACTGTCATGAGATGGAAAAGGGGCAATCCGATTCCCATGATCCTGCGCGATCCGATTCCCATCGTGCCGCCGCGTTCCGCGACAAATGCGTTCACATCCGGGACGAGGTAGACCTCACGCGGCATCTCCTGTTTGGTCAGGGATGCAACCCTTTCCAACTCCTTGAACAGCAGCGGAAACTTTGCACGCGTCATGCGCGGACCCGGTACGGTGAAGCGATCGATGCGCGGCAGAATTGACCACAGGATTACCACCGCTCCGATAAATGCGAAAATCGTGAGCCGGACGTTCAGCCGTCCGATAACGGCTACTTCCAGGTAGATCAAATACAGAAGCGCAAAGGCAATGCCAATCGCCAGTCCGTAGAAACCAATGGTGAGCAGGATGGCAAGTAGTGCTCTGCCGAATAACGAGGGTCGAGACACAGGTTCCATGAAAGCCTCCCTGAGGCAATGAGTGATACAGTATATGGTAACGATTTATCACGCCGTGTCAAGATGGACTTCGAAACGATATCATTGATGTTTGGCACCCCTGCGCAGAAACAAAAAGAGAGCCTGCAGCCAGGCCCTCTCCATTGTTCAAAAAAGTACTCTGCTAATTATCCAGGGCACCCTGGTTGATCCAGTCGACGATCAATTGCACTTGTGGTGGGGTCAGCTTGGGTCCGCGTTTGGGCATTTTTTGGTTCGTCACCATTTCGGCAAGCAGGCTGTCCGCTGCATCGCCCGGGGTGACAACCGCTCCGTTCTTGGAGCCAGCCATGACGTCGGCATAGGTCTTCAAAGACAGCTCTTCCTCTGTCCGATCCCCGCCATGACAGTTAATACAGCGACTCTGAATCAGGGGCAAAATAGCATTTGCAAAACTAACGGTCGTGCCACCGGCAGAAGCCTCGGCGGTGGGTGAGCTTTCTGCAGCCGGCTCCGACGTATCGGTCGCAGCCGGAAGTTCGGTTGGCGGTGAGGCGGGCGATTCGGTTGGCTGAACTCCACAGGCAGACAGCAGTCCAACGATCAACATGAGTACAACTATCTTAACTTTCATCGAATTCATTTTCTCTTGTTCTCCTAGAAACCGTATAGAATGACGCCACCCAGAAACGCGAGTACAAGCGCGATTCCAAAGCTAATTCCATACGCCGCGATGTACAGTAAACGATATGATTTTTGGAACATATCCGGGTTGCGATAACGGACAATGCTGGTGCCGGCTGTCAGAATCAATAAGAGGATCGCCAGGATTATCTTTGTGCCTGCATTAGGCGCCTGGCCGACATAGTTTTTGATATTATCCAGATAGCCGGTGATGCCCGCAACGATTGTGCTGACCGAGGCGAGTGCAATATTTGCAAAAGCCGTTTGCTCCAGTGCGGTACTGTTGCGCCAGTAGGCGAGAAGGATAAAAAAGAATGCCGCACCGGTGAGAGCAATGGGGAAGTGCACGAACATGGGATGTGTCGGATGAAGCTCCGTCACTGCGTGAATGAAGCGATTGATGAAATCCATACTTTTCTCCTCGGTGCTTTGATTTCTCGCCTGGTTTTCAGAAGACCCTGGTTTTCCAGGGTCTTCTGTTTTACATATACGTAGCAATTTGCTAACCAGATGTAGTCACCCCATTAGCTATTACTTGAATGTATATAAGAAGATATTAATTTAGGATCTGATCTCTATTCCTTGGTTTCTGTTTCCTCGGATTTTGCTTGCGGTTCCGATGCTTGTACGGTCCTCGTGATGCGCCATCCACTGCGTGTGACGAGCATATAGACGGCCCAGATGACGAGTGCCCAGAAAGCAATGCGTGCCAGGAACATCAGCGGCGCGAAGAATCCAAATCCCATACCATGGTTCATCATGCCAAAACCACCGGGACCAAATCCACGATCGTGATTAAAGCCGAAGTTATGCATCGGCATTCGGCCTGGACCGAAATCCTTGCCAAACGGGGCAACCTGAGCGTTACCGTCTGTGGTGGACACGGCGCCCTGTCGAAAACCGAATTGATATCCTGCAAAACCTGCGGCGCCGAGTGCACCCAGGATCACGACTACGGCAAGGAGAGTGAGAAGAACTTTTTTCATCGTTGTTATCCTTTCATATCATATGTGATCCTAACTTTATCAGAGCGCCATAAAGAACCCATGTGTAAATTGTGTGGAAATTATAAAGATTTTCACCGCGCGCGGTTTATGCTCTTTACAAGTTCTTCATAATTTCTGCGCACTTTTTCCACCCATGATTTTCGGCCCCGGCTAGAATGCACAGGAATTCAAGGAGAGAACATGAGTCAAAACGAAATAAAAACGCGAAACCAGACTAAAACCAAGCTGTGGATCGACATAGCGATTTTCATCGCCTTTCTGATCGCCATGGATCCGCGCTCCAGCGGGATCGCCATCTACGAATGGCTGGCGACATCTTTGATTGCCGCTCTGGTGGTGCACCTGTTGTTGAGCTGGGATTGGACTGTGCAAAGCACGCGTCGATTCCTGGGGAGCCTCAACAGCCAGATGCGCCTCAATTACATTCTGAACTGGCTGCTCTTCGTCGATGGAACGGTCATTATGCTATCTGGTTTTGTGATCTCGGAATCGCTGATGCCGTTCCTGGGAATCGAGTTGCCGCGTAATTTTGCATGGCGGAGTCTGCATGATCTTTCTGCCAATTTGTTCCTGGTGTTGCTCGGGCTTCACACGGCGTTGCATTGGACCTGGATTGTCAATGCATTCAAACGCTACGTTTTTCAGCCGATCGCCAGGATAGTCTCAACTCGTTCGCGAAAGGATCTAACGGCATGAAAACTCCCGGACGAATCCTGATGATTCTCGCTGTTTGTGCGTTCGTCATGGGGATCACGTATCTCCTGGTCAATGCAGGCACTTCAGGAAATTCCACAAACGCGGTTGGGTTCGGAAGAGTCGAGTTCCGCGGTGAACATGGTGGTGGCTGGATGTTCGGAGCAATCAAGAACACCGGTATTGTTTCCATCATCGTGGTATCGATCGTCCTGCCAAAGGGCTGGCTGCGAAAACGAAAGCTAGCCGTGCAACTGGCGGGTGAATAGAAAAACAGGAAGTACCGTTGGGTACTTCCTGTTTTTGATTCTGATGTGGATCAGGATTTTTTCGGTAATTGGATGGTGATCTTCAAGCCCACGCCGGGCTCGGACGCCGCCGACAACTGTCCGCCGTGCGCCTGCACAATGGACCTGGCGATTGCCAGTCCCAGGCCTGAGCCACCGTCCTCGCGCTGACGCGAGGCATCCGCTCGATAGAATCGTTCGAAGATGCGGCTGATATCCTCGATGCTCAAGCCGGGGCCCGTATCCTGCACAGAAAGCTCCACTGCATCTTGAACTTCCCTTGCGGCGATGGTGATGCGCCCGCCTTCGGGTGTGTGGCGCAGGGCGTTGTCCAGAATGTTTGTGAGAACCTGGGTCATTCGTCCCGGATCCACTTCGATCTGCGGGAGATCCGGGGCAATATCCAGAACGAACACAATATTTTTTCGCTGCGACTGGTACTGATATACAGCAGCAACTTCGTTGATCAGTCTTCGAGGCTCGACGGTCTGCAATTGGATGCTCAATTCACCGGCATCAGCCAGTGAAAGCGTACGCAGGTCATTGACCAGGTGCTCGAGACGGGTTGCCTCCTCACGGATGATCTCGAAATTCTCGCGAGTCGGCGGCAGGACACCATCGTGAACAGCTTCGGCATGACCGAGGATCAGACTGAGCGGTGTGCGCAATTCATGCGCAATGTCGGCTGTCATCTGCTTGCGAACATTGACCGAGCGTGAAAGCTCAAAGCTCATTTTATTGAACGCCTGCGCCAGTTCTCCCAGTTCGTCTTTCGAACGAACCGGAACCTGTTGCGAAAGATCTCCTTCCGAGACCGCGTGGGTTGCCCGGGTAAGCTCGCGAATGGGACGGGTCAGCGTGCGTGAAAGAAAGACTCCCAGAAGTAATGCGATCACGGCGCCGATCAGCGCGCCATAGAGCAGTGTAAGGTTGATGCGCTCGATAAATTCCACTTCACGCGGCTGTCCCTGGAATGGGACAGGCATGGGGACGAGCACACCCACCACATGACCACCCTGCGTGATGGCAACCCCATCCTTGAAACTGGATGCAGGGAGCTTGTCGCCGACTTTATGACTTTCGTTGGGAACAAGAACTGTGCCATGTTCATCGGTTAGGGTAAAAGGCATCCTTCCGTCGGGACCACCCATTCCGCCACCGGGTTGATGCATCATACCTGGCTGATACCAGATGATCTCGGCGCCCACCCAGGTCCCGTTCTCTTCGTAGTAGTTGGTAAGCTGGGCTATGATATCGGTTCGGTTCTGGTCCGATAGGAAGCGGATGAATTCCTGACGGGTGTTCCAGCGCGCAGTGATGAAGATGATCGTTACGCTGATGATGCCGATGCTTAAGAACGCCAGGATTAATTTGGTACTGATCGAACGCATGGCTCATTCCCTTTTGAAACGATAACCCACGCCATAAACGGTCTCAATGTAGTTTGGTTCGCGTGGATCCGCCTCGATCTTGCCGCGCAGGTTCTTGATGTGTGTATCAATGGTGCGCTCATAACCTTCATAACGGACACCCTGAATGATGTCCAGCAGGTCGAGGCGCGAATACACCCGCCCGGGGGATGACATCAGCGCGGTCAGGATGTCGAATTCGGAAGGAGTGAGGTCCACAAATTCTCCGCCAACTCTCACGGTTCTACCGTCGCGGTCCAGGACGATGTCGGCTGCCTTCAGAACTCTTGCCTCGGGCTTTACCTCCCCAGCACGACGCAGGACGGCGCGAACGCGCGCCACAAGCTCACGCGGACGGAAAGGTTTGGTCATGTAATCGTCGGCACCCACCTCCAGTCCGATCACTTTTTCCTCGTCGTCGACGCGGGCGGTGAGCAGGATGATGGGTGTGTTACTGTCGGCACGATGCCTGCGCATGAATTCGTAGCCATCCATTTCGGGCATCATTACATCGAGGACGATCAGGTCCGGTTTCTCACGGCGCGCCATAGTCAGGGCCTCCTTACCGTTAAAGGCGCTCACCACCCGATAGCCTTCCTGGGTCAGATAACTTTCGACCAGCGAGACCAGCCTTTTTTCATCGTCTACGACCAGGATTGTTTTTGACATGATAGTTTCTTTCTCTTTCTCAGTATACCAAGTGATGGCGAATGGTCACTGTCTGAGCCTGCCCGCTTTCAGAGGTAGGGGAGGCAGAAACTGCGGTGATCATCCAGACAGATCTTCCGTCCTTTTGTAGAGAACAAACTTCCTTGGTTGGGTGTCAATGGAGAAAACCTTTTTATGACGGCTTGTAAACTTTTCACCCAAAGTATAGTAAGTAGATGTAGGGAAAAAGTCATGGAATTGTGAAGAGAATGTGTGATTTAGGGGAAACGGTCGCAGTACCCTGACCGTATATCTTCGCCGCCAGCGGAAAACTTGCGGGATAGAGCCTTCCTTTGGCTTAACTTCGGAACGGTAAATGAACGGGTCTTGATTTTGAAGATAATTTCTGATTTGAGACTGGGTCAGACCTTGATTATCGATGATTTTTATCTTACAATTATGAGTACATTTGGCACTGGGCAAGAGAGACTTTGTGGTGAGGAGAGAAATAGTGAACGAGAAGCATATTCAGCAAGTGCTTGATATAGAGAAAAAGGCGCAGGAAATCCAAGATGCGGCCACCAAAGAGGCGCAGCAGCTGCCCCTGACAGCTGAGCAGGAGTCCCAGGTATTGATCGAGAAAGCCCAGGCTGAGGCTCAGAATGAAGCGCGCGAAATGCTCTCTGCAGTAAAAGCGGATGAAGAAAGTGCCCGTATTTTGTCAGAGGCGGAGGAAAAGAGTCGTCAGTTCGAAGCTATGGCGATGAGCAATTTGGATCGTGCCGTTGCCTACGTGCTTGAACGCGTCATCGGCAGGGCATAATTTATGGCTGGCGGTGTCACAGATTATGCGGCAATCAGCGCGCGCGTCCGGGCCAAGTCTGCTGATTTGCTTACGGCGCAAGAGATGGTTCGGTTGAGTGAATCGCCGGATTTCCTCTCACTATTTAATTCGCTAAAAAACACTGCTTACGGACCTTATCTGGAGACCTTGAAAGACAAGGACATCAACTCGCGGCGGGTCATCATCCAGATCAAGAAGAAATTGTCTGACGCGTACTACAGTGTCATCCAAATGTCACCCGTGCAGACCCGGCCGCTGGTGCAACAGCTATATCGCTATTATGAAATTGGCAACCTGAAGGCAGTCCTACGCGGCATTGTGACCGTTTCCACGTGGCGTACGGAAGGCGGGCTTTGGGATAGAGTCCGTGACGTCCTTTTTCCTCTGAGTTCTGTATCGGTTGTACCTGCACAGGCGATGATCGAATCGGGGAGTGTTGCCACGGCGGTGGACCTGCTGAATGGAACTCCTTATGAGGAGCCACTTGCTTTTGCCATGAAAAGATACTCGGCGGAGCAGAATCTCTTTCCGCTCGAGGTGGCGCTGGATTTGAGCTACTGGCGACGCTTGTGGGCTGAGGCGAAAAAACTGACCGGAGCCGATCGAGAGCACGGTGTAAAGATCATCGGCTCGCTGCTTGACATGAACAACCTGATGTGGGCGATTCGTTATCGGATTTATCACAGGCTCTCCGAGGAAGAAGTCATTAACTATACATTGCCCTTTGGATATCGAGTCCAGGATGCGGATATCCGGGCAATCGCTGCCGGGGCGGATATCGCCTCGATTGTTACGCGCCTTTACCCCGGCATCCCCGATGTCAACGCACTGCTCGAAAACCCACAAAACGGCCTGCCAAAACTGGAAACCCTGCTAAAGAGGCAGGTTATGAAACAATGCCAGGCGGCGTTTGTGGGCAGTCCGTTCCATATTGGAATTCCGCTGGCATTTCTGGTATTGAGTGATCTCGAAGTGCAGGATCTGATCGTTCTCATCGAAGCGAAGTCTTCAGAATTGCCGGATGAAGAATTCCGGCCATTTTTATTGAAAGCCAATCTGCCGGCCTAGCCGCGAATTGCACAGGAACCAGGCGCATTTGGTTGTTAGAGTATATGTAGGGATGAAGTGAGTCGGACCTAAAATCTTGCCGTTTACATGGAGATGATATGTTTTTTCCTGAAGCAATGACTGAAGTGGAACTGATTGTCCCGTCCAAGGATCTTCTTGCGGTAACGAAAGTATTGGGCAAGCAGGGAGTTTTTCAGCAGGTTGATAGCGCTTATTTGGGGTCGGAAAACCTGGGACCGAATACCTGGCAGGAAAAGGCCGCCACTTACTCCACGCTGGAACGTCGTATTCAGGTGATCATGCAAAACCTTAGCCTGGAAGAGAAGTACTCCGGATCCTCCAATCTTGATTCATTGGCTGAAGTGGATCCCATCCAGTCTGCTGTGGACCGTATCGAAGGGGATGTGAAGAAAACAAGCGATCAACTCGCTGCTGAAAAAAAAGTATTGGAACAGCTTGAGAGCCAGCTGCATCAACTGGAACCGATTGCTGAAACAAATGTCAATGTCGGCGCGCTGAGTAAATCGAACCATCTACACTCGGTTTTGGGTATCATCCCTGCGGAGAATGTAAGCAGACTGGAAACCAGCTTGTCCCGAGTGCCTCACGCATTCTTCACGTTGCGTGAAGATCCCAAGAAACCGGTGGTCTGGTTGCTGGGTCCACGAAGTAACTCGGATGTTATCGATCGCGCTGTGAAAAGCTCTTATTTGAATCCATTAACCCTGCCGGATGAATTCGAAGGTACTCCAGCGCAGATTACCGAAGCCATTCGCAAGGGAATTGAGGCATCCAAACGGAAAATTTCAGAACTGAATGACATGCTGGCGAAATTGGCCGCAACGCACAGGAAGGAACTGAATAGCTTATTGTGGGATGTCCACCTGAGTCGCTTGATTGCAGACGCAATGGCACGGTTCGGACAGCTTCGCCACACCTATGTGGTGGTGGGATGGGTTCCGGGTGCTGATCTTCAGGGTTTAATTCAGCGCCTGAAACAGGCATCCAAAGAGATTCTGGTTGAAGCCAGACCCATGGAACCGGGGGGGCATCACTCGAATGTCCCGGTTGCCCTGCGTAATCCCAGCTTTCTTAGCCCATTTGAATTGCTGGTCAATACCTATGCGCGACCCCGTTACGAGGAAATAGATCCCACGGCTCTGATCGCAATCACCTTTCCGCTGCTCTATGGAGCTATGTTCGGCGATGTAGGTCATGGACTCGTGCTGGCAATCATTGGTTGGTTCTTATCCAGGAGATCGAGCCTGGGTGGGCTGCTAGTCGCCTGCGGTATCAGTGGCATGATCTTTGGGCTTCTGTATGGAAGCATATTTGGGTTTGAAGAGATCCTGCCAAATCATCCGTTTTTTGGGCAATTTTTCTGGCTAAGTCCTATTCATGACGTGTTAGGTATTCTTAAACTTGCCATTGGGGCAGGCATTGTACTGTTGATCCTGGCGCACCTGGTAAATCTGTACAACGCGGCCCGAGCTAAGGATTGGGGACGCTTTTTCTTTGACTCAAACGGTCTTGCTGGTTTGGTATT
>Ga0065705_10003279_pt1 | contig 10546 bp, 12 predicted proteins | sample SwibulcommuniRL2_FD_59092 | JGI IMG/M metagenome (GOLD analysis project Ga0065705, IMG submission 59092) | Bulk soil microbial communities from switchgrass field near Rose Lake, East Lansing, Michigan, USA - RL2 Bulk Soil v2 (version 2) | ecosystem: Environmental > Terrestrial > Soil >... | reverse complement strand
CTACCCTCGCGTGACTGCGCTGTCCCAGCGGCGCGCTGCCGATGCTTCGGAGGCTTCGTTGCACACGCTTGGCATGTTCGCCCTTGCACTACAGGTGCAGGACGGCGCTGCTCCGGTCTCGTCTGGGTCCCGGGTTTTAGTCGACATCATCACGAAAGCGACCGTCATCAACCAGGCGGTCCTCGCGATTCTGATCGTCATCTCGGTGGTGTCGTGGGCCATCATCCTGTCGAAGTCGCTCGCCTATCGGAAAGTGCAACGGCAGACCGCCAAGTTCCTCGACGCGTTCCGCAAGAGCAGCAAGTTCTCCGAGGTGCAGGCCGTCTGCGCAACGCTGCCGGCGAGTCCGCTGGTGGGCGTCTTCCAGGCGGGGTATGCGGAGCTCAACGCGCAGTTCCGACTGGGCGGTCCTCAGTCGGCCAATCCCTCCGGGCCGGCGCCACGTCCTATGTTGAAGAGTCTGACGGCGGTCGATCGTGCCCTGCTCCGAGCGGCAACGGTTGAGATCAATAAGCTCGAGAAGCGCGTTCCTTTTCTCGCGACGGTCGCGAGCGTTGCCCCATTCATCGGGCTGTTTGGAACAGTTGTTGGAATCACGATCGCCTTCCAGCGAATCGGCACGACGGGGTCGACCAACCTCGCGGTCGTCGGCCCGAGCATTTCCGAGGCGCTGATTGCGACAGCCGCTGGACTTTTCGCGGCGATTCCGGCGGTACTGGCGTACAACCACTTCAGCACCCGGGTAAAGGTGTTCGCCGCCGAGATGGACGACTTCTCGCTCGAGTTTCTCAACATCGCCGAACGTAACTTTACGTAGATGCCGAAAGTTCTCCCTTCAGCTCCGACGCCCGGCGGCGGTCGCCTGACACGAGCACGCCGTGTGTCGGCGACGCTAGCTGAGATCAACGTCATCCCGCTTGTTGACGTGATGCTCGTGCTGCTGATCATCTTCATGGTGGCGGCGCCGATGCTGCAGCGCGGCGTTGAAGTGAACCTGCCCGTTGCCAGTCGCTCTCAGGAGATTGCCAGTGACCGCATCTTCGTCAACGTTCCGCTTTCCTTCAAGGACGATCGACGTGTGTATATCGGACAGGATCCTGTTCGCGTCGATGTGCTGACCGAGAGAATGCGCCAGCTGATGGTGAACCGGAGTGACCGTCAGGTGTTTCTGCGCGGCGATGGCGGGATAGAACTGCAGGAACTGCTCGACATCATGGACCGGCTCAAGGCCGCCGGTGTCGACAAGGTCGGCATCGTCTCGAAGCTGCCCGGAGAGCAATGACAGAAGGAACGGTCACCGACGTCATCCTGTCGCGGACGCAAGGCGCTGAGCGTCTGAACTCGATGATCGTGTGGTCGATCGCGGCGCACATCGCGCTGTTCGTGTTCATGATCTTCATGCCGGCCAGCTGGCGCGGCGCCGTCGATGAGGGGCCTCGTACGGTGATGACCATCAGCCTGGGAGGCGCGCCAGGACCCCGCAATGGCGGATTGACGACAATGGGTGGGAGGACGGTACAGGCACCCCCCCCCGAACCGGTGAAAAAGGTGGTCGAAACGCCCCCCGCGCCGAAGACGCCGGAGATGGCTCTGCCAACCAAGAACGCACGCGTCGTGAAACCGCAGCCGCGCGAAGCTCCCAAAGAGTCATCGGCGCGTACGCCCGCAACCGGTGAACCGCAGGAAGGTTCGACGCGCGTGAACACCGGCGCACGCGGTCAAGGGTTCGGGCTCACATCCGGAGGCGGCGGCGGAACCGGAGTGACCGTAGACATGGCGAACTTCTGCTGTCCCGAATATCTCTCCCAGATGGTGACGCTGATTCAGAGGAACTGGCAGTCGAATCAGGGAGTGGCGGGAAAAATCGTTATGAAGTTCACGATTACGCGAGCAGGAACGATCGAGAACGTGCAGGTCGAACAACCTAGCGGGTTTCTCGCCCACGAACTTGCCGCGCAGCGTTCCCTGCTCCTCACGCGCTTACCGGAACTTCCCCTCCAATATCCAAATCCGACTCTCGGCGTTCACATGATTTTCGAGTATCAACGTTAGATGAAGAGACAAACCATGAACGTCATGTTGAGCACTCTCGTGGCGGCCGGTTCTGTCGTCGCCATTCTCGCCCAGGCTCCGCAAACCCCTGCACCAGCTCCGCAACAGCCGTCGGAAATTCAGCTGGTCATCAGTGGCGAACCCGGCACGCCGCCACGGTATGCGGTGCCCGATTTCGTGGCGCTGTCACCTGATGCCGCGGATGCCGCGAAAATGCTCGGCCAGGTCTTGTGGGACGATCTGAACTTCGAGCGGGAGTTCTACATGATCCCGCGCGACACCTACGCGACCATTCCCGTCGCGCGCACGCCTGAAGACGTCCCGTTCAACGCGTGGCGTGAGCTTGGCGCCGATGCCGTCGTATATGGAACGGTTCAGAAGACCGACCCCAACACAGTGCGCGTTCAGGTGCGCCTGTTCAACGTCCGGTCGCGTCAGTCGGTGTTTGCGAAGGAATACACCGGTTCGGCTGCCACGCCACGACTGTATGCGCACACAATCTCCGACGAAATCCATCAGCAGCAGCGCGCGTTGCGCGGCGTCGCTCGGACCAAGCTGGCGTTTTCCTCGGATCGGAATCGGGAAAAGGTGAGCGGTCCAGTCCAGAACCGTGACGTCAAGGAAGTCTACATGGCCGACTACGACGGCGAAAATCAGCGCCGCGTCACCACGAACCGTCAGTTGAACATCACGCCGGTCTGGTCGCCCGACGCGCGAGGCATCGCGTACACGTCATACCGACGCGGCTATCCTGACATCTTCATCGCGCTCATCTATCAGGGCATTCAGGAAACTCCGACCAACGGCGTTGCACAGAACTGGCTCCCGATCTTCTCTCCCGATGGGACGCGGATATGTTTCACCTCGAACCGCGACGGCAACCCCGAGTTGTACGTGATGAATCGTGACGGCTCGAACGTGCGGCGCATCACCAACAGCCCTGCGATCGACACGACGCCGACATGGTCTCCAAACGGCACGCAGATCGCCTTCACATCCGACCGTCCCGGCACGCCGCAAATCTACGTCGTCGGTGCGGATGGGTTGAACCTGCGGCGGATTACGACCAACGATTCGTGGGCGGACAGGCCGACGTGGGCGCCGGCGCCGTTCAACGAGATTGCGTATGCGGGCAGAACTGGACCCGCGTTCGACATCAAGGTGTACGACCTCGCGAGCGGAGACACGAGGCAGATCACGTTCGGCGAGGGAAGCAATGAAAGCCCGGCCTACTCGCCGAATGGGCGTCACATCGCGTTTGCGTCGACACGCGGCGGAAGGGGGACGCAGATCTACACGATGGGCCGCGACGGCAAGAACGTGCGGCAGGTTACACGCGACGGCAACAACTACACGCCGTCCTGGTCGAATTGATTCAAAGTTGGCGTCGCCGCGGAACGGCGGGGGCGGGAAAGGAACACAGATACATGCCGCGGCCACTCATTGTTTTGATTGCCTTGCTGGTATTCGCGGGAGCATGCGGGAAGAAGCAGCCAGTGCTCGGTCCACAGCCAGTCCCGCCCCCCGCTGCGGCGCCCGCTTCGGTACCGGCACCGGCGCCCCCGGCACCGCCGCAACGAGTCGAGGAGTCTGTGCCGGTGCCGGCCATCAGCGAAGATGGCATCAGCAACCGGACCCTCGAAGATCTGAATCGCAATTCACCGCTTCAGCCCGCGTACTTCGGGTTGGACAGCTCCGAGCTCGACGATGCAGGCCGTGCGGTTGTCGCCGCGAACGCGGCAGTCCTGAAGAAATATCCGTCATGGATGGTGACGGTTGAGGGACACTGCGACGAGCGCGGGACCGCGGAATACAACCTCGCGCTGGGTGAACTCCGAGCGGTTGCGGTGAAAACATATCTTGTCGCGCTCGGAGTCGCGCCCGATCGGCTGCGGACAGTCAGCTACGGCAAGGAATTCCCCTTCGATGCCGGTCATACCGAAGCCGCGTGGTCGAAGAACCGCCGCGCGCATTTCGTGATTACATCGAAGTAACCGGGGGACATGATGAAGAGGCTTTTCACGACGACCGCGATTCTGCTCACCTCCGTTGCGGTGCCTGCTTCGGCGCAAAGCCGCGAGCAGCGACAGATGATGGCGGATGTCCGGATGCTGCAGGAGCAGACACAGGAGCTCGCGGTCGCCATCGCGACGGTCACGCAGGCGCTGCAGGATTCGATCAAGGCGCTCAATCAGCGGCTCGACCAGGCCAACGACACGACGCGCAAAGGCTTCGCGGACCAGAAAGTGATCATCGACGATATGGGCAAGGACCTGCGCGCGATCCGCGAACGCGTCGACGACACCAACGTCCGCGTCTCCAATGTGCGTGAGGAGCTCGAGGCGATGCGCAGCTCGATCGCCGTCGCGCCCCCGCAGACGGCGCTGCCACCTTCGACCGATCCCAATGCGCCGCCGCCTCCGGCGCCGACAACCGGACCGCCCCCGTCGACCGCGGGCCTCTCGCCGACACGAATGTTCGACACCGCGATGGCTGACTACGCCGCCGGCCAGTTCACGCTCGCCGTCACCGGCTTCGAGGCGTTTCTGCGAACGTTCCCGCGCTCGGAGATGGCCGACGACGCGCAGTTTCAGATTGGCGAATCGTATTTCGCGCTGAACCGGTGGACCGANGCGATTGCCGCATACAATGCNGTCACGCAGAACTACCCGATGGGCGACAAGGTGTCGCAGGCGTTCTACAAGCGCGGGCTCGCGCAGGANCGCCTCGGGCAGATCGATGCGGCGCGGGAATCGTGGAACAACGTGCTGCAGCGGACGCAGGNAAGCGATCCGGTGCATACGCTCGCCCAGCAGAATCTCGATCGGGTGGCCCGCCGCCCCACGCCGTAGCGTGACCTGCCCTGTCACGCTTGCCCGCTAGCCTGTAGCGATGCAGTGTAGGGGCGGGTCTTTACCCGCCCAACTGGGGCTGGAAGACCTCCCCGAACGAAGAAGGACATCGATGGGAAGCGTGAACAAAGTAATCCTCGTCGGCAATCTTGGCCGCGATGCGGAGCTCCGCTACACGCCGGGCGGCGCCGCCGTCGCGACGCTGAATCTCGCGACAACCGAGGTGTGGAACGACAAGGGCGGGCAGCGTCAGGAAAAGACCGAATGGCACCGCATCGTCCTGTGGGGCAAGCAGGCCGAGAGCCTGCAGGAGTACCTGACGAAGGGCAAGCAGATCTACGTCGAGGGCCGTCTGCAGACGCGTCAGTGGGACGACAAGGACGGCAACAAGCGATACACGACGGAAATCAAGGCGGACCGGATCACGCTGCTGGGCGGTGGTGGAGGCGGCGGCGCACGCGGCGGCGGCGCCTCGATGGATCGCAGCAGCGGAGCGATGTCGCACGGCGGCGGCGACGAGCCGCCGATCGAGCCCATCACCGACGACGATATTCCGTTCTAGCGCTATCTCCTACTTCCCTGCCCAGGGCCCGACTTCGGGCTTGCCCTGCGTATTCGCCAGCGGTCCGAGCTCCGCCGCAACTCCACGCCCAATCGCGGCGGTCTCAGTGCCTGCCTGGAAGCACGTGAAGTCTGGGCGATCGCGCCACGCCAGCGGTCCGCAGAGCCGCTTGCCTGCGCCGATCGCCGCGTCGTGCACGACGTTGATCAGCCGCTCGTAATCCGGGCTTCCCTGCTGGTAGCCGCTGAAGTTGCCGAGGTCTCCGCTGGCGGCGAACAGCGCGGTCACACCGGGGACTTTCGCGATTTCCGCCGCGTTCTTCGCTCCCTCGAGCGTTTCGATCATCAGGATTAGCACGACGTTGTCATTGATTGTCTGACGATAGCCGCCGGGCACNCTGCCGAACACCGCCGGATCGAACGCCTGTCCACCACCCTGGCTGCGCCGGCCGAGCGGCGGGAAGTACACCCAGTTGCGCGCTGCGACCGCTTCCTCGACAGTGTCGATCGTCGGAACGACGACGACCAGGGCGCCCGCATCCATCGCGTGCTGGATTTCCCTCTCGTCGGCGTACGCAACGCGAACGCCGGGAACTGCCTTGGCGTGCGGGCACGTCCGCCACAGGCGCGCAGTCAGTTCCCAGTCGCGCCCGTCATGCTGCTGCTCCGTCCAGACGAAGTCATAGCCNGCGTTGGCCATTGCGCAGTACGTCGCCGGATCTGTCGCGCTGAAAACCGTGCCNCCNGTGACCTTCTGGCCGGCCATCATCTTNAGCTTCACCGGATTCCAGATCTTGCTGCCCGGCGGCGCGTTGAAGGCCGGACCGTACTTCCAGTTGTTCGGATCGAGCGCGCCCTGGTTCTGCGCGCCCTGCGGTGGACTTGCCTTCGCGTTGCTGTCCTTGCCGGCCGGTGCCGCCAGTGGAAACTGCGCACCGCCGTTCGCCGGCGCCTGTCCTTGTGCCGCGAGAAACGTCGCGATACCTGAAACCGCGATGATCGCCACAACGAGAGCGAAGCGTTTCATGATGTCTCCTTCAGCGTTGCTCGACTCTCCCGTACCGGTCTTCCAGCCTCACGACGTCGTCAAGCTCCGGCGTCGAGACTTCNAGCAGATCNCAGTCNTCNAGTGCCGTCATGCGGTGCACCGTGAGCGGCGTCACATGCACCGAGTCGCCAGGTCCCATTTCACGCTTCTCGAGCGGGCCGTCCTTCGGACCTATCTCGAAGAGCATTTTTCCGGTGTGCACGTAAATCGTCTCGTCCTTCTTGTTGTGGTACTGAAGGCTGAGCGCGTGACCGGCGTTGATGTGCAGCACCTTGCCCACATAGCGATCGGTCCTCGCCCAGTGGAGCTCGTATCCCCACGGCTTGTCGACCCTCGTCACGCTCACTGCGTCCCCACCTCTTGCCGGCCGCCTGCGTCCCCCGGCGACTCCGGCGAGCCAGGGCCCCCTTCACCTCGTGAGGACTTGGTCGAGCCGGATCCGCCATCGCGACCGAAGTGCTCGACGAGCACGCGCTCGATCTCCTCGACGGTGCCAAGCGTCATCACGCGCGCTGCGATGCGCGCCATGTCACCAGCCGCGGTTTCCGCCACGACGCGGCGCGCCATCAGCAGAGCGCCTGGCGTCATGCTGAACTCCGTCAGGCCGCAGCCAATCAGCAGCCGCAGCAGCAGCGGATCGGACGCCATCTCACCGCAAACGGCGACCGGAATGCCCTGCCGAACCGCACCGCGGCGGACCTGGCGAATCAGCCGCAGCACCGCTGGATGCAGCGGCTCGTATCGATCCGAGACGCGCTCGTCAGTGCGATCAACCGCAAGTGTGTATTGAATGAGATCGTTCGTGCCAATCGTGAAGAAATCGACCTCGCGCGCCAGCAGCGACGCGGTAAAGGCGGCTGACGGCACTTCGATCATGATGCCGACGTCCACCGGACCGGCGGTTGCGCCGCGTGCCTCCAGTTCACCGCGCGCGTCCGCGAGCAGTGCGCGCGCCGCGCGCACTTCCTGCACCGACGACACGAACGGGAACATGATGCGCAGCGATCCATGTGCCGCGGCACGAAGGAGCGCGCGTAGCTGCGTCTTGAAGATCGTCGGCTGCGCGAGGCCGAACCGAATCCCTCGCAGGCCGGCGTGGCCTGTACGCTCCGCGTCCGGGAACCAGCGCGCATCGAGCGCAGTGTCAACGAGCGGCCGCGCGATCTGGCGTTCGTCGATATCGAATGTCCGAATGGTGACCGGCCGCGGCGTCATGTTCTCGACCACGTGCCGATAGACTTCGTACTGTTCGTCCTCGCCGGCGAGATCGGGCGGGCCGCCGACCAGCAGAAACTCCGATCGATAGAGTCCGATGCCTTCCGCGCCCGACGCGATCGCCATCGAGACATCATCGGTTCGTTCGATGTTGGCGTGCAGTTGGATGCGTACACCATCGGTCGTCAGCGTCGGCCCTTCCGTCGCCGGAGTGGTCCGCCGCGTGCGTTGCAGCCGAGTGCGTGCCTCCGCTTCCTGACGATCCGCGGGCGTGGGATCGATGATCAGGTCGCCGCTGTCGCCGTCGATGATCACCGACGCGCCGGCCGGGATGCGGCGGCTCACGTCATGAAGGCCGACGACGGCTGGCACACCGAGCGAGCGCGCGAGAATCGCCGTGTGATAAGTGCGGCTCCCCGCGTCGGTCGCGAAACCGAGAATGCGCGTCCAATCGAGTTGCGCAACCACTGACGGTGTGAGCTCGTCAGCGACGAGCACGCACGGCGAGTCGAGGTCTTGCAACAGATCGCGGGTACCTCCCTTCTCGCCGCGCAGATTCATCCGCAGCCGCCCGGCCACATCGTGGAGGTCGCCTTTGCGCTCGCGAAGGTAGGGATCCTCGACGTCATTGAATACCGCGGAGATCTCGTCGAAGGACCGCTGCACGGCCCACTCGGCGTTTACCCGCTCGCTGGCGACGAGATCCGCCGCGCGCCCGACCAGCACGGGATCGTCCAGCATCAGCAGCTGCGCATCGAAGATGGCCGCGAGCTCCGATCCTTTCAGCTCGGAAATGCGGCGCCGAATCTGCTGCAGCTGTTCGCGAGAACGCCGGCGCGCACGTTCGAGCGCCGACAGCTCGCGCGCCACGCGGTCGGGCGCAATTGGAAAACGGATGACCTGCGTGCGTTGAATGGCGACGAGCGCGGGGCCCGACGCAACGCCCGATGACACGCCGATTCCCTTCAGGCGTTCCACGATTCCTCTCCAAATCCCGACTCGACCAGTTGGACGAGTGAGTCCACCGCCGTCGTTTCGTCGGGACCATCGGCGCTGATCGTCAGTTTCGTGCCACGCGCCGCCGCCAGCAGCAGGATGCCCATGATGCTCTTTCCGTCCATGACCTTCGCGTCGCGCGAGACCCGGATTTGCGAGTTGAACCTCGTGGCCAGATGGACGAACCGGGCCGCCGCCCGCGCGTGAAGGCCGAGCGCATTGGTGACCTCCACGGATCTGATGACCATCACGCCTTCTCGGTCGTCTTCTCGCCGCGCAGCAGATCGGACGCGACCCAGATCGCGGCGCGACCCTGTTCACGGATTTCCCGTGCGGCCGTGAGCATATCCGCCTGCTCTGCCAGGTTGGCGAGCTTGATCAACATTGGCAGGTTCACGCCCGTAATCACCTCGACGCGGTCGCTGAGAAACGTCATCGCCAGATTCGAGGGTGTGCCGCCGAACATGTCGGTCAGGATCAGCACACCCGTGTCCCCGTCCACACGCGCGACGGCAGCCGCGATCTCCGAGCGCGCATCCTCGGTATCTTCATGCCACCCGATCGAGACCGCGGTGAATCGCGCCAGCTCACCGACGATCGTTTCGGCGGCATTCAGCAGCTCGGTCGCGAGCTGGCCGTGAGTAACGACAACCACCCCGATCATGAATCCCGATGTTTGACTCGCAGCCGCACGCCTTTCACGCCGCGCAGCGATTTCCTGAGCGCCTCGGCAATCATCACCGACCGGTGCTGGCCGCCGGTGCAGCCGACCGCCACCGTCAGGTAACTCTTGCCCTCCTTCACATACTGCGGGAGCGCAAACTTCAGAAACGACGTCAGCCTGTCGATAAAGTCCTGCGTCTCGTCGTGTTTCCGCATATACCGGACGACCGCCGCGTCACGCCCCGTGAGCTTCCGCAGGCTATCGACAAAATGCGGGTTCGGCAGACAACGTACGTCGAACACCAGATCTGCATCCACCGGCACGCCATTCTTGTAGCCGAAGCTCACTAGATTTACCACCATGTCGGCCCGTTTGCGACCATCACGTGACATCTGCATGAAGATGTCGCGGAGCTCGTGGACGGTGAGGTTTGTCGTGTCGATGATGAGATCCGCCATGGCGCGGATCGCATTGAGCTTGTCGCGCTCCTCGGCAATGCCTTCGCTCACGGACCGATCGCGCGCAAGCGGGTGAGGACGTCGCGTCTCGCTGAACCGCCGGACCAGAGCCGAGTGGCTCGCTTCCAGAAAGATCAGCGTCGGTTTCAGATGTGCAGCCGTTCGAAGCCGTCTGAACACTCGCGGAAACTGCGACAGAAAACCTTTCTCGCGGACGTCCACAACGATGCCGACCTTCTCCAGTGCAGCGCCCTCCCGCGCCGCCAGCTCCGCCATCGTGGGAATCAACTGTGTGGGCAGGTTGTCGATACAGAAATAGCCGAGATCTTCGAGCGCGCGAATCGCGTGTGTTTTTCCCGACCCCGACAGCCCGGTGAGAATGACGAAGCGGCGCGTGCCGCGTCCGCGGCGGAGCGCTCTTACGGCCACCGGCGCGCTCCCGCGGCGATGCTCATACACGGCCCCCATGCTCGACGTCGTCGTCGGACTCCGCGTCGGCAGGCATCTCTTTCTCACGCAGCGTCTGCTCGAGGCGCGCCGTCAGGTCGCGTGCGGCGTTGATGCCGCGGGTGCGCAGCAGCTGGTTTCGAGCGGCGACCTCCACGAGCACGCCGAGGCTGCGTCCTGGAGCAACCGGCATCCGCACAAGAGGAACCTTCAAGCCGACAATCTCGTAGCGCAGCTCGTCGAGCCCAAGCCG
>Ga0065705_10104867_pt1 | contig 10556 bp, 21 predicted proteins | sample SwibulcommuniRL2_FD_59092 | JGI IMG/M metagenome (GOLD analysis project Ga0065705, IMG submission 59092) | Bulk soil microbial communities from switchgrass field near Rose Lake, East Lansing, Michigan, USA - RL2 Bulk Soil v2 (version 2) | ecosystem: Environmental > Terrestrial > Soil >... | reverse complement strand
CGCCTGTCACCCACGGACGGACGAGCCACTTGCCCACCCACTTGCCGTCCTTGTCCTTGTGGTCGCGCCCGTCCATCACCCCGAGCACGTGGTCCTCGAACGTCCCCTCCGCCCCGAGCCGGATGATCGTCGAGCCGACTTCTCCCGGCGTCCGGCAGGTGGCGACCAGATCGGGGCGCCCCCCGTTCTTGACCCGGAAGATCCCGTACCGCTGCTTGATCGTTCGCGGCCAGACCTCCTCGCCATCGACCACGAACGGCTTATCGACGCTGCTCATAGCGCTTCCTCCTTTCCTCGTCCTCTTTCTCTTGACAGTGGTCACAGATCCCGCTGGCGAGCCTGTGTGCGGCAAGCATCGCCATCCCATGCCCCGACACACGCACGGACATGATCCTGCGGCAGCGCTCGCAATAGCCGATGAGCTTCATGGCCGCACGTACTCCTTCTCCGGGTCGCCGTCAGGACGACGACGACCGCTCATGGGGTGACGCATCCACCCCTCCGGCTCCCCCTCACCGTCCCACAACACCATCGCTGCGACCGCAGCGGCAGGGTGGTCGTATCAGTAGGCGTTGCGGATGATGTCCGCCCCCTGGTAGTCGCTGATCGCCAGTCGTGCCCGCCTGTACGTGAGCGGGTAGACGACCAGCTCCCGCCCGTCGGGCAGGATGCGTTCCGCCAAGGCTCCTTCTCTCATTGCTTCCCCTTTCTCCTCGCAATTTCAGCCGCACGCATCGCCGCGCGCACCTGCTTCTGTCGCTCCCGGCAGGCGGGTGAGTCCTTGCACATCCACTCACCCGTGTACGGAGGACGGCGTCGCCGCATCTCCGCCGTGGCCTGCGTACGGCCACACTTCGCGCAGACCGGTGACATCAGATCACCGGTCCGTTGATCACTGGTCCCATCGCTGCGATCTGCGCTTCGAGTAGACGGGTGAACACGTGCCCCATCTCCTCGTCGGAGGGAGGCATCGTCTGCATCGTGTGCAGCACGACGTCGATCTGCGCGTCGTGCTCGTCGCAGGCTCGCATCGCCCAGTACAGGTCCTTGGTCGACAGCGGACCGGGCTGCGGAATGAAGCCGCACAGCATGAAGCAGCCGCACTCGGGTCGCTGCCAGCGGATTGCCCACACCACGTCGCCCTCGAATAGGCAGATGTTCTCGCGCTCGTAGTCCATCACTCCTTCCTTTCCCTGACCGCGACGGCAATCTGCTCCACATCCGTCAGCGTTTTTGCAAGCACCTCGCTCTCCCCCCGCCCGACGATCCATCCATACATCTCATGGCAGGTGGCCTGCCAGATGTAGATGTCGACGTCGGCCCTGTAGAGGCCGAGGAACATCGCCCGAAACGAGGTGTGGTGGCGACAGAAGAACTCGGCCACCGATCGCTTGGTCGTCCACGAGAGCGCACGCTCTGCCTCGTCGTCTTCCCAGGCGGCACGGTAGACGATGATCGGAAGCAACGGGGACGCCCCGTCCTCATCGTCGGTGAAGAACCCGGCCAGCTCCATCTGCTCACGCAGCGGCTCTCGCCAGGGGGCATACGCCTCGCACATGTTGATCCACTCGGCGAGCAGCTCGCGTTTGCCCTCCTCCTCCGCCGTCGCTTGAAGCGCTGCGATCAGCACGGGCATCCGGTTCTCGCTGCCGACCAGCGCCAGCTCTCGGTTCCAGTCGGTCACGCAGCCACCACCGCCTCCAACGCCTCGCCGTCGTACTGGACGGGGTCGCCGCTGATCGTCTCGGCGTGGCCCAGTGCCTCGGCGACGTACTGCTGCTGCGCTCGCAGCGGGAGGACCAGGCCTACCTCCTCGGCCACGACCTGCCCCTCCAACTCCCGCGCGTAGTCGGCGTACTGGGCTGCCTGCGCGAGCCTGTCGAACGACGGTCGTGCCGCCGCAACAGCAGCGGAGAGACGGGCCATGTGCTCGTTGACGCTGTTCATCCCACCCCGCAACGCCGCCGCCCGTGCGGCCATCTCGGCGGGCAGATTGGAGACGTTGGCGTTCGACTTGAGCAGCTTCGTCGTGTTCGCGATCCGGTGGAAATTGAGCGGATCGGTCTCCAGCATCAGCTTGATCGAGACGAGCGTGTCCTCGTCGATGTACGAGTAGGGCAGGTGGATGCAATGCGACCACTCGGGCACGCCGTTCTTGCCGAGCTGGTGCACCGTGCCACCCTTGCGCAGCACGTACATCTCGCCGTCCGCACCGCAGACGGTGAACGTGCCCTGCTTGGCGTACTCCCACTTCTGCGTTTCGGACAGCACGGTCAGCAGCAACCGCTGCCCCTTGCGCACCGCCCGCTTGCGACGGATGGCGTTGCGGTGCTGCCGCTCACGCGTCTCGCGCAAGCGCCGGTCGGCCTCCTCCTGGCTGATCGCAGGTGCGGGTGGCGGGTTCACCCCGGTGCCCCACCAGGTCGAGTCGTAGGTGAGCACCTGCGCCGTTGGGTCGGCTGAGATCCACTCCCGCCCGTTGACGTTGTAGACGTAGCGGAGCGAGCCGGTCGTGTTGTCCGCCCACGCCGGATGGATCGTCTGGACCTGGTACGAGTTCGAGGTGCCTGTTGTCCAGCCGAGAGCGTTCGACCACCAGTTCGTGGTCTCGTCCTCACGCCATCTGATCGTGACGTCGACGTTGGTGAAGGAAACCGGCACGACCTACCCCCCGACGAGCGGCGGCGAGAGGATGATCCGCTCCGCCTTGGGATCGAACTTGTGCATCTGCTCCTTCTTGCCCCCCTCCTTGTCCACCCGGTAGGCGAGATGCCCCTTCGCGATCATGTCGTCGAAGGTGGCCTGCGCGTTCTCGATCTCGTCCGGGTTGTTCGAGTCCCAGCCGACGGTGACGTCGCCTGCCTCACGATCGAGGATTGCGAGAGTGCCCATCACTTTCCTTCCTTCCTGGCGAGTTCGATCGCCGTGTCGAGGACGCGGATCGCGTCGTGCTTCCTGGTCTGGGAGCTGTCGTTGAAGCGCGAGACCGAAGTGGGGCGCCCCGGGAATTCGAGCTTGATCGCTTCCGAGAGGAACCTCTCCGCTGGCTTGACGTGAACGCCGTCGACGTCCCGGCAGAGCTGGAGCAGGCAGCGACCGAAGCCGCTCGGGTTGCTCTTCGTCCAACCCGACGACGACCACGCCCCACGGGGTGAGATCGCAACGCGTGCCCGCATCAGCACGTCCAGCGCTGACGTGGCTGGACCTCCAAACTCCTGGCTGATCTTGCCCTGCTTGTACGGCTCCTTCGGTGGAGCCTTGAGCAACGCCATGACACCTCCTAGATGTGGCAGTCGACGAGCGTCAGCAGCGTGTCCTCCGGCAGCTCGTCGAGCATCTTGTTGAACTCCTTCACGAAGCGGAGATGGTCCTTCGGCCCGTCGGTTGACATCCCGAACCAACCCATCTCGCCCTTCGCGTACCACTTGCCCTCGATCACGAAGGCGTAGGTGGAGATCGCCTCGTCCCGTGCGTCCTGCACGAACGACTCGCGCGTGACCTGGTACTGGGTCACGTCGGTGCTCCAGCCAAGCAGCATGTCGTCCCAGCGGTCCTCCTCTCTGCACTTGCTGTCGTGCTCATGCGCCGCCGCCACGCGTGGCTGCGCGTGGTACTCCTCCCGTGCGGCATCGACGTCGGGCGGACTCTGGATGTGCGTGTCGGCCACCGCCATCACAGCGGTGCCTCCCTCTGATTCCGCCAGCTCGGGGACGACGGCCTCGACGGGCGTGTGCTTCGCCAGAATTTGCTGCCAGCTCAGTGCCTCGGGCAGTTCCCCGAACACGGCCTGTGCCTGATCCCAGCGCTTGCCCGCCGCATCGCCAGCGAGAGCACGCATCCCCTCGATGTCGATGTACTTCTTCAGCGTGTGGTCGGCGTCGTACTTCGCCTCGTTGTCGAACGCACCCGGTCTGCCCATCTGTGCGACGGTGTCGGGGTCGTCCATCGCCTCGGGCTTGAGCTTGAAGTAGCCCCGCCAGCGACCGCCGACCGTGTACCAGTCCCACTTCGAGTCCGGGTTGTAGGTCGACATGCGGTAGAGACCGTCATCGTCGATCCCCCAGCGATCGTCGTCGTCGCCGTAGCGCTCGCGCAGCCAGTCGAGGATCTCGCCTAGCCCTGTCGCACGAACGCCACGATCCTCCTCGTACATCTCGTGGTAGCGCTCGATCATCCCCTCGTCGAGGTGATCCTTGTACGCCTCGACCTCGATCTCCTCGTTGTAGGGAGCGAGCTGTGCCTCGTAGTCGTCGCCGATCACGAGCACGGTGAAGTGACTCATGCCTTCTCCTTTCCTCCTTCGGGAAACGGGGCGCCCCCCTCGGGGTTACTTCTTCTGCGTGCCGAACATGAACTCCCGCCGGAGCAGGTTTGCAATCACCGGGTCTCCGAGCCGGTAGCGGGCGGTGACGTGCGACATCACCTCCACCATCGACTCGTCGGGCACCGCCTCGATCGCTTTGATCGAGGCCGCACGCACCCGTGACTCGGTGATCCGACGACCTGCGGTCGAGAGCGTCCAGTCCCGCCGCTTGTCGTCGAACTCGACGAAGCCGTAGCGCTTCATCCAGGCCAACCGAATTGCGACCGACTGGGTGCCTCCGCCCTCAGCCTCAAGCCCGAGGTTCTCGGCCAGGTCCTTGGACGACAGCCGTCTCTCCGCGTCATCCGCAATCCGCATCATCAGGTCAAGATCGCGGAAGTCGTAGAGCGTTGCGGTCAATCAGATCACCACCTTGTAGAGCTTTCTGCCGCCCCTCCCGGCAGTACGGGTAAGACGCACCTGCCCTGCCTCGTGCAAGGCGACGAGGATGGCGCTGACGCCCGCCTGCGTCGAGACGGGGCAGCCCTCGAAGTGGACGATCTGGCTGGCATAGAAGCCGTCGCCCTTGTTGAACTCCTCTGCGTTTGCACGCAGCCACTCCGCCAGCTCCTCGCGCCGCTGCGGTGAATACTTGTCGGCACCGGAGCGGACCTTCTTCTTCGAGCCGTTGCTGCTCTCGTACGTGCGCTTCTCGAACTCCGGCTCGACCGCACGGATCAGCTTGCGGATCTCTGCCTGGTCGTGCCGCAGCGCGACCAGCTCCTCCATCTTCGACTCGATCTCCTTTGCCACCTCCTGGTAGGCCTCCTTTGCCGGGACCAGTACGGTCTCCATCTGTGCGCGGAGCTTTTCGACTTGAGTAGTCACGCTCTCTCCTTTCGGTTTAGACTCGGTGCGACCGGGGCTTTGCTTCTCCTTTCTCCTCGGTCACGGGGATGTAACCAGCGGGGGCGGGAGCGAGCCGCCCCCGCTGGCACTTTTAGGCCAGCCGCCTAATCTCCTCAGCGATCTCGATCAGGCGTGTGCGACGGGATGGTGAGTCGTCCTCTTCGAGGTACACCTTCTTGACAGCATCACGAACCACCTGGGAGCGACTGTCCCCGGTTCGGCGCTGAAGTTCGTCGAGCATCTGCCGATCGTCGGCCGTCAAGTAGACGCTCGTCTGGAGGTAGCCGTCACTCACGGCGTTGCTCCGGTAGCCCCCCCGTGTAGCTGATGCCGCCCTCGGGCACCTTGACCTTGCCGTTGGCGATGTCGAGGATCAGCCGGGTCCAGACCAGACCTTCCTCGCAGGTCGCACACAGAGGCTCTGGATCGTCCTCGGTGTGCAAACACATCGTCCCGCATCTACTGCACGGAGATTCAGCCAAGCGCTCCCCTTTCGTCGGGTCTTGTCACACATCATACGCCACCCATGCAGGGGAGGGGCACCCCGAACATTTCGGGGCGCCCCTTCTCCTTGCTACTCGCCGTTGGTGACCAGCACCCGCTCGCTGAGGTTCTCGTGCAGCACCGTCTTCACGGTGTCCTGCAACGCCACCTCCAGCGCGGGCTTGACGTGCTTGTCCTTGGCGTCGTTCTGGATCTCGAACTGCGGACGCAGCCCGAGTGCCGAGCTGACCAGGTCCTCCGTGGTCAGCTTGATCTCCTCGACCGGGATGCCCTCGTTCATCGCCCGGTTGAGCGCGTAGCGCGCCGCCCGGTCGGCGAACTCGGTCACGAACGCAGGCTTGTAGCCCTGGCTCGCCTCGAACACCGCCTCCCAGTCGATCTCCTCGTCGAGCCTGGAGTCGACACGGCACTTGACCAGCTTCGCCGTCCCCTCCACGTCCAGCTCGTCGATCTTGATCATCGCATCGAGACGGCCAGGACGGGCCATCCCCTTGTGGATGCGCTCCGGGTGGTTGGTCGTCAACACCATCAGGATGCGGGTGTCCTTCGCCCCGATCCCGTCGAAGTCATCGAGCAACCTCGACATGCTGGTGTCCGACGCCTCCGGGTCGGCGATCTTGTCGACGTCCTCGTAGAAGACGACGGCGGGCTGGTACAGACGCGCGGTCTGCATCACGAAGCCGAGGTCGTCCCGTCCGGGGCGGCCCTTGATGAACGTCCAGCCGTTGGCGACCGCCTCCTGACCGGTCAAGATTGCGGCCAGCGTCTTGCCCGTGCCGTACGGCCCGTGCACCAGCACGGCCCGCTTCAACGGGATGCCCTCCTGCTCGAACACCTTGGTGTGCCGCAGCTGCGCCCAGATGTTGGTCTCCAGCTGCGCCAGCACCTCCTGCGAGTAGACGACCTGGGAAGGATCGGTGCCCGAGAGGTCCATGAAGTCGGGCATCAACTGCCCGTCGAACGCCTTGCCTCGGTACATGGAGTTGTCCTTCAACTCCTGCTCGATGAGCAGGAAGATCCCCTGCACGTGCGAGGCGAACTTCTTCGGACCGCTCGCCGAGACGGCGAACAACGGCCCCAGCTCGGGATGAGTGTTCTGACTCGTCTCGAACTCACACCCCGGCAGGAGAGGCAGCTGGAACGCGCCCCAGGGGACCTGCTCCTGCTCGGTGTAGCTGGTGTTGATCGTCATCATCGACGGCGGCTCGGGGCCGAACATCCCCATCGGCCCCCGTGAGTGGGCGACGACGCCGAACGTGCGCTTGAGCACGTTCCACATGCAGTACGCCCCGTCCCACGGCCGGTAGTTGAACGTCTTGTTGAACGTCGTGTACTTCTCCAGCTCCTGGTGCTTCTTGGTCAGGAACTTGATCGCCCGCTCGATCGTCATCGACGTGGGGATGATGAGCTTGTCGCCCGCATACGTGATGTCGTCGTCTCTGAAGACGTCCCCGCCCAGCTTGGCGAGGTTCTCCAGGATTTGGGCTGTCGTCTTTGCCTCGGCCTTGGTCAGTCCAGTCGAAGTAGACAAGCGCTTTCTCCTTTGGAAAGTCGGGGATGACATGCAGGGTTGCCATTCCGGCATTCCCGACCTCCGCGTTTGCCTTACGCATCACCTCCCCATTCCGCAACCGTCACGTTCTCGCAAACGTACGGCGCGTCCATGTCATCCGGCCCCTTTGCCGACCAGTAGGCAGGCCACGAGTCGGTGGTGCCGTCGTCAAAGTCGACGTGGATCATCGGCCCGATCGGTCGTTCGTGCTCGTCCTGGTGCTCGAACAGAGTCGTGATCTTGCTCACGGTTCCGCACGGAAGCAGCCGGTCGTCAAGCACACGGCTGCCCACCACGATCGGGTTCTCGTTCTTGTCGAGGACGGTGACCTCGATGTCTTGCTCGGGGTCCATCAGTCGACCCTCCAGCCCGCCTCGATGATCGCCTCGGCCGAGTCGTAGAAGACGGGGCGCCCCGCTAGGGGGTTCCGGTCCCAGAGATTCGCTCCCTCGCGCAGCATCCAGCGCTCGGCGGGAGGGCACGGGTCGTCGAGGACGGCGGTCTCCTTGCCTGCGTCCCCGTTCCGCGTCAGCGGCAACCGCAGCTGCGGCCAGAGATGACTGCGCTTGAGCATCTCGGCGTCGTCCCTCTCCCGCACCACTTGAGCGTCTGTTTTCGTGTCCATTATTTTCTTCCTCCTTTAGGCGTACGTATCCCTTTGCAGTTTGCGTGGTCAGCTCGGGATTTCGATTGCGTCGAGTGCCTCCTTTATCTCGTCGAGTGCCTCGTCGGGCAGGCTGTCGCCCATCACCCAGGCGATCCGCGCCTGGATCGTGTTCAGCTGATGCTTGACCTGGAACAGCCGCTGGCGGGTCAGGTTGTGCGCGCGCACCTCCGTCGCTAGTTGCTCCTCCAGCTCGCTTATCCGGACTTCGTGGATGCTGATGTCTGCCATCACTCCTCCTCTCCAGTGTCTTCGAGATGGACACTGAGCTTCTCCTCGGGATCGAGGATTCGGACTTCGGTGCCGATGCAGGCGTGGATCTTCCCCTTCCACTTGTGCGCGAACACGACCGCACCTTCGTGGGCAACCCAGTCTCCAGCGGTCAGCTCGCTGGCCGGGATGGTGACGCACACCATCGAGATACTCATCGGGGCGCCCCTCCTCCTGTCGACGGCTGCGGCTTTCGCTTCGTGGTCACGGGCGAGAGCAAGAAGCCGCCGATCTGGACGGAGAACGACATATACCCGGTGCGATGACCGGGTAGCTTGGATGCGTCCACCAGCGTGTCCCGCTCTGCATGAGGGAACTCGCGTCGGAGGACTCGATATGTGCGGAGACGAGTCATGCCTTCGGCATGTAGCTCGTCCGCTCTTTGCCGGATCGCCTTCATCAGGCAACTCCTTCCGGTTGTTGAGGGTCTGGGACTTCCGTCAGGCCAGCGGAGTGCGTGGCCGAGGAATCACTTACCTACAGTATACCACAAGAGGGTCAGATTTGAACTGCGGGGATGACCCGGACCACCCCGGCCGGGTCATCCCCGTCCCCCTCGAAGATGGCGGGCACCGAATCAGGCGAGGGTGCCCGCCGTGGAGGTCAGGTGGGGGGAGTTACCTGAGCACTCCCCTCTCCGCCCGAAGGCGGAGAAGGCAAAGCTCAGAAGCAGTCTTTGTCGCGGATGTTGCCCTTCAGTCTGAAGTACCCCCGCTTGACTCCCTTGACCGAGCGATAGCGGACGCCCGAGCAGGTGATGTGCACCTTCCCCGTGTGCGAGATGGTGCAGTCGAAGACAACGTACTCCTCGTACGGGAACTCGCCCTGCATACCAAAGCGAGGGATGCCCTGGCAGTAGGCATGATCGACGACGTCCTCCAGGAACCCGGTCGCATCCTCTTCGCTGATCATGTACGGGGTGCCGGGAATCCAGCGCCCCTGATTTGCCGCCTGCACCGAGCCTGCCCAGATGCCGAGCGCGATCAGCACGGCGAGCAGGACCAGTCCGACGACGACGCGTCTCATTGATCCGACCACGATGACCTCCTTAGGGTCAGTGGAGACGTTCGGGCTGAACGCTCCCGGCTAGGAGTCGCACTCCCCTAGCCAGCAACGGTCAACGTGCCGTCAGCTCGCCGATACTTGGCTGACGCCTCCCCTCAGCAGGGGCGCCCCTTGCCATTTCGTCGGCAGGGACACACCGGTCGGCGTCGATGCAGCCGTAGTCGTGGCGGCACTCGTACCCGGCAGGCTCACCGCAGTTGCGGCAGCCCATGTGCTTGACGATGTGATCGCGCAAGCTGATGTACTTGGCGACCATCTTCGCGTGCGCATCCTGGCACCGCTCCTCGCGGTCCGTGATGTGCGCTGGCCTCCCCACAGGGTTCGCCATCACTTCTCCTCTCCCGCAAACCTACCGCTGGCGGCAGATTTGCTCTGCGTGCGAGTCCTCGCTGGCGTGCACCAACCAGAAGCGAGGTCTCGACTCGTGCGGACCATCCGCACTGAGCAGCCCCTCCTCATTGGGGCTGCTCACTACGGGCGGGCTAGCGGTACGACTCGAACTTGTGCCCCTCGACGCCGTCACGGTTGAAGAGACGGCTCCACCAGGCACGAACGCGCGAGCGCAGGCCGTAGAACAGGAACGTCGCTGCGACAGCAGCATGGTGTCCGTGGTCGTGAACGACCTTGTAATCGGACGGAGGCATCTGCCTCTCCTTTCGCTCGGTAGGAGCGTCCGGAGTTGGAACGCTCCAGGAGGGGCGCCCCTTTCGAGGTGGCCCCTCCGGTTGCGTTCCTACTTGAGCTGGCGACCGAGACGCTGCATCCGCAGCATGAACTCTAGGTCGTCGACAGCCAGGATCGTGAGCGAGAGATACTCGACGAACTCACGATCGCTGCGCCGTGTGTGCGGCTCCTCGACCTCGAAAGATTCGGGCGTCGGGGTTGCCGCCACGGGCGTGGCGTCTGTCGTGCTTGCCATCGTCGCCTCCTTTGTGGGCGTGCGATGAGTGTGGAGTGCCCGGTCGGACGCTCCGGGCACGCCGCCCCGAGGGGTAGGCGTGCCGGGAACGTGCGTTGTCGTTCTGGGCCGTGGGGGAACGGGTGGGCGTGAACTAGGTCAGTCGTTCACCACGGTACGCTGTCGGCGAAGGCGGCGCAGACAATTTGGAAGCTGTCATACGCCTCGCAGCCGAACAGATCCCAGAACAGCCAGAGCAGCGTCACCGCTGGCCCCGGTGCTTGCCCTTTCGCCCCCAGTGGTCGCGCCTGTCCTCGGTGCGCTGGTAGCGGTGCACCAGCTCCGGCTGCTTGGGCTGGACCTCGTCCAGCTTGCCGGGAAGGAAGGGGCG
>Ga0065705_10104863_pt1 | contig 10557 bp, 5 predicted proteins | sample SwibulcommuniRL2_FD_59092 | JGI IMG/M metagenome (GOLD analysis project Ga0065705, IMG submission 59092) | Bulk soil microbial communities from switchgrass field near Rose Lake, East Lansing, Michigan, USA - RL2 Bulk Soil v2 (version 2) | ecosystem: Environmental > Terrestrial > Soil >... | reverse complement strand
CCACAGCCTTGCACGGGAATTGTATTCCTCGGCGCTGCGATGCCTGCATCAGCAACTAATCCCCGGGCTAAAGAAATCGGGTATTCGCTTTCTGGAGTATTCCGATCTGACCAAACACCAGAAGGAGCGTGTCTCTAGTTATTTCAAGAAAACGATTCATCCGCTCTTGATTCCTCTGCCCCTTGCCTATGGCTATGCATTTCCTCATATATCTAACCTGTATTTGAACCTCGCGGTTGTGCTGCAAGACAGGAAAGGAAAGATCAGACTGATGCGTCTGCAGGTGCCGGATACACTGCCTCGTCTTTTCTCGGTTAAGAAATCCTCTGCGAAGAGTAGCAAGAACGGAAAAACAACCAGCCACGCTTCCTTCATCTGGCTCGAGCAAATCATCACCGACAACCTGGAGGAGATCTTTCCAGATGAAAAAGTGCTGGAAGTTCACCCCTTCCGCATCATACGCGACGCTGCTCTGGATGTTGACGAACTGGAACTCTACGATCCCCTGGAAAGCGTTGAGGAAAGCATTCAGCAATTAAACATTCAACGCCGCGAGTTTGGCGCCGTGATGCAGGTGGCGATTTACAGGGATATGCCGGAGTCTATTCGTAGTCTGCTGGCTGAAATCCTGAATGTCCATCCGGAGGATTTTTACATCAAGGGGAATCCCCTGGGATTGCGCAGCCTGTGGGAGTTATATAACGGCCTCGATCATGATGATCTGAAATACAGGGACTATAAGCCGACAATTCCAAAAGTCCTCAAACGGGTCTCACAGGCACGGGACATGTTTGATGTGATAAAAGAGGGTAATATCCTGCTTCATCATCCCTATGATTCCTTTGCGCCGGTTGTCGATTTTCTGACGTTCGCCGCACGGGATCCGAAGGTGCTGTCGATCCAGCAAACGCTTTACCGCGTCGGACAGGATTCACCGATCGTCAAAGCCCTGGTGGACGCTTCCAGGCGCGGAAAACAGGTCACCGCGGTGATCGAATTAAAAGCCACCTTCGATGAAGAATCCAATATGGGCTGGGCACACCTGCTGGAACAGTCCGGTGTGAATGTCGTCCCTGGCATACCTGGACTAAAGACGCATTCGAAGATGGCGATGGTCGAGCGCCAGGAGAAGGATGAAATTCGCCGTTATGTGCATCTCGCGACGGGAAATTACAACACGGTCACTGCGCGCAGCTATGAAGACTTTGGTATGTTTACCTGCGATTCTGTGCTTGGAGAGGATGTTGCGAAGCTATTCCAGTATTTGACAGATGATTCTACTGCTCAAAATTATCACAAGATATTTGTGGCTCCACTCAACTTACGGCAGCGTCTGGAATCGCTGATCCGCCGAGAGATGAAACACAGTAGAGCAGGTTTCCCATCCCGATTGATCTTCAAGGTGAATTCCTTAACCGATATCGAAATGATTAATCTGCTCTATGAAGCGTCGCAGTCAGGGATTCGCATCGATTTGTTCGTGAGAGGCATGTGTTGCTTGCGACCAGGCATTCAGGGAATCAGCGAAAACATCCATGTAACCAGCATCGTTGGACGGTTTTTGGAACACAGCAGGATTTTCTACTTTTTCAACGGCGGGCAGGAGGAAATCTATTTGGGCTCTGCAGACCTGATGGAGCGTAATCTCAATCGCCGGGTGGAACTTCTGTTTCCGCTTGAGAGTCCCGAAAACATCCGGAATATCTGCGAGAATGTACTGGATATCTATCTGCGCGACAACCAACTCGGCTATGCCATGCGGACAGACGGGAGATACGACCACAAAGCGCCTGTCAATGGCGAGCGGCCGGTCAATGTACAGAATTGGCTGATGCACGCACGGCGCAGATCATAACTGGGCGCGAGCAAAACATCCCCGCCTTGTCTGGCGAGGATGTTCGTTCTCATGAGCCGGTATGGGGAAACTCGATCTCAAATCATTCCTGGTGTAAGATCAAGTACAACATTCTCAGGATTTTCAGTTCTTCATAATCCAATTCACCTTTCATCCGATCGAAGACCGGTCTTAGCGCAGTAGGGGTGAATTCATCGAACGCGGCGAAGACAGCCTGCTGTTGTTCCGGCGTGGCGGTGGTGAGCAACGGAAGCTCCGAGTCGAGGCGTAGCTTGTGACCCGCCGCATGATAGCGCGCTAGATGATCCAGGATCGTGCCAACGGTCACGTTATAACGTTCCATCAGGCTCTGGACGCTCTCGCCCGCATTGTAGGCTTCTGAAACAATTACATAGCGCCGATGTGCGTCACTCTTCTGACGGGTGGTTTCTTTCTTCTTTTCCACGATACCGTGTTTTTCACAATAGGCTGTGATGACTGTCAAAAACGCTTCTCCATACTGTCGTAATTTCACCTGCCCCACGCCGGAGATATCCAGTAAGCTCGTGATCGACTGGGGGTAGAAGGCTGCCATCTCGGCCAATGTTTTGTCCGAGAAGATGACATAAGGCGGAATACCTACCTCATCCGCCATCTCTTTTCTCTTTACGCGCAGCAAGGCGAACAGCGCGCTGTTATATTCAAGCTCAGCCTTCTTGCCTTTGATGCGGACACGCTCCGCCTCCTGAACGACGCCGTAGATGGTCTCCCGATTCTTCAGAGCGGTCAGCGCCCTGGCGGTAAGACTCAGGGTCTGATATTCGCCCTCCTGTCGCAAATATCCCATGGTCAACAGCTGGCGCGCGATATGCATCCACTGTTTCTTCGTCAACTCCGTGCCGATGCCGTACGTGGAAAGCTTTTCATGCTCCCAGCGCAGGACTTTTTCATTCTTTGAACCAAGCAAAACATCCACAATATGACCGGCACCGAACTTCTCATCTGCACGTTTGACGCACGAGAGGAACTTCTGGGCGTAAATGGTGATGTCGGTGAGTGGGATCGGGGCTGTAGTGCAGTTGTCGCAGTTGGAACAATTCTCCTCGGTCGTTGATTCTCCAAAGTAGTTCAGGAGTGGCGTGCGGCGACAGGTCCGTTCGTCTTCTGCATAGCGAACCATTGCATTCAGGTGCTGAATGGCAACCCGTTTTTCGTTGTCGTCTTTCTGATCGATGAAATAGCTGATCTTGGCGGCGTCCGCATAACTGTACAGGAGCAGACAATGCGCCGGCAGACCGTCGCGCCCGGCGCGACCGATTTCCTGGTAATAGTTTTCAATGCTCTTCGGCAAATCGAAATGGATGACGAAGCGCACATTGGGCTTGTTGATGCCCATCCCAAAGGCAATCGTGGCGACGATGATCTGCGCATCATCCCGGATGAACGCCTCCTGATTCTTCCGCCGGTCCAAATCATCCAGCCCCGCGTGATAGGGACGAACGGAATATCCCTTGGATGCCAGATAGGCGGCGAGTTCGTCCACTTGTCGGCGTGAGAAACAATACACAATTCCAGACTGATCCTTGTAGCGCGCCAGCATGTCGATGGTTTGTGCGTAGGGATCCTCTTTGCGAGCAACCTCGATGTACAGATTCTCACGATTGAAACTGGCAATGAATTCATTGGTGGTGGAAAATTTAAGCGTGGTGCGAATATCCTGACGGACCCTCGTTGTAGCCGTGGCAGTCAGGGCGAGGCAGACCGCCTCGGGAAATCGCCTGCGAACTTCCACAAGCTGGCGATATTCGGGCCTGAAATCGTGACCCCATTCTGAGATACAGTGAGCCTCGTCAATGGTGAAGCAATCCACCCGGACGGATTCAAGCAATAGAAGGATGCGCGGCGTAAGCAGCGTCTCCGGCGCGAGATACAAGAGCTTGACTTCGCCGCGGCGTACGTATTCCATATTCTCCTGATATTCGTGCGCGGCGAGAGAACTGTTCAGGAACAGGGATGGCACGCCAACGGCGCGGAGTTGCTCAACCTGATCCTTCATCAACGAAATGAGCGGAGAAACGACAACTGTGAGCCCCTCGAAAAGGAGCGATGGGATTTGATAGCACAGCGACTTGCCTCCTCCCGTGGGCATGATTGCCAGGGTATCCCGGCGCGCCAATACATTCTCGATCACTTCCTGCTGAAGCGGCCGGAACGTGTCATAGCCGAAGGTTTCCTTGAGTATAGAGGCGGAGGAGGGCATGGGTGAAGTATAACGAAAAACCGTTCAGATTGCTTTACACTCGAAAAACAAAACTGCCTCGTCAGCTTTTGTAGCCTGGCGGAAGGCTGTTTTCGGGAGATCCTATTGCAGAGACTCGAAGTTTTCGCCAATTTCCTCGTATAGAGTAAAATGTTTAAAGCGCAAGGAAGAAAACATGGCATACAAGGTCTTTTTTGTTGAGGACGAAATCATTACCCGCGAAGGCATCCGCGATAATGTGGATTGGCGGGCAAGTGGCTTTGAATTCTGTGGCGAGGCAACCGATGGGGAGATGGCACTGCCGCTCCTGCGTACGACCCAGCCAGATGTACTCATCACCGATATCAAGATGCCGTTCATGGACGGCCTGCAACTGAGCAAAATTGTCCGGGAACGCATGCCCTGGATAAAAATCATCATTCTCAGCGGTCACGACGAATTTGAATATGCACAAAAAGCCATCGGTCTGGGCATTGCAGATTATCTCCTCAAACCGGTCACGGTCCAAAAACTGCAAACTGTCCTGCAAAAACTTACCATCCAACTGGACCAGGAAAGAAAAGAGAAGGATAACCTGAAGAAACTTCAGGAGCAGATGGAAGATAACCGGGCTTTGCTGCGAGAAAGGTTGCTCCTCCAACTGGTTGTAGGTGCCGTTTCGCCGGTCGATGCGGTTGAAAAGGGTCAGATGCTGGGACTCGATCTGCTTGCCAGGCATTATCTGGTCGTGATTCTAAAACTTCAACTGGGCGACCGAACGGAACAATATGACCATGATGAATATCAGCGGGTGCAGCAGGAACTAATCGAGCTTGCCGAGAAAGATCCGGATGTTTTGGTGCTTCGCCGAGACTGGGGCGACCTCATTCTACTGATGAAAGGCGGCACCCAGGAATACCTCGAGGAAGCACGTGACCTGGTTTTGGCGCAGATGCGGCAGAAGGCATCAGGCACTCGATACCATCTCACCATGGGTGTTGGCGCTTCAAAAGAGCGCATCGCAGATATCTGCCAATCGTTTGTGGATGCCTTGATGCACATCCAGAATCCTGGCGACATGGCTGGAATTCGGTTAAACCCGGCTGTTGAACGGGCAGAGCTACTCAAGCTTGATAAAGCGGCCGTCGAAAACTACCTGCGCTGTGGCGCGAAGGATGACTTCGAAAGCTTCTTCAATGCCTACCTCCGTCAGTTGGGCGAATCCGCTCTACGATCCACTTTGATCAAGAATTATGTCTTTGTCGACATTGTCCTGGCGACCGCCAAATTGATCACTGAATTGGGTGGGGACATGGACACGGTTCTTCCTGAATTGAGCTCCATAGAAACGATCCTGACCAATGTCACATCGATCGATCAATTGCGCGAGCAAGCTCATAAGATCATTTCGATCGGACTCGCTTTCCGGGATCGACAGCCCAACAGCCAGTATGCGAATCTGATTCGCCAGGCGAAGGATTATATTCAGCAACATTTCGCGAACCCGGAACTTTCCCTCAACGACGTTGCTACCCATGCTAACCTGAGCGCCAGTCATTTCAGCGCGGTCTTCAGCCAGGAAACCCACCAGACATTCAAGGAATACCTGACCCAGGTCCGCATTCACAAAGCGAAGGAATTACTGCGCATGACGCGCTTACGGTCCACGGATATTGCTTATCAAGTTGGCTATAACGACCCTCATTACTTTAGTTCTGTTTTCAAGAAACATACAGGACTTTCGCCTATCGAATTTCGATCTCAGGTGTAGCTGCCTGGCAGGAGAGCAACGTGACTCAAAAAACTGCAGTCCACGGCTTCCGGCAATTTCTGACACGAGTTGCCGCCCAAGCCAGTTCTACCAGCAGGTCGCCACTACGATATTTCAGGTGGCTCGCGGATTTGATGGGCGGCGTGAATCTCTCGATTCGGACCAAGATCTTGGTATCGCTTTGTGTCGTGATATTTTTGATGGGCACTACGAATGTGGTCTCGATGTTGCAGGTGTTGAGTTACAGCCGCCAGTATGACGCCATCATCACAAACATAACCACAGCCAACAGCATCAGCGGCAGCATCAAGCCAGACATCGATAATGAAATGTGGAAGATCGTTGCCGGGAAGATCAAGTTTTCTGATGGGAAACAATACGAGATCCTCGATAATGTGAACGCCAAGGTGCGCTGGATGATGGATAATACCGATTCGCAGCGTGCCAAAGTCAAATTGGATCTCATTCTCAGAACGCTGCAAACTCTAAAAGAATATGTGGATCGGATGGGGGGCAAGATCGTCCACAACAGTACGGCTGCGGAAAACGAGGCGGTTCTGGAGGATATCCGTTTTGCTACCTCCGTCATGGAAGAGGTAGTCCAGAATTACGTTTTATACGAGGTCAACCGCACGGAGGGACAGTATCAGGCAATGCGCGAAGGCTTTGTGCGCTGGCAGATTTTTTCCCTCATTCTCATCTTCAGTGCAGTCGCCTTCTCGGTAGTCGCAGCCTGGGGGCTATCGCGCAGTATCTATACTCCAATCAAGAAATTACATGATGTGACCACGACCATCACGAAGAATGACCTGCAGGCACTGATGACCAGTGACAATGTGGATGAGATCACCGAACTAGGGATGAGCTTCAACATTATGATCGGGAAGATCAAGGAACTGCTCGATTCCAAGATCAAGGAACAGGAAAACCTCAAAAAGGCGGAGCTGCGTGCTTTGCAGGCGCAGATCAATCCCCATTTTCTTTACAACACCCTGGATACCATCATCTGGATGGCAGAGTCAAAGAAGACGGATCAGGTTGTAAAGATCGTCAGTGCCCTCTCCAATTTCTTTCGTATCAGTCTCAGCAAAGGCATGGACTGGATCACCATTGGCGAAGAGCTCGAGCGCATCCGGAGTTATCTGATCATCCAAAAGATGCGCTACCGCGATATCCTCGATTTTAAGATCGAAGCGCGCGAGGATGTTCTGGAAAACACCATTCTGAAACTGATCCTCCAGCCACTCGTGGAAAACGCCCTGTATCATGGAATCAAAAACAAGCGCCAGGGAGGTACGATCACCGTGCGTGCCAGACGCCAGGGCGAGGATGAAATCAGGCTCGAAGTGGAAGACGACGGAATTGGCTTCACGCCGGAGAAACTGGCGCAGCTGCGGGCAGAACTGAACGACGACTCCGGGGACATCAAACTCGAGAGTGGCTTCGGCATCGGTAATGTCAATAAACGCATTCACCTGTATTATGGCAAGCCGTATGGACTATCCGTGGAAAGCGAATACACCACCGGCACTTGCGTGACTTTGGTGATCCCGGCGAAGGTGGAGCGAACTCCTCAGATTCAGGATTCGGTTATCGGTCCGGACTCGGAATCGTTTTCAATCCTTTGAGACTGGAATTCAATGAAATCCTCACGCATCATGCTCTTCTTTGTGACCATCGCCTCCATCCTTGGACTCCTGGCTTGCGCCTCGAAAACGGTTGTTACATCCACGCCTGAGAGCGGTACAGATGCTGTCAAACCCAGCAAAGCATATCGGGATTTGATCGTCGGCTATGCTCAACTGGGGGCAGAGAGCGAGTGGCGAGTTGCGAATACGATCTCCATTAAGGAGACAGCAGAGAAGCTGGGAGTGGAACTACGCTTTCTCGATGCACAGCAGAAGCAGGAAAACCAGATCGAGGCGGTACGCAAACTGATCATCCAGAAGGTGGATATTATTGGGATTTCGCCCATTGTCGAAACGGGTTGGGATGAAGTTTTTCAGGAGGCGAAAGATGCAGGAATCCCCATCATCCTCGTCGATCGACGCGCAACCGTCCCGGATGACCTTTTCGTTTCCTATCTGGGTTCTGATTTTCTCGAGGAGGGGCGCAACGCAGCGCGGGTCATGGCGAAACTGGTCAATGGAAAGGCAAATATTGTCGAGTTGGTAGGCACGATCGATTCGGCGCCGGCGAATGATCGTTATACAGGTTTTCGAGAAATTCTAAGAAACTATCCAGGGATGCACATTCTGGATTCGCAATCCGGTGATTTTACACTTGCCAGGGGCAAGGAAGTCATGGCAGCGTTCCTGCAAAATTATGGCAAAACGATCACAGCTGTTTATGCCCATAACGATGATATGGCGATCGGGGCAATCCAGGCCATCGAAGAGTATGGGCTCAAGCCCGGGAAGGATATCAAGATCGTTTCCGTGGACGCGGCACGCGGCGCGTTTGAGGCCATGATCGCCGGCAAACTAAATGCAACCGTCGAGTGTAATCCGTTGCTTGGGCCGCAGTTTTTCGACCTGGCACTGAAGGTAGTCAATGGTGAGCCCATCCCAAAGTGGGTGCCATCCATTGAAGGTATTTTCCTTCCTGAAGACGCTAGCGAGGTTTTGCCAACTCGCAAATACTAATCAGGCTTCGAAAGAATCCATCGTCAAAAGAAAATTAACCTTTTTCGAAAAAAACCTGCTACTACTCTGGTGGCAGGTTTTTTATTTGATTATGCAATAAAAAAAGATACTTGTTCCTAATAAGATTTCATTTACCCAAGTTCATATTTTTGCTACTATGTTATCGATAACGGGAACGATAACGGAACGATGAGCGTAGGATGCTACGTTAAAAACCAGGTCGATCCACGATCAATAAAGCAGCATTCGCAGTGGGGGTATCTACGCCGATCATATTTCGTGTTTTGAACAATAGGACCCGATATTTCCTCTGAAACCCGAAAACGGGTGAAAGATGTGGCAGGAAAATTGAGTGATCGAATACAGAGTACGAATCAAACATAAAGGAGGTGAGCCAAAAGAGAAAGAAATAAGTTTACATCAGGAAGGAAGTGCACATCAGGAGATCATCGCCTGCGATGCATGTTCCCGGGCAAGCCGCCTCATAACTGTGTGAGGATTATCCTTGCCTGATTAATACACCCATGCACAACTCATATCCATTTCCAAGGAGAAGAAAATGTCCAAGAAATCGCTTTATAAGCTGCTGGCTGTTCTGATGCTGGCTAGCCTTATCCTCTCAGCGTGCGGTGGCGCAGCTCCTGCTCAGCCTGCAGCTACGGAGGCCCCCGCAGGTAAAGTTTATACATATGCTGATATGACTTTATGCTACCCCCAGCTTGGTGCTGAAAGCGACTGGCGCACAGCCAATACGGCTTCATTCAAGGAAACCGCCGAAACGTTAGGCGTCAAATTGATTTTCTCTGATGCTCAACAGAAACAAGAAAACCAGATCTCTGCCATACGCTCCTGCATCCAGCAGGGTGTGAGTGTGATTGCCCTGCCTCCAGTGGTTGAAACTGGTTGGGATGCCGTCCTTCAAGAAGCTAAGGATGCCAATATTCCCGTCATTGTTGTAGACCGCTCCGTCTCCGCAGATGCATCTATGTATGCCGCTCACATTGGATCCGATATGGTAATCGAGGGCAAGAGATCTGCTGAAGAGTTCAATAAGCTGCTCCCCAACGGTGGCAACATCCTTGAACTATCCGGTACCACAGGCTCCGGTGCCGCAGTCGGCCGTGCTAAAGGCTTCCGCGAAGCTCTGAATGCCAACATCAAGATCCTTGACTCCCAGACTGGTAACTTCACCCGCGCGGAAGGCAAACCCGTAATGGAAGCTTTCCTGAAGAAATACGCTGGACAGATCGATGGCGTGTTCTTTCACAACGATGATATGGCAATCGGCGCGGTCGAGGCCATCAAAGCAGCTGGTATCAAACCGGGCGAGCTCAAGATGGTTTCCATCGATGGTACCCGTGGTGGTTTCCAGCTCATGATCGATGGCTGGTTGCAAGCGGATGTCGAGTGCAATCCTCTGCTTGGCCCACAGACCATGGAATTAGCTTTGAAACTTATGAACGGTGAAGCTATTACTAAGGAAGTCCTCACCAACGAAAGCGTCTTCTATCCTGATAAGGCTGCAGAACTTCTGCCGACCCGCCAGTACTAGATCATCCAGGATTCCAGAACGTGTAGAAGGCTTGGATGCTTGTAACGTTCCACAAGTGAAAGCTGTATAATGAGAAGCGGTGTTGTTCAACGCCGCTTCTCAAATAATAAAAACCCTTAGCCAGGGGTCGAGCCCATGACAAATGTAAATGATCTTATCTTAACCATGAATAGTATTTCAAAAACGTTTCCAGGTGTTACCGCCCTGGAAAATGTTGACTTTACCTTGAAGCGAGGCGAGATTCACGCCCTGGTCGGTGAAAATGGGGCCGGGAAATCCACTCTTATTAAGATATTGACCGGAGTTGAACACCCGGATACGGGCTCGATTGAATTGAATGGCAAAGTCGTTCAAGTGCGGTCCCCTCAACATTCTCAGGAAATTGGCATCAGTACCGTTTATCAGGAAGTTAACCTTTGCACCAATATTACCGTGGCAGAAAATATTATGCTTGGGTATGAACCTCAGCGCTTTGGCAGTATTGACTGGAAAAAGGTCAATGCATTTGCCAGGCAG
>Ga0065705_10002551_pt1 | contig 10557 bp, 5 predicted proteins | sample SwibulcommuniRL2_FD_59092 | JGI IMG/M metagenome (GOLD analysis project Ga0065705, IMG submission 59092) | Bulk soil microbial communities from switchgrass field near Rose Lake, East Lansing, Michigan, USA - RL2 Bulk Soil v2 (version 2) | ecosystem: Environmental > Terrestrial > Soil >... | reverse complement strand
CGGCTCCTGTTCGCAAAGAGCGGGAATCAGCTGGTCGGGTGTCGAGTCGGTGCTCGCGGTCAACAGCACTACTGCGCCGTCGGGCGTGTCGCGCACGATCCGGCAGCGATTCCGCACGTACTCGGCAAACCTGGGGTAATGGTCGAACCACCACAGCGCAGGTGCCGGAATCGCGAGGTGCGTTGCGCCATTCGCGCACAACCGCGCCAGTTCTGCGAGGCACTCATCGTCGTTCGCCGGATGATGGCCAGCGTACCGGCCTTCACGCGTCTGTGGGAAGTGCCACCCCTTTCTTCCGTCGAGGTGGAGCAGCTCCGGGTCGCCTTTGCTGACAACCAGCACGGTGGCGTCCGCCGGTACGGCCGTGCACACGAGGTCGCGAAACCGTCTGACGAGGGCCTGATAGGACGGCTTGGGTCGACGAACGTATGGCTGCCACGTCATGCCCCATTTGGCTTCCCACCGATCCCGGTTGGCGTGAAAGAGCGTCCCGTATTCACCGGCGGGTCCGAGTCGGCCGATCGATGCCTGACCAAAGTGATGAACGAACAGATCCTCGGCACAGACGACGCGATAGCCTGCTGCCCGGACGCGCATGGCATAGTCTTCGTCCTCGAACAGCCCGATCGCGAAGCGCTCGTCGAGCGATCCCACGGCAGTCCACACCTCACGGCGCAGTGCCGCACAGAACATCGTCGCCGTGCCGATATCGAAGACCGCGTCCGCATGCGATCGCGCGCGCGCGTCGGCAAACGAGCGAAGCTCGCCGAACGTCCGGTAAAAGACCTCGATTTCCGCCTCGTTGCCGGCGCGATTGGTGACGGCGCCCAGCACGCCGATGTCTGGTTCGCGAAGGTGATCGACGATCCGATCGAGCCACCCGTCCACGACGATCGTGTCGTTGTTCAGCAGCACGAGGATCTCGCCGCTGGTGAGCGACAGGCCTCGGTTCGTCGCCGGCGCGAATCCGATGTTTCGCTCGTTCAGCACGAGGCGGACGCGATGGTCGCGATTGGAGAGCTCCTGCAGGTACTCAACCGTGCCATCCGTCGAGCCGTTGTCCACCACGACGACCTCGAAGGTCACCGACGTTCGCGACGCCAGGACGCTTTCGAGAGCGAGCCGCGAAAAGACCAGACCATCGATGGTGACGACGACGATGCTGGCGTGCGGTCGATCGGCTGCGTACCGTACAGGCCGCACTCGCCGGTCGAGGGATGCCTCGAGCACGGTCCGCACGGAATCGCACGGGAGCGTTGTCGGCCACCGCGACACCGGCGTCAAGATCAGACCGTCGGGAAATGGACCGGAAGGCGCGATCATGACGCCCTCACCGCTTGGCTCGTCGGCCTGCAGTCCAGGACATCCAGCATCGCTCCAAGGACGACGCGGTAGTCGAAGCACTCGCGGGCGATCGCCGCCGCCGCCCCGGAATGGCGGCGGTAGTCAGCGTTGATGCGCGCGATGGCGTCTTCGATTTCTGCCGTTGTCGAAAACGCAAACAGCCCCTCGCCTGTTGGCAAGACGTTGCTGAACCCGGTCTCCTGGGTGACTACGGGCCGCCCGCATGCCAGATAGCTCGCACTTCGATCGCTGAACCAGCCGCTGCGCAGCCGCACGTTCTGATCCTTGGCGACGGTGAATTCACCACGCGACCGTCCGATGTACTGACGGTAGGCGTCGAGGTCGGTCGTGAACCCCACCGAATCGCGCACGGCCCAGCCGTGGGACTCGAGCGATCGCCGATCCTCCAGGCTGATGTTGACCAGCGCGAGCTCGAACCGCTGCTGGCATCGCCGGGGGACGTCGATGAATTTTTCGAACTCGAGATGCTTGCTCCAGTAATAGAGCTCGCCGTCGAGCACGACTGGCCTCTTCATCTGGCGGAAGTTCGCGACGGTCGTGAAGGTGTCAGCCGAGCTGCCACAGAACGGCTCCCAGAAGTCCATGACGATGGGCTGCCGGGTCGGGACGAACCTGAAGCGATTGGACACGGGCACGCTGCAGTCGGCGTTCCCGTAATTTGCGCCCCATGTGAAAAATGCGCTGTGTGCCGCGAAGAAATCGATCACGCCCTGATCGTCGTCATGCAGCGCCACTTCGTGCTCGACCGGGTCGGTGCCGACGTACACCAGCCGACCCGTTGCGGCGTGCTCCGACCGGGGTACGGTTCCACCATGGAGATTGAAAATCAGGGCCGCATTTCGAAACAGATCGTTCAGCGCCTGCTCCGACAAGCCGTAGCACCGGCCATCGTCGTGCAGCGCGTGAAACGCCCAATGGTCGTCGCCGAGGTCGAAGCGCTTCATCATGCCGGAGATGAACGCCGCCGCCGCCGCCGATCCGTTCGAGTCGTGCTCGTTCATGAGCATCCACGGCACCCGGCCGTGCGCCTCGACGTAATACACATCGAACCCGAGTCGCTTCAGACCGACGAGGTACTGGATGGCGAGAAAGACGATGCCGGCGAACGGAGTCTTGCTGGTCATTCCCAGGACAACGACTTTTGGTCTGGTCGAGATCTGCATCACCGTTCCATCCGCGTCACATCAGCGCGGCCGGCTGTTGGTGCAATGCCGCCTGGATCCGCCGCCTGGTGGCGCCCGTCTGCGCGTCGTAGAGCTGCCGGTAGAGCCCTCGACGCGCCAACAGCTCTTCGTGCGTGCCGCGCTCGACGATCCGGCCCCGATCGAGAACGAGAATCAGATCGACGGTGCGCAACGTAGAGAGGCGATGGGCGACCACGAACGTCGTACGGCCGCTCATCAGGCGCTCGAGCGAATCGAGGATGACCGCTTCCGTCTTCGAATCAATCGACGAAGTCGGCTCGTCCAGAATGAGAATTGGCGCGTCCTTGAGGAACGCGCGGGCGATTGCAATCCGCTGGCGCTCTCCACCCGACAACTGCGCGCCGCGCTCGCCGATCGTCGTCTCGTACCCGTGCGGAAGGTTCATGATGAACTCGTGTGCATTCGCCGCTGTCGCGGCGTCCACGATGTCCGCAACGGAGGCATCCAGCCGGCCGTATCGGATGTTGTCGATCACCGATGACGAGAAGAGCAGTGGCTCCTGCAGCACGAGGCTGATCTGATCGCGGAGCGATCGCAGCGTCAGCGACTGGATGTCGACGCCATCGAGCACAATCCGTCCCGTGATGGGATCGTAGAAGCGCGGAAGAAGGCTCACGAGGGTGCTCTTGCCGGCGCCAGTCGCCCCGACGATGGCGATCGCTTGGCCCGGAACCGCGTCGAAGCTGATGTCCGCCAGCGTGTCGACGCGTCCGTGATAGTTGAAGCCGACGCCCTGAAACTGCACGAACCCTCGAGCACGCCCGATCGTCACCGCGTCCGGCGTGTCGACGATGTCAGGTTGTTTGTCCAGAAGGTCCAGCGCCAGCGCGAGGTTGACGAGCTGATCCTGAAGGCCGCCAATGGTTCCACTGATCGCCTCGAGCGGCTTGTAGACCGAGCCGATGTAGGCAACGACGATCAGCAGCTCGCCGACGGTCAGCCGGTTCCCCAGTACCAGTGACGCTCCATAGCCCAGGACGATCGTTGTGCCGAGCGCCGTCGTGGCGTTGACGGCGAGCGAAAACACCGTCTGACGTACCGTAATCCTGACTCGCGCGTCGAGCGCTCGCTGGCCCTGCTCGCGGAATCGCGCATGCTCGTAGTCTTCCCGCCCGAATGCAACGATGACACGCAGCATCGACATCGCTTCGTGGATGATCGAGAGCGTCTCGCCTTCCATTCCCTTCACCGCCATGAGCCGCTGACGGATATGAGTCGTGTAGTAGCCCACCGAGTAATAGAGGAACGGAACGACCGACAGGGACAGGAGCGCCAGGACGGCGTTGAGCCGAAAAGAAATCCAGAACATACCGACGAGCATCAGCACGTTCTTGCCGAGCGGCAGGATCGTCATGACGAGGCTGGTCGCTGACCCCGTCATCGAATTGATGATGTAGATCACCATGCCCGAGCGACGCTGGTCGTGGAACGCCATCGAGAGCCGTTGCGCCTGCTGAAACAGATCGCTCCGGAAGTCGAGCATCATGGCGATCTCGAGCTTTGTGTTGAGGTAGGTCGTCAGTACGTCCAGCGCGCCCGAGATCAGCGCGATGACGAACCCCGTCGCGACCACAACTACCAGCAGCGCCGATTTGTCGGCAGCCCACAGGTCCACGAAGCGGATCGGCCCGGGTAGCGACTCGTTCCCGAGGACGCTGTCGACGAGAATCTTCATCGGCCACGGGGTCAGCAGGCCGACGCCGACGGCGCCCGTGGTGGCGACAATCGATCCAATCGCGACCGGCCAGTACGGTCGTACATATCGAAAGGCCCGCCGATAGTGAGCCAGGACCTTCATGCGAGGACGCCCATGAGATGCGTCTCACGGCTGATGCGCCGCCCCTGCGCGAGCGGGCTTCGATCGGAGGCAGAGAGGCCCGCCAGCCTCGAGTACGGACGCACATACAGAAGTACGCGAAGGAGCAAATCCATTTGTCATGCGCCCCGTGTTGGCTCGGGGCGCGTCACTTGGCGCGTCCATGACGATTCCCCACGCCCCGGCGCATGGACAACCGGAGCGCCGAGCCGTTGCAGACCAAACTCGTCCGCCGCGGCCGCCACAACGTCGAAGATGTCGCTGGCGTCGCGCGCCACGTCGTTGACAATTTTCAGCAGCAGCAACACGCCACCTGTCGCGATGAAGCCGGCGAGCGCATCCTGCCCGCGCATCGCGGTGAACACGACGAGAACCGCCGCGAGGGCCAGCAGCAGCATGGTCCCTGGTCGAAGACGAAGCTGCAGGCGCACGCGGCAGAGACATTTCCCAGCACCGTGATCTTCGACAAGGGCGCGCATGTCGACCCATCCCCACACACCGAGACCGACGCTGATGTCCCGATCGGATCGCCAGCCATCGTCGACGTGGACTCCACGGCCGAACCGAGCTGTGCGTAACCGCTCCACAACGCTCGTCAACACAGCGTCGACGCCCGTCCATGTCTGGCTCCAAAACCGACACTCCCCGGTTCCCAGCAGTAGCGTCAGCGGCCTGCGCCGCATCCGTGCGGGCGCGGCGAGGGCGGGATCTGCCGCAGGTGGCACCGCTTCGCGAGCAACCTTGGGCGGCCGCAACAGGCCCCGCACAAATCCGTACGAACGGGCGAATGGCTGGACGACGTGCAACGCCGCGATCGTCGCGCGATAGATGCAGCGGCTCATCGCCGGTCCGAAACGAGTCAGTGCCCGCACTCCATTGAGATCCGACCGCCAGCCGTAAGCGGCACATTTCAACAGCGTGAGTCCGATGCCGGTCAGGCCCAGCGCCATTGCGATCGTCGAAAGCAGCCATCCGACGGCGGAGGCGAGCGCCGATGCACCGCCGGCGAGCAGCAGCATGGAGCCGATCACCCATTCGGGCCGGTGCGGAAACGCGCGCATCGCGTGAGCGCGCATGTGGTACACCGTCGGAAACGCAGCGGTTCCCCACACGCCTGAATGGAGACGGCGGTCCGTGAGGGCGCGGACGAATGGAAGACCGCTGTAGATGCGACCGCGCCACGCCACGCCAGATCGCGAGAACCGATGGCCATGTCGGAGACGAAGCCACGCCTCCCCTTCTCCATAGCCGACCTGCTGCCGCCAGTATGCGATCAGGCGCGAGCGGTGGTGGTGCCACACCAGCGCCGAGGGCGCAAAGGCGATCCAGCCGCCGCGGTCCTGCAGTCGCCAGCACACGTCCACGTCGTCGCCGGCCCGAAGGAAGATGGGATCGAAGCCGCCGATGGCCAGCAGCGCCTCGCGACGAGCAGCGAAGTTGCAGCCCGGAATGTGCTCCGCCTGACGATCGTCGAACATCACGTGGCTGGGGGCGCCTGGCGCGCGGGCCACACATTGTGAGAACCAGCCATCATCAGACGGCGCGACGTTCGGGCCACCGGCGGCAACCGCAGTCGACGTGACGAAGGGCTGCACCAGGTGCATCAGCCACAACGGGTCGACGCGAACGTCGGCGTCGACATAGGCGACGACATCGCCCGAGGCCGCATCAAGCCCGACGTTCCTGGCGGTACTGAGGCCGCTGTTCGGTGTTTGAATGAGCTGGGCTCGCGAGTGTCGATGCACTCGCAATGCCGTGTCATCGGTCGAACCGTCATCGACGACGATGATCTCGAAGCGCGGATACTGCACCTCCGCGAGCGCCGTGAGACAGTCGTCGATCGTGTCTGCCGCGTTATAGGCGCACACGACAACGGAGACGGATGGCCACTGCGCCTGGTCGTCCAAGCGAAATGGTGCCGTTGCAAAGACGTCAGATACCGCTGCTGATGCGGGCTTCGGCCGACGGTCTCGATCCACGAGGCCGAACGACCAGTCCTCGATGAACGCCCCTGCGCGCCACCAGTCGTCTGTCCAGCTGAATATGATGGCGCCGCAGGCACCTTCGCCGAATGCGACGCGCGCCTGCATTGAAGCGATACGTGCCTGGCCGTTCGGCGTTTCGCGCTGGCTGTCCGCGCCGCATTCGGCGAGCAGCAGCGGACGATTTCCCGCGATGTGATGCAGCCGCGCCACATACGCGCGCATAGCCGCCTCATCGTGGAGGTACACGTTGAACGAATGGACGTCGAGGAACGGCAGCTCCAGGAATTCCGTGGGCGGGAAGTTGACGTAGGTGAACAGCATCTCGGGCGCGGCATCGCGCGCTTCGTCGAATGCCGCTCGAAGAAACGCCTCGACGTTACGCCGGCCATGCCATCGCACCACGCCAGCAGGTATCTCGTTCCCGATCGCCGTGAGCAGGACCGCCGGATGGTTCGCGATCGAACGTACCTGCTCGCCGATCGCCCGAATGATTGCTCGCCGCAGCGATCGATCGTCGAGAAAGGCCACGTGCTGTGGCCAACTCACGCCGGCCATCACACGCAGACCGGTGTCGGCGGCCAGATCGAGGACGTCCCGCGGTGGAACGAGGTACGTCCGAACCGTATTGATGCCGGCCGCGCGCATCAAATCGAAATCGCGACGCACCTGGTCTGCTTCGGGAAACTGGTGCCCGTCGGCACGCGGCGCGAAAGTGCCATAGGCGACGCCGCGCACGAGAAAGTCTTCACCCGAGATGCGAAGAAACTTTCCGGCAGCAACGGTTTTGTAATTGCGCTGCACGGTCGATGGAATTGTCGCGATCAAACGCTCTCCGCTGGTCGGGGATGCGGAATCGAAACGCAACGCAGAGCAATCGGAAGGCCAGAGCGGTTTTCGGATTCTCCGTCGGCGTCTTGTTGTCTTCGTCAGCGTTCTCCGCGTGACGTGTGATCCGAACGGGGACTTTGTAAGGAATCACGATGTAACGATTACTGGAGTCGCAGTGATCGTTACCTCAGCAGTGAATCGATAAGGATGGCAAAATCTGCGATATTCAACGGCACGAACGACGTGTGTGGACGTCGAGTCGCACTTGACGATGACCCTGACGGTGGGGCCATACTGCGCCGTCTCATCGCCACCGCGAAAGGAATTTCGATGACGAGATTAGCGGCATTCGTTGTGGTCGCTGCGGTCCTTGTGTCGACATCCGTGTCGAGTCAGGGCGGCGGCCAGGAGCAGCCGTACCCGCGGCTTCCTGCGCCACCGGTGAAATCACCACAGGAAACGACAGCTCCCGACATTCCTCTCGTCGTCCGCGGCGGGACGAAGGTGCAGTTGATTCGCGATCTGTTTCACAGCACCGAGGGTCCGATCGCCATGCCCGACGGAAGCCTGCTCTTNACCGANCAGGATGCGGGTGACGGTCAGCTCGTCAAGATCGANAAAGACGACAAGGTCTCGGTCTTCCTCACCAACACGAATCGCACGATCGGCCTGGCGTACGACACGAAAGGCCGACTGGTCGGCGTGCAGTCGAATATTCCACGCGTCGCGATGCTCGCGCCAACGCGCATGACCCTCATCGAGCAGGTCAACGGGCTGCCGCTGGTCGCGCCGAACGATCTCGTGGCCGACAAGAAAGGCGGCATTTATTTCAGCGATCCGCTGAACAGCCGGTTCAGGCCAACACCGCCAAGCCGCACCAAGCAGTGGATTGTCTACATCCGCCCTGACGGCAAGGCGACGCCGGTCAGCGAGGAGGTCGAGCGGCCGAACGGTGTTGCGTTGAGCCCGGACGGGACCGTGTTCTATGCGTCCGACGGGCCGGCGATCGATGCGCTCGACGTGCAGCCCGACGGCACGCTGCGCAACTTCCGAAAGTTCGCGATGCTCAAGGGCGGCAATGCCGACAGCATGAGCGTCGACAACGACGGGCGATTGTACGTGGGCACGGGCATGGCCGGCGTGCAAGTTATCAGCGCGAAGGGCGAACACCTTGGTACCATTCCAACGCCGCTCGGCGCTCAGGCCACGGCATTTGCGGGCCCCGACAAGAAGACGCTCTACATCGTCGGCGGCGGTGCCGTCTGGAAGGTTGCCATGATCGCGCAGGGCATTCAGGGTCGCGCAAAGTAAAGGCGGGACCTTCAGGTCCGCCTTTCGTGAGGAGAGATATGCGTCAGTCAGCGGTTGTTGTTGCGAGTGTGGCCGCGGCGTTGGTCGCCGGGATCATCATCGGTGAATCAACGAAGCCGGTGCAGGGTCAGGCCGCGAACGTCGGCTTCCCGGCGGTCGCTGGATATAAAGGTGGTCTCGACGTGCTGAGCGGCCCTTACGAGGTCGTGCCGAACTGGCCGAAGCCGCTGTCGCAGTTGCCCGGCCACGAGAACTGGACGTGGGGCGCAGTACAGGGTGTCTTCGCCGAAAGCCCGGATCGCGTCTTCATGTTGGAACGCGGAGAGTTGCCCGCCATCCAGCGGCCTATGCCGAAAGCATTCCCGGAGATGGGACCGAGCCTCTCGTTCCCCGTTGGACAGGCGCCGTTCCGGAACGCGTCGCAGGGAATGGTTGCAAGCCCGCCCGGCGCGGGCGGCCCTGGCGCGGACCCTGAAGATCCCGCGCAGGCGTGGAAGGGACGGATGGGCATCGACGCACGGTGGGAGCACACCGTTGTCGCGTTCAACTCTGCGGGCGACATCGTCGAGCAGTGGACGCAGTGGGACAAGATGCTCCGCCGGCCGCACTCCGTTTACATCAATCCGTACGACGCCGACAAGCACGTTTGGATCGTCGACGACCACAGTCACGCCCTTTTCAAGTTCACGCACGACGGCAAGACGCTCGTGCAGACGATTGGCACGCCGAACAAAGCAGGCGCTGACGCGACACATTTCAACCGGCCGACGTTCCTCACGTGGCTGCCTGATAGCACGATGTTCGTCGCGGACGGCTACAACGGTACGCGCGTAGCGAAATTCGACAAGGACGGCAAGTTCGTGACCGCGTGGGGCACGCGTGGCAACGGCCCGGGGCAATTCAATGTCGTCCACGGCATCACGTCGGACCCGATGACGCGCCGCGTCTACGTGAGCGACCGCGGCAACAAACGGATGCAGGTGTTCGACGAGAACGGCAAATTCCTCGATCAGTGGCCGTTCTCGCCGGCGTCGAACACGCAGTTCTTGATCATTCCCGCCGATCGTTCAGGCATCTGGGCGTTCGAGGACACCACTGCAAAGGTCGTCAAGTACGACTTCGAGGGCCACTTCCTCTACGCGTGGGGCACGCTCGGCGATCACCCGGGCGGGTTCTTTAACATGCACGGCGCGAGCGTGGATCAGCAGGGCAATCTCTACATCGCGGAGGTGGGCAACGGCCGTCTGCAGAAGTTCCGGCCGCGGGCGAATGCGAACAAGGCGTTGCTTGTTGGCCCGCCGGTGTACGCGGCCTGGAAATAAAACGCGCGATTTCGCATCGGAGAAGAGCATGAGCCGCACTGTCGCCGTTGTCGTTCTGTTTGTATCCACCACAGGTTTCTGGATCGGAACGACAGCGGCACAGGGCACATCGGCCACAGTCAGCCCACGGCAACGTTGTCTCGCGCTGAACGACCTGAAGATTCCCGCAACCTCGATCGGCTTGCCCACGAACGGCGCCACCGTCGTGTCCGCCACATTCGTCACAGCGACTGACGCCGGCAACACGAACGGCGAGTTCTGCAAGGTGCTCGGCGGGATCCATGCGGTCGACCCGACTGCGCCGGACATCAAGTTCGAAGTGAATCTACCGACACGGTGGAACAACCGCACGCTGCAAATGGGCGGTGGTGGTTTCGACGGGACGCTCGTCACCGGCCTTGGCGGTGCGTCGAACCAGATTCCAACCTCACCAACGCCGCTTGCGCTCGGATACGTGACGCTTGGCAGCGATTCCGGTCACGAAACGGCCGGCGGGTTCGATGGCCGATTTGCGTTGAACGCCGAATCGTTCGCCAATTTCGGCCGGCTTCAGATCAAGAAGACGCACGACGCGGCGATGACCCTCGTGCAGAAGCGGTACGGCCCTTCGCCCAGGCACTCGTATTTCATCGGAGGGTCCCAGGGCGGCCACGAAGCGTTGATCGCCGCGCTCTTCTACCCCGCTGACTACGACGGCATCGTGGCGCATTACCCCGCGTATGACA
>Ga0065705_10002173_pt1 | contig 10560 bp, 7 predicted proteins | sample SwibulcommuniRL2_FD_59092 | JGI IMG/M metagenome (GOLD analysis project Ga0065705, IMG submission 59092) | Bulk soil microbial communities from switchgrass field near Rose Lake, East Lansing, Michigan, USA - RL2 Bulk Soil v2 (version 2) | ecosystem: Environmental > Terrestrial > Soil >... | reverse complement strand
TTTACCCACGTGTCAAAACCACCGAACCGTCGCACGGCTCCCTCAGCTATTTTCTGTACATCTTCAAACTTACCCACATCGCCCGCGACATAAATTGCATCCCCACCCGCGGCGTTAATCTCCTCAACAATACTGCTGAGTGCCTCCTCATTCCTCGCATTCAACACGAGCCGCACGCCACGTTTGGCGGCGAGTCTGGCCGTCACGAGACCAATTCCGGACGAAGCCCCGGTAATCACCATCACCTGATCGGATAATCTCTTGAGTTTAAAATTCATGAGTGCTCCCTTGTACAAGGCATAGAGGTCTACACGTGAGCAAATTGATTGCCACAAGCTGACGGGCGTACTTTGGGCCTAAAATTTAGTTGTTGGTGAGGATAGGTGAGCAGACCTGTATTTCTCTGATACGGAGCGTATTCAGAACTGATTGAACCGGAGATGTAGATTGGCGAGTACTCTACGAGAAATAATCCAGGATCTTCACTTTCTTTTTACCTTAGAAGCGGTTAGGGCTGCGATTTTTGCCTCTGCAGCTTGTATATCTAGAGTGTAATTAAAAGCGAATTGGTCTTTATTGTAGAGTTCCAAAGCTTTTTTATACGATTCGAGTGCTTGGGGAAGTTGCTTCAAGGTTTCCTGCGCACTTCCAATTTTGCTGAACACCGCTCCCTCTTCTCCAAAAAAATAAAAGGTCGCTGACTTTGCATCATTCAGATCGTGAAAGATCTCCTGGGCTTGTTTAAGAACTGTTAACGCATCCGATGGCTGCTTGAGATCGAGCTGAATTGTGCCGATTTTCAGGAGTGTTCCTGCTAACTCACTACTTTTAGGCAAGACCTGATAGATCTTCAGAGCGCGTTGGTAAGCATCGAGTGCAGACTGCAGTTCACCATGCTTCTTTTGTGATTCAGCCATCGTGGTAAGAATGGAAGCTTTCCTATGAGGCTCACTCGATGCGGCTAATCGCTCGAGATATGCGAAACCTTCGGACCATCGATCCAGAGCTTCATATGCCGCTATATAATTATTCAGGGTTTCGGACTCTTGTGTTGCATTGGCCAAGGCTATGTGGCCTTCCAAGGCTCGCTGGAAATAAGGTAACGACAAAACTTGAATCTTCGGATCCTGGTTTCCATTGAATTTGCCGGCAATTGTTGCGAGCGCATATGCCTTGCTGTCGGGTGATTGCCTGACTATATACTGGTCATAGTACTTAGTGGCCTTTTTTATGTCGTCAGCATTGTTAACGTTGGACAGATACAGATCTCCCGCTTCCAGCATAACCCCTTCCTCGGTGTCAGGTTTTGCCAGAGGCAAGGTCCCCATCTCTTCAATGTATGAATCCTTATGATCCCGATCGAGCGGAACAAGCTTTATCAGTGTTTGCTTTAACTCGGACCAATCCTTTCTGGAACGGTATATCGGCAGGGTCTCGATATAAAAATCAGCAACCTTTTTCGTTTCGTTCGCCGGTAACTTATTAGCGAGAGTGACAAGTGTGCGGAGCGTACCCTCCACATTCCCCTTGCTCTTATATTTGCCGAGTGCCTCCTGCAAGAATCCAATTCCTTCGCTCTGACGTTTAATTAATTCGGGTTTGTTATCTGGAAAGGGCGGTATTAGGTACTCACCTTTTGAGGCGAGCGCGGAAGCTTCGCCATTTACATCCTTTGCCTGCTTGAAAGCAGTAATGGCTTTTTCATAATCTGCCAATACCTGCGTATCATCGGGGGTTTGGAAATAAGCGTTTGCGGGAGCCTGTGCACGTTCTAAGTAGCTATAACCCACTCCAGAATAATCCTTGGCCTCGGTAAAAAGATCCGCAGCCTTTTGAAATTCCGTCATCGCCTGATCGAAATTTCCCTGCCTCATAGAAACGAAGCCGTTTCGATAAGACTCATTCGCGTCGCGAGTTTTTACTGCAGCGTCACGAAGGCGATACGCCTCTTCCTCCTTAAAACGCGCTTGTATTGCAGCCTCTTGCGCCGAAGCCACTGCGGACCGGAGGTTCCTCTGAGCTATTTGTAAGCCTTCGTTAGCAGTTTCCAATTTTTCCGCGTTTGCACTGGCTAGTCCTTTTTGTCGCTCCGCTTCTTTCTTTGCCGTAAGTGCCTTACTCTCACTGTCCTTCGCGTCTTCCTTTGCTTTGTTAGCTTCATCTCTCGCGGCAATTGCTCGTCCCTCGCTTGCCTTTGCCTCGTCCTTTGCTTTGTTTGCCTCATCTAGCGCAGCAATTGCCCGACTTTCACTCTCCTTTGCCTTAGCCTGTGCTCTTGTCGCGGCCACCACTGCATATGCGGCGACTAGCAGGATCGCCACCAAGGCTACTACCAGTATCTTCAGGCGATTCGCAGCAGCCGCTTGCTTCCTTGCGAATACGTGTGCCTGTTCGAGTTCACGCTGCTTCGCAGACGCTTGTTCCTCGGCACTTTTACGTCTCTCCTCCGCTAACAGACGCTCTTTTTCAGCGAGTGCTGCAGCGTTCTCCAGATCCTGCCGCAGGCGTTTCGCCTCGTACTCTGCGCGACGTGTCTCCGCAGCGATACGAGCATCACGTGCTTCTTTGCTCTGATCGATGAACGACATTACCTCACCAAAAGACGGGTCGTCTGAAACACGATGATAGCGCTCTGCCCACGCAGCATTTGGCTTGTGACGGTCGCGCCATTCAAGTGCTGCGTCTAAAAGTGAGTTGGGTAGATAACTGTCGCCCTCCTTCACTCCATCGACAAGTCGCCGGTACAGTCGGGCATGCTCAGCTTCTTCCGCTGTCCAATCCTTTAAAGCATCCCAGTTGCGAATCAGACTCTCGTGCGAAATATCGATAATCGTGTCGGCAGTTACTGGTATGCCCTCGGGTGGCATCAGGAACGAACGACCTTTACGCCGGAAAACATCAATTACGGCGACGACTTCTTCCGGTCTCGCTGCCGCGACCGCGCAGATTTCTGCCAGTCGTGTCGGACGCCGAATCTCACGGTTGTCAATGCCTCTCTCAGTAAGGCGTTTGAACAACTTTTCGGCAATCGTCTGACTTCTCTCATCTTTGAGTTCGGCACGAGCTTCCTCAGCGTGCTGCGAGAGGGCTTCAGACATGGCGCCGATCGCTTCGTAATCCTCCAACCCAATAGGCTGGCCGTTGCGCCGGTGATTCGACCAATAATTCCAGGTGCGCATCAGCGCATGTTGTAAAATTGGCAACTGATCCGGATTGTCACCAACGTCGTTGAGCAGCCTGTTAACCAGCGGCAGAGTTATATCGCCACCTGCGACTTTGATTGGTCCAGTAATAGCGGCGTTACGTTCGTCGCGCGACATCCGTGGAATCAGGTACTGTGCCTGGTTGATTGCTTCCGGCAGTCCGACGAACTGTGAACAATCGCCAAGAAAATCAGAACGCATCGTTAGAACCACGTAAATCGGCACCTCAGTTTGAGCACTCGCCGTTAGCAATAACTTGACGAACTGGGCCGCATCGTCTGTCGCTCTCGTCTGATGACTCACCTCTTTGAACCGAAACAACTCTTCGAATTGATCCACCACCACCAACAGATTTTCAGGCGCAAAATTGCGTGACTGTCGCAAAACGTCAACCAATCCAAGCGCACTTCGCCGTAGCGCTGTTTCTATAAAGGTGTGCTGAATTTCAGGATCGGGGCTGTTTTCACTGAGCACACCAATCTTTGCCAACTCATACGCAAGATTGCCGAGGGGATCGTGACCGGGCCGCATGATGACGATCTGCCAGGTCGAACCTGCACCCGCCATCAGTCCGCCGTAAAGAGCGGGTAACAATCCCGCGCGTATCAATGATGACTTTCCACTGCCCGAAGTGCCCACAACCGCAACAAAGTGAGTTTGCTGCAGGCGTTTGAGCAATTCGTCGGACTGACCGTCGCGTCCGAAGAACAAGTGGTACTCTTCCATTTCGAAAGGACGCAGTCCTGGGAACGGATTACCTTTGTTCACGTCGTCTAGATCTTTCATTGTCGGCCTCCGTTCGAACGCTTGATGTCGTTGATGAAAGACCTCAGTACGTCAGGCGTAAACGTATCAAAGTGTCGAATGACCTCAGCCTCACGAGTGCGAAAACGCTGTTTCTCAACTGTGCATGGGCCAGTGACATATATCTTTGACAGCATCGGCTTGGTGCGCCCCCATCCTGGTGCCTTAAGTAAGTCAGAAATTTTCAGACGCAGCCAGAGTTGGTTCGCGTGTCCGTAGTAGATGAGGGCACCGTCGCAGTTGATTAAATTCTCGCGGTGGTATTGAGCGAGATCCTCCTTGTTGCCGTCATTGATGGTAGGTATGACTTCGAAGCCCTGGTTGTAAAGAAAGTCGTCGATAGGGGCCACCTCGTCAAGATCCCGGTTATCGCAAATGAGGTAAACACGCTTTAATCCGCGGCTTTCCCCCGAGCGTCTCGATGGTTTTGGACGAAGCTTTTCAAGGATCCTGCTTTTCAGGTTTTCCACCGTGTCCTGCAACAGTTCGGCCCCCAGCTTGCTCTGGACTTCTTCGATGAACAAACGCTGGCGCTCTATACCCGTCTCTAGTCCGATTGGCATCCATGCGAGTGGCGCAAATGAAGACTCAGCTTTCGCGCGTTTGGCGGCGAGTTCGAGTTGCAAGCGCACAATCGATTTCTCTTCCTCGCCATCAGGTATGACTCCATAGCCTGCTCCGATTATGTGGATTGAGAGTGAGCAACGCGAGAGATGGTCTGCTACGGTTTCCTGAAAGTTGGGGACATTCAAAGGCAGCGGGTCGCGAGGTAGAACGTAGTACCCTTGTTCCTGGAGTTCGCGCATGACAGTATCTCGCACGCGTTGCATGTCGGCACTCGTAGCGGCGAGATAAACTTTCTTACCAAGTGGCAGTTCCTTTGGCTCGTTTAAGTTTGCGGCCTTTGGTCTCAAGGTTTCGATTGCCAGCTTGAGCGCCTGAGCAAGATCCTCGAATTTATCCCAGTATCTTTGGTCGCGATGCGCTCCGGGCTCGGGTCGGAACTCACGCACTTTGTTGCTGGCGTCGATCTCATAAAATTCGTATCGTTTAAGAAATCTCAATGCCTGGGGAATTCGGTCGTCCGTGACCGGAGTTTTCACAGCACAGAACAGCCGCGACATGCCTTTGAGATTGATTCCACCCGTTGCATCTGCCCGCGAACAAAACTCTTGCAATTCTCCTCTGCACCACGCGGAGTTGGCATAACGAGGCGAAAGAATCGCAGTCAGCAGGATGCTTTCAGAGATCTTGTCCCCAATAGTGTCAACCAGATACTGATTCTCCTGTTTGCGATCATCCCACCATATTTTTGCATCCTCACCGAGTAGTTGATGAAGACGGATGCTTAAGCGATCGTGAAGGCTCTTCGCCCACCCATCGCCGCCGCCTGGTGACAGATCATCTATATGTGCGTAACTTAAAAATATATCGTGGGTGAATGACACGAGGCTAATACCTCCCATTGTCAATTGCGGGTGAATTCGACGAAAGAAAACTTAGGCAGGCTAGTAAAGCACTGTCTGGACAGTGAATCCGGGACCGGCTAAAGACTTGGCAATCAGTCGGTGCTGTATACATCGATGATGGCGCCTCTGTCAATCTCAATTACTCGTGGAAAATGTATCTCTTGCGTTATATGACAACATCACGGTTTTCATTTCCGATCTACGCAAATCAGGCTAAATTTTTCGTAATCTGAGGCTAGCTCTTAGAGATGGGAATCGAAGGCCAGCGGCGATGAGGAACGAGACTCAACAAAACCATGAATCGTTAAATAAGACGAATCGTGCCTCACACCTCTGTGGCGGCCTTGGTACTTCCGTGGGCGGGATTAATCGCCGATTTAGGAGGGCTTCCGAGAGTATTACGCGCGGTCATAGTTCACGAATGGCATTCTCAACAGACCACTCAACGTCTGTCTCTCCTTAGTATCGAAGCCATCAAGTCCGTAGTGGAGCGTGCCGAAGTTAATTGAACGTGTGTAGGTGCCGAAGAGTCTGTCCCAAATCGAAAAGATGTTGGAATAGTTCGAATCAGTCTCTCTCTGGTCACGCGAGTGATGCACCTTGTGCATATTTGGTGTAACTATTAACAATCGCAACAAGCGATCGACTCGAAGGTTCAGCCGGATGTTGGCATGCTCGAGTTCCGCGTTGAGGCCGGAGAGGATCAAGTACATAACAACTACCCAGAGCGGGATGCCGAACACGATTATTGCTGTTAACTGCCATAGTATTCGCCAAACAGTTTCACCCGGGTGTTGGCGAAAAGCTGTGGTTACATCAACGGCGTTTTCAGAATGGTGAACGCGATGGAACTGCCAGCCGAGCCACGATTTGTGCAACAGAACGTGAGCGAAATAGCCAAAGAGATCTAATGCCAACACACCGAAAATGATTTGGGCGCCCGACGAGAATCCCAGGTAGGGTAATAAGCCGATTCCGTTCCGGACAGTTAGGCCGGCCAGGTAAGCTGACGAGAAAGAAAGGCTCAGATTCGTGATCACGAGCATTAGCATCAAGATTACATTCGGCATCGCATGCCGCACTCGACTGTAACGAAAGCGGTAAAGCGGAATGATCGACTCCAGCGCCCAAAGGAATCCACACAACACAATCAACATTCCCAATCGCGCTTGATCTGTCAGTAGAGCTTGCATACTCGTTACTTCCGACTGCCGACTGCTTCCACTCTTCGATTCACCTCATCCCAATTCACGTTTTGCATGAAAGCATCCACGTATTTCGCCGCCGCCGCGCCGTAATCCATGTGATATGCGTGCTCGTACATGTCGAGCACCAACAGCGGATAACCCATCGGCGCGTTATGCATGTGATCCCACGCCCAGTAATTGTGAACTTCGCCTGTGTGCAGGTTGTAAGAAAGAATCGTCCAGCCTGAACCTCCGCCGAGTGCATTCGCAGTCTTCTTAAACTCCGCTTCCCATTGCTCATAACTTCCAAACCATTGCTTGAGCAGATCGAGAGCCTTCCCACTGGCTTTGCCGTCACCACCGAGGTTGGCGAAATAATTTTCGTGCAACACAACCGAACCTGTGCGAACAAGCTCCTCGCGCTTCAAATCACCATAGACAAAGGGCGGTAGATCTTTGTCCGACAACATCGTCGCAAGTCGTTGCTCGATCGTGTTCAATGCTTTCACGGCACCGCCGTAATTGTTCTCCCAGTGCGACCGGATCAACTTTTCCGACAAACCTTTGAGTTTTGCCGGATCGAACGGTAGCGGTCTCGGTGTGTGCTGTCCCTGGAAGGCTTTGGCTCCAGGTCCGGTAGTTTGCGCGTCAGCTCCGTTCGGAAAGAAACCTGCGAGTGCCAAACTCGCGCCACCGGTTGCCATTGTCGAAATTAGTTGCCGGCGTGATACCGCTTTCATTTCCATTTCACCTCCTCAGTTGACTATAGATTAACTTCCTCAACAGTCATGACAAACACAAGCGTCCCAACCAACCCGATCAATGCGGCGGTAACGAACGGCGCTTGCGGCGCAATCTTCCAGAGCAATCCGCCAATGGCCGCCGACGGAGTGATCGAAAGACTGCGAACCAGATAGTAGAGTCCGACAGACCTCGCCCGGATGTTGTCGTGAGCAAGATCGACGATCATTGCCTTTCGTGAAGGCTCGCCAATCTCTCGCAAACCGCCGATGACATACGCGACAACCAACCACGCNAAATTTGACGCGAAAATAATTGCNACNGGAAACAGTGCAAAACTGAAAAATGTCAGNGTCACAAAAGGCTTGCGTCCAATTCGATCCGCAATCCTTCCGGCTGGAATGTAAACAAGGATCGAAGTGATCATCTGAATGGCGATGAGAGTGCCGTAGGCCGCGACACTGATACGCTGAATATTAGTCACATAGAGAATAGCCAGCACACCGGTCATGCCCTCCCCCGTTCTGATGATGATGTCGGAAATCAGCAGCCGCTTCAGTACGTGATGAAATGAACGCCAAACGCCGCGCATGTTGATCGAATGCGGTGGTTGAGCGGGAGGACTGAGCTTCAGTACGAGCACGATCGTCAACGCTGCTAACGCGAGTGTGATCAAAAGGCTGACGTGGACGCCGTTAACCAATCCGATTGAGGCGATCAGAGTCCCGCCGGCGATCGGCGCGAGCACAATCGGCACGCGTTTCAAGATCGACTGCAGAGTGAAACCCATTGCGCGTCGCTCACGCGGCAGCGAATCGCCGATTACAGCGAAAATTGCAGGCGAGGCCATGCTCTGCCACGCCATCGCGAATGCAAGGCCGGCAAACAGGAACGTCCACGAAGTACTGAACAGGTAGATGAGGTAGCCCAGCGAGGCGAGTGTAATGAAGATCAGGAAAGCGCGGCGTCGTCCAAAACGATCAGCAACATAACCGCCGGGATACTGATAACAGGCATCGAAAAAATCTTCTGCAGTCCCAAAGAGGCCGATGATAGGTGTAGTCGCACCGAGTGCTTCAAGATATTTAGGTAGAAACTTTTTCCATAACTCTTCACCAAAACCGATCAGGAAAACTGCCGCTGATGCAATCGTGACGTTGTGCTCGAGACCGAGGTAGTCAGCAACTCGCATTCGCAACCCTGGGGCTTGATCTGCCGCCGGACTATTTTTTAGTGCGCCTTCCATTTCGTTTCGTCTTGCGCTCCGGCTTCACGGCATCCTTGCTTAGCAGTGCATGAAGCCCGTCAAAGAGAACGCCGGTTTGTTGCAGTAACTTGCGGTCATCACGCAGCACTTTGCTGAGCCCGTCGATAATGGCGTTCAGTCCTACAGCTTCGAGACGGTGAAACTTGTCGTCTTTCAAATCGATGTCGTGAACGATNTCGGCGATCTCGCGCAGTTCTTTGTGTTCGCTGAGTCCGAATCGCTTCAGCATNGTCTCGANGGTGCAGTCNTCNCCGTGGTGAGTGAACTCAGCACCAAACATGTCAAAGGGAATCGCACCTTCGATCGTTTCGCCTTCCGCAACGAAATAGAAGCGCGGACGCTTATCGATGAATTGTTTTATCAACCATGCGGAAGCCAACCGGTCGATGTGGAGATTGCGGCGGGTTACCCAACGTCGGTTTTGATACTTTGCCACATCGAGTTTTCCATCTCTGGTTTCGGACGAAGCGCTATTGGCTTTGGGTCCCTGGGCCACTCGAAGTTCTTTTTGACAACGTTCGAAAGCCGCAAACGCCGCCGCACGACCAGGCGCATTAAAGAAGTCATTGCCGGCGACGCGTTCCAACTCGCCGTGTAGTCTGTGAAGCTCGCTCTCATGCGCCGATAGCCTGCCGGCCGACAAGTGCTTCCCGCGAGACTGCTCCCGAATTGCCCCGGTCAGACCGTCAAATTCCGCGGCAATAACTGCGAACTCCTCATCACGTGCTTTACGGAATACGGCGATCATTTCTTGATCGGTAGCACCTTCGACTGAAGCTGCTTTGAAGACTGACGCTTCACCGCCGGCCGACTCGATCTCCTGTTTCAACCATTGAAAGTCTTCCTCGGCCTTTTCGGTTGCGGGCAGCACATAGACCGAATTCTTAATTGCTACCGCACCCAGCTTTTGCAACTTGCGCCAGATCCTCACGCGCAGATTTGTCGGCCTGGGCGGCAACTGGTGAATCAGCAAGACCCATTCATGCGTCGAGGTTGTGCTGCGGCTTGGCATACGTAACGTGAGGCTGAGTGTAACGAGTGTTACGTTTTAAGGCAAGGGGAACCGCGGATGTACGCGGATGAACGCAGATCTGCGTTTATCCGCGTGAATCTGCGGCTAATAATTATCTCTCTTCGAGAACTGAGAGAATGTTTCCTGCCGGATCTTTGAACCACGCGATTATCGGGCCATGTGGGCCACGAGCTATCCCGCGCTCGTCGGTTTTGATATCAGGCAAGTCGTAGTGTTCGAGTGTCACTCCTAACGACTTGAGTTCATCAACTGCCTCTTCAATGTCGTCGACGTGAAAATTCAGAACCGTGAACGATGCCGGGGTGTGATTTGGTTTCGGGTATAAGAATACGGCGTTGTTGCCTGTATGAAGCTCAAGTCCTTCCGGTGTTTCCTTGATCTCAAGCCCGAGAGTTTCTCCATAAAACTCTTTCGCCTTTCGCAGATCGTTTACAGAAAAACTCGAAAACGACTCTGCCTCTTTGAACAAATTCGAGGCTTTCTTTCGGCCTGGTGATACTGCCGCTTTTGCTGTCATTACAATCCCCTTTCAAGCAAATTATGCGATCCATTAAACACCCAACAACTTACGTGGGTGTCGCAGTTCTTTGATTTCACTATTGCGTTTTAGTGGCAGTATCAGGATCGAACAGTAGTGGGAAGAATTGTCCCTCCATCTTCTGTCCTGTAGGAATTGCAGGCACCCCTTCGAGTGGAGGCGCATCAGACGCAGAGACGACGCCATCGCGAAATGCATTGATCACCACTGCACGCCGCGGACGTGGGGTTTGGTTCGCGTAGGAGCCATGGATCATCAGTGGATGATGAAATGAACATTCACCTGCCTTCAACTCGATCGGCACAGGCTTGAACTCTT
>Ga0065705_10104866_pt1 | contig 10563 bp, 12 predicted proteins | sample SwibulcommuniRL2_FD_59092 | JGI IMG/M metagenome (GOLD analysis project Ga0065705, IMG submission 59092) | Bulk soil microbial communities from switchgrass field near Rose Lake, East Lansing, Michigan, USA - RL2 Bulk Soil v2 (version 2) | ecosystem: Environmental > Terrestrial > Soil >... | reverse complement strand
ACCTACTACCTACAACCTACCACCTACCACCTACAAGTAATATAGCCCAATGGCGACGATGATTCTGGCAAGCGCGACGGTCACGGGAGAAGCAGGATACGCACAGAAAATTGTGGCGGCGGGGCACCAATTCACCTCGGACGAGCCCGAGAAACGAGGGGGCACGAATACCGGCGCACCACCATTCGAATTGCTGCTCAGCAGCCTCGGGGCCTGCACCAGTATCACGCTGCGGATGTACAGCGAGCGCAAACAATGGAAGCTCGGCAGGCTCGACGTCAGGCTGCGGCTCCTGAAAGACGGTGAGGAGCCGCTTCGAATCGAGCGGAAGATTTCCTTCAGCGAGGCGATCGACGCCGAACAACAGGTAAAGCTGCTGGAGATCGCCGACAAGACGCCCGTGACCCGCGCGCTGACGCCCGGGGTGGCGATTCAGACCACACTTGAGCTAGAAACTGAAATCTAGAAACTACAATCTGGACACTGAAATCTAGAATCTGGTTTTTCAGGTTTTAGCTTTCAGATTCTAGTTTTTAGATTCTAGCTCTCCAGCCTCCTCCGTAACCTACCAGACAGTGGTGTTGCCTGACCGAGGCAGCCGAAAAGCCCCATGCCGACGCCGGACAGATCCGGAACGGCGCGCTGTCGTGTTTTCAAGACGTAACTCAGAATTAACAGGCCGGCAATCGAGCAGTAACACGCCCGTCTTAATGTCCTAGTCGATGACAAACTTGAGCAAGACGCGGGTGTTGATTGTCGAGGACGAGCCCGATATCGCCGGGCTCATGAAGCATGCGCTGGAACGCGGTGGTGAGATGGACGTCGAAATCGTCAACACCGGAGCGGCGGCGTTGAAGTGCGTCATGGAGGAGCCTCCGGGCCTGGTCCTGCTCGACCTCAACCTGCCCTTCATCGACGGCCTCGAGGTGTGCCGCCTGCTGCGGGGGCGCCCCTCCAGCGCGGCCATTCCGATCATCATGGTCACGGCAAGGACCGGCGAATCGGATCGCGTGTCGGGCCTCGAGCTGGGCGCGGATGATTACGTCACGAAGCCCTTCAGCCTGCGCGAGCTGGTCGCACGCGTGCGCGCGGTGCTCCGGCGGCCGCCGCCGGTGTCGGGAAACGATCGGAATCCGGGTTACGAACGCGGCCGTCTGGCCATCGACTTCGAGGCCGTGTCTGTGCGGGTGTCGGGATCGCCCGTGAGGCTGACGAAGCGCGAATTCGAATTGCTGCGGTTCCTCGTCGAAAACCGCAACCGCGTGTTGTCGCGGGATCGGTTGCTCGAGCGTGTCTGGGGATTGGACCGGCAGGTCGAGACGCGATCGGTCGACGTCCACGTCGGACGTCTGCGCGGCAAGCTGGGCCAGGCCGGCCGGCAGATCGAGACGGTCATCGGCATGGGTTACCGCTTCGTCGAAGAACAAACCCTGGTGGAAGACTGAGCCATACTGTGACGTGGAGATTCTCCGCGGACAGGTCTTCGCCCTCTACCTTTTCGACATCGCCGAGGCGGCCGATCTTCAGGTGGCGGCGGCCAGCATAGGCGGCAGCGTTCGAGCGAAGTTCGCGCCCAAGCCCGCCACCCCCGCCTACGTCCAATACCAGCAACCTCCGCTGCTCTTCGACGGCACGAGCGTCGATCTTCCGTCGATTGACGGGTTTCGCCCCGGCTTCAAGCTCTTCGACTACGGCGTCATCTCGTTGCGGCTGACCCGCGACTTCGAGGGATCCTGGCCCGAGCTGGCCGCGCTCTCGAACACGCTCATCGAGAACGAAACGCTGGAGCGGCAGGCCGAGCAGGCGTGCCGCGCGGTGGCAGAACGGCTGACGAACGCGATGACCAAGCCCCGATCGACCGCGCTGTCAGAGGACTACCTGGTGATCGCGATCCACGAGATGAGCGAGCCCCACACGGCCGAGGCGCTCGTGCGTCACCACGGCGATGTGATCGCGTCGCTGCTGAGGGGCGAGCAGGGGTCGTTGAGCCAGCAGGAGCGGGATGAAGTCCTGCGCCATCGCATCTCGTATCTGGCCGACGACCTGGTGATTCCCACATGGAACGCGGCCTTCGTATACGATACTGTCGCCGGAACGCAGGCGGCGGTCGAGATCATCGAGTTCGCCAACTCGCAGCTTCTGCAGTTCCGGTATTACGACGAACTGCTGGACAGCGCGCTGGCGGATATCTATCCCAAGATTCAGAAGGAAGCGCGCTGGTATGACGCGATTCTCGGACGGCACTACGCGCGCGCCGCGCGGCAGGTGCATGCGCTCTTCATCGACGTCAACGAGCTGACCGATCGTACTGAGAACGCGTTGAAGATCGTCGGAGACGTCTACGCGGCGCGGCTCTTCTCTCTCGTGGGCGCGCGCCTCGACCTCGATCGGTGGAAGACCAGCGTGAGCGAGAAGCTGAAGACGATGGACGACATCTATCGGTTCGCGGTCGAACATCTCGGCATGGTGCGCGGCGAGCTCCTCGAAGTGACGATCATCGCGATCCTCGTGTTCGAACTGGTGCTCTTCTTCCTGGGAATCATGGTCTGACGTGGACGACGTCCTTGCCATCATCCTCGGCGGCGGTCAGGGGTCGCGCCTGTTTCCGCTCACTCAGCAGCGATCGAAACCGGCGGTGCCGATCGGCGGCAAGCACCGGCTGATCGACGTCCCGATCAGCAACTGCGTGCACGCCGATCTGCGTCGGATCTTCGTGCTCACGCAGTTCAACTCGGCCTCGCTCAACCACCACGTCGTGCAGACCTATCGGATGGATCCGTTTTCGCGCGGATTCGTGGACATCATCGCCGCCGAGCAGACGCCGGAGAGCTCGAGCTGGTTCCAGGGCACGGCCGACGCGGTCCGCCGCGCGACCCGCCATTTCATGCGGCACGAAGCCGATTACTATCTGATCCTCGCGGGCGATCACCTGTACCGGATGGACTACGGCCGGCTGCTCGATGCCCACGTCGATGAAGATGCCGACATCACCGTGGCCGCGCTTCCGGCGAGCGCGGGTGATGCGCCGGGAATGGGCATCTTCCGCTTCGATCGTGATGGCCGCATCATCGGGTTCGAAGAGAAGCCGAGTCCCGAGCGCCTGCTCGAAATCGGCAGCAGCACGCCGCCCGGCAACCCTTTTCACAATCAGTACAACCCCTCGACGACGCCGTTCATTGCGTCGATGGGCATCTATGTGTTTTCGCGCGCCGTCCTGCTCGACTTGCTGCAGAAAACCAGCGCCACCGACTTCGGCCGCGAGATCATACCCCGCGCGCTCGACACGCATCGCGTGCGCGCGTACCTGCACGACGGCTACTGGGCCGACGTCGGCACGATCGAATCGTTCTACGAAGCCAACATGAGGCTGACCGAACCGGACGCGCCGTTCAGGTTCTACGATCCGCGCAAGCCGATCTACACGCACGAGCGGTTTCTTCCGCCGTCCGAGATGCGCGCGTGCACGCTGCGCGAGTCGATCGTGGCAGACGGGTGCATTCTGGATGACTGCACGATCGAACAGTCGGTCATCGGTATCCGCACACAAGTCTCGCGTGGGACCAGCATCAGGCGGTCGGTGCTGCTGGGCGCCGACATGTACGAGTCGGACGCCGCCACACCGCTGGGCATCGGCCGGAATGTCGTGCTCGACCGCGTGATCATGGACAAGAACTCGTCGATCGGAGACGAGGCGCGACTGGTCAACCAGGCCGGCGTGCAGCACGCCGACGGCAACGGCTACTTCATCCGGGGCGGGGTGATCATCGTGCCCAAGGGGGGCCGCGTCGCGCCCGGAACCCGTGTCTGAAAGGCCTCTGACAGGCATTTCAAATCCGTAATCGACACGGGTTGTATCACTTCGGCATCTGCCGTCCAAAATTTACACGGCCGTTACGCGAAGTACGGCACCATCAATCCCTTTCCAGACTCATGACAGGACAACGCCCATGATTTTTACAAAACGACTGGCCACCCAGGGCCACAGCCGTCAACTCACGATAGAGCGAAGTATCACGTCAGGATGGATCGCGCGCGAGCACGACGACAGCGACATTCGCACCAGTCTTCTCCACGACTGGCAGCAGGTCGAAATGGCCATTGCGCTCTTTCAACTGAAAGCGCTGGCGTTGCAGAACGAGGGGTGGTCGGAAATCTCCTAGAGCAGTCCTACTTGCCTATCCTGCGCAAAATGCGAGGCGTGAGGAACCACCGAAGCCGGCCGGCCCCGGTCGGCGGGAGGGCCGTCACGTCAATCCGGCAGATCGCACCCTTTTTGAAATCCAGCGCGCGGCGCAACCCGATCAACCTGCTGGCCAGTTCGCCGATGCAGGGCTCGTGACCGACGAGCGCAATGCGATGCCGGCGCTGCTGCTTGGCGAGATCCTCGACGATGGCGTTATGCGTGCCGGTGGGCGAAAGCGACGCGACGTTCACAATGGGCGGCGTATTGCGGAACACGCCGGCAATGATCTCGGCGGTCTGACGCGTGCGCACGAGCGGGCTGGTCAGGATGACGTCGAACTCGACGTCAAGCGCCACAAGCGCCTTCGACTCGCGCCGCAGCTTTTGCACCCCTTCGCTCGAGAGCGGGCGTTTGCCGTCGTCCGGGTAAGCCTCTCCACGCTCCGCGGCCACTCCGTGCCGGATGAGGTACAGCTCGAACCGTTCGTTGTCCATCGGCTACTTCGCGTGCGAGGTGGCGTGAGGAGTGCTGGTCACGTGCGCCTGACGGCGCGGCGGCATCGTCAAAGCCGGCACAATCTGCTGCCGTACTTCCTTGACCACCACGGCCAGCTGGTCGCGATGCTCGACGAAGCCGGCGTGCAGCCGGCGACACTCACGATCCAGAGAGTCGGCGTACACCGTCAGGTCTCCCATGTTCGATCCAACGCCCGGAGCCGTTTCGGTCTCACGCACGTGTTTGAGGAGCATCTGCAAGTCGTGCATGTCGCCCAATCGCTCCTGATGGCGCTTGAGGATTTTCAAGAGCGGCGCCGTGCCGGCAACCCCGGCGTCCCGCGCGATCTCGAGCGCATAGCGCAGCTTTTTCGCCGAGATGCGCACGCCGTGCAGCCGGTCCGGCACGTACAGCGGGCCGGCGTCATCGATCGTCGTGCGGAGCCTCTTCGCGCGTCTCATCAGGCGGGCCGCAAGCACACCCCGCCACTCGGCTTCGAGCTTGATCTCCGCTTTCTGCTTCCGGCCCTGCCCTTTGCGGCGGCCGTTCCCATCGGCCACCCGCTCGAGCTTTTTCAGAAGCCGCTTCACGTCGCTGACAGGCGCGTCGCCGTCGAGCTCTTCGCGCAGCGTCTGCCGCCGCGAGGTGATTTCCCGGCGTACGATCTCCAGAACCCGGTCCGACATTCCCGGGGGGGTGGCTCTGTCCTCGAGAATGTGAAGCTCGACGTCCAGCTCGCGGATGGGACCCAGCGCGCGCGTCAGGGCGCGCATTTTCCTGTTGAGTTTCTTGACCTTCGCCGGGGGCGCGGCCACCGCGACGATCGGCAGCGCTTCGCGAATACGGCGCGACGCCACACGAGTCTTGTGCAGGCCTCGCGTGCGGCCGCTGACGAATTCCGGCCACACGGCGCTCAACTCGTTCAATCGTTTGCGCCAGAGCCTGTCGCGGGGAGTCGTAGTGTTCATGCTAGGATGCGGGACGGGTCATGCAGCGGGAGCCGTCTTTGTACCCACCATTATAGAAAGTCTGTATGACGGCGACAAGTCCTTTTTTTTCAAATAGATGCGGATAGCAGCCATCGACTGCGGAACCAACTCGATCCATATGATCGTGGTCAGGATCCGACCGGACCTGTCCTTCGAGGTCATCGATCGAGAGAAGGATATGGTGCGCCTGGGCTCAGGTGGTCTCGATGGAAAAGCGCTGACGGCCGAGGCGATGGCGTCCGCGCTGCAAACCTTTTCGCGGTTTCGCAGGCTGGCGGAATCGCACCAGGTGGAAGAGATTCTGGCCGCGGCCACGAGCGCGGTCCGGGAATCCGGCAACGGCGGCGAGTTCCTGGCTGCCGTCGAGCGCGAAACCGGGATCAAACCCCAGGTGATTTCGGGCACCGAGGAAGCCCGCCTCATCCATCTGTCCGCGGTCTACGGCGTCGATGTTGCAGGTGCTTCGGCCGTAGTGGTGGACATCGGTGGCGGAAGCGTCGAGATTACGCATGGTGCCGGCACGTCGCTGCGGGTCGCGAAAAGCTTCAAGCTGGGGGTGATCCGGCTGACGGAGCGCTTCGTTCGTACCGATCCCCTGTCGGGCCGCGACGAGCGCCAGATGGTCGCGCACATCGAGGACGAGCTCGCGAAATATCTGCGCGATATCCGCACGGCCGGCTTCGACCGCGTGATCGGCACATCGGGTACCATTCTGAGCCTGGGCACGGTGGCGACGGCGGAACACCGGCGGCCGAGCGACGAGATTCGCAACCTGCGGGTCTCAGCCAAGCAGGTTCATCGGGTGCGCAAAGACGTGATCGACCGCAGCATTTCTGAGCGCATGAAGATGCCGGGGCTCGACCCTCGGCGGGCCGACCTCATCGTGTCGGGCGCCGTGCTGCTCGATACGATTCTCGGACACCTCGAGGCGAGCGAGATCACGCTGTGCGATCTCGCGCTGCGCGAGGGTCTCGTGCTCGACTACATCCAGCGCAACCGCAAGCACATCGCCCAGGCCGGGCAGTATCCCGACGTGCGACGCCGGAGCATCGTCGAGCTGGCGGAGCGCTGCAGCTACTGGCCGGAGCACGCCAACCAGATCGCGCGTCTCTCGCTGGCGATCTTCGACCAGACGCAGAAGGTGCACGGCCTGACGGATCGCGAGCGCGAGTGGCTCGAGTTCGCCGCGCTGCTGCACGACATCGGCACGCACATCAGCTATCCACGGCATCACAAGCATTCGTATTACCTCATCAGGAACGGCGATCTTCGCGGCTTCGAGCCCGACGAATGCGAGATGATCGCGCTGGTCGCGCGCTATCACCGGAAAACGACGCCGAAGAAGTCGCACGCCGACTTCCGCTCGCTGGGCGGGAGCAAGCGCCGCACCGTGCGGACGCTGTCGGCCATTCTCCGGTTCGCCGAAACGCTCGACCGCAGTCACGCGCAGGCGGTGAGCGGCGTCGAGATCCTCGACCGTGGCGAGGAATACCTCATCAAGCTCCACACAACGGGTGATTCCGAGCTCGAGCTCTGGGCCGCCCAACGTCAGACCGCACCGCTCGCGCGCATCCTGGGCAAGCCCATCCGCCTGAGCGCCGGCAGAGTCTCTTATGCTGAACAACCTGAGCACGCCGCACGAATATCCGGGGAAGCTGTTCGTGGTCGAAGGCATCGACGGGTCGGGAAAAACCACGCAGCTCGCCCTGCTGGCGAAGTGGCTGAGCGCCGCAGGACTGCGAGTGTTCGTCACGGAGTGGAACTCGTCGGCGCTGGTGAAAGCGGCGACGAAAATGGGAAAGAAAAAGAATTCCCTGACACCGACGACCTTCAGTCTGCTACACGCCACTGATTTCGCCGACCGGCTCCTGTACAACATCGTGCCGCCGCTGAAGGCAGGCATGATCGTGCTGGCCGACCGCTACGCCTATACCGCGTTCGCGCGCGACGTGGCGCGCGGCGTCGATCGCGCGTGGGTGCGCGACCTCTACAGCTTCGCCGTCCGGCCCGACCTCGCGCTCTACTTCCGCGTACCGATCGACGTCTCGCTCGATCGCCTGATGGCACGCCGTGTGAAGCTGAAATTTTACGAGGCGGGACTGGACATGGGCTGGAGCATGAACGCGCAGGAGAGCTTCCGGATTTTTCAGGGCAAGGTGCTCGACGAGTACGACCGCCTGGTCGAGGAATTCGGCCTCAGCGTCGTCGACGCCTCGCTCGCGATTACCGATCAGCAGCAGATGGTGCGCAATCTGGTATCGAGGCAGCTGGAGAAGCCGGCGTTGGAAGTTGTTAATCAATAAAGCCGGTACGTAAGGTTTGGTAGCGCAGGGCTTCCCTGCCGTGAACAGCGATGACAGAACAGAAAGACAACAAAGAAGCGAAGGAACAGACGCCGGCGTTCGGCGCCAACGGACACATCCAGCCCGGGCGCTACTACGGCCACGGCCTGCCCTACGCGCCGATCGATCACTACCCGGGAAAGATCATCGCCGTCGAGGGAACCGACGGCGTGGGACGCAGCACGCAGATCCGCCTGCTCCGCGAATGGCTCGAAGTGCAGGGCTACGGTGTCGTCGAGACGGGGTGGACGCGCTCGGCGCTGATGCAGCCGACCATCGAGCTCGCGAAGTCGAGCAACACGCTGAACAAGCTGACGTTCGTGCTCCTCTACGCCACCGATTTCGCCGACCGGCTCGAGAAGGAGATCATCCCGGCGCTCAAGGCCGGTTTCGTGGTGCTGTCCGATCGCTACATCTTCTCGGCGCTGGCGCGGGCGGGCGTCCGGGGCGTGGATCGCGCGTGGCTTCGCAGCCTCTACGGGTTCGCCATCGCCCCCCATCTGGTCTTCTATCTCAAGATCGACGTCGACACGCTGATTCGCCGGGTGCTGTCGGCCCGCGGGATGGACTTCTGGGAATCGGGCATGGACCTCAAGGGCGGCGACGACATCTACGACAGCTTCCGGTCCTACCAGAACAAGCTGTTGCGCGAGTATTCTTCGATGGCCGACGAATTCGGCTTCCGCGTGCTCGACGCGCGGCGCCCGATTGACGTGCTCCAGGACGAGCTGCGCCGGCAAGTGCAGGCCTTTCTGGTGAATGCGGACGGGCCACAGGCGCAGGAATCGGAGCCCGCCGAGAAGCATCCATGACACTCCCTGTGTCATCTGCAGGTGTTAACACGGTATTAACACCCGCGCGATACAGTAGAAAACGTGCCTGACACTGTGACGACCGCCCCGCACCTGGCGGCGCCCCTGCCGCGACGCGCCGAAGCCAAACAGACGCCGATCAAGATTCGCGTCGACCACCTGAATTTCTATTACGGCGACTCGCGCGTGCTTCACGACATCTCGGTTGGCCTGCACGAAAACCAGGTATCCGCATTCATCGGGCCGTCAGGCTGCGGTAAGAGCACGTTCCTGCGCACCTTGAATCGGATGAACGACATCATCCCCGCAACCCGCGTCGAGGGGGACATCCTCATCGACGATCACAACGTCTATGCAGGCGGCACAGACGTGGTCGACCTGCGGCGCCGCGTGGGCATGGTGTTCCAGAAATCGAATCCTTTCCCCAAATCCATCTTCGAGAACGTGGCCTACGGCCTGCGGATCAACGGTATGGCCCGCGACCGGGCCGACTTGACGTACCGCGTCGAGGAAAGCCTGCAGCACGCCGCGCTGTGGGATGAGGTGAAGGATCGGCTGCACGCGTCGGCGCTGGCACTCTCCGGCGGTCAGCAGCAGCGCCTGTGCATTGCGCGCGCCCTGGCCATACGGCCCGAGATTCTGCTGATGGACGAGCCGGCATCGGCGCTCGACCCGATTGCCACGCAGCGCATCGAAGAGCTGATCTACGATCTCAAGAAGGACTACACGATCGTGATCGTCACCCACAACATGCAACAGGCGGCGCGCGTCTCCGACTACACGGCGTTCTTCTGGCTCGGCAAGCTCGTCGAATACGGACGCACCGATCAGATTTTCACTACACCCAAAGAAAAACTGACCGAGGACTACATCACGGGACGATTCGGCTAATGGAACGACAACACTTTCAACAGGAGCTGGAATCGCTCAAAGAGCGCCTGCTCGCCATGGGCGGCCTGGCAGAGGAACGCGTCCGCACGGCGATACTGGGTCTGGTCGAGCGCGACCCCGACCTCATCGACGAGGCGCTCAACGGCGACATGCCGCTCAACGAGCTGCACATCGAGATCGACGACCTCTGCCTGAAGCTGCTGGCGCTGCACTCGCCCATGGCGGCCGACCTGCGGGCGATTATGGCCGCGATCAAGATCAACAGCGACCTCGAGCGCGTCGGCGACATGGCCGTCAACATCGCCGAGGCGGCGCGCCGGTATGCGTCGCATCCGCCGGTCAAGAAGCTGATCGACATCCCTCGAATGGCCAACACGGCCCAGCGCATGCTGCGCGACGCGCTCGATTCGTACGTGCGCGGCGACATGCAGCTCGCCCAGCACGTGCTGGACGAAGACGACGACCTGGACTCGCTGAAGACCCAGGTGTTTCGCGAGCTGCTGACCTACATGTTGTCGGATCCCTCGACAATCGAGCCGGCGCTCGATCTGATTCTCATCTCGCGCCATCTCGAGCGCATCGGCGACCATGCCACGAACGTCGCCGAGGACGTCATCTTCATGGTGTCGGGCCGCGACGTCCGTCATCACGCAGCGGATCAGCAGACCTAGCCAGGTCGTAGGTGGTGGGTGGTAGGTAGTAGCGGGAAATAGCAGGTGGTACCCACCACCACCTACCACCTACCACCTACGAGCTACCAGCTACCAGCTACCAGCTACCAGCTATAGAATTACCCCGTGCCTGCTCGCGTGTGTGTCTTTTGCCGTCGCGAGCCCGCACAAGCACCCTGG
>Ga0065705_10002172_pt1 | contig 10565 bp, 8 predicted proteins | sample SwibulcommuniRL2_FD_59092 | JGI IMG/M metagenome (GOLD analysis project Ga0065705, IMG submission 59092) | Bulk soil microbial communities from switchgrass field near Rose Lake, East Lansing, Michigan, USA - RL2 Bulk Soil v2 (version 2) | ecosystem: Environmental > Terrestrial > Soil >... | reverse complement strand
CCCCGACGAGGGCACACGCCCATACCAGATGGCGATATGCCGCCGACGCCCCGCGGAGCAACCGGACAACAAGGGCGGCTCCCGCCAGGAGCACGGTGCCCTTCAGGGTCGTCTCGAGAAGGAATTGAAACGCCGCAGAAGACGCGGCTTCGCTGATCAGGTTCGCGAAGTTCACGGTGTCACCTCCCCTGACGGCGCGCCGAGGCGATCAGGCGTTCGAGGCGTTCGAGTTCATCGTCGCTCATGCTGGCGGAAGAGGATTCGAGCAACGCGGCCACGGCATTTTCGGTGGAATTGTTGAACAGGCGCTTCACCACGTCCTTGAGAATGGACCGCCGCGCGCGGTCGCTCGGCACGACGGGCAGGTACATGTAGCGCGGACCGTCCTGACGGTGCCGCAGGTGTCCCTTCTCCTCGAGGATGCGTAACATGGCGCGGACGGTGGAGTAGCTGGGCGGATCCTCGAGGGCGGCCCGTACGTCCGCGACCGTCGCGCGCCCGAGCGTGTAGACGACTTCCATGATCTGCCGCTCGCGACTCCCGAGTTGCGTATGCTCCTTCGCCTTCATCGGATCCCTCCGCCGGTGACGGAACGGCGCTGCTGGTTCACTAGCACTATGCTAGTATAGTAGCATATTGGGCGGCGTGCAAGGAATTTTTTTGACCGGTTGAAACCGACGCCGGATCGTGGCGGGTCCAAGGACGCACGGATTCCAACGATCCTCACTTCGCGAAAGGACATGCGATGCGTCGGGTAAAGCTCACGCTTGCTTGCTGCGCCATTGGACTGCTCGGAGCCGTGTTCGGTTGCTTCGGCGCGGCAGCCGGTCTGGAAGGGGAGTCGCCGGAGGAGGGGCTGATCGCGCCGGAGGTGGCGACCCGCTCCGGGGACTATGCTACCGCACGCCGCACGTTCCACACGTCGCTCTGGGTCCGGGGCCCGGCGCCCGAACCCGATTCCATGCCTCGAGCCCCGGAGGGAGTGACCGTGCTGACCTATCCCTCCGGCGACCTGCGCCTGGTCGCTTGGATCGCCCGTCCGACAACCTCCGCCACCCGGCGCCTTCCCGCCGTCCTGTTCCTCCACGGCGGGTTCTCCTTCGGCCCGCATGATTGGACGATGTGCCAGGCATTTCGAGACTCCGGGTACGTCGTCATGACGCCGACCTTTCGGGGTGAAAACCGCCAGGCGGGAGCGTTCTCGCTGTTCTACGACGAGGTCGACGACGTTCTCGCGGCGGCCGACCGGTTGGCCAAGGAGCCGTACGTCGACCGGGGGCGTCTCTACGTCGTCGGGCACAGCAACGGCGGCACACTGGCGCTCCTGGCGGCGATGGCCTCGAAACGGTTTCGCGGCGCCGTTTCGTTCTCGGGTTCCCCGGATCAGGCGATCTTCTGCAAGTATGGGTTCGAGGGTCCAGTGCCGTTCGACTCAGCCGCCGTTCGAGAATACGAGATGCGATCACCGCTCTCGTACGCCGCGAGCTTTCATTGTCCCGCCCGCGTGTACTACGGGACGAAAGAGCCACACTTCCATCTCTCGACACAGAAGATGGTGGCTGCCGCACGAGCGAGCGGGTGCGACGTGGAGGCTGCGAGAGTCGAGGGAAACCACTTCTCCGCGCTCAAGGAAGAGCGGATTCGAGCGATCGAGTTTTTCCGCAGCCTGGAAAGGCCTGGCGGTACCCGATAGAGGCGGCTGGGGTCCCGATGCCTATCGGGCCGAAACAGGGGCGGTCGTGTGCTGCACGAAGGGCAGCTTCTCCGCGTATCCAAACGCGTCCGAGTGTTGCGGGTTGTGGCACTCGAGGCACGTCGACTCAGGCGGTGTGCGCTCCATGCGCGAACGCGCAGGCTCCGCCACGTGCGCTCCTCCCGGCCCATGGCAGACTTCGCACTGCACGTTGGCCAAAGGCTCCTCAGGATCCCCCAGCTTGTACCCCGTTCGAGTTCGGAAGCCCACCACGTGGCAGACGACGCATCTCGGCTGGTAGTGGCGGTGGGCGTCGAGGAGAGTCTTATAAGCGGTGGCGTGGCGCGTGGTTTTCCACTGTTGGAACTCCATGCGGTGGCACGCACCGCAGCGTGCGGCGCCCACGTATACGCCAGTCATCCGTGCGGCCGATTGCGCGAAGAGCGGCCGGACGCTTGCCTGGGCCGAGTCGCGCGTGCCCACCCGGTCGTAGAATCGGTTCAGCATGCCGCGAATGCTGGGCTGATCGGGCACGTCCTCGTACAGCCAGTGGTGTGTCGTCCCCGCGGATGCAACACGGTTCGAGGCGTCCAAGAGGAGCCTCACCGATTCGAGGCCGTAGTTCCGGATGTCCTCATAGAGCACGAGCGTTCTGCCCAGGAATCCCTGATCGCCGATCGTCTCCGGGGTTCCCGAAGCCCGGATGAGTGCCGACGTTCCGCTTGCGCTGGAAAGAATCACGTCGATGTCGGGGACCGCGCGCACGACGCGCCGAATCGTACCGGGCTCGAGCCGTCCGATCACGATTATGAAGTCCGCGTGATCGCGGACCTCCGAAACGGCGCGAGCGACAGACGACACAGGGTCGGAAATCGAAAGCGCGGCCGTGTTCGCCTCGAATTGGGGCAGTGTGCCCGTTCCATGCGGGGGCTCGAAGACCGAGACAACCGCGACACGAAGGCCGCTCGCGTGAAGCATCCGGGAAGCGGGCGCGAGGCGGATCCCCCCTTCCGCCACGTTGGAGGACACGTACGGAATCCCCAACCCCTTCGTCGCCTGTCGGAACCACCCGCTTCCGAAGAGGAGCTCGTTCATGCCGATGGCGGACGCGTCGTAACGCATCGCGGCCATCGTCTCGAGGTATAGGCGTTGCTCCTCCCGGGCAAGGTAGTCGAGCTCGAACTGATTCTCCGGTCGCGTGAAGGCGTTTCCGAGGTCCAGTACGGGCGCGTCGGGGTGTTCATGCCGCAGCCGTTCGAGGACCGTCGCACGACGCGCGACGCCTCCCGATTGGTTCGCCTTGCAACCGCAATGCTCGAGGAAGCCGCTCGTGTCTCCGGTGAAGATCACCGTGAGATCGCGAACCGGCTTTCCCGCCGGCGGCGACGGATTGGGCTCCGCCGGGGCGAGACCGAAGAGGCGACCCGCAGGGAGCGCTTCCTTCCCACGGACGTAAAGATCTCGGAACCCGTTCCATTCGCCAGTCTTCGTTCCCGAAAGCGAGGGCCAAAACGCGGCCGCCGGCCGCGTGCGGAACATGCGCCGCACGACCAGATCGAGTGTCTCGCGGCCGTTCGATCGCTCGCGCAAGAGGCGATCGAGATACGCGAGAAGAAACGGCGCTGTCACGCGGCGTGCGAGTTCTGTGTCCCCGTTCGTCGCATAGATCTTCTCCAAATCGTGCTCGATACCCTCGACGCGTCTTGCGCCGGCGTAGGACGACGCGAAATCGCGCTCGACCTCCTCTTCGTCCACCAGCCCCGCGGCGGCTACGGCGCGCCACGCGTAGAGATTGGCAATCCCATCGATGACCCAATACTCCTCGGGGCGCGAAATCTCGTTGCGATAGGGCGAGAATTTCAAGTACGCGTCGAGCAAGCTCTGGGAGTACCGGCGCAGTCGGCTCGGCGTGATGGGGGAGAGGGTTCCGCCCTGGCCCGCTCCCCACGCCTCGCCGTGAATCTCGGCGCCATCGGGAGTCGCGGGCAGGACGACGGTGACATAACTGCGGCCGAGATCGCGGCCAAAGAGGGCTTGCACCGTTCGTGTCGCGCGTTCGAGGGAACCAAGGGCGGAGTCGACAATTGCACCCTGACGACCGGTCTCGTACGCAAAACGATATCGCGTTCGCCCGACGGAGATGGATCGCTCTGAAAACCTGCCGAACGCCAGCGTGGAGGCGATCAAGTGCTCGTCTGCAAATCGCCCGCCGATTCCGGGGCGGAAGCTGTCCCCGACCCGTCCCCAAGGCGTCACCGCACGCCAGCCGGCTGGCAATGAGAAGCGAACCAGGATGTCGCGCGGAGGTTGGTCGGGACCCGATGGAAGGAGGAAGAGGTTCCGGCCAGTGATCAGGCCGAAATCAGAGCCGAGATAACCGTAGCGAACGCCGCTGAAGCCGACGTGGGCGTCTCCTTCCCGAACATCGGGGTCAACGCGGTACTGGACCCGAAGGCGTGACGGGAGGGGCCCGCGGATGATGTACCTCGGCACGGAAACCTTCCGACCGTCCGCCAGGAGGCTGCCGGTCGCGGACAGCACGGATCGTGAGGCACCCGAGCCATCCAGGGCGTGCAACTCGGAAACTTTCAGCACTTCCGTGCTCTCGAATCCACCGAGCACGAACGAATCGCGTGGAACTCTTTCCCAGTCGGCGGTGACCAGGACGCTCCTCGGATTTGAAGGGGAGATCGCTACCAGGTACCGAACGGAGGGTGCCGAGCCGCAGCCCGAAACGAACGCGGCGAGAAGGAGTAGCGAGAGCGAAACGCGGTGGGGGAGGGCTCGCACGAACACTGGAATCAACGCGGTGGATCGGCGGTGCCACCGATCCACCGCAGATCTCTTCCCTAGTGGCCGCCGCAGGCAACCGTAACGCAGCCTCCCGAGAGCCTGCACTTCGTGCCGCTGCCTTCGGAGCAGACATAGCCCGGGGAGGCGAACTCGCACGCCCGATTGGCGCACTTTGCGGCTTCGGCGGTGGCTACTCCAACGCTCGAGAGGGCCGATTGATAGGGACCTCTCGCCGTTTCTTTCGTCCCGCTCGTAACAAACATGCCGACGAGCGTCATCGCGAACGCAAGGACAAGAACGAATGCCGTGAGCTTTAGACGTGACGTCATGGCTCCATCCTTCCCGACCAGGATATGAGTGACCGCCCGGTGGTCGGAGGCTCGGGCGGGCGCCGGCGGCACCGCCGAGTTGGGAACACATCGCAGCAAGGCGCTCCTGGAGGTTAGCGCTCCGGGGGCGGTGACAGCAATTGTTGTTCAAACCCGTGCCGCGCCGTAACACACAGTTGGCCTGTCCGCCTAGAATCGTGTATCCTCTTCTCTCCCAACCATCAACCAAGTTCCAGCTCGACACGAGGGATCCCGGCGCGATGATCGGCAAGAAGCTCCGAGCCTACGAAATCACAGAGGAAATCGGTTCGGGTGGAATGGCCACAGTTTTTCGCGCCTATCAGCCGAGCATGGACCGCCACGTGGCCATCAAGGTCATCCGCTCGAGCATCCTCGACGATCCGGCGCTGCGGGAGCGGTTCCAGCGCGAGGCCCGGCTCATCGCACGCCTCGAACACCCTCACCTCCTCCCGGTCTACGACTTCGACGGCGAGCACAACCCGCCGTACATCGTCATGCGGTATCTGGAGGGCGGCACGCTGAAGCAAGTGCAGCAGCGGGGCTCGGTCCCGCGTGGCGAGTTTCTCTACATCCTTCGCCAACTGGCCGGGGCACTCGACTACGCGCATCGCCAAGGGGTGGTGCACCGGGATCTCAAGCCGTCGAACGTGATGATCGATCGCGAGGGGAACGCGTTCCTCACGGACTTCGGAATCGCACGGGCCGCGGGTGGCGACAAGGACCTGACGGGGACCGGTCTCATGATCGGAACGCCGGGCTACATGGCCCCGGAGCAGGCACGCGCGGACGGCATGGCGGACAAGGCCGCCGACATCTACTCGCTCGGCGTGATCGCGTTCGAAGTCCTCACCGGCTCGCCGCCGTACCAACACGAGAACGGTTTCGAAGTGATCCTGGCTCATATCAACAATCCCATTCCCAAGGCGAGCGAGCGCGGGACGGACCTGCCGAAGGCGATCGACGCGGTNCTCGCCCAGGCGCTCGCGAAGGAGCGNGGCGAGCGATATTCCAGCGCCACGGAGTTCGTCGAGGCGCTGACACGCGCNCTCAAGATCAAGCCCACCGAAGCGCGCAGCGCGCTCCAGTCCATGACGCAGACGATCTCGGTCGATCAACTCTCCGCTCTCCAAAAGCAGAAGGGCGAGCCGGACACGCCGAGTTCCGGCACGCCTTCGGATCAACAGCGCCAGATGACCGCGGTCTCCGTCGACGTGAAGGAGCTGGCGGAGATCCTCTACGAGAAGGGCGCGGACGCCGAACGCGTTCGTTCGTCGATGGACGCGCTCTGGTCCGCGTTGGGCGAGGTCGCGAAGGCACATGGCGGCGCCATGCACAGTCACGCGGGGGAGGCGGGGATGATCCTCTGGGGCAGGGACAAGGCCCGCGAGGACGACTCCGAGAACGCGATCCGAGCCACGTTGGCCATGCGGGACCGCGTCCTCGTCGAGACGCGCAAGGTGCTCGGGGCAGCGTGGGAGCCGGCCGAGGAAAATCCGCTACCGTTCACGGCGGGAATCACGACCGGTCCCGTTCTCCTCGAGCGCGAGCCCGACAGCGGGACCTACACCGCGAGCGGCGCGCCGATCACCTTGGCCGGGCGGCTCAAGGACGCCGCGCCCCCGGGCGGGATTCTCGTCGCCCACGAAACGTTCACCCTGGTTCGGGGCGTCTTCACGTTCAGCCAGTGGGAGCCGCTTCGCGTCCGCGGCCGCAAGGATCCGATCGAGGTCTACGTCGTCACCCAGGTGAAGCCGCGCGCGTTCCGCCTCCGGGCGCAAGGCATCGAGGGCGTCGAGACGAAGATGATCGGGCGAGAGATCGAGCTCCGCCTCCTGCAGGAGGCGCTGACCTTGACGCTCGAGGATGGAGAGACGCAGGTCGTCACGGTCGTCGGCGAGGCCGGGGTCGGAAAGTCGCGTCTTCTCTTCGAGTTCAGCAACTGGACCGACTTGCAAGAGCAGACGATCTGGTTCTTCCAGGCCCGCGCGACGCAGCCCTCCATGCTCGAGCCCTATTCGCTCGCGCGGGACCTCTTCTCATTCCGTTTTCGCATCCTGGATTCTGATCCCCTGTCCGTCGTGCACCAAAAATTCGTCGATGGAGTGGCGGAATTCCTGGGCAAGGGCTCCGAGCGAAAGGCGCAGTTCATCGGCCAGCTCGCCGGCTTCGATTTTTCCAACAAACCCGATGTGGAGGCGGCCCTCAAAGATGGGGACGCGTTCCGCAGGGTCGCGCAGGACTACATGGGGGAACTCTTCACCACGGCCTCGAAAGTGAACCCGGTCATGATTCACATCGAGGACATCCACTGGGCGGACGATCGTTCGCTTGACCTCATCAACAACCTGGTTCGCGACAACACCGGCCTTCCCCTGTTCGTTCTCTGCATGGCCCGGCCGAGCCTTTACGAGCGTCGCCCGCAATGGGGCGAAGGGCAGCGCTTTCACGAGCGCATCCAACTCGATCCGCTGTCCCAGCTCTCCAGCCGCCGATTGGTGCGGGAACTCCTGAAGAATGTTCCTGAGGTTCCCACCGAACTGCGGGACCTCGTGGTCGATCGCGCCGACGGAAACCCGTTCTACATCGAGGAGCTGATCAAGGCGCTCATCGACGATCGCGTGATTCTGAAGGGAGAAGGGGCGTGGTCGGTCGACACCACCCGGCTCTCCACCGTGCGGGTCCCTGCGACGCTCACGGGCGTCCTCCAGGCCCGGCTCGACACGCTTCCGGTCCAGTTGTATCAACTCCTCCAGCGGGCGTCCGTGGTCGGGCGCATCTTCTGGGATGCGGCGGCGATTCACCTGAGCCGCGAGGCCGGTGGTTTGAAGCCCGCCGAGGTCAAGACGATGCTCGAGGACCTGCGCGACCGGGAGATGATTCTCCAGCGCGAGGAGTCCGGGTTTGCCGGGACCATCGAGTTCGTGTTCCGGCACGCCATTCTGCGGGATGTGACGTACGAGACCGTCATCCCGCGGCAGCGGCGGGCGCTCCACAGGCTCGTCGGGGACTGGCTCCTCGAAATCGGTGGGGAGCGCGCGGGCGAACATACGCTTCTCGTGGCCGAGCACTACAGCAGGGCCGAGGAGAATTCGTTGGCGGCCGCCCAATTGGCGAAAGCGGGTGAGCGGGCCCTGGAGCTGGCCACGTATGAAGAGGCGACGGCGCTCCTTCAGCGCGCGCACGAGATTCTGGCCGGCTCCCAACACACGGTGCAGCGGCTCGGGATCGAAATTCAACGCGCCAGTCTCGAGAGCATCCGGGGCCACTACCCGAAGGCGGTGGTGATCCTGAAGCCGGCGCTCGAGGAAGCCCGGACGACCGGCGATAGCCACCTCCTTGCGAATGTATTGGGCCAGCTGGGAAGAATCGCGATGTGGCAGAACGACGAGTCAGCTGCGGCGAAGTATATCGGAGAAGCACTGGAGTTGGCTCGAAGCGCGGGGGACAAGAACGCTCTGATCTTCAATCTTCGTCAGATGGGGAATGCGATCGTCCAGACCGATCCGCGCAAGGCCAGAGCGTATCACGAGGAGAGCGTGCAACTGGCGCGCCAGGTTGGAGACAAGAACAGCGAGGCCCACGGCCTGAATTCCCTTGCCATCTCCTTCCAGCTCGAGGGCAACGCCGAGAAGGCCATGGCCACGTTCGCGGAGTCGCTCGAGCTGAATCGCGCGCGCGGTGACCGTCTCAACGAGGCCATGGTGCTCGGAAACATGGCCGGTTTGCACTCGATCGGCGGGGATCTCGAGACCGCGGAGCGCATCGCCAAGGAATCGATGGCGATCGCCGGGGAAATCGGGGCGATCTCCATTCTTCCCACCAGTCTGTTCACCCTCGCCGAGATCTGCCTGCGACAAGGGCGCGATGCCGAAGCCCGTGCGTGGACCCGGACCGCCGGCGAAACGCTACGGAATATGGGTGTTACGCCCTTTGCGAGTGCGCTCATGTACGGAATCCTCAAGTTGCGAAGCGGCGACCGGCCAAAAGGTCGCGCTTGGATCGGATTCGCGCGGGCCCACGATCCGAACAGGATGGAGATCGCGGCCATCATCCGTTCTTTCTGGCCGCTCATCCGCGGAGAGTCGTCCGAGGACGAGGTAGAAGCGGCCATGCGCGCGGGCGAGGGGCTGAAGCTGGACGACATTCTCGCGGAAGCGGAGCGCGAGAAGTAGGGCAAGAGACCGCGCAGCGCTCGCTACGTCGTCGCTCCTTTGCGGGTCTTGATCAGCCGGTAGATCCAGAGGATGAGGATCGCGCCCAGCGTGGAGGCGATCAGTCCCGCGCCACGGTCGCCCTGATACCAGCCGACGGCACGCCCGAGGAAGTTTGCAACCACCGCGCCGGCGATGCCGAGCAGGATCGTGACCAAGAACCCGCCCGGGTCCTTGCCCGGCATGATCAGTTTCGCCAGCAGGCCCGCGAAGAGGCCAATCAGGATGGTCCAGAGGATTCCCATGAACTGCTCCCTTCATTTCACCTGGAAATCCTTGGCCTGAGCCGGATTTCCGTTCAGGAAGACTTCGACTTTGTATTTTCCGACCGGCCAACCATCCGGCTTCGAGACGTGAAACTCCGTCGCGGCGTCGCCGGAAGGCGCGATCGTCTGTTCCGATTCGTTGACCAACTGACCATCCTCAAAGGTCCACCGCGCCCTCAGAATCGCGTTCTGGGAGGCTCCGGACGTGAGGACCGAGGCGTAGATCACATCATTGGGGTGAAAATCGGAGACCTTCTCGGAGACACGCTTGTCGCCTCCGACGCTGCGACCCAGGTCGAGGCCCGTCACGCTCAACTGCGCGGCCGGCGTCGACGGGGTTTCTGCGGCCTTCTTGGCGCATGCCGCGGCGCTCACCGCGAGGCCAATGCATAGAAGAGGGACGAGCACTCTATTCGCGAACGGCATCCTGCCTCCTTAGGCTGACGGAATCTTCAGTGTTTGTCCGGGGTGAATCAGGTCCGGGTCTTTGATGATGTCGCGGTTTGCTTCGAAGATCTTTGGCCAGTCGTTCGCGTTCCCATACTCCCGCTTGGCGATCTTGGACAGGCTGTCGCCCTTCTGAACGACATAGGTCCTTCCCGCCGAAGCGGCCGGACCAGGAGCGGTCGACGAGCTGCCGCTCTGGACATTCGAGAAATCCGGTTTGGGCTTGTTCTTCTTGTCATCCTTGCCGCCGAAGAGTCCCATCGTGCACCCCGCTTGAGGTTTTGTGTCATGGCGGCACCCTAAACCTGTGTAAGCCAGTGTCCGCCTGGGCTTGGAGGGGAGCAACGCAAGGGCCAGCGGAATCAACCGGCACAATTCCTGTCGCACAGGCTCGCCGCCATGATCCGGGAAAACGCGGTAACCCCCAGCCCGCTTCCCGGTTGGGCCGTTCGCGCAGGGGGTCCAACAGCGGCCGGCCACCTGCTTCAGGTCCCGGGGGCGCGGCTTCCATGCACCGTTATCGCATTCGGGGTGAGCGCACAGGTACAGCCCGGCCGCGGCTTTCAGGGCAATGGATTCGCCTGATGTGGCAAGCCGGGTGGGGCGTCGCGGTATGCGCGCTTCAGGTCCTCTCGCTCATTCGGTTCGAGATCGGGGCTGAAGTGAAGCAAGGGCGCCAGCACGTCATGGCCCTCGAAGTAGGCCCTGTGGCAGGCGACATGGACGAAGCCGCCCGGAGAGAATCGGCCATCCTCGAAAAACGCGAGCCGGATCCGCCACGTGCCGCGCTCGATCCGCTCCCGGC
>Ga0065705_10005226_pt1 | contig 10567 bp, 7 predicted proteins | sample SwibulcommuniRL2_FD_59092 | JGI IMG/M metagenome (GOLD analysis project Ga0065705, IMG submission 59092) | Bulk soil microbial communities from switchgrass field near Rose Lake, East Lansing, Michigan, USA - RL2 Bulk Soil v2 (version 2) | ecosystem: Environmental > Terrestrial > Soil >... | reverse complement strand
CGACCGTACGATTAAAGCCTTCGTCGTTTATCCCGAGCGTAAAGACAAAGCCCCTGCCGTGCTGGTCATTCAGGAAATTTTTGGCCTGACTGATTGGCTGCGCAGCATGTGCGATGAGTTGGCAGAAAATGGAGTCATCGCGATTGCGCCCGATTTTCTCAATGGTCAAAAGTTTGAAGATGCCGATAGCGCGAGCAAAGCCGTCTCGGCCGTGACGCAAGATCAGGTCAAAGCGGTTCTTGACGCGACGTCCGATTACGCGCTCAAGATTCCGGCATGCAACGGCACGCTTGCCGTCTGTGGATTTTGTCGGGGCGGCGGATGGGCGTTTGCGTACGCGAATGAAAATCCAAAACTAAAAGCGGCCTATTCGTTTTACGGTACCGCGCCTGATGAAGCCTCCAAGGTCACGAATATTCGGTGTCCGGTTTACGGCTTTTACGGTGAGAACGACGAGCGGGTGAACGCGACTATTGCAAAGGCTGAAGAGCTAATGAAAGCCGCCGCTAAAAAGTACGAGCCAGTGATTTACAAAGGAGCCGGACACGGTTTCATGCGTTCCGGTGAACCCGCCAATCCGAATATGCGCGAAGGCGATAAGAAAGCACGCGATGGAGCCTGGGTACGCTGGAAGACGCTGTTAGGGGAATTGCATTAACGAACAAGCGAGTTTCAACCATCACGCGATTGATTACATCGCGTTGGTCGATCCTGCATAACGTATCCTGTCGGCCAAGCGCCGTTGCATGAGAATCCTGAAATTTGGTGGATCGTCGCTGGCGACAGCTGACTGCATTCGCCAGACCGGCAAGATCGTTTTGCAAAGAGCTTCCCGTGAAACAACCGTCGTGGTGGTCTCAGCTTTTCAGGCTATTACCAATCAGTTACTTGAGTGCGCGCGCTTAGCGGAAAACGGCGCTCAGTGGAAAAAGGCGTGGCGAACAATAGTCGATCAACATCGTGCAGTGATCGATATCCTTATGAAAGGGCGGCACGTTGGTCGTTTTTTCCGGCAGACAGAACTGCTTTGCAGCGATTTGCACGATGCGCTGCACGGCGTGCAATTACTCGGCTACGCGCCGCCCAGGCGCTCGATCTCGTCGCGAGTTTTGGGGAGCGACTGTCTGCAATAATTATCGCCGGATACCTCGGGCGATTCCGTCGCGCGCAGTTTGTCGATGCGCGCGAGATCATTGTCACTGACGCTCAGTTTACGAACGCACATGTCATCTTTCCACAGACGAATCGCGCGATCCGTCGGTATTTCGCAAAGTTATTTCCGTTGCATCGTCGCGCTCCAATCGCGGTGGTGACAGGGTTTGTTGCGGCCACTCCCGACGGCCAAACGACAACGCTGGGCCGAAACGGATCGGATTATTCGGCTGCGATCCTGGGTGCGGCGCTCAACGCCTCAGTCATCGAGATCTGGACCGATGTCGACGGCGTTGTCAGCGCCGATCCGCGCGATGTACCGTCGGCGTTTGTTCTGCCAGAGGTTTCGTACGAAGAGGCAATGGAACTCTCCTATTTCGGTGCCAAAGTGCTTCACTCTGCGACAATCTCGCCGGCTGTCGCTCGCGGGATTCCGATATTGATCAAGAACACGTTTCGGCCTGACAAGCCGGGGACTATCATATCGCGGAGCGCTGGCAAACGTGGACAGTTGGTCAAAGGAGTTACTGCGGTTGCAGGAGTGACCCTGTTGACCCTACGCAGACTGAGTATGGTCGGTGTTCCCGGGATCGCCGAGCGGCTCTTTCGCGCGCTTGCGTCGCGCGGGGTCAACATCATTCTCATTTCCCAAGCTTCATCCGAGCACACGATTTGTTTTGCCGTGCGCACAACCGATGCCGTTGTCGCCACGGCCGCAGTGCGACAGGAATTTCGGTTTGAGTTTCAGCATCAACTCACATCGCTCGACGAAAAACCAAATCAGGCAATCGTCGCGGTCGTCGGTGACGAGATGAAAGGCCACCCAGGCGTTTCCGGCAAGGTGTTCGGAGCACTTGGCCGGCACAACATCAACATCACGGCGATCGCGCAGGGCGCTTCGGAGCGAAATATTTCCTTTGTCGTTGATGCGGCACAGCAGGCGCGAGCGCTCAACATCCTTCATCAAGCGTTCTTCGAAATTCGCAAACGTCTCTCGCTCGTCGTGATTGGCGTTGGAAATATTGGGTCAACGTTGTTACGACAATTGCGCGCACAGCGAACCCATCTGCTCGCGTGTGGTTTCGATGTGACCGTCGTCGGTCTGGCGAACAGCAAGAAATTCGTTCTCAATCCTCGCGGGATCGACCTTGCGCGCTGGCGCCCACGGTTGGCCGCGTCGCGTCGTCGAATGATTCCGTACTCGCTGGCCCAAGAGATTGCCAAACTGGAGCTGACCGATGTTGCCCTTGTCGATTGCACTGCCGCTGAATCGGTGGTGGCTGCTTATCCGGATTTTGTCCGGGCGAACCTCCATATCATAACACCGAACAAGCGGGCAAACGTCTTGCCGTGGCGGAACTACGCTGCACTCATGAAACTCTTGCGAGCGCGACAAAAGTATTTCCTGGATGAGGCGAATGTCGGGGCCGGTCTGCCCGTCATGTCCACCATTCGAGACTTGATTGCCAGCGGCGACGTTATCCAAAAAGTGGAAGGTATTTTTTCCGGCACGTGAGTTATCTGTTCAATAATTTTGATGGTCGGATGCCGTTCAGCGCACTGGTAAAGAGAGCCTGGGAAAATGGTTTGACCGAACCCGATCCACGCGATGATCTCTCCGGGCAGGATGTAGCCAGAAAATTGCTCATCCTCGCTCGGCAGAGCGGATCGCAATTAGAGATTGACGATGTCGACGTCCAAAGTTTGGTACCGCGAAATTTGGCGCGTGGCCAGCTTGCCCCAAAGTTTTTCGGCTCACTGAGACGGCTTGATCGCAAAATGGCGGAACGTTTGAGTCGCGCACAATCGAGCGGCGCGGTGCTGCGATACGTCGGCATCCTCAAAGGCGGTCGCGCGCGCGCCGGAATCAGAGAGTTTCCGCACGACCATCCCATTGCCGCTACCAAAGGCAGCGACAACATCATCGCATTTACAACGAAGCGGTATTCGCGTACCCCCCTCGTTATTCAGGGTCCGGGGGCGGGCGCAGATGTCACGGCGATGGGAGTTTTCTCCGATATCCTCAAATTGCTCGGATCCGGAACTATTTTTTCACGCCTTAGTTCATCGGCGAGCGCGCCAGCATCGTAAATCTTGCGTAGCGCTTCGATGATGGCTGCGGAATCGACCGAGACGGCACGCGCCTCTGTGTCCGTGTAAATGCAATCGAGGACCAAAGACTGGATGTTGCCGTCGAAAATAATCCCCACAAATTCGTTTGCTTTGTTCACCACCGGACTGCCGCTGTTGCCGCCGATGATGTCGGCATCCGAAACGAAATTGAATTTTGTCGACAGATTTAGATTCGCTTTTTTATTGATCCAACGCTGTGGCAGATTGAATGGTGGCTGGTTGTCGTGCTCGCCAGCGCGCTGGTATAAACCGCCAAAATCGGTGAATGCGGGAATCTGTTTACCGTCCTGTTCGTAGCCGCGGACAGTGCCATACGATAACCGCAATGTGAACGTAGCATCTGGATAGTTGCTGATGCCCTCGATCGCAAAACGTGCTTTCGCAATCTCTGCATACGCCTGTTTTTTGATTTCATCCTGCGCGTTGTAAATCTTTCGCGCTTCTCTGGCTGGCGCATCGATCATGCGAGCGAGATCGATCATCGAATCGTGCGTCGCCTGCAACCCAGCAGCATCTTTCGCGTAAAGATCTCTGCGCACAGCCGCGTCCTTGAGCTTTGTGCCAGAGACAAATTCAACTGCGCGCGCATGCGGCGACTTTCCAGCGAGCACTTTTTTTACCAGCGGATTGTCTGCACCGAATGCAGAAGCGAAATCGGTCAACGAATCCGTGAGTCGCAAAATCTCGTAATCGTCATAGATCGGTTCGTTGGAAAAAAGCTCGAGTTCCAACGATTCGCGCGCGCTATCACGAAAAGTCGGGATCCGTTCTCCATTAGGCTTCGTACGCTCATCGGCGGCGCGCAGCAGCAGGCGCGCATACTTGAAAAGATTGCCGGAGACTGCTCGCGGACCGCGGTAACCAACCGTGACCGGCCGTTCCTGCTCGAGGTAACTGTACACCGGCGCGTTCTTCGCAATCTCAGCCTGCGCGCGTTTGATTCGGTCGTAATCAGAAAGTGTGGCTTTGAATTTCGAATCGCGCGCAATCGCGTCGCGCAGTTTTCGCTCGCGCGCTTCCAGCGCCGACCAGATTTGCGGATTAAGCAGTCCAGCCAAATAACCGTCGTAACGTTTCCGGTTGTTTTGATCCCCAAACAAGTCCTCGCGCGCTTTACGTGTGTTCTCGAATGAACGCGCGCTGTAGGCCAATTCCAGCACTTCGCGACGATAAAACATGTTCAGGACGTACGGCAGATAGCGATCCCGCATGTCGGCCATCTCATCCAAGGTGAGTTGTCGGTCGGTTTTGCCGGGGCTGCCGCTTACGAAAATAAGTTCGCGGTCGTTCGGCCCATTGGAATTGAATTTGAGAAAGTGCTCGATCTTCGCCGGTTGGCCATTTTCGTACACCCGAAAAAGGCAGATATCGAGATCGTACCGGGGATACTCGAAGTTATCGGGGTCACCCCCGAAGAAGGCCATTTGCTGCTCCGGCGCGAAGACCAACCGCACGTCATCGTAACGTTTGTATCGGTAAAGATGGTACGCGCCGCCTTGGTAGAGGGTGACGACATCCGACCGCAGTCCGGTTTTATCTTTGCTTTCCTTTTCAATGCCAGCGATGGCCGCATTGCGCGCGCTGGAAGCCTGATCGCTGGTCATACCTGGTTTCACTGCGCTGGTGACGCGCGCGGTTACGTCCTCGATGGACATCAGCACGTTCAGCTCTAGATCCGTGGATTTGATCTCATCGGCCTGCGTTTTCGCATAGAAACCGTCTCGCAGATAATTGTGCTCGGCGCTGCCCATCTTCTGCAACGTGTCGGCGCCAACGTGATGGTTTGTGATGACGAGGCCGTTCGGCGAAACGAAGGATCCGCTCCCGCCGGAGTTGAAGCGAACACTGGCTTTTTGGAGATGTTCAAGCCACTGCGGCGACGCCTCGAACTGATATTTTTCCTTGAGNTGTTTCAGCGGCGGCGCGTTGAAGAGCCACATTCCTTCATCGGCTAATGNGGTNGTAGTCATTCCGACAAGAAAGAGCAGGACTGAACAGCGAAACTGCAGGCAAAACCACTTGTACATGCGCGAATCATAAAGGGCACGCACAAAGGCCACAACTAGTGCGTCGTTTTGAGGCCAGTTTGCAGGAGAAGCTGTCAGCTTCCCCTACAGGCTTCGCGATGTACATTTCGCCGATGTTCCGCAGCAAGCGTCGCCAAATTGAGCGACTCGACTTCATTCTGGCCGGCGCGCAAAAATCCGGCACGACGGCGCTGCACTACTTTCTAAGCAGACATCCCGACATCTGCATGGGCGATCAGCAGGAAATCCATTTTTTCGATAATGACGCGATGTTCGTTGCAGAGCCCAATTATGAGGAATTGCACAAGCATTATCCGCCGATTGTTTCCTCGACTATCGCAGGCGACTGCACACCGAGTTACATGTATCACGAACCGGCAATGCAACGGATTTGGAATTACAATCCGAAGATCAAATTACTGATCCTTCTGCGGAATCCGGTCGAGCGTGCGTTTGCCCACTGGAACATGCAGCGATATCGGGGCCGCGAGCCGCTGGATTTTTTCGACGCGATTCGAGAAGAAGAAACGCGTATTGCCGGCGCGCCGCCGCTTGAAGCGCGCCGTTTTGCCTATCTCGAGCGAGGATTTTATGGACGCCAACTCGAGCGCGTCTTCAAATTTTTTCCGCGCGAGCAAATGAAGGTCGTGAAATTCGAAGACTTCAAAGCGAAGCAGCGCCAAACGCTCGCCTCAATCTTCTCGTTCCTTGGCCGTAAACCTGTGCGTTCGCTGCGCAACAAAGACAGAAACGTTGTGCCGTACGAGCGGGCAATAAACTGGGAAGAGCGCGTTTTCCTTTACAATCTGTTCGCCGAAGACATCTCCAAAATTGAGCAACTCCTGGGCTGGGATTGCCCAGACTGGAAATTGTGAGGAAGGCCGCTGACGATGAGCGCTCAAGGAGGGGCGGGTTCCAATCCACCCTGTCTTTGATTCGGTGGACTACAGACCGCCGCTACTGGTTTTGAATCGTGGGCGCTGGTTTGGATCCGTTGCAAGCAGCGCCTTCCAACGCACAATCCGCGCGCCCTCCGATTCAAAGAACGCGCGCAGTTCTGGTGTGAAAAATGAAGAACCGTCCGCGCGCCGATTGAATTCCAAAAGGAGCCGCCCGTCAGGTTTGAGGAATCTCGTGCGCACATCGTTGGTGAAGAATTTCCAATCAGCCTCTGTCCATTCCAACCACTCACCGTTTTCGCGCCGTGCGATCCGGTGGAAACACACGCGATGCGCAGTAACTAGATCGAATTGTCTGCCGAGATTCGGCAAAGGCGCCTGCGCATTGATTCGCGCGACGACGCGGCTAACGCCGAAGAACTTGGTGGTCCCGCGGAAAAATGGTTCGTCATCCGGATCGAGCCCTAGACCTTCGTGGCCGAACAGACGGCAAAGATAGAGAAAATATCCGGGGCCGCAGCCTAGATCCAGGATGTCGAGCGGCGGCGAGCGATCAAGCCAGAGGTCCTGTACACGCTTTACGTTAACGCCAACCCAGTAGTTGGCGTCCTCGTAGGCGTTGATCTTTCGCGCGTTCGGCCGATACGGGTAATGTTCGCGCAGCCTTACCAATTCCGCTTTATCTATCGTGGCGAGAATCCGTCGAGAGCTTACCGGGTGCGTCCAGCGGCAAGCGTGCTCCCACAGACTTTCCGCCGCGTCGCGTGTAAAGAGCTTTTGAAATTTTCGCGCAAGTCGCACGGCGGAACGATGCAACGAAGCGCGTGATACCTCAAGGAGCGCCGGCTGCCGCCTTTGCCAGGAGCTAGGGCGCACCAAGCCACAGCTCGTCACTCCGTAATCTTTACTTCGATCAGACCCGTGGAGCCTTCGCGGGTCATGAATCCGCTTGTCCAGCCATTGCCGGGATAAAAAAATTGCTCGTAACGCCAAAGCATTTCCAAGTTCGCTCCGGACGATTTCTTCCACCGAATTTCCTGATAGATGTGTCGTTTCCAAGACGGCGACTGACCGGTCATGAAATTGAGATCAAGCGGGGTTGGCCAACTGAGAACGCTGTGACGCGTGACGGCGAGAGCCTGATCGCCCGGAGGCGGCGCAGTAGCAAGATGCTCGGCAGTATCCTCGGATGCGGATTTAAGCGGCCCGAAAGGGAAAACCTTGCCGCCGCTCGCCAATGCGAGTTGGTTTTCTTTCGTTGAGCCAACACTCAGCGATAAACCTGGCCTGACGTCATTCAGACTAAGGCTTACGCCATCGCAGATGAAAATACCACCGGTGCCACTGCCTTCGTACGCAATGGATTGAATGGGCGCGGACTGGGTTTCCACCGTCCAATAACGATCAATAAACGATGAGATTTCACGTCCCTTAAAAATCCACAGCGCTGCTAACGCGGCGGCGCTTACTGCAAGAGTCGCAAGCAGGATAAGGATTCGTCGCATAGATCTCCAGATTTATCCGCCATGTGTTTTCAAATGCCGCCCTCGAAGTAACTCTCGATCTATTCTCTTGAAACCAATCCGCTACGATGTGCCACATCATTCCAAGGCGCTTCCACCGCCAGGCCAGGATCCAGCAGCGTCCGGTACGCGAAATCCTTCATTTTGCTGATCGCCCGTCGAAGCCGTCGTGCCGTGAACCAGTCTGGCTGGCGCATCTCGAAGTCGTTAGGCGTGAATTCTTCGGTAACATCAGCAGCAAAAACATCAGCCCAGGATTTACCCCAGACTCGCTGCGCGAACACGTCATTATCGGAGCGCAATTCTTCTTCAACGCGTCGCGCGAGCGCGCTGCTTAGCCCGCAGTAACCGCTATCGGTGCATTTGTTTTGACGAAGATACTTGGCGAGTTCCACCTTGCATTTCTTCGCCTGAAGCCATGTCATTTCCTTTCCAATCGAGCGTAATACTTCGCGAGCGACACTGACTGTGATCGGTCCGACCGCTTCATTGCGTCGGACGGCGTGATCTCGAAACTGTGAGGAGCTGATACCGATGCTCTGAAGAAATTCCGGAATCACGCCGCGACGAAGAGTTTCCTTACTGAATGGCCGAGCAATCAGTTCGGCGTCGTGAGTCTCTGCCAGGTGGATCCAACGGGAGAATCTGGCGTCTGGAGATTGGGCGAACCCGAGCACGCCTGGCTGGAACGAGTCACACCGGCGGAAGCTTTTGACCGTACTGGCATAACTAGAGTTGATCCATTGCGGCTGGTTGCGCGGAAACAAGATGACCTTTGGTTGGAGGTTCAGCTCCTGGATTCGGTTGAAGAAAGCTTTGGTAGTCTGTCTGTTTCTAAGGAGTCCCTCCAAGGCTTCGGAAGAAATGATGATGGCTTGCGCAGGCGTCTCAGCAATTGCCGCGATGGACCTGGCCACCAGCGGCTCACGATGCTCTCCGACGTCGAGCCCGGCCAACTGCTCAGCCAGTGCGTGGTGGGCGCCGCGTTTGGTCTCGCTCTCAGGCACGAAATAGCCGTGCTTCAGTAACTCAGCGCCGTTCTCCTGCAAAAACCACTGGATCGACGTGGTGCCTGTCTTGTGTGGTCCCACGTGGATGTAGCAAATGCGCTTTGTCATGCTCTTAGCTCTCGAGTGTTATCTTGAACGAGGGCCGAGGGAGACCACGATTGCTGACCGGCCCAGACAAAGCAAGCGTGACTTAGTTCACTCGATGATCGGCACAAGTATTGATCAGATCGCGAATTTCGTTTATGCGGAAAAACACAAATGCCAGAGTATGTTGACAAACCAGAGCCACGCGGACAGACCATAGCCGCGGTTCTCGCCGTCGGCGCTATTTACCTGGCCCTGCCACGCAACGTCGTTGTCGGCCCAATTTGGTTGTTGCCGACTGTGATTGTCGTTTTGCTGGTGCCGACTGTAGTGAGCCATCGCGTGGGAAAACAATCACTCAATCGCCTGCTCGGATTCATTATTAACGGAATCACAACACTGGCGCTGATTGCCTCTGTAATTTTGCTCGTGCGCCTNATGCCGATGCACCGCGAATCTCCATTGCAGCTNCTCCGGTCCGGCGGGCTACTTTGGCTAACGAATGTGATCGTGTTCGCNCTCTGGTACTGGCGCCTNGACGGCGGCGGGCCAACCCTGCGTCAGAAACAACGGAAGTTCGGCAGCAAGAGTTTCCTTTTTCCACAGATGCAAATTCCACACGAGGAGCGACCCGANTTTGCGTGTGCACGCTGGCATCCGCGCTTTGTCGATTATCTGTTCGTCGCGTTCACGCAGAGTTCCACGTTCGGGCCGACCGACTCGCCGCTGCTAGCACGTTGGGCAAAAGTTCTGGCGATGATCCAGATCTTGATTTCGCTTAGCATCGTTGTCCTGCTGATCTCGGCGGCCGTTGGAGCACTGTAAACGGGGAATCGGTTATACAGCGCCTTTATCTCCTCTCCGTGAGCTGGAGCCAATTAACTATTTGCCGATCAAAATCAAAATGCCCGCTATGAGTGCCAAAACTCCGATCACGATTGCGCCGATGCCGACGTGAAAGAGCGTAGTGATTCCGACAAGAATCAGATAGATCGCGAGCAGCAGCATTCCAATGTTTTTTGTGATCATGCGTCGGTTTTGAGGCAAGCCGTTTGTCTTTGCACGCAAAAAAACAGACGCTGCTATGCGGCGTACCGTCCATTTAAACCCAATGGGATCCGCTTTTCTTATTGTACCTTCGATGGAACCAGGATCGCTTCGCTCATGCCGTGTAAAAACTTCTTATCTGCTGGAGCGATAGTAGCCAGGGCACCGCGTAACTTCACACGATCGGTTTCGACGAAATAATACGGGCACAGGCGCACGCGGCCTTTCATTACCTTCAGTTCGCCTGAATCTGGATCCCAGTAGCTGTGCTCAAACAAACGGCCCTTGTGAAACCGCTGCAGGATGGTTGGTGATGATTCAAATGTTGCCAACGCGTGTTCGATTCGCTTTTCCCAATCGGCGTGCGGTAGGTCGCTCCCGAGCGCGATGCCGCGGCTGCCCCAGCCAAGCGGGGAAAAACCGCTTACTTTCAAAAGAAGATCGCGATCTTTCTGGCTGAACTTCGCAGCCTCGCGCCAGTCGTGAATTTCCAAACGCGGAATGACTGCGTGTTGGGGAAGGGGAGTTGGATCAAGTAGCCATGAGTAGGGAATTATTTCCTGTAACTTGATGAAGTATTTGTCTCCCAGTTCCCGCCGCCAAAATTCGCGCAGCGGCTGAAGCCAGAACAGCGCGAACCACATTTTCTCTTCGAGATAAGGCTTGATCGGCGGCGTAATCGTAATTCGCCC
>Ga0065705_10104864_pt1 | contig 10568 bp, 7 predicted proteins | sample SwibulcommuniRL2_FD_59092 | JGI IMG/M metagenome (GOLD analysis project Ga0065705, IMG submission 59092) | Bulk soil microbial communities from switchgrass field near Rose Lake, East Lansing, Michigan, USA - RL2 Bulk Soil v2 (version 2) | ecosystem: Environmental > Terrestrial > Soil >... | reverse complement strand
GGCCGCCGGCTCGGCATGGGGCAGGCCGGCGGCGGCGGGCCAGACAACGACCAAACCGAGGCCTAGGGCTAACAGCCAGCCACGGATAAAACACGGATGAAACACGGATGAGAAGCAAGGCGCGGTCAAGTTTCGACTCCTTGAGCCGGATGACGGCATGAAGCCAGCCAGCCAATGAGAAAGGTCGTTCCCGCACCGATCACGGCAAACCAGGGAAAGGCGACTTTGTACGAAGGGGGGGCCAGGAACTGAAGGTACACGAGCAGGCCAAAGCCGCCGACAGCACCAAGGAGCGCATCCCACTGGCTGGCACGGCGGGTGAATACACCCAGCGTAAACACACCCAGGAGCAGACCAAAGGCAAATCCGGCCACGGCCAGGGCGCTTGAGACGACGGTGGCATCGCGCTCATACAGCGAGCGGGCGCCAATGCCGATTGCGATCTGCACGCCTCCAAAGGCGACCGTCAGCCAGCGCGTCAGCCACAGCAGGCGCTGCGGGTCGGTTGGCTTTCCACGGGCCGGCACATAAAAGTCATGCACGACGGCCGCGGCCGAAGCACTGAGCGAACTGGAAAGATTCGACGCCAGAATGGCCGCCAGCATGAGGCCAATCAGCCCCGTGTTTCGCGGAAACTCGTTCACGATGAAATGGGCGAAGACTTCGTCCCTCTTGAGCCCGAGGGCCGGATGCTGATCAAAGAAGCAGGCCAGAGAGACGCCGATGAACAGGAACATCGCAAATTGCACGAAAACAACGAGGCCGCTGGCGAGGAGGGCACGGCTGGCATCGGCCTGGCTGCGGGCGCTGAGATAGCGCTGCACCATCGAATGGTCCGTGCCATGCGTCCCCAGCGTCAGGACGGCACCGCCGAAGACGCCGGCCCACAGGGTATATGGTTCACCGAGCAACCACTTCCACCAGGGACGAGGATCGCCCTCGGGTGGAACCAGGGAGATGATTCGCAGTTTGTCGTGCTCGATGGCGAATTGCCAGATTTGGCCGAATCCGCCGGAGACATTGGCCGCGATCACCACGATCGCCAAGGCGCCGCCCACAACGTACACGGCAAGCTGGATGCAGTCGTTCCAGATCACCGAGCGCATGCCGCCGACGAACGTATAGATCGTCGAGACGACACCCATGACCAGTGCGCTGAGCACGAAGGCGTCCATGCCCAGCAGCCGCCACTCGTCGGGCAGGCCCAGCAACTTCTCCAGCACGACGGCCGCCAATAAAAGCCGCAAACCGTCCCCCACATTTCGCGCCACCAGGAACAACAGCGAAGCCGCTTGCCGCATGATCCCGCCAAAGCGGTCGTGCAGCACTTCGTACGCCGTTTGCATTTCGCCGCGAAAGTACAGCGGCAGCAAGAATTGCACAATGAGCGCCCGGCCCAAGATGTAGCCGAGGGCCAGTTGCAGGAACTTCATTCCGGTCGGACCGTAGCCTTCGCCGGGGACGCTCAGCACCGTCGCGGCGCTCGTTTCGGTGGCGACGATCGAGCCCAAAATGGCCCACCACGGCAGGTTGCGGTCCCCCAGCAGGTAGGCTTCCAGACTTTTCGATTTGCCACTTAGGACGAGTCCGACCAGGATCGCGGAAGCCAGATAGCTGGCGAGCACCAGGATGTCGATGAGGCCCAGGCGATCCATGACGAACACAAGCGGCGGAAGGTAAAATGGTCGTGGCATCAGAATAACTGGAAGGATGTTCGACCGCATGTCCCTGCCGACCACCGAGGCCAGAAATCCGGCATCCGAAGAGATCGACACGCTGTCGGCCGTGGAAATCGCCCGGCTGATGAATGCCCAGGACGAACTCGTGCCACAGGCCGTGGGCCGCGAGATCGAGGCGATCGGGCAGGCTGTCGAGGTGATCGCCGATCGGTTGCGGAGGGGGGGCCGGCTGGTGTATCTCGGAGCGGGAACTTCGGGGCGGCTGGGGGTGCTCGATGCATCCGAGTGCCCACCGACATTCAGCACGCCGCCGGAAATGGTCGTTGGCCTGATCGCCGGGGGCTACGCCGCGCTCACGCGGGCCGTGGAAGGGGCCGAGGACCATCCGGAGTTCGCTGTGGCTGACTTGCAAGTCATCAAGCTCTCCGCGAGCGATGTCGTCGTCGGAATCGCAACAAGCGGAAGAACACCCTACGTCATTGGCGGCCTTGAGTACGCTCGGCAGGTCGGTGCGTTTGCCATTGGCCTGGCCTGCAACGACGGCTCGTCTCTGGCTGCGGCGACGGACTTGATGATCACGCCGGTCGTTGGCCCGGAGATCATCAGCGGCTCGACGCGGCTCAAGGCGGGTACGGCGACCAAGCTCGTGCTGAACATGTTGACCACCGGGGCAATGGTGCTATTGGGAAAGACCTACGGCAACCTGATGGTCGATCTGAAGGCGACGAACTCCAAACTTGTCCAGCGGACGCGACGGTTGGTCGCGACGCTGACAGGACTTTCCGAGGATGACGCCGAACTCAAGCTGCGCCAGTGCGATGGAGAGCTGAAGACGGCCATTGTGTCGGTACGGCAGAACGTTTCGGCGGCCGCGGCGCGAGAATTGCTCGCCAAGGCGGGCGGTCAACTCCGGAGGGCACTGGATTCATGAGCGACCTGGTCATCGGCGTGGATGGGGGCGGGACGAAAACCGTCGCCTGGCTGGCGCCGCTGGTCGATGATGGAACCAGCCAGATCTTGGGGCGGGGGATCGCCGGGCCGGGCAACCCGCGGGGTGCCGGGTTCGACGTCGCCAAGGACAATATCGCCGCCGCCATCGCCGCCGCATTTGAGGAGGCAAGCCTGCCCCGCACGACCGTCGCCCGGGCCTGTATCGCCCTGGCAGGCGCCGGCCGAACGACGGAACAAGAGCAACTCGCCGCTTGGGCCACAGAGCAGCGAATTGCCAAGCGCGTGCGCATCTGCGGCGACGCCGAGCCAATCCTGGCGGCGGCTGCGGCCGACAACTGCGGGATCGCGCTGATCGCCGGAACGGGGTCGCTCGCGTGGGGCCGAAACGAGTTGGGCGAAACGGCCCGCTGCGGCGGCTGGGGCTATCTTCTGGGCGACGACGGGAGCGCCTATGGCATTGCTATCTCTGGTCTGCGGGCCGCGATGCGAGCCGCCGACGGACGCGGCCCCGAGACGAACCTTCTGCCGCACTTTCTGCACAAGCTCGGCGCGCTGACTGCGGACGCGCTGATCCCCAAGGTCTATTCGCCCGAGATGACCCGCGACAAGCTTGCGGCGCTGTCCCAAGTCGTATTCGACCAGGCGGCGACCGACGAAGTGGCCGGGAGCATCGTCGAGGCGGGCGTCGAGGATTTGGCGGAAATGGTTGTCAGCCTGGCACGCCAACTGAACCTGTCCACCGCGGCATACACCCTGGCGATGGCCGGGGGAGTCTTCCAGCACCAACTCAGCTATACGGATCGAGTGCTACGGGCGGTGCTCGATCGGATGCACGGATTGCACCTGAAACGGCCTGGGCAGTTTGCCATCGTTGAAGAGCCCGTTCAGGGGGCCGTCGCCCTGGCCCGCGCGGCCCAGTAGGCCCGGCCGCGATTGCAGCCTAGCCCGATGGTAGAATGCTCCGCTGAACAACGCGCGGGGCATTTTTATGCGCTGGTGGCGCTGGTGGCTGCGAGTCGCGGAGTTTGGCGAATCCCGCTGCACTTTCTGCCACGACTTTCCCGCGACCGTCCAGTGTTCCCAGTGTGATGCTAAGTTTTGCATCGGCTGCTCCATCGTCGAAGACAATCGCCACGACCCGGAGCTGGGCACCGCGGGCATCCAAAAGCGGTGCCCCAACTGTGGAAATCGAAAGCTAAAGACGCCCGACTCGGCAAGCAGCACCACTTAAATCCCACACCACGGTAGGCCCACACTCCATGTGGGCCAGAAGTTTCGCGTTTCCAGCGTTTTTCACGAGGAATTCCACGCGCCACTCGCATTAAGCTCATGTCTTGTCCCACACGAAGTGTGGGACTATTTAGCTACTTCAGCTCGTGGTACTCGGGCTTGACCCCCGCCTTGAAGCCGTTGAACTTAAAGTTCGACGGCTGATAGTCGCCGACCAGCTCGACGTTCGACTTCTCCGGAATCTTGTCCTCCAGGCCCGCGGCCCAGTAGCAAGCGTTTACGAGCAGCCGCCGCGTCCCTTCGGTCGCCAGGTCGGTCGCCGCTCCGATCGTCGAGGTGAACGTACGGGCGGGCTTGCCCGCCGCACCCGTGTACGTCTTCGTCCAGGCGATCGGCATCATCGGGTCGTTCGGCGTCATTGGTGCACTGTCCTGCTTTTCCACAGGCTGGTCGTCGGCCTTCATCCCGACCAGCACCTGCCCCAGGACCAGCGGCTGGCTATCGCCCGGCAGCGGCAGGCGGACGCCATACACGTCGGAAGGCCCCCAAACATCGCCGTCCTTGATACCGCGGAGGATCGGGTGGCTCTCCTGCCCCTTGGCGACAATCCCGCGCGTGCTCTGCGAGCCGTGCTTGCCGTGATGGCTGATCCAGGTTTCGCCAAGCACCTGCCGGCCGAAGCCTTGCTCGTAGGCCGGGTCCTTGCTCGTCCAGGTGTATTTGGCATACGCCTTGTTCGCGCCTTCAATGTTGAACGCGTGCGTCGCGGTTCGGATGCCGATGATCGGCCGGCCCGACTCGATGTAATCCACGAGGTGCCTCATCTGCTCGTCGGACAGGTCGCGGAAGCGGGTGAAGATCACGAGCAGATCGGCCGACTCGAGCGCCTCGAGGCCCGGGATGTTGCTGATGTTGGGGTTGATCGTGCCGTCCTTCGGGTCGATCGGAAACAGCACCGTGCACTTGAAGCCGTGATTGCGGGCCAGAATCTTGCCGAGCTGCGGCAGGGCCTCCTCGCTACGATACTCCTCGTCGCCGGCCACGAGGACGACGTGCTTCCCCTTTCCCGGCCCCTCGCCCCCTTCATAGACGACCCCGGCTGCCTGCCCCCGCGAAGGCAAAAGCCCCAGCCAAAGAGGCAGACCGCCAGCCAAGATGACCGCAAACGTGCGAAGTGAACACAGCATGGAGGAAATCCAGGTCGAGGGACGGTTTGCAAAGTGTGACAGAATAACTGCTCGGACCATTTTCAGTCAGCAACGGCGGCCTTTCTAATCCATTTCGTCAGCGATTTGGCGATGCGCTCCACGTCCTTACTTCTGATCCTCAAGCCGCCATTCGGAGTGTGTGACTAGCAGCGCCCCTTCCTCGAAGTACGAGACGCTCGACATCGTCCGCAGGCACCGGAGGAAGGCGAGGCCCCTGCTCACCTTGTCCTTGACCGCTTGCCTGGCTGCCACCTCGGCGGCGGCTGCCTCTCCTAAATCCGGGTGCGGCGTGTCCATGCGATCGAGGCCATAGTCAATCCACGGATTTACGGCATCGATCAGGCCAGCCCAGTTCAAATACGCGGCTGACGCGAGCGGCCGATCGCGCCGCGCCAGCGGCCCGTCCAGCGACAGCGGCAACGGCTTGAGGAGCCGCAGGCTGACCTTGGGCAACAGCGACAAGGCCAGAAACTCACTCGACAGGCCGGCGTTGGGAGCAATTTGCGTATCCAGACCGAGCTCTTTCGGCAGGTTATAGAAATAGACGGTCCCTTCTGGGAAATCGCGCCACAGCGGCATTGTCAGCTCCATCTCGGGGACGTTCTCCGGGGCGATTGTGTGCAGGGCTTTCAGCGCATCGGCCGCGATCAGAAAGTACTCGGCTGCCGCCCGCTTGACTTTGGCCGCGTCGCTCACCCCATAGACCATGCCGATCTCCAGCATCGGCAGCGGCCGGGATGACTCGGGCATGGCCGTGTGCCACTGTTTGTGGGTCAGTTTGGCATCGAGCACGATGGCCCCCTGGCCATCGGCGAAGGCGGGGATCCACAGCTCGCGCGTCACCTGGTCCAGACGGTTGACGAGCGGCGTGAATTCCGCCCGAACGCGGCTGTATTGCTCGCGCGTCGCATCGTCGAGCTGCGGCAGGCCGATCTGCTCGCCGTAGTACAGGCCGCGACCCAGCCACTTCACCAGCAGCTCGTAATCCTGCGGTGAGAATTTGCCCCGCGTGGCGGCGAAGCCCAGCGGATCGCCTCCAACGTGATCGAGAATGTTCAGCCGCTTGGATCCATCAATCCCCAGCTGCTCGCCCCAATCGTAGGAAAACCCTTCCAGGCCGCGGGCCGAGATGAATCCAAACGCCATTCGCGCCCCGGGCTTGGGAATGTACTTCTTCAAATCGGCGGCGAGCGACCGTACGTCCGCGAGCAACTCCTTTTGCAATTCGGCATCGATCTGGGACAGCGGCAATGCCTGCTCGGCCATCGAGACGTAATTGTCAATCTGCGTATTCGTCGAGTTCGCTTGGGCCAGGAACTGCTGGCTGGCGTAGCTGATCGACGTCAGCGGCTTGTCCACGTGCTTCATCAAGGGCGCCAGTTCCGGCCGATCGATGAGCAGCTTCCCCTGGCCGAGCTTGGCGAGCTGCTCCGTCGTTTCGCCGATCGACAAGAGCAGATAGCCTTCGCGGATGCCCAGGCTGATGGTGAGCGTGCGGGCCTTGAGCTTCTCGCTCACCTTGTCGATGGCTGCCTTCGCCTCGGCATTATCGGTCGGCGGCAACTCATCCCACGGCAGCAGCGAACCATCGAGCTTCAGCGTCAAAATCTCGCCGCCGCCGATCTTCTCGCGCTTCAGGCGTCCCTTCCAGGCGTCATGCTTGTCCAGCTCGGCATTGGCCAACTTTTCGAGACGCGCGATTTGTGCCTCGGCCTTGACGGTGTCGGTCAGTTTGAAGCCAATAACCGTGGGCGGGAATCGTAACTTACCCGCTTCCTTGTCCACAAACTCGGTAAGACGCCGGGCAACAATTTGCTCCGGAGGCTGGCCGGACTTTTTCGCCTCGATCTCGACTGCGTTAATTGCCGCACTCATCTGATTGATGGCCGCCAGCGAGTCGCCGTAGCCCCCGTCTCCAATGATAAAGACCTCTTGCGAGAGGCCATCGAGCACCAGGTCGATGAGCTCCTTGTTCTCAGGCAACTCAAGCTGGGCCCAGTCCGACGGAAACAGAGAGCCGGGCGGTGGCTTCATGATGGCGCGGACTTGCTCCAGATAGTTCTTGATCCCCGGAAGCTCCAGCAGTCTGGCCCACGCCTTACTGCCCGTGATCGCATCGATCTGATCTTTCATTCGCAACCGGGCCGAATAGAACGCGGCATCCGCGGGGACGAACTTTAGCGACGTCGTCTCCTTCAAATCTTCAGCCGCCACTGGGCCGGCGAAGGCCAGCCCCATCCCAATCGCCAGCCCCCAAGTCACCAGCCACCATGTCACCAGCCGCCGCGCGCACAAGTGCAGAGAGAATGCCAACATGAAATTCCCCGATGATTGCCGATCCAACTTTGTCTGAAACCGCCCCCAGCACGTCCCTCTTCTACTCGCTGGCAACTCGATTCGCAAATCAAAAGTGGGGCAGGTTTTCAACCTGCCGTAGTGTAGGCCCAGACTCCATCTGGGCCGTGGAGAGGGAACGAAATGGATTATCAAGCTCCGCCGCTGTCCATCACGGAGTGAGGGACTACTTTGGAGGTGGGGCAGGTCTCAACCTGTCATGAAATGGGTCCCCAAGGCCTTCCACCAGTCTGGGCCCAGGAGCTTGGTGCCCGTGACCAGTTCGACCTACTCCGCACCTGAGCAAGCAATAATCGCGTGCGGCTTACCGCCACGAGTATCCCCCATTCTAAGCGTCACTCGACTCAGATTTTGGGTGTTTTTATTATTTCTGAAGGACTAATCGATACGCACTTCGTTATTATCAATTAGGGGCTCGCGCGAATTCCGTGCAAGTGACACATTGTTGCGGCATCGGCACGGGATCCTGGTTGGACCGTTCGCTGAATAGTAACTCTCGAACATGTTGCAATGCTGTTTGGGACTCGTAACTGAGAGGGCACAGACTGGTTTTGGGGAGTGTCAGCCCGGGCAAGGGTGGACGTCGTGCTGTCGCAGCATTGAGTTTCCCTGCACTTGCGTTAGGAGGACCGAGAATGCACGGGCTAATCTGCTTTCAGCTCAAGCGCTACGTGGAGCACAAACAAGGCCCGCAAATCTGGGAGCGCCTCTTCCACGATCTGGATTTGTCGCCGCGTGCCTATCAGCCGACCGACGTGGTCCCGGACGAGGAATTCGAGAGCTTGCTCATCGCGCTCGCGACAATTAACGGGCAACCTCTGGCCGCCCTGATGGAAGACTTTGGATTCTTCTTGGCGCCGCAATTGGTTTCGATCTACGGGGTCATGTTCCATGCAGAACGGAGCACGCTTGCGCTGTTGGCAGTGACCGAGGACGTCATCCACCGCGCGATCCGTTTGCGACAACCGAGCACGTCGCCACCGGTGATCAAGTGCCTGTGGCGCCTAGAGAATGAAATGGAACTGATCTACTCGTCACCTCGCAATTGGTGCGCGCTGGCCACGGGGATCATCCGCGGGATTGCGGAATGTTTCGATGAATCCGTCACCATCACCGATCGGGCGTGCGTTCATCGGGGCGATCCCTATTGCTGCCTGGCCATTCGAGTAACGCAGCGCCGGCGGGTGCAGCCCACGTGCGTCCCGTCGCAGGACGCGCCAGAGACCGAAATCGCGGGCCTATTGCCCGACACCCGTTGGTTATCGGTCGGCGAGCAATTGCGCTTCGGCTGGTTGCCGAAACCGCACGAGGTTGGGGATCTGGGTCACCTGGCACAATACCGCCTGCTCCGCGTGCTGGGCGAGGGGGGCATGGGAGTGGTCTTTCTGGCAGAGGATACGCAGCTGCTGCGGACGGTTGCGATCAAGGTCCTTAAACCTAACATGGCGCCCGAGGCTGAAGCCGTCCGGCAATTTGTCCGCGAGGCGCGAGCCGGCGCAGGCCTGACCAGCGACCACGTCGTGCCGATCTACGAAATCGGCGAAGACCACGGCCTACCCTTCGTCGTCATGCCACTCCTGGTCGGGCAGACCCTCCGCGATTGGCATACCCAAGAGGTACCGGTCCTGCTCGGCTGGGTCATCGAAGTCGGGTTCGGCATTGCTACCGGGCTGGTTGCCGCTCACGCGCGCGGATTGGTCCACCGCGACATCAAGCCTTCGAATATCTGGCTCGAGTCGCCGAAAGGCCGTGTCAAGCTTATGGACTTCGGCTTAACGATTTCCTTGGATGACACCTCGCAGCGGTTCGACCAAGCGGACATCGTCGGGACGTGTCAGTACATGGCACCGGAGCAAGCGACCGGTGGGGGATTGGTGCCACAGTCCGACCTCTACAGTTTGGGAGTCGTCCTCTATGAGCTGTGCACAGGGCGTTTACCCGTCGAAGGCGACTGCGTGAGCCACATGCTGGGAGCTTTGGCCTGCCAACATCCGCAGCCCGTCCGTGAGCATAATCCGCAGGTTCCGGCCGCGCTGGAATCGTTGATCATGCAGCTCCTGGCGAAAGACCCCAGCGACCGCCCTGCTACGGCTGGCGCCGTGGTCAGTCTCTTGGAAACGATCTCTGCGGATTTGGCATCCGATTGCGACTGGGAGCAGGTTGTCGTCCTCCCGCCAAGAATGGCGGGGGAAATGAGTTAGGGGGCAAGGGGGAAACCCATTCCCGCATCTAGCATCCCGCACCGCGTCCAGATAGTCTGCTCTCGGAACCCCGAACCGAACCAACCTATCGAAGGATGCCCCTCATGAAGATTGGCCGCTTATTGGTCGCCGCGTGGCTGTTGGTCTGCGCGCTTGGATCGGCAGGTGCCGCGGAATTCGATCCCGCGAAGCTAGCTGCCATTGGCCCGCAGATGCAACAGTTTGTGGACGAAGGCACGGTGGCTGGCGTAGTGGCCGTGGTCGGCAATTCGCAAGGGATCGCCTACCTCGAACCCGTGGGCTTTCAGAATCTGGAATCGAAGCGGACCATGCCGAGGAATGCCGTCTTCCGCATCGCGTCGATGACCAAGCCGATTACGGCCATCGGGATCATGATCCTGCAGGACGAGGGGAAGCTCTCAGTCGAAGACCCGGTCGAGAGGCACCTGCCGGAGTTCAAGGGGCAGATGCTGATCGAACAGCGCACGGGTGATAGCATCACGCTGGCCAGGCCGCCGCGGCCCATTACGATCCGCGACTTGCTCACGCATACCTCGGGTCTGCCCGGTGGCTTTCCGGCGGGATATTCCGATCTTTATTTCACCCGGCATTTGACGCTCAAAGAGGCGACGCTGGCCCAGTCGCAGCGGCCGCTCGACTTTGAACCGGGCTCGAAATGGTCCTATTGCAACGCCGGCATCGACACGCTCGGCCGCATCATCGAGGTCACCAGCGGCCAGGCGTACGAAGATTTCTTACGGAATCGCGTCTTCAAACCACTCGGCATGGACGACACCGCGTTCTATCCGAACGAGGATCAACTCTCCCGGCTGGCGGGGCTGTACGGCCAGAAAGATGGCAAGTTGACCTTCGCCGATTACCAGCTCATCGGCCCGACCAAGAATGCCAAACACCCAATTCCCGCCGGCGGCCTCTTCTCGACC
>Ga0065705_10002781_pt1 | contig 10570 bp, 9 predicted proteins | sample SwibulcommuniRL2_FD_59092 | JGI IMG/M metagenome (GOLD analysis project Ga0065705, IMG submission 59092) | Bulk soil microbial communities from switchgrass field near Rose Lake, East Lansing, Michigan, USA - RL2 Bulk Soil v2 (version 2) | ecosystem: Environmental > Terrestrial > Soil >... | reverse complement strand
GTTCATCTGGGTCCAGGGCTCCGATGAATATTAGAAAGCTTTAGCCACAGGAACGCGCATCAGAGATCACTTTTTTGATTATGTGTTTTCTGATCAGCTTTCATCTGCGTAGATCTGCGGCTGAAGTTGGTTTGAACCTGAACACCCTCACCGCATTATCGTGGAACACTGCGCGCCAATGCTCCTTTGGAATCGCCCGCTTGTAAGCTTCGAGGTAGGGTTTGATTCGCGTTAGCGGCCAATCAGTGCCGAACATTAGCTTCGTGGGGTCCTCCAGATAGCCGAAGATCCAGGCAATCGGTCGCACCATGTAGGTGTCGACATCGTGTGGTGACTTCTTACTAAGATCTCCAATCAACATCGCAGAGCATTCGAGATACACATTCGGATTCTTATAAGCCACCTCCGCCGCAGACTCGATCCACGGATTCCCGCAGTGCGCGATGACAAACCGCACATCCGGATGATCCACCGCCACTTCATCTATCGTCAGCGGATCGGCAAACTTTAACTTTGCTTTCACGGAGTATGTATCGCCGGTGTGAAAGACGACTGGCACGTCATACTTTTTCGCTAGTTGATAAATCGGTTCGTACTCGCGGTCGTACGCAAATCGATGCACGTAGCCAAGATAAATCTTGATGCAGCCAAACTTTTCGGCGCGTAATCCCGCCTCGACTGTCTCCGCCTTGATCTCGTCGCCAATGCCGACGCAATACATCACATTCCGCGCCTTCAAGTTGGAGAAGCCTTCGCCGGTGCCACTGGTATGCGCAACCGCCCCAACAACGCCTGCCTCTTTCCATTCTTTAAAGTACTGCTCCTGGGTTCTCGGAATGCCGCTGGTGCGTTCAGGAGTTGAAGTGAACGACGTGTGAGTGTGCACGTCAATGATAGGAATGCGTTCGTCCTGCGGATTATCAGATGCTTGTCTTCGCTGTGCATGCGTTGTTACGCAGAGAAGAAGAAGCAGCAGGAATATTAGCGGTTTCATGCTAGCAGACTCTGATCGCGGAAATAACCAACTACAGAACGGGAGCGAAGCGACCGATTTCAATGTGCGTTGTGGGCCTCGGCGTTTGAATCGGTCGCTTCGCTCCGTTCTACAAGTGAGCGATTATTAGATCTTGCGCTCAGAACAACTCGAACTTAATCGTCAGATACTTCTTCGGATTCTGGCGGAAGTCGTAAATCATCTTTACGCCTTCAGACGAAAGTTGATTAACGTTTGTGTAGAGCGTGTCGTCGTTGAGAAGTTTGCCAACCGTTCCTTCACCGCGTTGCGCGGCCGCGACCATATTATCGATTCGCTCCGCTGTCGTGTTGAAACGGGCGATTGCGGCGCGTGCATCGTTGTAGATTTCCTCGTCTTTGATCAGCCGGCCCAAAGTTCCACGGCCGTCCTTGATGTCGGCAATCACCAGATTGATCTGCTCGACTGAGCGATCAAGTTTGTCTGCCGTGCGGTTGATCCGGTTATAGAGCTCATCGTCGGTGAGCAGCCGACCCGCCGTACCTTTTCCAGCGCGAAGATCCTCAGCAATCGCCCGCATTTGCAAGGCGATCTCGTTCGCATTGTTGTAGAGCGCGGGATCGTTGATGAATCTTCCGGCTGAACCATTGCCGGATCGAACTTGCCTCATTACGTCTTCGGTTTCGCGGATGGTTGCGTTGAGATTGTTGTAAAGAGCTTCATCCGTAAAGAGCCGACCGACAGTACCTTTGCCTTCTTTGACGTCAGCGACAATACCTTTTATTTCATCCGACAACTTGCTGAGTCGCTGGGCCAGGTCTGTGCCCGACGTAGCGAAGTCGTTGACTGTGTTTGAAGACGACGACGGTAGCACTGCATAGTCCTGAACAGGCTGGCCAACCGCGGTACCGGGTGTGATGTTGATAAGCATTTCATTGCCCAGCAAGCTTGGCGATCCCTGTTGCGCAGTTGAGTCGGATCTGATTCGTTCGTTTGCCGGGCGACCGTCGATCGATGAATCAATGGTCATCAACACTTCCACCCGCGGGGCGTTGGGGACGTCTGAAGGAGGCAGCAAAGTTATTTGGTCGACTTTGCCTACACGTACGCCGGCCAGCCGAACTTCTGAGCCATCTCGCAATCCGTTTGCATCGGCGAAACGCGCCTTGAGGTGGAGCTTCTTGCTAAATGGATTGATGTCGCCCGAAGCGTTAAGTATGAGAAAGANAAGGATGCCGATAGCCAGCAGAACGAATATNCCGACTCGTAGTTGGCTAAAGCTGACGCTTCTGTTTGATCGTGGCATNGTCTTACGCAAGATCGAGGATTAAACGTCCCCGATTTCTGCTTCCTTTCTTAATGTCCGCGCAGAAACTTTTGAATATACTGATCGGTGCTGCGTTGCAAGCTCTCATCAGTGCCGCTAAAGATGACGTTGCCCTCACGCATCATCATCACTTTGCTGTTGATTAGACAGAGNCGCTCACCTTCACGCTCGAAGACTACCTTTCCTTCNTCGTCGACAACNGCATATTCTGAACAGATGTAATGCAGATTATTCATCTCGTGTGTTACGAAGATCGACGACACGTCTTCGAGATCGCGCAGCTTCATCGCCAGTTCGCAGATAGTTCGCGCTGTTGGCGGATCGAGTCCGGCAGTGGGCTCATCGAAAAGAACTATCTTTGGATCACCAATCAGCGCGCGCGCGATTCCAACGCGTCGACGCATACCACCGGATAATTCAATTGGCATCTTGTCTATGGCGTCTTCCAGGTTTACGAATCGCAGCATGCGTCTCACTTCCGGTTCCACCTCTTCTTCCGGAACGCCCTGTTCGTGCAAGCGGTACGCAACGTTGTCGTAAACCGAAAGGGAATCGAAGAGGGCGCCTTCCTGAAACACCATGCCTATGTTTTTACGCACGCCCATCATTTGCTCTTCGTTGTAGTCGGTGATGTCTTCGCCGTCGACGAGTATCCGGCCGCTGTCAGGCTTTAGCAGTCCGAGCACCAGCTTGATGATCGTGGATTTACCTCCGCCGGAGCCCCCAAGGATGATTTTGGTCTCACCCTTCATCACTTTAAAGCTGAGTTTGTTGAGGATTACGCGATCGTCAAAGAAAAGGACCACGTCGCGAAACTCGATCGCGGGAATCGCGCGCTCAAGATCGTCTACCTCGCGAAAGGTAGATTCCGCCGCCTCATCGCTAACGCCATCGGCGGTTGTGTGAATCGTAGTGGAAGACATGAAACACTCGTAGAATTAAGAAGTGCCTAGGATAACCTGAAGCGCTTTGGCTAGAAAATAGTCAGCGATGATTACTACGATTGACGCCATGACTACTGCGCGAGTCGTGGAACGGCCGACTCCGACTGTTCCGCCCTCAGTATTTAAGCCCTGTCTGCACGCAAGGGTGCCAATGATCAAAGAGAACACGATTGGCTTTACTACTCCGCCAATGAGGTCGTCGGTTGTAATCGCGTCGCGAACTGAGTTGATGAAAATCGTGGAGGGCACAGAATAAAGTGCAGTCGCAGTAACCCAACCACCGAATATTCCCAACACGTCAGCCAGAACAGTTAGCAACGGTAGACTAATCAAGAGTGCTATCAACCGCGGCGCAACTAGTTTTCGAACCGGATCCGTACCGAGTGCACGCATGGCGTCGATCTGTTGCGAAACAACCATCGAACCAAGCTCCGCAGAGATCGCAGAACCAACTCGACCAGTAACCATCAGCGCGCAAAGAACCGGGCCGAGCTCACGTACTAGAGAGACAGCAACCAGGTAGCCGGTTTGCGATTGGGCACCATAAGTTTTGAGAGTAGGAAACGTTTGGACCGTCAAAACGCCACCGGTAAAGAAGCCGGTGAGTATGATGATGGTAAGAGACCCAACGCCGATGGCGTCCATCTGTGCGATGGTCTCTGGCAGGTACCTGGGCTTCCTAACTAAGCCGCCTATGGCTCGCGCGGCCAGCAACGTCGACTCTTGCAGTTCCAGCAGACCGCGAGTAGCGAAGTTCATCGGACAGCGTTATAACAGCCAATCTTTCGTTGCGATTTAATTAAGTAGCCCTTCGGCTGCGAGAAAAGGTGCCGAATATCCGCGGCATTGCGGCGATCAACGCCGGGGGATCTCTCAGACTCAACTACTTGGAAAGAACGGCCTATCATGCGCAAATTGCGCATGACGCGTCAAGCTTGGAGTTATCGGCAGGTTTGAAGATAAAGGAAAGACCGGCCAAATGACAGCCGGTCTGGTTCGGCGCTGGGGTTGAGATTATGGCCGCGGGTTTCGTTGCACGCCCTCGCGACGCGGAAAAATAGGGGCTATTCCGTTGCGTTGGTTGGGCCGCAAAACATTTCCTTGTCGCACCGGTCGCTGGTTTTGGTTTCGTTCGCGATTCAGCTCTAGCGCCTGCGCCTGAAGACTTTTCAAAATAACTAACTGCTCCCTGGTTAACACCCGACGAATCTTCAGTTCATTCTGGATTCTTGAACGCATCGCAGCAGCCTGCGCAGCGGCTGCATCCCGCAACCGTTCCTCGATCAATGCTTCGTCGATGGTTTCGGCGTCCATCGCTTGTTGAAGAGCGAAATTCGTTTCCCGAAGTCGTTGATTAACCATCGCGCGTTCTTGTCTTGACGATTCACGAATCGCGCGGATCTTCTGTCGTTGTTCAGGCGTCAAGCGTAGCTGTTCAATCGGATCCGTTGGCGGCGGACCCTGAGGCGTCTGGGGATCCTGCGCAACAACCGTTACACAGCACGCGATCGTAATCACGAATGACATAATCGCGGCGGGGAGTGGTGGTGTATTAAGTCTCATAATCCTTCCTCAGCAACTACCGGTTAATCGGTTCAGAAAGTAACTCAATATCGTCATCATGACGTTGCAGCAGTCGCAGATCAGCGGCCAACTGTTCGCGTTCCATTTTCGTCAACGGCCGACGATCCTTAACACTCGTGTTTGGATGAATCGTCGTCTTCACTGAATGAGTGACTGCTTTTTTGACGTTCTCAGGATCCGATGCGGTTTGCGCTAAGAACTCCGCTTTTTGTTGGTCAAGCGCTTTCTGTACCAACTGATCCTTCTCCTGTGCGGTATAGATTGCGTTGGGTTTTTGATTGACCTCGGTCACCTGCGACGGTTGTTGGAATCTTACTAACGCCAGCACAACCAACAGACAGAAGAGAACAGTCGCGAAGGCAGTCGCACCTTTCAACCACAGTGGTGACAGGTCAAAGAATTCGCGCAACGCAGCGACAGCTGACTTCGTTCGCGGCGTTTGTGGAACATTGACTTCCGTAACGACTGCGCCGGACAACGCTTCAAACTTCCATGACCCAATCGATTCGCGAACTTCTCCGAATGCACGCACCTCAACCTGACACTGTGTGCAGGTTTGCATGTGAACGTGAAACTCGGCCGCCTCACGATCGGTGGCTTCACCGTAGAGCACCGAGATCAGATCGTCTCGGAAGTCGCAATTGTTAAGGTCTTCAACCTGGTTCATCTGGCTATTCCTTTAATGGCCTTTAATGGCATTTAGTTGGCCTCTGTTCGGGCCCCTTCAGGCTGCTTCGCTGGTGAATTTCTGCAAACGCATTTGCAGTTGTTTCAGCGCGGTATACAAACGGCTCTTAACTGTGCTCAAAGGCAAGTCGAGAGCATCGGCGATCTCTTTGAATGTCAGTTCTTCGAATTCCTTCATCACAATTACCTGGCGGAGTTCTACAGGCAAACTGTTTACTGCTCGTCTCACGGCTTGCGTCACCTGACGGCTCTCAACCACTCCCGCTGGTGAATAGGTGGTGGGTGCAGCAAAACTGCCGGCGTTCTTTTCCACTTCGTCTTCAAGCGCGGTTTCGCCTCGTACCTTCGCGCGTCGCTGGCGAGTGATGCACTGATTAACGGCGATCCGGTGCAACCACGACGAAACCTTTGCTTCGCCACGAAACCCACGCAGATTTCGAAACGCCGCAATGAAGGTTTCCTGAGTGGCATCGCGAGCGTCCTCTTCGCGGCCGAGCATCCCGTAAGCCAGCGCGAAAATACGGCGCTCCCAGCGGCGCACCAATTCGCCGAAGGCGTCAGCATCGCCAGTCAGAGCGCGTTCTACGATGTTCTCGTCGCTGGTTAGCGTTTCCATGCAGTGGCGGACGAGGCAACTCGCTTCCACGTTTTTGCGCCCAATCAAACATTGGCGCTCAAGGGTTTAGACGCCCTTGACCCCACGGAAGTCGAGAGAAAATCGGGGAATTCCCAGCTTCCGGCTTAGCGAGTAACCCGGAATCGTTGATCTTAAGCAAAAGCTGTTGACACTAATGAGACGCTCCGACAATAATGGGTGGTGCCCAATCGCCGGCGCGCTCACCGCAGTCCAACCTCCGAGATTCTACTCCCAGATTCCCTGAATGCTCGAAAAACTTAAGCGAATTAGGCTATTGCACATCCTCCTGGGTGTGCTGCTGCTGGTGGGTTTACTCCCGCTGGCCTTTGCGGGTGTCCTCCTGTCTGGCCGCAGTGCAGAGGAATTGCGGTCACTTGAGAACCGCTACCAGGCCCAGTTGGTGCAGGATAAGGCCCGGCAAATTGAATTGTACGGGCAGCGTTACAGTGACGTTGTGACGGGACTGGCTCGAGCTTTCGAGATTGCCGGGGGTATCCAGGAATTGGACGACTCGGGTTACGACGCACGGTTACAAAAAACGCTTCAGGAAGATCCAAACCTCATCGCCCTGGCGTTGGTGCCAGTAAATGAACGTGTGCATCGCGCGTTTCAACCGGACGTGATCAAACTCGATGAAGTCGATCAGCGTGTGGGCGAAGTACTGGCACGCATGAGCGGACGTGGAGCGGTTATTAGTCGACCTCAGTTGATTCGCTCGGGACAGGAGATGGCGCTCACGATAGCCGAGCCTGTACTCGGTGGCCCGCAAAATCAGGACGTCGTTGCGGCGGTAGTCGCAATCGTTTCTTTTCAAGAAGTGTTCGACGCCGTCCAACAACAAACTTCGAAGAGTGAGCGAGAATTACTCAACGCCGGTTTGCCTGTTGTGTTTGTGGTCGATCAAAACGGGCGTGCAGTAGCTCACCCAGAACCGAGCGTCGCGTTCTCAGAGAAACCAATGACGGATCTGAAAGTAGTGCAGGATTGGCAGGAATCCGGTGCACAGGTCCAGTCAGCTCTCGCGCCGTTCACAGCTACACGTGATGGGCGAACGATCGAAATGTTAGGCTCGTACGCAACAGCGCAACTTGATAAGAATTCCCGCCTCGGAGTTATCGCTATTCAAGACGAATCAGCCGCACTCGCTTCTGTCTCCGACATGCGCTGGCAGACGCTGTGGATCAGTTTGGTCGCAGCACTCCTAACGATTTTCATCGGCGTGTTCTTTGCCAAAAAACTAACCACACCGGTTCGCGAGTTGGCCACTGCTGCTCACCGCATCTCCTCAGGTGACTTTTCGCAGCGCATCGACGTTAGCAGTCGTACTGAACTTGGCGATCTCGGTAACTCATTCAATGCGATGACTGACCAGATCGAAGCTTTCATTAAGGATCTGCAACGGTCCGCGCAAGAGAATCGCGAACTATTCATCGGCACCGTTAAAGGTTTGGCGGCAGCGATCGACGGAAAGGATCCGTACACACGCGGTCATTCGGAGAGAGTGTCACGTTTCTCTGTGGCGATCGCGCAACGCTTGAACCTGCCCGACGATGAAGTTGAAAAGATCAGAATCAGTGCGTTGCTGCACGACGTAGGCAAGATCGGAATCGACGACAAGATCCTCAAGAAGCCCGCAGCGTTGACCGATGAAGAATACGAAATCATGAAGAAACACCCGCAGAAGGGCTACAAGATCATGTCGCAGATTCCGGCGATGAAAGAGTTTCTTCCGGGCATGTATATGCATCACGAGATGGTCGATGGCCGCGGATATCCTCAAGGACTAAAAGGTGAAGAGATTCCCCTGATGGGTAAAATCGTCGCCGTTGCAGATACGTTCGATGCGATGACTACCGATCGTCCCTATCAGAAGGCGATGCAGTTTGAAGACGCATTGCTGCGAATCGAAAGTTTCATCGGCACGCGTTATGACCCTGAGGTTGTTGCGGCGTTTGCATCTGCCTGCAGAGAAGGGCAGATAAAGCCCGGTTCCGTGAAGTTGCGCAAGCCAGCGACAGCTCCGCAGCTCGAAGTTGTCGAAGGTGGGGTCCGAAACGATCCTGTTGCCGTGGCGTGATCGAATTACACCATAGGACCTATATGACCTATCGTGAAGTGAATAGATAAACTCCCGAACAATTTCTGTCACAGCCGCCGTCCTTTTTGTGAGGACGCGGCTGTTGTGCTTTAATCGCCGTTCACCCGAAATGTTGAATTCAAGGCGATTCTGAGCAGATATGGGATTATTCTGGAAGCGAAAAAAAGCGGATGAGTTTGTAACGTTAAGGCTTAATGAGCCGGTTACCAGGGAAGAGAAACCCGCACCGNACGCGCAACCCGCCGCCGGGATTGAGTCAACAACCAAACCGACTNAACCGACTCCACCACGTGTCGAATGGATTCCTCCAGTAGCTGGCGCNGATCCAGCTCCGGTCGCGGTCGAGAAAGAATCCGCACGAGAGCACATCGCGCCGGTTGTTCCAGAGAGACCCTCTGAACCCGTACGCGAAAAGCCTGTCCGGTCGCGATCGCCGTTTGCTACGTCCGTGCTCGGACTCAACCTTTCGATGGAAGAGTTGCAGGCGCAGGAGGCTGCGCTTGAAGAGGAATTCTCCGCAAGATTCCGTCGTGCAGTTTCCGCCACGCGCGAAACGCTTTCCGAACGTCTTGACACAGTTTTCGCAGGACGCAAACAGATTGACGAAGAGCTACTCGACAAGCTGGAAGAAGTGTTGATTGCGGCAGACATCGGCGTCCCAACAACGCTCGAGATTCTGGAAACGGTCCGTCGTGGAGTTGCACGCAAGCAGATTAATGATCTTGATGCCCTCAAGCAGGCCATCAAGCAGGAATTGCTGAATATCCTGCACGCGTCTGAACGCGAAGGAGTCGCTTCAGAAGCCACGATTCCGGAGAGCGTCGCTCCTTACGTGATGATGATTGTCGGCGTTAACGGCGTTGGGAAAACAACGACTATTGGTAAATTGGCCCAACGGATAAAAGCCGAGGGGAATGATGTTTTGATTTGTGCCGCCGATACGTTTCGCGCTGCGGCATCTGATCAACTTGCNATNTGGGCTGAACGAACAGGTGTGCCNTTGATTCAGCAAAAGCANGGGACTGATCCAGCCGCAGTGTTGTTCGATTCGCTCAAGGCAGCGAAGGCGCGCGGCTCAGAAGTCTTGATTGTCGATACCGCCGGTCGGCTTCATACTAAGTCGAACCTGATGGCTGAACTAGATAAGATGAAGCGCGTCGCTGCCCGCGAAGTTGAAGGCGCGCCACATGAGACTCTGCTGGTTGTTGATGCCGTTACCGGCCAGAACGGGCTGGAACAGGCACGGCAGTTTTTGAAAGTAGCAGGCGTAACCGGAATCGTGCTGACAAAACTCGATGGTACCGCGAAGGGCGGAATCGCTGTGGCTATCGCGAAAGAGCTTAATCTCCCAATACGCTATGCAGGTATTGGTGAAAAGGTCGACGACCTCGTAGTGTTCGACGCGAAGCAATACGTTGAGGGGTTGTTTGCTTGAAATTGGGAATCCAGGTCCAAAGTCCGAAATGCCTTCAACCACTACACTAGCTGAAACGCGAACTTGGTCCGAGACGGATCGACGTCTGATGGAGCGCGCTATCGAGCTCGCCTGTCGCGGCGTTGGTCAGGTTAGTCCCGGACCACTGGTTGGCTGTGTTGTCACGAACAGCATCGGTGAAGTTGTCGGTGAAGGCCATTACATCTACGAAGAGGTAATGCATGCGGAAACTATTGCGTTACGCGAAGCAGGGAAGCGCGCACGTGGAGGCACGGCATACGTTTCATTAGAACCGCATGCGCATCAGAGCAGGACCGCGCCCTGCACCGATGCACTGATTGCCGCCGGAATAAAGCGCGTGGTTGCGCCCATTCAGGATCTGAATCCGCAGGTGTCTGGACGCGGTTTTATTCATTTGCGTGAGGCGGGTGTTGCGGTTGAAGTCGGCTTGTTGGCGGACGAGGCATCGCAGGCTAATGAAAAGTATTTGCACTTCATGCGCACTCGCCTGCCGTTCGTGCATTTGAAGTCTGCGGTTTCGTTGGACGGAAAGGTAGCGACGAAGTCGGGAGATTCGCGTTGGATCACGGGACAACAGGCGCGGCGCCGGGTTCATGAACTGCGTCACGAGTACGATGCGATCATGGTCGGAGCCGGCACAGCTGAACTGGACGATCCACTGCTGACGGATCGTTCTGGCTTGCGGCGTCGCCGACCATTGGTGCGAGTTGTCCTTGATGAAAGATTGCGTCTGTCGCCGGCGTCACAACTCGTTCGGACAGCCGGCGAAGCACCTGTCATCCTGTTTACGGCAGAAGACGCCGATGAATCAAAGATCGACTCCTTGCGAACGTTCGGCGTGGAAGTGATTAACTCAGGCACTCG
>Ga0065705_10002260_pt1 | contig 10582 bp, 7 predicted proteins | sample SwibulcommuniRL2_FD_59092 | JGI IMG/M metagenome (GOLD analysis project Ga0065705, IMG submission 59092) | Bulk soil microbial communities from switchgrass field near Rose Lake, East Lansing, Michigan, USA - RL2 Bulk Soil v2 (version 2) | ecosystem: Environmental > Terrestrial > Soil >... | reverse complement strand
GCGAGCCGATCGAGCGTGAGGTGATCAAGACGAAAGGCGGCGGCGTCGCGATGGGGATGTTCAACCTCGACTCCTCCATCGAGGGCTTCGCACGTGCGTGCTTCACTTACGCCCTTGGCCGCAACTACCCGGTCTACCTTTCCACCAAGAACACCATCCTCAAGGTCTACGACGGAACATTCAAGAACACGTTCCAGCGCATCTTCGACGCTGATTTCAAGACCAGGTTCGAGGCGCAGGGATTGACCTACGAACATCGCCTGATCGACGACATGGTCGCCGCCAGCCTCAAATGGAACGGCGGCTACCTGTGGGCCTGCAAGAACTACGACGGCGACGTCCAGTCCGACACGGTCGCGCAGGGCTACGGATCGCTCGGGTTGATGACATCGGTGCTGATGTCACCCGACGGCAAGGCCGTGGAAGCAGAAGCCGCCCACGGCACCGTGACGCGTCACTATCGGCTGTATCAGCAGGGCAAGCCAACATCCACCAATCCGATCGCGTCCATCTACGCCTGGACGCGTGGCCTTCAGTATCGCGGCAAGTTCGACGACACACCGGACGTCGTGGCCTTTGCCGAAACACTCGAAAAAGTGTGTGTGGAGGTGGTCGAGTCCGGCCGGATGACCAAGGACCTTGCGATTCTGATTCGCCAGGACCATCCCTATCTGACGACCGATGCGTTCATGCAGGCGATCGATCACGAGCTTCGAAAGCGGATGGGGGTCTCGTGATATCTTCGGCCGCATGACACAGCACATCACCCGCCGCGACGTCGTCCGCACCGGCCTTGCGCTCGCAGGCCTCGGTATCGTCGGCCTCCCTGAATGGGTGTTGCCCGCGCTCGCGCAGAGTGAAACGGTGGTTCCGTTCCTCGACTTTCCGGACCGCGTGGTCACCAACCCGGCGCCCGATCGGCGCATCATCGACATCCGCACGATCGACGGCCCGTTCACGCCGAAGGACCAGTTCTTCACGACCCAGCATTACGGTCATCCCAAAGTGGACGTCGCGACCTACACGTTGCGCGTGTCCGGACTCGTCGATCGTCCCCTCTCGCTGTCGCTCGACGAACTCCGCAAGCTCGGAAGCCGGGAGTTCGTCGCGGGCTTCGAGTGTTCCGGCAACCGCGGACCCGTGCAGGGGCTCTCGAGCAACGCGCGCTGGACGGGGGTTCCGCTGAAGACGGTTCTCGACAAGGCCGGCGTGAAATCCGGAGCGCGCGAGTTCGTGTTCTTCGGCGCGGACCGCGGCGAGGAAGACGTGGAGTGGCGGACGCAGTCCTTCAAGGTGCAACAGCAGTTTGGCCGTGCGCTGACGCGAGAGAAAGCGCTGTCGTCGGAACCGATGCTGGTCTGGGCGTTGAACGGCGAACCGCTCACCCTTCATCAGGGTATGCCCGTTCGCCTGCTCGTACCCGGGTGGTACGGCGTGAACAACGTCAAGTGGCTCTCGGAGATTCACGCGCAGGAAGACGCGTACCTCGGGAAGTTCCAGGCGCGATGGTACCGGACGTTGAAGGGCGAGATGATCGACGGAGAGATGAAGTGGGTGGAATCGGCCATCACCCACATGCAGCTGAAGTCGTACATCGCGCGCATCAGCACCGACGGTTCGCGTTACAAGATTCTGGGTGTGGTCCTCAACGACGGTACTCCGCTGAAGGCAGTGGAGGTGCGCGTCGACGAGGGGCCGTGGCAGGCGGCGACGCTCGATCCGTCAACGGCGAAGGAGAAGTACGGCTGGAAGTTCTTCAGCTACACCGTCAACAGCCTTTCGCCGGGTGAGCACACGGTCGTATCGCGCGCCATCGACGCGACCGGGAAGATTCAGCCGACCGCGCAGGAGCTCGAGAACAAGAAGTCTTTCCTCGAGGACAACTCTCAGACTGTTCGCAAGATCAAAATCTGAAGTGGAGGGCGGGTCCTTTGGACCCGCCTGATTGCCTAGTACGAAAACCCGCACTGCATATTCGGGTACACCCTCACAGCCTGCTGCGAGATGCCGCTAAGCGTCCCGTTTGCGTCACGCAGTTGCAGCGTGACGGTCATGTTCAGGAACCGCTCACCGTTAGGACCGTCGCCGCCGGTGCCCTGCTGATAGAACGGACAGCCGGTTCCCTGCGTGCTGCTAGCCGGGTTCGCCGCCGGCGCAGTGTGCCGCAGTGTCATTGAACCCATCGTGTAGGTCCACAGATACGAACTGATGCCTCCTTGAGAGCCGCTGGCGTCGAGCACGCAATCGAGCTCCTTCGTCTCTGTGTCGACCGCACAGGCGCCGGTGCCTCGTGAGCGGGAGCGGACGACGAACGTAGCACCGAGCCCCCCTTGTCCGGCTGGCGTGACGGTCAGTGTGGCCGACATTGCCGCGCCGGCATACGTCGCGGTAATGACGACGGTCGTGTTGGATATGACCGTCGACGTATCGATGATGAACGTGGTGCTGCGCGCACCTCCAGGTACCGTGACGCTGGCTGGAACTCTCACCGCCCCCGTGTCGTTACTCGAGAGCAGCACCAGCGCGCCGCCGGAAGGCGCCGGGTTTGCGAGCGTCACCGTGGCCTGCGGCTGCCCCTGGCTCTGAATCGTTTGCGGACTGATGGAGAGCGAACCGCCGCCGGGTGATGGACTTGGCGAGGGTGTTGGTGATGGTGACGGTGACGGCGACGGAGATGGTGATGTCGGTGTCGACGAACCTCCGCCGCATTGCGCCAGAGCAAGCGTCAGTAAGCCGATCCCCGCCAGCCAGAGCAGTCGGTGCGTTCGCATGCCAGATCGCACAGCAGAGTTGAGTCCGCTATGTAGCAGCACGCGCCCGCACGCAGCGCCGTGCACTCTAGTCGTAATTCAAAATGCAATATTCAAAATGCAAACAACGTTGCTGTAAGCGGGTGGAAAAATTTTGAACTTACTTTTCCACTTTTCCACTTAGTTCGTGCCGCCCCCCGGCAGCTCCAGCACGTCGTGCTGCGCGACGTGGACTTCCACCGTGCGGTCCTGACCTGCGCCAGCAGCCGCCGACGTAATCATTCCGCTGACGAGATGGAACTTGTTGCCGATCATTGCCCCGGCGACGCCATGCCGTGGCATCGGCATCGAAGGAAGGATCGACCAGCTGTTGGTTGCCGGATCGAATGCCTCGACGGCGCGGAACGCGCCCACGAGCGAGTTGGTCGCAACCTCGCCGCCGGCGACGTAAATCTTGCCGCCGTACGTCCCCCAGCCGCCGCCGCTGCGAGCGGTCGGCATCTTCGCCATCTGCGCGCCCCACGTGTTGGTCGCCGGGTCGTATTGCTCGACGATGTCGGTGTTCTGTGAGGCGGCGACGAAGGCGTGCCCGACGCGGCCACCAATGATGTAGATCTTCCCGTTGACCGTTCCCGAGAACATGTGGTTTCGCGGNAGCGCCATCGGCGCGCCGCTCGACCATGTATTGCTCGCGATGTCGTAGATATCGTTCCGNGTCAGGTTGTTCGCGGTTGTGGCGTTGCTGATCGCCACGTCTTTCGAGCCNTCAGCGGTGGTCGCGCCGCCCATCACGTACACCTTGCCGTTGACGATGTTGGCCGCGGCCGATCCGCGCTTGATCGGCATCGGTGCGAGATTCCGCCACATGTCGGTTGCCGGATCGTAGACCCACGCGTTGTCGATCGGCTCCCAGCCTCCCTGCGGCCCCGACATCGGTGCAACGAAACCGCCGAAGACGTAAATCTTCCCTTGGTATTCGACCATCGACTGATGATGAGCGGGCCGCGGCATCGCGGCCTTCTTCGTCCACTTGTCCGCGGCTGGGTCGTATTCGAAGTTCTTGCCGCGCGCGGTTCCGAAGCCGCCGAGCACGTACATCTTCCCGTTCACGTTGATGCCGTACAGCTCTTCGTCCGGCTCAGGGAAGGGGGCGGCCTTCGTCCACCGCAGGCTCTGCGTCGATGCGGCGGTCGCGCAAATCAGAATGAGGGCCGCGGCGATGAGGTGCTTCTTATTTAGATGCAGGAACATTGGATTTCTCCGCACAGTAAAAGTTGTCGGCCTGGTCGATGCTGCCGGTTCCCTTGTAAGTCGCAATCTGTGGATAGGGGCACAGAGGACGCGTTCGGTCCACTTTGCCATTGGTCGAATGTGTCGCCAGGATCGATGCAGGCGCTTTTCCCTGCTCACGCCACTGCTCGAGGGCGGTCAGCGCGTCAAACACGTTCGGCCCTTCGCCGCCGCCGCAGTGCCCCATGCCAGGCGCGTAGAAGAGTCGAATCGAATCATCCACTGCCTTCTTGCCGATCGTCTTGACGACGCGGTCGTAGTACATCAGGGGCGAGCGCGGCGAGACATTCGGATCGGCCCATCCCTGATAGATGAGGAGCTTGCCTCCCCGCGACGCGAACGCCTTCAGATCCGGGTTAGTGGGGCTGAGCGCCGAATTATCGAGCTTGTGAATGCGGTCGTAGTCCTTCGCGAGGTCAAACGTCTTGGGATCCCAGTTCGGATCCTGCAGGAGGATGTACTTGAACACGTCGTAGCCGACGTCGAGCGGTTCGTTGCCGCCCGTCACCGCCGTCCACTGCAACTCGCTGCCGGGCTCGAGTCCCGGAAAAATCAGCTCGCCAGTCTTCGGATGCCTCGCGCCTGCGTACAGCTTCCGCACCGCCTCCACCTGTGGCGTCGTCAGGCACGAGTCGTTGTTCGTGCCCGCCTTGCACTCGAGCACCTTCGGATCGAAGCGGCAGCTGAGGACGTCCCCGATAAGTCCGTCCTTCAGACCATCCAGCGCGTCGCATGCATCGAGAGCCGCCCGGTGAATCGCCGGGTATTTCGCCGTCGGGACGAAGCTTTCAGGCGCTTCGTGCGTTGCCTGCCATTTCGCCATGAAGCCGAAGGCTTCGTTGCCGCGGTCGTATGCGGGCGCACCGGCCAGAATAGCGTCGAAGTCGGCGGGGTAGCGCTGCGCTTCCTGGAACGCCATACGCCCGCCGCCGGAGCAGCCGGTGAAGTACGACAGCTTCGGCCCAACACCATAGAAGTTCGTGATGGCCTGCTTGCTACCGACAGCGGTCAGATGCTCGGACCGGTAACCCCAATCGATGATTTTCTCGGGGTGCCCCGCGGCCCATTTCGCGCCCTGACCCGTGTGGCCCGTATCCGTCGATGCTGCTGCGTAGCCACGCTTCAGCGCCTCTCCCAGCGCAGCGTACTGAATTGAGCCGGCGAACGCGCCGTTGCCGACCTGCTGGAGCTTGCCGTTCCAGCCCGTCAGCGGCATCCACACCTCGGTTTTGATGTCCGAGTCCGCCGACGGCGTGAGCGTAAGCTGCACGCGGCAGAACGCCGGCAACTCTGTGATCGGCCGCGGCGTCGCCGTTCCTTCGGCCGGCGGCGTAAACGATCCAGCGGGCACGACGCTCGCGGCTGTCACGTGCGCAACCGGTAACTTCAGCGATGCAGCGAGGCTCTCGCACGTTCCTTGGTCACCTGTGGCGCGCGCCTTTATGGTCCGCGCGTCTTGCGCTGATGCGATCAATGGAACGAGCGTGAGCGCAGTGACAAGAAGAAACCGTCTCATTCCGATTTGCCGGGTCCGAAAGGACCCGGCCTCCAATTCACACCTACTTCGTGCTTCGAACATCGGCCTTCGCACTTCCGCAGACGAAGTTGGCAGCATCATCGATACTTCCGCTGCCCTTGTAGAGCGCTACCTGCGGGAACGGGCAGAGCGGCCGGCTGCGATCGACCTTGCCGTTGGTCGAATGGGTCGCGAGGATCGAGGCAGGCGTCTTACCTTGCTCACGCCACTGCTCGAGTGACGTCAGCGCGTCGAAGACGTTCGGCCCGTCGCCGCCTCCGCAGTGCGCCATGCCGGGCGCGAAGAACAGTCGGACCGATTCATCCACCTGCTTCTGGCCGATCGTCTTGACGACGTTGTTGTAGTAGTCAACGGTCGACTGGGGCGCCACGTTCTGATCGGCCCACCCCTGGTAAATCAGCAGCTTGCCTCCGCGTGCGACGAATGCCTTGAGGTCCGGCGACGTCGGACTCAGATCCAGGGTGTCGATCTTGTGCACCGCGTCGTAGTCGCGCCCGAGGTCGAACTTGTGGAAGTCCCACTTCGGATCCTTGAAGACGACGAACTTGAAGAGGTCAGCGCCGACTGCGAGCGGTTCGGGGCCGCCGGCCGGGCCGCCCCAGCTCAACTCGCTGCCAGGCTCGAGGCGCGGAAAGATCCGTTCGCCCGTCTTGGGATTAATCACGCCTGCATAGAGTTTGCGCGCGGCCTCCACCTGCGGCGCCGTCAGGCAATTTGCGGTGTCCGAAAGGACGCGGCCTCCACCACATTGGAGGACGCCGGGATCGACGTGGCAGCTCAGAGGCTCGCTGATGAGGCCGTCCTTCAGTCCGTCCTGCGCGTCGCAGGCGTCGAGCGCAGCACGATGCAGCACCGGGTACTTCGCGGGCGGGATGAAGCTCGCAGGGTTGTCGAGCGTCGCCTTTGCGTTCATCAGCATCCACACGCTTTGATTCACTCGATTGTAGCCAGGCGCACCCGCGAGGATCGCGTCGAAGTCGGCGGGAAAGCGCTGCGCCTCCTGAAACGCCATGCGTCCGCCGCCTGAACAGCCGTTGAAGTACGACAGCCGTGGCGCCATGCCGTAGAAGTTCGTGATCGTTTGCTTGCTCTGCACCGCCGTTTCGTGGACCGCGCGATAACCGAAGTCCTTGAGCTTCTCGGGATGACCCATCGCGAAGCTCGCATCCACCCCGGTGTGACCGGCGTCGGTTGACGCCGCCGCGTAGCCACGTTTCAGCGCCTCCGCAAGCGCGCCGTACTGAATCGAGCCCGCCCACGCGCCGTTGCCGACCTGCTGCAACTTACCGTTCCATCCGTTGAGCGGCAGCCACACCTCGCTCTTGATGTCGGAATCAGAGGAGGGCGTCAGCGTGAGCTGTACCCGGCAGAACGCGGGCAGTCCGGTGATCGGTTTCGGCGCCTCTGCACCAGGCGAGGCCGGCGGCGTGAACTGCCCCGCGGTCACCGCTGTCGCCGCGCTGACTTTCGCATTCGTCAGCTTCAGCGAGGCCGCAAGGCTGTCGCAGGTTGCAGCGTCAGCCAGGCTCGGCGCCGCGACCACACACACCAGGAACGCAACGGTTTTCATGACGCGGATCTTACCGGTTGTCCGACCACAAAGGCGGGATTTGCGCCCTTGCGAGGGCGGAATTTCTCCGGCCGTCCGTTGTTGACTTCCGCGAGGTACAGGTTGCCGTCCGAATCCACGCTCAGGCCGTGAACGTTCCAGATGGCCCCCGGCCACTGACCCTGACTGCCCCAGGAGTACAGGTAATGTCCCTCGATGTCGAACTTGACGATCTTCGAGGTGTCATTGTCGGCGGTCCAGAGGGTCTTGTCGGTGGCCAGATAGAGGACCTGCGGCGTCGAGGGGTTGCCGGTGCTGAACTGGTCGAGGAACTTGCCGTTCTCGTCGAACACCTGAATGCGGTGGTTTTCGCGATCGGTGACGTAGACCTTGCGCGTCTCAGGGTCCACCTGCACCCCGTGCACCGCGTTGAACGTGCCCGGCGTCGTGTCGTTCGGCGTCGTGGACTTTTCTCCCCATGTCATCAGGAACTTGCCGTCCTTGTCGAACTTCACGACCCGTGTGTTCGCGTAGCCGTCGGACACGAACATCGTGCTGTCGGGCAGCCACGAAAGAAACGTCGGCCGGTTGAAATGGGTGCTGTCATTGCCCGAGACACCTTTGACGCCGAGCGTTTGTACGAGCTGCTTGCCGTCGTGACTGAATTTGTAGACCACGTGGTTGCGGTCTTCGACGATCCAGATGTGCTTCTCCGGATCGTAAGGGTTCATGGTCACGGAATGCGGCCGCCGGAACAGCGAGTCCCATTTCGTCCAGTCCTCGGTGATGTTGCCCNCGGCGTCGACGACGAGCACGCAGTGCTCCCANCGGGCATCAACACCCAACTTGCCCTTCCANCCGTTCCAGCCATCGCTGCCCTGGTTGCCAGGACTGGAGACNGGACCGACCGACGCGTTGCGGAAGGGNGTCTGCGTCACGGGAAAGGAGATGCTCGGCCCGACGTTGGGATACGGCACCTCCGNCGGCCGTTCGAGCAGCGGCAGCTCGCCGCGCTGCAGAATGAACACGCGGTTCGGTGTTTCGGCGAAGATGCCCTGGGTTGCTCCCCACGTCCACTTCTCGTGGCCCGGGAGCTGCGACAGCGGCTTCGGCCAGTCGGCGACGACTTCGTACGGCCCGGTCTGATCCTGGCCGCCTCGTTCACCAGCGACGGCTGCAAACCCGACTTGCTGCGGAGATGGCTCCGCTGCGGGTTGCGCTGCACGCTGGCAACCAGTGATGGCGAGCCACAGAGGCACGGAGGCGCAGAAAATCGAAACTCTCGTGGTCTTTTTCATTGCGGGGATTTTACTGCGCGAACCGTAAAGGTTCGCGCTACCCGCTTATGATGGGTTTCCTGAGGAGTTGCATGAGTCGAATTCACCTGGTTGCCTTGGCTACGTTGCTGATTGCCGCACCCGTGCACGCTCAAACGGCGGCGGAGATCGACGGCTACTACGCTGATCTCCAGGTGCTCTATCAGGACATCCATCGCAACCCAGAGCTCGCCTTCCAGGAAGTGCAGACCGCGGCGAAGCTCGCTGCGCGGCTGAAAGCGCTCGGGTACGACGTCACTACCGGCGTCGGGCGAACCGGAATCGTCGGCCTGCTGAGAAACGGCGCTGGACCGACGGTAATGCTTCGCACGGAACTGGATGCGTTGCCAGTCGCCGAGAAAACCGGTGCGATGTTCGCAAGCACGGTCATGGCCAAGAACCTCGCAGGCGCCACTGTGCCCGTGATGCACGCCTGCGGTCACGACCTCCACATGACAGCGTGGATGGGGACGGCGAGATGGATGGCCGAGCACCGGCAACAGTGGCACGGCACGTTGATGATGGTTGGACAGCCGGCAGAGGAGTCGGCGGGCGTCAACGGCGGCGCGGCGGCCATGTTGAAAGACGGTTTGTTTGAACGCTTTCCCAAGCCGGGCTACGTGATCGGGCTCCACGATGACGACACGATGCCCGCCGGCACCATCGGCTTCCATCCCGGACCGTTCCGCGCCATGTCGATTTCACCAACGGTGACGCTGTACGGCCGAGGCGGTCATGGAGCGATGCCCTACAACACCATCGATCCCGTGGTGATGGCGGCACGTACGGTCATAGCCCTGCAAACGATCGTCTCGCGCGAAAACAATCCGATGGATCCCGTGGTGCTGACGATCGGCTCCATTCACGGCGGGACGCAGGCCAACGTGATTCCTGACGAAGTCAAGCTGGAGCTGAATATCCGTACCTACACTGACGAAGTGCAGAAGCGCGTCCTCGCCGCCGTCGCGCGCATCGTCAAGGCGGAGGCTGCAGCAGCGGGCGCCCCGCGCGAGCCGTCGATCACGATGTCCGAATCCGGTCATGTCGTCGTGAACGACCCGGCGTTGACGCGCCGGGTGTCGGCGGCGCTGCAGAAAGCGCTGGGCACGCAGCAGGTTGTCGAGATGCCCGCCAAAATGACGTCAGAAGACTTCGCGGAGTACGGCCGCGCCGGCGTGCCGGCAGTGTTGCTGCACATCGGCGCGGTCAATCCGGCGAAGCTAGCCGAGTCGCGCCGCACGGGTATTCCGGTCCCCGCGCCGCATTCGCCCGAGTGGCTGCCCGACCTGGAACCGACCTTGAAAGCGGCTATCCGCGGTGAAACGGTCGCCCTCCTCGACCTCTTCAATGGCCGGTGATGATCCACACAGACCGTTACGTGGTGACGTCCGGCTGCTTGGAAAACTCCTTGGCGAAACGCTGCGAACGCACGGGGGCACCGGCCTGTTCGAGACNGTCGAGCGTGTCCGGATGTTGTCGAAGGCATCGCGNGCGCACGGGGAGGAGGGAAAATTCACCGAGCTCGCATCGCTCCTGTCACAACTTCCGGTCGAATCGGCGACGCCTCTTGCCCGTGCGTTCGCGCACTTCCTGAACCTCGCCAACGTCGCCGAGCAACACCACCGCATCCGGCGGCGTCGTGCCTATCTGGCGGATGCGAAGTCACCGCCCCAGCCTGGTTCGTGCCGTGAAACGTTTGCGCGCCTCACGGCGGCAGCCGTTCGTCCACAGGATCTTTTCGATGCAATTTGCAAGCTGCGCATCGAGCTCGTCTTGACCGCGCATCCCACGGAAGTCTCGCGGCGGACATTGATTCACAAATACAACCGTGTTGCGGAACTGCTCGCGGCGCGCGATCACGTCGATCTCACCATTCCGGAACGCGAAGAGGTGCTCGACGCCCTTCGTCGGGAAATCGTCTCTGCATGGGAGACGGATGAAGTCCGCCACGATCGGCCGTCGCCTTTGGATGAAGTGCGCGGNGGTCTCATTGTGTTCGAGCAAAGCTTGTGGCAGGCGGTCCCTGCTTTTCTCCGAGGTGTGGACGCGGCGCTGAGGCAGGTGTCAGGTCGCGGCCTTCCGCTCGACGTCGCGCCGCTTCGGTTCGGCTCGTGGATCGGAGGCGATCGCGACGGCAACC
>Ga0065705_10104861_pt1 | contig 10590 bp, 7 predicted proteins | sample SwibulcommuniRL2_FD_59092 | JGI IMG/M metagenome (GOLD analysis project Ga0065705, IMG submission 59092) | Bulk soil microbial communities from switchgrass field near Rose Lake, East Lansing, Michigan, USA - RL2 Bulk Soil v2 (version 2) | ecosystem: Environmental > Terrestrial > Soil >... | reverse complement strand
ACGCATCGTTCCTCTTCCTTACTTACGTGCGGCGCGAGTACCGCGAACTCAAAAAAAAAGACCGCAACGGTGCGGCCTTCCGTTGACGGCGCTATCCTCGCAAGCGCCGCAAAAATAATAATGGCTTGTCACGATTCCGTCAACTCCGTGGAACATCCAAGTAATCAGTTTTGAACACGCAGGTATCCAGATTTGAACATAATTGCGATCGCCATGACGGAGGCACGCGGATGAGCTGGCTGGACGAGCTGTTCCAGGATGTGCGCTATGGGGTTCGCACGCTGGCAAAGCGCCCCGGCTATGCGGCGCTCGCCGGCATGACGCTCGGGCTTGGCATCGGGGCCAACACGGCCATTTTCAGCGTCATCAACGGGGTCTTGTTGAAGCCGTTGCCCTACGAGCACGGCGATCGCCTGGCCATCGTGCGTCAGTCCGCCCCCCTTTCCGGTCAGGCGCAGATAGGCGTCGCCGTCGCCGAGTACTACGATTACCGCGAGCAGGCGAAGGTGTTCGACGGACTTGTCGAATATCACCAGATGAACTTCGATCTGCTGAACCGCGGCGAGCCGGACCGCGTCGACGCCGGCGTCGTCTCCCACAACTTCTTCGATCTCCTCGGCATCACGCCCATCCTCGGGCGAAGCTTCGTCAAGGCGGACGACGAACCTGGCGCGGAGGCCGTGCTTATCCTGAGCCACAGGTATTGGCGCCAGAAGTTCGGCGCCGATCCGGGGATTGTCGGCCGGATATTCGAGATGAACGACCGGCCGCATCGCGTCATCGGCGTGCTGCCCAACGTGCCGCACTACCCGCAGGAGAACGATGTCTACATGCCGGTGCTGGCGTGCCCCTTCCGGGCGGCGGCCGAACGGAACATCGCGCAGAACAGGCGCGCATTCGGGGGGCTCAGCGTGTTCGGACGCCTCGGCCCCGGTGTCTCACACGAGCAGGCCGCATCGGCCGTTTCCACGGTCAACCAGCGATTTGTGGCGGATTACCCAAACGTGTATCGCGTCGCCAGCTCGGGCTTCCAGGCCACAACGCTCGAGCTCCGGCGCGCCTTGACCGATGGTGCGCGCGATCTCCTGCTGATCCTGCTCGGCATCACGAGCCTGGTCCTCCTCATCGCGTGCGCGAACGTGGCGAGCCTCACGCTGGCGCGCATGCTGAGTCGCGATCGGGAACTGGCCCTGCGATCGGCGCTCGGCGCCGGCCGCGGACGGCTGGTGCGTCAGTTGCTCACGGAGAGTACCTTGCTCGCGGTGGCTGGAGGCGTGATTGGCGTCCTCTTCTCGCTCGGCACCATCGACATGCTTACGAGGTTTGTGGGGCGCTTCACCGCGCGTACGGGCGAAGTCTCGATCGACGTATCGGTGCTCCTCTTCACCCTGCTCATTTCCGTCCTGACCGGCATCCTGTTTGGAACCCTGCCGGCTCTCGGCACGCGGGTGAATGTCGTCAGCGCCCTCAAGCAGGGCAGCAACCAGGCGGGCGATGGCACCGGCCGGCGGCGCATGCAGAGCGCGCTCATCGTGGCGCAGGTCGCTGTGTCGGTTGTCCTGCTCGTAGGCGCGGGCCTCTTGCTGACGAGCTTTTACCGTTTGCAGCGGGTCGATGCCGGCTATCGCTCCGAAGGCGTGCTCTCGGCTCAGGTGTACGGGAACTTTTCGCGGTACGGCAACATCAACGCGCTCCGCCGTCTCTACTTGCCGATTCTCGATCGGCTGGACGGCCAGCCTGGCATCGTGTCGGCGGCGATTACCAATGCCGTGCCTCTCGCGGGTGCGGCCCCGGGCACCACCCGCTTCGAGGTTGAGGGTCGCCCTACGGACGATCCGAACCTCCGTCCGACGACCGATGTGCGTGTGGCGAGCGACAGGTACTTCGAGACAATCGGCATTCCACTGGTGAGCGGACGCGTGTTCAACCGGTTTGATACCCAGGAGAGCCTCCCGGTGGCCGTGATCAACAGCGCGATGGCCCGATACTGGCAGGGCCAGAATCCCCTGGGCACGCGCATTTCGACCAACCGGAAGACATGGTTTACCGTCGTTGGCATCGTGGGCGATGTGCGGCAGTTTGGCCTTGCCGTGCCGACGGTCGCGCAAATCTACATTCCGCTCTCGCAGTCGCCTTTCAACTTCGCGGGCCAGGTGCTGCTGCGCACGGCCGGCGATCCCGCGCGCCTGGAGGGCACGTTGCGCCGGACCGTTCATGACGTCGATCCCAATCAGCCGGTGGAGTCTGTCAGGACGCTTGACGACCTTCGGGCCGAAGCGCTTGCCGCGCCGCGGCTCACCGCTACGTTGCTGGCCATATTTGCCGGGCTGGCGCTCGTCATGACGCTGGCGGGCATTGGCGGAGTGATCGCGACGTCGGTGACGGCGCGGACGCGCGAGTTCGGCGTGCGTATGGCCCTGGGTGCCGGACGAGAGACCGTTCTTGCGATGGTCGTGCGCCAGGGTGTGACGCTGGTGGCCATCGGTCTTGCGATCGGTCTCGCGGGCGCTCTTGCGTTGAGCCGCGTGCTGTCAGCCTATCTGTACCAAACAACGCCGCACGATCCGTTCGTGCTGATCCTCGTGGCGGCGTCATTTCTCACGGCCGGCGCGATCGCGTGCCTCGGCCCGGCACGGCGAGCCACAATGGTCGACCCGCTGATCGCGTTGCGCACCGAGTAGACAGATGCCCAGAGCCCTTCTCAGTGTTTCCGACAAGGACGGTCTCGTTCCTTTTGCTCAAGCGCTCGCCGCCCGTGGTTGGGAGCTCGTGTCGACAGGCGGCACGGCGCGCGCCCTCGAAGAGGCCCGCGTGCCCGTGACCGGCATCTCGGCCGTGACCGGCTTTCCGGAAATCATGGACGGACGGGTCAAAACCCTTCACCCTGCGGTTCACGGCGGCATCCTCGCACGCCGCAGCCGGACCGACGACATGGAGACGTTGGGCCAGCACAAGATCGCTCCGATCGACATCGTCGTCGTGAATCTGTATCCGTTCGTGAAAACGGCGGCCCGGCCCGAGATCGCGTTCGGCGCGCTGGTCGAGGAAATCGACATCGGCGGGCCCAGCATGGTGCGGTCGGCCGCGAAGAACTTCCAGGACGTGCTCGTCATCGTCGATCCGGCCGACTATCCGCATGCGCTCGCAGAGCTCGAGCGTCCGGGTGGCCCGTCTCTGGAGTTCCGTTTCGACCTCGCCCGCAAGGCGTTCGCGCACACGGCCGCTTACGATGCGGCGATTGCCGGAACGCTGGGCGAGTTCAGCACCGCGGACGGCGAGCTCAAGCGCACGATCGGACCGAGCGTGACCCCCGCACGCCTCGCGTTCAGCCTGCAGAAGATCAAGGAGCTGCGCTACGGCGAGAACCCGCATCAACCGGCCGCGTGGTACGTCGTCGACCACGGATTCGGTCTCGGGGCCGCGCAGGTGCTGCAGGGCAAGGAGCTGTCATTCACGAACCTGCTCGACCTCGATTCGGCGTCGCGTATCGCCCTCGAGTTCACCGAGCCGGCGGCGGCGGTGATCAAGCACACCAATCCATGCGGCGCGGCGATTGGCGCCACGATCGATGAGGCCTACGTTCGCGCCCGCGAGGCCGATCCGATGGCGGCCTTCGGCGGCATCGTCGGGCTGAACCGATCGATCGACGTGGCCACGGCGCGGGCGCTCGTGTCGACGTTCATCGAGGCGGTTGTCGCACCTGGCGTCGAGGAAGAGGCGCGGGCGATTCTGGCGACCAAGGCGAACATGCGCGTGGTGATCGCCGATCTCGGGGCGGCTGGCGGCCCTTCGAGCCAGCGCGAAGTCCGCTCGATTCTGGGAGCGATGCTCGTGCAGCAGCGCGACGAAGTGCTGGAGGCGCGCGAACCATGGACCGCCGCAACGTTTGCCGCCGCCGGGCTGAAGGTGGCGACCAGGCGTGCGCCCACGGCATCTGAATGGGGAGCGCTGCGATTCGCGTGGCGCATTTGCGCGCACGTCAAGTCGAACGCCGTGATCTTCACCGACGCGGCGCGCACGCTCGCCGTCGGCGCCGGGCAGATGAGCCGGGTCGATGCCGTGCAGGTCGCGGTCATGAAGGCGCTGAAGCCCGAGGGCGCCAGCGCGCTCGCCGGGTCCGTGGCCGCGTCAGATGCGTTTTTCCCGTTTCGAGACGGGCTCGACGCCATCGCGAAGGCCGGGGCGACGGCGATCGTCCAGCCGGGCGGGTCGATGCGCGACGGCGAGGTGATCGCCGCCGCCGACGAGCATGGCCTGGCGATGGTGTTCACCGGCCGGCGGCATTTCCGGCACTAGCGGACCTTGCGCCCACTCTCGGGTGACGCGCGCGTGGCGTCGCACAGTGCTGCGTCTTCCAATCGCTCCTCAGGCGGCAGGGATCGTACGAAGTCCGTGTAACGCGGGTAGCGATCGACACCGTCGCTGGGTGCGACGATGATGGCTTCGCCCGCCAGAAAAGTCAGCTTGTAGCTCGTCCAATATTCCGCGTAGCCGCCGCGGATTCCGTTCCGGGTGAGGCACTCGATGAGCGCCGGCGACTGGACATCGGGCTGAAGTCTCCGATACCAGACCACCTGCTGCCATCCGTGTACCAGGACGATCGAGGCGACGATGACGGTGGCGATCGTACGGCGGCCTCCAGCCAACGCGAGGCTCCCTCCTGACCAGGCGACGGCAAGGCCGGCGTACCACGGCACGAGATATCGGTACGACTGCGTGTCCAGATACGCGCCCCCTGCGATAAACAGAAAGGGAACCCACACGACGAACAGCGGGAAGAAGCTCGTGGCGAGCGCACGGCGCGTCGACCACACGTACGCGGCAAGCGCAGCGGCGCCGGGCAGGGCAGCCACGAGTGGAATCGCCAGTCTCTCGGTCGTCGCCATCTTGAAGCCGGCCACAATCGGCACGATGTTGCCGAGGATGTCTGGTGCAGCCTCGACCAGCTGGCGCAGATTGGCGTTTCGGGCCGGCGATCGCGCGGGCTCGACCAGCAGCGAGTAGAGGATCGCCGGCAGGTATCCGACAAGGAATCCGGCGGCGGCCGGCCAGTGTGCCTGCGCGAATTGCCGGATGCCAGCGCGCGTCGTCGTGGCCAGCAGATGAACGACGAGGGCGAGTCCGGCGACGGCTGCGGCGATGCGCGCCATTTTCTGCGGCGCCCGCACGCCCATCTCGATGCCCCCAACGTCGAGGGCAAAGCCACCGGTCGTGAACGCGACCGCGGCGAGCGCAAGATAGAAGACCGCGATCGCGCCGAGTACCAAAGCGGCCGCGCGGGGTTTTCCGAAATCGCGCCGCCGCCACCATTCGCTGCCCGCCACGAGCTGCACGGCCAGTGGGATCAGATACACGAGAATCAGCTGATGCACCCACAGCCCGAGGCCGACGAGGAAACCGGCTGCCGCCGGCCTTCGCGTTCGTCCTGACGCTAAGAGGACCAGCGTCGTTCCCAGCAGCATCACCCACACGTACTCGGCGCTTGCATCGAGGCTCCAGAACACCAGCGTCGGGGGAGCCGCGATGAGCAACGCCGATGCGGCGACGGCCACCCACCGCGAGGCGATCTTGTCGAGCAGCACGAACTGAAGCGCGACGAACGCCGCAAAGAGCGCGAGCGTCACACCCTTGAGTACGCCGACGCTGGAACCGAACGCCGAGAAGGCGCCAGCCGCCAGATAGACCTCGGGCACGCCCTTGAAGGCCTGGCCCCAGAGGAAGGCCGGCAGTTCGCCATTGAGCAGATGCCGCGCCATGAGGCCTTCGACCGCTTCGTCGGAATCGAATGGAATTTTCCCGCTGATGAGAAAGGGCAGGCGAGCGGCTACTGCAAGAGCCGCCAGCGCGAACATCGGCCGCAGTGCAGTGCGCACAATCGAAGGAAGGTCAGGTCCGCTCTGGTTGCGGCAGCGCCGCGTAGGGCAGCGTCACCAGCGTGAGAAACAGCATCAGGAATTCCGAGTCACCGAAGTTGTACTCCGCCATGCCGGCCCCGAGCATCGCCACGATGCAGCCGAGGCCCGTCGCCGCAAGGAAGCGCGAGTCCGTAATCTTGAGACGCTTCACCATGTCGATGACGAGCACGACAATCATCCACAGCCACGCGGCCAAAGCCGGCAGGCCCCGTTCGGCCGCGATCTGCATCGGCACGTTGTGCAGGTGCGGGTTCACGTGGTTCGGCTCGCTCGGATCGAGAAAATCACGATAGCGATCGCCGACGCGCGCCGGTCCGACGCCGGCGAGCGGGTTCGCCTCGACCATGCGGGTGCCGACCTTCAGCATCGTGACGCGATCGGAGCGGGTCGGATCGCGCGCGTCGAACATCGACATGAAGCGGTTGGTCACCTGCGGGGGCGCGAGCACGAAGAACAGCGCGGCCAGGACCGGCATGACGGCCATCAGCCGCAGGTCCTTCAGGAGCAGCAGGAACGCGATGCCCGCACAGGCGCCGACCAGCGCGCTTCGCGTGAACGTCAGGCCCAGGATGACGAGCAGCGCGGGCATCATGAGCGATGGCCACATGCGATCCTTCGTGAACAGGATGCGCGCCGCCGCCGCGCACGTCACCAGCATCAGCACGCCCGAGTAGGTCATGTAGTGGCCGAGCGCGCCCTGGGGCCGCCGCCCGAGATTGTCGTACTGCAGCACGCCGAACTGGAAAATCCCGAACAGCGCGCTCACCGCGCCCACCGTGATGATTGCCTGCACGACGAACGGCGCCTTCGTGCCGCGCGCGAACTCGTAGACCATCGGCACCACGAGGAACAGCACCAGCTGTTTCGAGTCGACGAAGCTGGCGTTGGGATCGTCGGAGAACGCCGCCGAGACGAGCGTCAGGGTCGCATACGCGGCCAGTGGATAGAAGAACGACGGCACCTCGATGCGCCGGGCCGACACGACGTGCGCGAGCCACATCAACAGCGCAAGAGCGAGAAGGATATTGGCCGCGGCGATCGAGAATTGCAGCGCCGACACGAACCCGATGAGGGCCATGTACCCGATGCGCTCGACCCAGTCAGATTTCATTTCAGTCCTTTAACAAGAGATCAGGAGATTAGGAGGTATTTCTGGCCTTTCATCTCCCATCCTCCTGATCTCTTAATCTCTTGTTTGTGTCGAGAACCTGCTCGGCGAGCTCGGCAACCGATCCGGCCGAGATCCTCGTCAAACATCTGAAGTCGCCTGGTTCGCACCGGCGCTGGTTGCACGGCCGGCACGGCAGCCCGTCGACCTCGGCAGCGGCGCTGATGAAGCGCGCGCTTCGATAGGGCTGCGATCGGACCGGCAGCGTCGGCCCATACAATCCCACAACCGGCACCCCGGTGGTACCGGCAATATGCATCGGCCCGCTGTCGCCGCCAACATAGAGCGCGGCGCGCCCGATCAGGGCATGCAGCTGCGGCAGGTCGAATTCGCCGCACTCGACGACGGCCACGCGCTCGCGAACCCCGAGATGTGCGCGCGCCTCGCGCGCAATCGCCGACGCGGCGTCGGCGTCGGACGGGCCCGAGGTGAGCACGATGCGCCGTTGCGGGTCGGCCAGGACCAGCCGGCAGATGAGATCGACGAACGATTCCTTCGGCCAGCGTCGAAACGGATTTCCCGCGCTGACGTGCACGACGACGACGGGATTCGTCTCGCCGACGCCGGCCTCGGCGAGACGTCGCGCGACCACGTCAAGCGCGGCCGGATTCTCGGGCATCTCGGTCGCATCGGTTTCCGGATCGGGTGGTGCGATGCCAAGCGGCCGCAGCACGTCGAACTGGCTGACGACCGAGTGGCGCGGGCGAAGCGCGCGGGGTCGCGGCACGCGGGTTGTGTACATCCAGCCGCGGCCGAGGACTTCGTAGCCGATGCGTGTCGGCGCGCCGCTCAGCCAGGTGAGCAGCGACGCGCGCGGTCCGCCGTGAAAGTCGATGGCGAGATCGTATCGGGCGCGCCGCAGGCGCCTGACGAGCGCGATGTCGGCGCGCAGGCGCCCGGGGGCATGCGGGCCGCAAACCACAATCACTTCGTCGAGATGTGGATTGCCACGCACCACCGGAGCGGCGTCTTCTTCCACGATGTAAGTGAGGCGGGCGGCAGGGTAGTGGCGCCGGATGGCCCGGATGGCGGGCGTCGTGAACACAACGTCCCCGATCAACCTGAGCCGGACTAACAAGATGTTCAATCGGACCTATTTCTCGATGGTCGCCTCGTCGATGAGCATGACGGGAATGTCATCCTTGATGGGGTAGACGCGATGACACGTATTGCACTTCAACCCCTTGCCGTCCTTCACGAGCACGACGGGTGTTTTGCAGTTCGGACAGGCCAGAATTTCGAGCAATTCGGCGTCGATGGCCATCGATGCGTTCCTCCATGAGGGATGTCCAAAAACTATAACAGAAAGGGTACAATCAAACCTCGCATGCAGAAAGCCATGGCATTTGCGATCGTGTTGTCGGCCGTTGGCGGGTCCGCGTACGCGCAGACCAGGCCATCGGTGGCAGACGCGGGCGGCGGAGCCTACTACGAGTTCATGATGGGCCTGCACTTCGAAGGCCAGGGCGACAGCACGAACGCCCTCGCCGCCTATCAACGCGCCGAGCGTCTCGATCCGGCGTCGGCGGAAATTCCGGCCGCGCTGGCCGAGTTGTACGCGCGGCTGAACCGTCCGGCCGATGCCGTCGCCGCCGGCGAACGCGCCATCAAGGCGAATCCGCAGAATCCCGAAGCCAACTGGATCCTCGGCAGCCTCTACTCGCGCATGGCCGAAATGCCGACGACGCGCGACACCGACCGCCGGACGTACTCGCAGCGCGCCGTGGAAAACCTCGAAAAGGCGAACCGCAACGCGCACCCCGGCGTACCCATGATGCTGGGACGTCTGTACCTCAACGACAACCAGTACGACAAGGCGATTGCCCTGCTGGTTCCGTTCGTGACCGAACAGCCCGACCAGGTCGAGGCCGTGGCGCTGTTGGCCGAGGCGTACCAGGCGACCGATCGCGACACGGACGCCATCGCGTTGCTCGAAAAGTCGGTCGTCGATTCACCGGAGCTCTACAGCACGCTCGGCGAGGTGTATCAGGATCAGGGCCGCTGGAGCGATGCTGCCAAGGCCTATGAGGGCGCCGTGCAGGAGCGCCCGCAATTTCTTCCGCTGCGCACGCAATGGGCCACGGCGCTCTTGAACTCGGGCGACGCCCAGCGTGCGCGCGAAGTGCTCGAAGAGGGGTCGGCCGGTAATTCGCGGAGCACACGCGCGCTGTACCTGTTATCCGAAGCGCAGCGACGGACGCGCGATTTTGCTGCCGCGGAAGTGACCGCGCGGCGGTTGATTGCGCTCGACGCGCGCGCACTTGGCGGCCCGCGCCAGCTCGCACAGATCTTCCGCGACCAGAACGAGCATCAGAAAATCGTCACTCTGCTCGAGCCCATCGTGACACCGCGGCTCAAAGCGGCCGATGCCGCCGACCTGACGAGCGAGACGTTCCGGGGCTTGTACTTCGATCTGGCGGCGGCGTACGAATCGCTCCGACAGTTCGACAAGGCCCTCGGGCTGCTCAGGCAGGCGCGCACGTTGTCGCCGACCGATCCGCTCGTCGAGATCCGGCTCGCCCGTTCGCTCGAAGACGGTGGCAAAGGCGACGATGCCATCAAGTCGCTCCAGGCGGCGGTCACCAAGTTTCCCAAGGAGCCGATGGTCAAGCTCCAGCTGGCTTCCACGCTGGAGCGCGGGAAGAAATACAACGATGCCGAGAACGTGTTCCGGCAGATGATCGCCGAAGATCCGAAGAATTCCGACGCGCTGAACTCTCTCGGGTACATGCTGGCCGAGCGCGGACAGAAACTGGACGAAGCGATCGCGTTCGTGGAGCGCGCGCTCGTCATCGAGCCCGGCAACGGGGCCTATCTCGACACCCTCGGCTGGGCCTACTACAAGCAGAATCGTCTCGAACAGGCGGAGCCGCCGCTGAGAGAAGCGGCGAAGCAGCTGCCGACGGTCTCTGTCATCCAGGAACACCTTGGCGATGTGCTCAACAAGCGCGGTCTCTATCAGGAAGCGATCGACGCCTGGCAAAGGGCGATCGACGGCGATGGCGACGAAGTCTCGCGCTCCGCGCTCGACGACAAAGTCAAAGCGGCGCGTCAGCGGCTTGGCAGGCAGAAGTAGTCTCGCCTTCTCCATCCTCCTTCTCACGACGTGTCTGACCGCCTGTGGGCCGCGTCCTCTCGCGTTGCCCAGCGGCACCGGCACCCCGGTCGCTGATTTTTCCTCCACATATGCGGCAGCACGCTCGGCGTGCGAGGGCGTGCGCACCATGCAGGCCGAGCTCGGTCTGTCGGGTCGCGCCGCGGGCCAGCGCATGCGGGGCCGGGTGTTGAGCGGGCTCGTCCCCGGAGCATTGCGGCTGGAAGGGGTCGCACCGTTCGGGACGCCCGTGTTCATTCTCGTGGCCGATGGATCGCGCGGCACGCTGCTGTTGTCTCGCGATCGGCGGGTCGTGCGCGATGCGGACGTCGCGGATATTCTCGATGCGCTCATCGGATTGCGGCTGGGGCCCGACGATTTGCGGGCGGTGTTGAGTGGCTGTGTGAAGGCGG
>Ga0065705_10002322_pt1 | contig 10595 bp, 8 predicted proteins | sample SwibulcommuniRL2_FD_59092 | JGI IMG/M metagenome (GOLD analysis project Ga0065705, IMG submission 59092) | Bulk soil microbial communities from switchgrass field near Rose Lake, East Lansing, Michigan, USA - RL2 Bulk Soil v2 (version 2) | ecosystem: Environmental > Terrestrial > Soil >... | reverse complement strand
CCGCCGCTGCCGGGCTGCCCAAGCTGCGGCGGCCTGGCCCGGCCGAATGTGCTGATGTTCGGCGACGGCGAGTGGCTGGCGTCGCGAACTGAGGGGCAAATGGCTGGCTATTCAGCGTGGCGAAAAGCGATCCGCGAGCGCCGCCTCGTGGTGATTGAATTGGGCGCCGGCACGCACGTGCCTACCGTGCGCATGGAGTGCGAAGAAGTCGGAGGCACGCTCATCCGCATCAACCCGCGCGAGCCCGACGTGCCTGCCGGCGGCATATCACTCGCGCTGGGCGCGATCGACGCACTTCAGCAGATCGACGCGCTCCTCTGACGCAACAAAAAACCCGCGGCAGATTCGCCGCGGGTGAGTGTCATTCTGGATAGCGCCTAGTTTCAGAAGTCAGATTCATTCAATCGCAAGCTCTGCGCGGTGACGACATTGCTGTCGCGAACGGCGCAACCTGGCTCTTGATATTTCTTGCCCTGCATCGTCATGAGCAGGCAATACACATCGTAATCCAGAGTTTCACTGATCGACTTTACACTGCCATCCCCCATGGCCGCCATGAACACACCGGGATGCTCACTGTTGGGCTGGGCATGATCGATATCCGGAGGACCATCGAGGATGTCTTGGTTGAACGCGTATGGAATTGTCTCCACAAAGCGATTTCGCCAGATAATTCCGGCCTGGTATTCGGTCAACGGCTCGTTCCAGCGGAACAAGTTGACGTTTTCGACAAACATCAGCGTGTTCTGTGAGCCGTCGCACCGGGCCAGGTCGGCGGTCGAAGTCTTGAAAATCGGGAACGGCATGCCAGTTCCCTGGATTCGATCATCGAGGCATCCATTGGCCTGCCAATCGACGTACGACCCCGCCACATAGGCATTGGCCTGCGCCGGCACGTTGTACGCCGGGTCCGGGTAATTGTTTTGCCGGCCGAGGTTGGCGGCGTAGGAAAAATGCGAATCCTCATCGTCGTCCGTGCTGTCGCTGGGACATTGAATTGACGAGATCTTGCCAAAAACAATGCTCACGGCGTTTCCCGCCTGAAGCTGGGACTTCAATTCCTGATCGAGGTCGGGACGCAACGACGGGAGCAACGCATGGACCCACGACTCATAGTGGGCCGTCGTGGTCCACGTCGCGGGCTTGAGGTACGGCGGGCCGACCTGCGGGTATCCTCGGCCCGGGGGCAGCATGCCCTGTCTCGTCTCGAAGTCTCTTGCGGCAATTCCAAGTTGCTTGAGATTGTTTGCGCACTGCATTCGCCGCGCCGCTTCGCGGGCGGCTTGCACGGCGGGCAAGAGCAGCCCCGCCAACACGACAATGATCGAGATCACCACCAGCATCTCGACGATGGTGAACGCACTACGAACTGCCAGCCCGCGACGTAGTCTCATGGCTTTGCTCCTCTCCGGTTCCTCCCCATGCGATTTTTGAGCCGGGCGAACGCCGGCACAGCAAATCCGATTGTCGCACCTGGGCTGGGGAATGTCGAGTCGTTTGTGGTGAAAAGTGGAAGGGGTGGAATGTCGCCAATCAAGTGGTAGTCGGACCGCGTTGTCGCCCTTGCCCGGTTGGTTGATTCCGAGGACGACGAGGAGGACGAGGACGAGAACAATCACATCTGCACATCCGGGATTGCCAGCCACTGCCCGAACACCCCAACCAATGGTCGGGATTTGACGGCATTTTCGGCACCTTGCACAGCCAGCCGCAACCTAGAGTTGGATAAGGAGTTAGGCCGATGTCCGCCCGCCACCCGACCTCCGACACCCGACCTGAGGCGCCCGACCCTTCGGACACCGATCCCGAAGATCGGCAATTCCTCCTCCGCCGGGCTGCGATCGCGCCGCTCTGCCTCTGCCTCGTGGCCGGGCTGCATGCCTTCCGCGTCGTCACGTGCGGCCAAACGCAGTGGAAGGGGGGCGGCTTTGGGATGTTCTCGACGGTCGATAGCGAGGCGACCCGGTTCGTGCGGGCGTTCGCCCAAACGCCCGAAGGCGAATTGCCGCTCGACATCCCCAAATACCTGGAGAAAACAGCCGCTGAGCTAAAGGCCGCGCCGACGCAGGCCAAGATCGACGCGCTGGCAGGACGCCTGGCTTCAATCCATTGGCGACGGCCCGATGAACGACTCGTGCGCGAAGCCCAGCGCTGGTCGGACGCAGAGTCGCCTTTCGCTCCGCGAAAGGACGCGCATGCACTGAGCGAAAGCCACCTGCCGCAGCCGACGATCGGCCTCTATCGCTCGCTGGAGGCGATTCCCCCCGACCAGCCGCCGGAGCACGCACTGGGCGTTTCCGCGATCCGCGTGGAGTGCTGGACAATGCGGCTGGAATCCGGCGCGCGAAACGCGACCGACGGCGTTCCCTACACGACGCTGCGCGGCGAGAAGCTGCGCGAGGCCACGGTGGAGACCCCTGTGGAGGCCACTGTTGAGACAACAGCGGAGGCCCAGCCATGATCGCCCGCAAGCCGCTCCTCGCCAAAGCCATGCTCAGCGACCAGCTCCCTTGGCCGAGCATCAAGCCGCTGCGTGATCTGCCGCTACTGACGATCGTGCTCTTGCTCACGGCGGCGCCGGAACAGTGGTATCTGCGAGCGCCGCTCTTTGCGATGTTCGCCCTGGGGGTGGTGTTCCGCTCGTGGCTGGTGCGGCCGCAGTTCTGGTACATCGTCGCGACGCTGCTGGGCGCGACGGTCTATCTGACCTGGGAAACGTCGGACAACCACAAATACTTGTTCGTCTATTGGTGCCTGGCCCTGTGCTGTGCGTTCACGCTGCACCGACACGAGCAGCAGGAGGCCCTGGCCATCGCGAGCCGCTGGCTGATTGGCCTGTGTATGCTGCTGGCGACGGTTTGGAAGCTCGCCACGCCCAATTACCTGAACGGGACGTTCTTTCATTACGAAATTCTGTGCGACGCGCGCCTGGCGCCGCTCGTTTCCTGGCTGACCGGCATTTCGTCCGACGTGCTGGCCGCCAATCGCGACCTCCGTGAGCTGGTGCAAAGCGGTTACGTCCGGGGCCTGGTGATCGACACCGTCGCCCTGACTGATTCGCCCCGGCTGGCGTGGCTGGCGCAGGCGATGACCTGGTGGACGATCACCATCGAGGGGACGCTCGCGGTGCTGTTCTTATGGCCGGGCAAGCAGCGCGTCGCAAATCTCCGCAATGCGGCCCTGCTCTTTTTTGCCGCCACGACCTATTTCGTCGCCCCGGTGCGCGGCTTCGGCTGGATGCTCATGCTCCTGGGCATGGGCCAATGCCGCGAAGATCAGCGCGGCTGGCGGCTGGCGTACCTTGCCGCCCTTGTCCTGATCCAGGCCTACACGCTGCCGCTTGGGGCGATCGTGGACCTGGTGGCGAAGTAGCCAGGAGCCGAGGCCTACCGGCTCAGCGGAAGCGTCGCCCTCCCAATATCACCGGGCCAAAAACCGCCGCTTGGAGAGCCGCGTTGAGGTGACATTGGCCGTGGCCCGGTCGTCCCCCGTGTTGTCGCCCGGGGTTGAATCAGGATCGAACTGGTCGGACGCGGTGACTTCGGCAACGTTGGTCTTGGGCCCTGCCGTCGTCAAGGTCGCCACGATGTCCAGGGTGGCGCTCGCGCCGCTATTGAGCGGGCCTACCGACCAGACGCCATTGGCAAATGATCCCAGGCTGGCAGTGGCATTCACAAATGACAGGCCCGCCGGCAACGTATCGGTCACCGCCACGCCCGTGGCCTGATCGGGACCGTCGTTGGTCAGCGTCAGCCGGAAGGTGACCGTATGTCCCGGCTCCACAGCGGTCGGTCCGATGACGGTCTTTGCCAGCCGCAAGTCGGCGCGGGTCGGCGTGAGCTGCTGGCTGGCCGTATTGTTAGCGGCCGAGGTATCGAATTGATCGAGCGTTGTAAGGGCAATCGTGTTGGTGCGCTGGGCGGCGGCATTATTGTTTCCCGTAATGGTCAGCGTGGCGGCCGCCCCGGGAGCAAGCGTCGGAATGGTCCAGGTGCCCGACTGATTATTGCCGGCCAGCACGAAGTTTGTGCCCGCCTGCGGAGTCGTCACGAGCCCACTCAGCGTGGTGAAGTCGAACGTGTCGGTCAGGACAACGTTGGTCGCGGTCTCGGTGGCGCTCGAGTTGGTGACAGTCATCGTGAAGGTGATCGACTGGTTCTTGTTGGGCGTATTGTCGGTGACCTGCTTCCCAACGACCAGATCGAGCGTGCTCGGCGTGAGCTGCGCGTTGTCGGTATTGTTTTGCGCGTTGGTATCGAACTGGTCCAAGGACGCCAGGGCGATCGTGTTTGTCCGTTGCGCTGAGGAAATGTTGTTGCCGGTGATGATCAGCGTGACGGTCGCCCCGGGCGCAAGTGTGGGAATGGTCCAGGTCCCCGACTGATTGTTGCCGGCTAGCACGAAGTTCGTGCCGGCTTGCGGAGTGGTCACGACGCCGCTCAGCGTGGTGAAGTTAAACGTGTCGGTCAGGACGACATTGGTCGCTGTTTCCGTCGCGCTTGAGTTGGTGACGGTCATCGTGAACGTGATCGATTGACCGTTATTGGGAGTCGAATCATTGACCTGCTTATCCACGACTAGGTCGAGCGTATTGGGGGTGAGCTGCTGATTGTCGCTGTTGTTGGCGCCATCCGTATCGAACTGATCCAGCGTCGTGAGCGCGATCGTGTTGGTCCGCTGGGTGGCCGACGTGTTGTTGCCGGTGATGATTAGCGTGGCGGTCGCACCGGGTACAAGCGTGGGAATGGTCCAGGTACCTGATTGGTTATTTCCCGCCAGAACGAAGTTCGTCCCGGGCTGGGGAGTTGTGACGATGCCGCTGAGCGTCGTGAAGTCAAACGTGTCGGTCAGGACGACGTTGGTCGCCGCCTCCGTAGCGCTTGAGTTGGTGACGGTCATCGTGAAGGTGATCGATTGGCCGTTATTGGGAGTGGCGTCGTTGACTTGCTTATCGACGACCAGATCGAGCGTATTGGGCGTGAGCTGCTGATTGTCGCTGTTATTGGCATCATTCGTATCGAACTGATCCAGCGAGGTGAGCGCGATCGTGTTGGTCCGCTGCGCGGCAGACGTGTTATTGCCGGTGATAATCAGGGTGGCGGTCGCGCCGGGCGCGAGCGTGGGAATGGTCCAGGTGCCCGATTGGTTGTTCCCCGCCAGAACGAAATTCGTTCCGGACTCGGGAGTTGTGACAATGCCGCTGAGCGTCGTGAAGTCAAACGTGTCGGTCAGGACGACGTTCGTCGCCGTCTCGGTGGCGCTCGAATTCGTGACGGTCATCGTGAAAGTGACCGCCTGGCCGTTATTGGGAGTTGCGTCATTGACCTGCTTATCCACGACCAGATCGAGCGTGGTGGGCGTAAGCACTTCACTGTCGCTATCGTTCGCGCTATTGGTGTCGATCTGATCCAGCGACGTGAGCGCGATCGTGTTGGTCCGCTGGGCGACGGAAATGTTGTTGCCGGTGATGATCAACGTGGCCGTAACGCCGGGAGCGAGCGACGGAATCGTCCACGTTCCCGATTGATTATCGCCCGCCAGCACGAAATTCGTCCCGCCCTGCGGAGTCGTGACGACCCCGCTGAGCGTCGTGAAATCGAACGTGTCGGTCAGCACGACGTTCGTCGCCGTCTGGGTCGCGCTCGTGTTGGTCACGTCAATCGTGAACGTCACCGGCTGGCCGCTGCCGGGCGTGGAATCATTGACGTCCTTCTGGACCGACAGGTCGAGCTCATTTTCAATGTCCTGCGTGATGACCGTCGGACCAAACGCGCCGAGCAGATTCACCCGCCCGTCGGTGCCGTCGGTATTCGTCTCGACAAGCACGTCGATGGCGCCCACGTTACTGAAGTTGGCCGGGTTGGTAGCGCCAGCACCGGTGCCGAAATCGGTTAGAAAGTCGAATACCACGTCCGTCGCGACGTTCGTTCCCGGAATCGTAAAGGTGCTCGAATCAGAGTAGTCCGTGGCGTTTGTATAGACGCGAATGCGGAACGTCGCGTTGGCCTGGTCGGCCTGAACCTGGGCCTTGATCGATGTGGCGCTGCCAGCCGTGAGGTTCACACCGCCCAGGCCAGTCGCCGCGAGCGTCAGAGCGTCGTTGTCGTCGCCGTCATAGACGACGGTGAAATCGCCCTGAGCGGCGAGACTCGAATTGAACTGCAGGCGGCCGCTCTGGCTGTCGAGAATGACCGACTCGCCGGCGCCACCAGAGGTGAGGGTGACAATCATGTCCCGCTCGCCTCCAATTGCGCCGGAGTGATCAGCCGCACCGCTATTGGTGGGTGTGCCCGAGTCGGCGGTGACAACCTGGGCGACGGCGTCGGCGTAGTCGTCGATCGAAGTGCCCAGTAAACCAGCGGCCTGGCCCGCTGAAATATTGATGAGCGGCGCCACGAACTGCCCGAGGACTGTGGTTCCCACGGTTTGCGCCGGCTGCTCGATCCAGTACGCGCCGGCGACCAGGCCGTCGAATCGATACGTGCCCGTTCCATCCGTCAGATCCGCCGTAGCCGCGCCGTCTCCCGCGCCAGGTTCGAAGATGCCGTCGCCGTCATCGACGTATAGATTGACGGTCGCTCCCGCGACGGGACTTCCCGACGAAACGATGCCGCTGATGCTCGCCAGATCGCTGGCCATGAGTTGGCGGTCTTCCAGCGGCTCGAAACTCAAGTGTCGCCCGGACTTGCTGCGATCGTGCGGGCCGGAACGGCCAGTGAGGAGCTGGCCAATCAACCGGCGAAAACGCCGGGTCAATCCTGAACGCTGCTTGCGCGGCATCGCACGAATCCTCGACGCGTGAAGAGGTCTGGGTCTTTGCCCTAAAGCAAATCTAGATCACAAGTTACGACGCCAGTTGCGGTCGTTCTGACGCCCCCAAGCAACTTGTGGCCGGGCACGGAGCCTCGGGTGGTATCGGAGGGCCACCTCAAAGGACTTCGCCGCCGGACCTTCCTTCCGCAGAACCTGCCGCTGGTAAGCTGGGCAAGTTCAGATTCGCCAGAGATTGGCTAAAGAGCAAGCGTTTTGCGCGGCGGCCGACGGATCCCTGCGCTGGGAATTGCCGCTCGCAACCGGCTTCCGACTCCAGGCTCGCGACCTACCAACTTCCTTCCAAGCCAGCCGTTAGACCCTGGGCCCAGAAGTCGGTGTATGTCAAATTGAAAGCCGGCCGCAAGTGCGTCGTGACCTCTTCTTCCTCGGGCGGCAACAGGTCGGTATTGAGGTCGCGGTCGATCTGGTCGCCGGCACGGGCAACGCGGCTCCAGTAGATGAACGTGTAGCCCAGCGTCACCCGCCAGCACGGATTGAGCTGATAGCCAACCGTCACGCCCAGCTCGGGCACGATTGCGAATTCGTCAAATTCCCGGTGGCCGATGTTTGTCCGCTGGGCGAGTAGGCCGCCCGTGAATGTCTCGGACTGGCCGTTCTCGGTGATGATCGTGCTCCCCGCGATGTCGATGCGACTGCGAGTTGAACCGATGGCCAACTTCGACAGCATGTCAAGCGACCAGCAGCCTTTGCACCAGCTCATGCTCGTGCCCATGTCGAAGCCGTGGAACTCGTTGTCGGTGCCGAAGTGGTCGCGGACGAGAAACGCTCCGCCGGGGCTTTCCGTGCTCGTGGAAACGAGGTTTTCGACAATGTCCAGGCGGTCGTCGAGCCGCAGGAAGCGATATCCCGCGAGCACGTCGAACCGGTAACCGGTCGTCACGGGACAGCAGGTGATGCAGCTTCTGCCGCAGCCGTCGCCGCAGGCGAGGTTATAGATCGCCCGCACGCCGGCTCCTTGAAAGCGCGTCAGATAGGTGACTCCGACCGTGCCGCGGAGCGTGTTGGGAAACGCGACCAACTCGGCATTTTCGACGCCATCGACGACGTCGAAGAAGGGCCGGGCGAGGATCGGCGTGCCGTCGGAGGTGGCCTCGAAATTTTCGGTTTGGTTCTTCAGGGCGAAGTAGTCCCCTTCCACGCCCAGCCGCCGGCACGGCTCGAACCACCAACCGAAGGTGATCCGCCCGCCGCTGCGGACGTTGCTGTTGACCGAGTCGCCGCCAAAGAGGATTTCGGTCCCTGGCTCGCCGAGGACGCCGGCGTCGGTCTGCGATGTGTTGTCGGGGCTGGTCGTCACGAGGGGCGGAATATCGGCCCCCTTCGTGCCCCACAGCAGATATTCCGGCCGCACGTACAGCCCTGCAAAGCAGCCGCCGCCGCACGGGCCGATTCGATTTCCAAATCGGCCGCAGTGGTTGCAGCCGCCGGGCCCACAGGTATCGCAGGCCGGATCATCCAGGCCCAGAATCGAGCCGGTTTCCGGGCCTTCGTAATAGATGTGGTCCGAGGGGGACGGCGTGATCGTTTGAGTCACCGCGGGGGCTGGCAAACTCTCAGGGCGTGAGTCCGTCGGACGGGACATCCCCTGCTGGAAATTCACCGGCCGCGCGCCGGCGCCTGGGGCATGGCCGCCTGAACTGGGATCGACTTGGGCCCTGGGATCGATTTGGGCCAGAGCAACAGCGGGCAACCACAGCGACGCGACGAGGGCGCAGCCCAGGGCAAATGATGGACGCACGATCCACTGCCTCCCGCACAGGGGCAGGCGAGGCCGGCCGACAAGAATCCCGCTTGCGCAGCCTCACCGCCGATTTGGACAAGCTGAACGGGGGCTTGTACTCGAAAGGGCGCTTTGAGGAAAAGGGCAATTTACGTCGCTGGCAAGCGGGAGATGTCAGACTCCCGCTGACGCTGTCTTGCTAGTCTTGACCGATTTGCCGCTTGGGCCCTTGGCATCTCACGCTGCTCGCTCGCCTTCCGCTCAAAACGTCCAGAGCAAGAGCGTTGAATAGTCGAGGTCGTTGGGGCGCGCACCCTCGGGAGTGCTGTCGTAGCGGTCGATCACGCTCAGCTTCAGGCTCAGGCCCCAAGCTGCCGCGAGGGCGATTTCCCACGAGGCCTGGCTGTTGAGGCGGTAGTCGCCCCAGGCGGTAATCGTCGGATAGTATTCGACCTTCGCGCTGATCGAGTGCGTCGGATTGAAGCGGTGTTTCAACTCGCCGCCAAAGAGGATTTCTGGATTCCACGCGTTTTCGGGGCCGCCCACTTCGTGCGACACCGACACGCCGCTCCGACCGATGAGCGTCGTCATGTCGGTCTGAATGAACTCGTAGCCGGGACCCGTGTCGCCCGAAATGCGGTACTGAAACGCCTTGAACTCGTCGTATTCCCAGAAGCCGTGGATGAAATAGTTCCACCGCGACTCGGGCATCGGCCACTCCAGCCGGCCATCGACCAGGGCCGTGTTCGCGGTCGTGACGCCGTCGGCTGATTTCTGGATTGAGGTGATCTGGAGAGTTTGGACAAACGTGGGCGTTTTGTGCTTCGCAAGCATGCCGAAGCGGACGTTGAATGTCTCCGAGTTGCCTTCCGTGCCGCTGAGGCCCAGTTCAACGTTTCCTTCCCACGGATCCCAGAACGCCGGGCTCCAGACATCCCAGCCGGGCACGTCGAGAATGACCTTTTGCTCTTCCACGGGCGTGGCCGGGCCGGGTGCTATGCGCTCCGGCAGAATTTGAGCGGCCGGATCATCGGGTGCGGGCAGCCGCGAGAGGCTCTCGTCAAAGAATTGGGCGCGGACGGGCAGTGCAGCGGCAGTCGTCGCGAAGAGTGCTAGCGCGGCCAGCGCCGCGCGGGATGGACCTTTCATGGACGGGGGCAGGCTATCAAAGCCCCGCCGGGGCAACAATGCGAAAAGGCCGCGGTATAATCGAGTGATGCGTGAGGCGAAAGCGACCAATCCGTTCTACGTGGCACTGCTCGGCGTCGGCGTCGCGTTTGCGATCACCGCTTGTGCTTACGGCGTGATGACGGTCCGCGGCCTCGATCCGCGCCTGGCCGACGAGCAGGGGCTGATGGGCCTGATGAGTCAGCACGGGCTGACAATCATGGTGGTTGAGCTGGTGCTGCTAGGTGTCCTCACGGCGGCAGCGATCGGGACCGATGGGTATTGGGAGGGTCGGAGGACAGAGGTCAAAGAAACGAAAGGCGAGCGGGAGGCGTGAGCCCCCTGAGACAATTCGCGCGGCGTGGAGTTCAAACAATGAAAGTCAACCACTACGAACAAGTCACCCAGCAACCGGTCGAAATGGAAGGGAGTCACGGCTGTCAGGTGCGCTGGCTTTTGGGCGAGCGTGACGGCACGCCAAACTTCGCCATGCGCCAGTTCGAAGTCGCTCCGGGCGGATACACGCCCCGGCACAGCCATCCTTACGAGCACGAGGTCTTCGTCCTGGAAGGCCAGGGGATCGTCTTCGAAGGGGACCAGCCGCACCGGTTTGCCGCAGGTGACGTAATCTTCGTGAAGCCCGACGAAGTGCATCAGTTCCGCAATACGGGCGCATCGCCGCTCAAGTTCCTGTGCCTGGTGCCGAACTCGGCTACGAGCAAGAAGGTGACCGTCGCGCCGGAGTGCGGGAGGGAACACTAATTCCCACTAATCTTCACTAATCAGTGTTGATTAGCGTTGATCAGTGTTCCCTCTCAATTCTGCCCGACCTCACCATGACTCCCGCCAAGCGCATCGACCAGCTCCGCGAGGA
>Ga0065705_10104860_pt1 | contig 10602 bp, 9 predicted proteins | sample SwibulcommuniRL2_FD_59092 | JGI IMG/M metagenome (GOLD analysis project Ga0065705, IMG submission 59092) | Bulk soil microbial communities from switchgrass field near Rose Lake, East Lansing, Michigan, USA - RL2 Bulk Soil v2 (version 2) | ecosystem: Environmental > Terrestrial > Soil >... | reverse complement strand
GGACCTGCCGGCGGTGGCGGTGGTCCCGGCGCCGCCGGCGGGGCACCTGGCGGAGCTCCAGCTGGCGGAGCGAGCGGAATGCCGGGCGCGTCATGGTACGCGCCGCTTGGACTCGAGCAGAGCCAGGTCGAATACATCACGTCGAAAAATTGGGACAGTCCGAAAGCCCTGGTCAAAGCAACCGCGGATTTCGAGCGCATCGCACGCGATCGCAACGTGATGCTCAAGCCCGACCCGGCGAAGCTCAACGAATGGGATGGCTTCGCGGAGCTCGGCTACGATGCCGACTATGGCCGCTATTCGCAGAAGATCGCCAAGCCGACGGTGGCGGACGGCGAGATTCTGAACGAAGAATTTTGGGGCGGCATTCTGAAAAAGGGGCACGAGCTCAAGCTGCCGCCGTCGCAGCTGCAGGGGCTCGCGGAATGGGCGGTCAAGTGGGGCAACGAAGCGGTGAACGGGCAGCGCACGGCGATCGCCGGGCAGATGCAGGAGGCGGAGGCGGCGCTGCGCAAAGATTGGGGCGGCGACTACGACAACAAGCGGACGCTGGCGCAACGCGTGTTCCGCATGGCCGGGATCGGCGTCGAGGACAGTCGCCAGCTGGAGGCGGTCATGGGCGCGCCCGGCCTGGTGCGCACCTTCGCCAGGCTCGGCGAAATGATTGGGGAGGAACACTTGCCGCAAGCTGGTGGCGGAGGAACTTTCGGCCAGGGGCGATCGCCCTCGGTTGTTAGGTCGGAGCTCAAGAAATTCGAGTCCGACAATCTCAAGGTGCTGAACGATCGCCGCGATCCGCTCTACGAGGACACGACGGCGCGCCGGCAGCAGCTAATCAACGAGCTCGATCGCGCGCAACGCGCGAATGGAGGGCCAGGATGACGAAAAAACGCAAGGCCGCCAAACCGGCGAGCCACAAGACGGAGAAAGTAACGATGCCGAAGAAGCACGAGGCGGTCGAACAGGAGCCGCCGCCGGGATATCAGGCAGTCGCGGACACCGGCGCCAAGGCGCCAGAGCCGGACAACGAGCCGCCTTTCATCCAGGTGCCGGAAGCGGAGCGCCTGCAGACGCCGCCGGCGCTGGTCGATATGTCGCCCTACGTCCGCCGGCTGAGTGAAAACCTGTCGTCCAACTTGCCGTCGGAGGCGGTCGAGAACGGCGAGTGGGATGTGCCGGGCGATCATGTGCTGCGGCAGATCAAGCTCCAGGTGCCGGATGGCAAATATCGCGTGATCGGCCACGGCTGGATCATGGAGATCGCCGACCAGGAGCTCGCCCACATCACGAAGGCGACGCCGACAACCGACCCGGCGGAGTACACAACCATCGAATAGGAGGCAGAATTGTCGAACCATAACCAGTGGCGCGACCTGCGCTTGACCGTGCTGGATGACTGCAATCAGTTTCTCGATGCGCGGCTGACCGGCGACGACCTGGTCAACGTCGCCTGCACGGAGCCGGTGCCGCCGCCGCCGGTGATCCCGTTCGGAGCGACGGGCGCCGGCGAGAATGCGATAAAGGCCAAAAGAAACGAGCGACGTTGACGCCGGCGCGAATCGGCGTAGTTTCTGCAACCGCCCTCCTTGTTGGCGAAATGCTCACGTTCGCCTCCGAGGAAGCGGGGGTCGCCTGCCCGATGCGGCGGCCCCCGCATGACGGCCCGCATATCCGGCAGGGCAACCGGACCCGGCTGACCCGCGTGAAAGTCGCGCCGCTTACCGGGGCGTAATCCGTAGATCGGACCCTCGGGCGCAAGCCCGACGCATATCCGATCGAAGCAACCCAAAATTTTCAACAGGTCCGGCGTGTCGCGCAAGCGGTGCGTCGGCGCTTCGATCGATATGGAGGGACCGATGGGTCCGATTACCGACGCACACAAACTGACTTACCAAATGAATGTCGAGCTCGCGGTCCAACAGATTCGCAGCCGACTCGAAGTCGCGTTCATGTACGAGCCCTCGCTCAAAGGGCGCAAAGCCGAAATCCTCGAATTGATCGGCCAGACGACCGCGGTGCTCAATCTCGGGCGCGCCGCCGATACCCCCAACATCGACAATCAGATCGAGCCGATTTGGGTCCAACCCACGCAAATCGCCTGGGGCAAGCTGATCGAGAAAGAGGACGCGATCAAAGCCCTCACTGATTATCAGTCGCCGTTCGTCCAAGCCGGCGCTGCCTCGGTCGTGCGAGCTCGCGATACGATCTATTCCGCCGCGATCTTCGGCGACCGGCAGATCGGGCTCGACGGTGCCGTGATTGCAGCGTGGGCCGGCAAGACCGTTACCGTCGGCGTCGGCGCCGGGCCGGCGGACGACGCCACACCGACCGGAATGAACGTGCGCAAAATCCTCCGCGCACGCCGGATGATGCAGGAGGACCAGGTGGACCTCGGCATGGAGGACCTGTACCTGGGCCTGAACGCGCAGCAGCAGGAAGAGCTCTTCCGCGACCTGACCTACATCAACAGCGACTATCGCGATCGGCACGTCCTCGACGCACCGCTGCGCGTCGATATCCTCGACGTGACGATCCTTCCGCCGCTCGACGGGGCGGCCGCGATCGCCGACGCCGACGCGACGCATTTCCAAGCGGCGTTGTGGTGCAAATCCGGGATGCACTATGGCGATTTCGCGCCCGTCGAAACCAACGTCCCGTTGCGGCCGGACAAGTTGATGCGGCCGCATCCGATGATCGAGCATTGGTGCGGGGCAACCCGCTCCGAGGACAAGAAGGTCGTGAAGATCATCACCCTCAAGTAACGGAGACCGCTCGATGGTTAAGAAAGCCGCCAAGGAAGCGACGCCGGAGTCGCCGATCGCGACCCGCTACGGGACCGGATTTCGCAATCCGACCTCGCCGGACGCGATCGACAGCGTGTTTCGTTGCGCCGAAATTCGAGCGGTCAATTCGACCGTCGAAGTCGGCGAAGGCGACGAACCCGGCTCGCGCTATTTTGTCGGCTACGTGCCATCGAGCGGCTTGCTGGACGCCGGGAGCCTGGTCATGCACGACGCGACCGGGCTCACGGTGCAGCTTGGGTTCAAGGACAACCCCAACGCCTTCGGCGAGTTCGACATGTCGCTGCAGGGCGGCGGGCCGCTGGTGGACCTGCAGGATACCGCCGGCACCGATGTCGGGATCAACGACCTCGGCCAACGGTTTTGGGAGCACGCCGGCCTGCCGCGCGATCCCGGCGGTGAGCTCGACGTGCTCCTGACCGTGGTTGGCGGCGCCGGCGTCGCCGACACGAAGATCCATTGTGCGCTGAAATATTACCGCCAGGGCTAGGCCATGGTGAGCAATTACGCGCGGGCAGCGACCGAAACGGAAGCCGCAAACCTGGCGCTCGGGCACCTGGGCCTGTCGGAGATCGCGGACCTGAAAGACGACGTTGCGCGAGCTCGTGCGGCGAAGCAATTTTTCGCCATGGTGCGCGATAGCACCTTGCGGGAAAAGTGGTGGAGCTTCGCGCGGGCCTGGACGCGGCCAATGGCGGACGTGAACGAGAGCATTGGGCCGATCAAAACCCGCTACCCGATGCCGGAGAACTGCCTGCGCATCCGTTACCTCGCCGACGATATCGGCAACCTGTTTTATGAGGACGACGGCAAGTGGGAAACCGAGGCCGCGCAAATTCTCGACGACGGCCCGCAGCACGAAGGCGTGGTCCTGGTCTCCGATATCCGCTCGCCCCTGGTGAGCTACACCAGGCGGATCGAGGAAGTGCGGGTGTGGTCGCCGGATTTCCTGAAAGCGTTTTCCTTTGAGCTCGCGTCGATGATGGGGCGCCGGCTCGGCCGCTCGCGCTCGCTCGGCGCCGACCTGCACGCGCGCGCGCAGCAGGAGCTCGACAACGCCGCGACGATCGATTCCAAAGAAAAGGCGCGCAAGACGCTGACGCAGACGCCGTCGATCATTTCGGCGCGGCAGGGCTGGCGATCGCCAGGCGGCAAATGGCGTTGGTGGTGATCCATGGCCGACGGGGCGCTGATCGAGCGAGTCTCATTCGCCGGCGGTGAGATTGGACGGGCATTGCGGGCGCGCACCGACCTGGCGCGCTATCAGATTTCCGTCGAGGCCATGGAAAATTACGTTGTCATGGTCGAAGGCGGCGCGACCAGGCGGCCGGGCTCGATCTTCGTCAACACGGTTTGGTCGGAACCGAGTCCGTCTTTGCTGATCCCGTTTCGATTCACGGCGACGGATTCCTACATGATCGTCTTGAGCGGTTCGATCATGCAATTCATCCGCAACGGGGCCTACGTGATAAACCCCGGAACCGGACTGCCGTTTCAGCTCGGGACCGCGTTTCTCGATGTGGACATTCCCAACATCCGCACGGTTGCGCGCGGCAACGTGATCTTTCTTGCGAGCGGCCGACTAACGATCCAGGTGCTAATCCGGGTCGGTTTGACCTCCTGGACGCAAAGAGTTTTCCTGGCGAAGGGCGGCCCGTTCCAACTGCCGAACCTCGACCAGGCGCAAACGATCATCGTGACGCAGAACGACGCGCCGATCTATGCGGTTGGCGCTTTCGTGACGCTGACGGCAAACGTGTCGATCTTCGATCCGGGGCATGTCAACAGCGTGATCCGCCTCGATGAAAGCAATCTGAGTTTCATCCCGGAATGGGCGGCGGACGAGCCTTTGGCCGTCGGCGAGTTCCGGCGTTACAACGGCAACGTCTATGAGGCGGTCGGCGGACTGAGAACCGGAATCAATCCGCCGACGCACACGTTCGGGATCGTGCGCAGCGACAGCACCGACGGCGGAATCTGGGCCTATCGGCACGGCGATCATGGGGTGGTGCGGATTTCGCAGTTTCTAAGTGCCGCGCAAGTGCTCGGCTTTGTCGAGGAACCGTTGCCTCTGAGCACGCAACAACAGGCGACCTATCGCTGGTGGCTCGGGGCCTGGTCCGACAAATCAGGGCAACCGACGAATATCGCCTGGGCGGCGCAACGGTTGTGGGTATTCCGCGGAGATCAATTTTGGGCGTCCTCGGTGAACGACCCGGAGAATTTCGAAGAGAGCGGCGAGGACGATGCGGCGTTCTCCGGCAAGCTGTTGTCGCCGGAGGCGCACGGCTCGCTGGTCGAAATCCAATGGGCGTCGAGCGTGGGGCCGCTGATTATCGGCACGACCGACGTGGAGTGGCGCGTATCGGGCGGAAGCCAAGGCGGGCCGATCACCGCGAAAACCGTCACGCCGACGCCGGACAGCAAGGAAGGCTCGGCCAAGCAGATCGTCTCGGTGGTCGATGACAACATCATGTTTGTCGGCCGCTCGGGCAAACGGCTTAATCGCTGCAAAATCGATATCGCCGACAGCGGCTCGCTCAAGCTCGGCAGCGACGAACCTAGCGTCGGCGTGCGCGACCTGTTCGCGGCCGGGCCGCACATCATGGCCTGGCAACGCGATCCGCACCGGGTCCTGTGGATGGCGATGAACAACGGCACCTTGCTCGGTTTGACCTGGATGGAAAAGCAGAAGGTTCTCGCGGTGCATCATCATCCGATGGTCAACGCGTTTGTTGAGGACGTGGCCTGCATTCCCGGCGCCGGCAAAGACGACGTTTACATGATCGTCCGCCGCACGATCAACGGACAGCAACGCCGCTACATCGAATTGCTGAATACGTTTTTCGAGCCGGCCGATGCCAACAACCCGACGGCGTCGGGCGCCTGGTATGTCGATTGCGGGCTCGGCGCGGTGTTCCCCAACCCGGTAACGATCGTCGGCGGGCTCTCGCACCTGGAGCTCCAGCAAGTTGCGTTGTTCGTGGACGGCGCGATGCAGGATCGCAAGACCGTGAGCGGGGGATCGGTGGTGCTCGATCGACCGGGCCGCCAGGTGCTCGTCGGGTTGCCGATGCGCAGCTATCTCCTGGACCTGCCGCGCAATGTCACGACGCAAACCGGGCCATCGACCGGCCTGGAGAAGGGCGTTCACGAAGTCAACCTGTTCGTGAATTTCACCGGCGGCGGGGAAATTGGAACGAAGCCGAAAGAGGGCGAGCTCCCGACGGAGCCGATCGTGCAGACCGGCGCCAAGTCGTACCACACCCCGATCAAGTTGATTTCGGGCCTGCTGCGCATGGAGGTGGAATGCGAGATCGGCGACGAGGTGCAGCTGTTCATCCTCAACGAGGACGCCATGCCCTGCAGCATCCTTGGCCTGTCGCCGCGCCTGCAGCTGGAGGAAACCTAGATGTGCGATCCGGTTTCGGCGGTCCTGATCGGCGCCAGCACGGCGGTCTCGGCCTACGGGCAATATAAGGCCGGCCAGGCGAAGTCGGCGGAGCTCACAAGCAAGGCCGCGATCTATCGCGTGCAAAGCGATATCGCCAAAAGCAATGTGAACTTTCTCAATTCCGAAGCCGACATTATGGAAACGACGCAAAGCCTGGCGTTCGCGAAATCGGCGCTGGCGGAAACCCGCATCCGTAAAGCGCAGGATTTGCTGGAAGGCGCCAACCGGGCCGACGCTGCGGCGCGCAACCTCGACCCCTCGACCGGCTCGCCGGCGCTCATAACCATGCGCAACGCGATGCAGTTTCAAAGCGATATCGACATGGTGCGGGCGCAAGGTTCCACGGAAGCCGCCGACGTTTTGATGAAGGTGGCGAACATCCGCCAGCAAGGGGTGGGCGCGCAGGGCCAGGTTTTCACCGCCGGGATTTCCGATGCGAGCACGATGGAAGCGGCGTCCAACGTAAAGACCGCGGCGCTGATCGGCGCCGGCACGACGCTATTGAGCGGAGCGGTGGCGATGAAACAGCCGGGACTCTTCGGCGGACGGACGACGACCTAAAATGGCAACCGAGGACTATTTCTCAAAGAGCACGCCCCCAAGCGGGCCGGGCATTCTCGTGCAGCCGGCAGCGGGGCCGGCGATGCCGGAGCTCGAAACCGGCGCCGCGGCCGTCGGCACCGCGATCGCCGAAGCCGGAAAGGTCGCGCAAGCGATCTCGATCAAGTGGGCGAACAGCGAGGACCATGTTCGCGCCACCTTGGCGCTGACCGATTTCGCGGTGCAGGCGAACGCGCTTGAGCACGGCAGCAGCAACGATCCCAACTATTTCGTTTCGTCCGACAAGCTCAAAATCAGCCTGGAAGCTCTCAAGAAAGAAAAGCTCGAAACGATCCAGGACCCGATCCGACGCTCCGATGCCGACCGCAGCATGACCATGCGGATCATCGCCGGCGTCAACGCCGCGGCGAGCGCGGGGCGCAGCCGTGCGATTAGCGCGCAGAGCGGCGCCGCGGATGCGCTCGATGCGAATGCGCTGACGCAATTTTCGGCGAACATGGAGGACAAAGCAAAGCAACAGGCGATCCTCGCCGACCGCTACGCGCAGATCGATAAAGACGTACAAGCGGGGATGTATACCGGGCATGCAGGGTTCCAGCGCAAGGCGAAGATCGGGCACGAAACCTCGCTGGCGGAAGTCTATTACGACGGCCGTGCCGATCCGGCCGGCACCGTGGCACGCCTGGCCGATCCGAAAAACTATCCGGGGATTCAGCCGGCGCAGCGGCAAAGCCTCGGCGCGCACTATGACGGCCAAGTGCTGCAGGCGAAGGGTGACGATTTCCGGCTGCAGGCGCAGAAGGACGTGCCGGCGGTGCGCGGGATCGTGGAGATGGCGACGCGGCCGCAGGAGGACCCCGGCCTGGTGACGCCGGGCAACATCAATCTTCTGGACGTGCAGCCAGTGGCGGACCCGGCGACCGGACAGCCGATGACCGTCAAGTCGATGAGTTTCGAACAGGACGGAAAGCAAATCCTGATCCCCACGGTGGTCGGGGGAAAGGCGCTGACACCGGACCAGGCGATCGCGCAATACAACAAGCCGCCGGAGCAAGGCGGCGGCAAGCATTTCGGAATCTTCAACACGGCGGAGGAAGCCTCGCAGGCGAGTGAGGCGCTGCATCGAAAGCAGAGCATCCTCACCGACACGCCGGCGGGCCGGACCTTGCTGAGTATGCCGCCGCACATGCGCTATCGCACCGTCGAGGGCGCGAAGGGCGACATTAACGCGTTGGACAGCAACGCGACGCAACAGGCGATCCGCCTGGCGGCGTACAATCGCGACACTGACAACGTGGTGGAGGTACTGAAACAAAAGGGCGACGTTGCCGACATTCGGATCAAGAACGCGCTGGAGCTCAACAACGCGGCGTGTAACCGCGGCAACCAGGCGGCTTGCACCTATCTCGGCGAGCTCAATCAACTCATTCAGATGCGGCCGTTCCAGCTGGCGGCGCGCGGGATGGAAATCCCGCGGCTCGAAGCCGAAGTGACGCGCATGCGCGGCAACCTGGAGGCGATCGGCGCCGATCCCAACGCGGCGCAATTCAAGGCGCTCAAGCAATTAGAGGCGGTGCTGCAGGAGAACAAGCGCGCACAAAAGGAAGAGCCGATCCTCCTGGGGCAAGGCTCGGGCGCGTACACGATCGGGCCGGCGGACCTGGCGGCGGCCGCCGCCGGCGATCCCCTGGCGTCGCGGGCGTTGCGCGAGCGCGGGCTCCAGGCAGAGCAAACGCGGAGAGCGCAGGGCGGCGACGGCAATCCATGGATGAAAGCGGAAAAGGACCAATGGTCGGCGCAATGGTCGAACGCCGGCGCCGCGGGGCAGCATGCGATCTTGCGGGCGTTGGCTGGATCGATGCCGACCAGGGAAACCTATATCGCCGCGGTGACGGCGATCGGCGGCGAAAAGTATGCCAACGAGAACGTGCGCAAAATCCTGTTCCAGCAGCCGACCATCGCGGCCGATATCGTGCGCGGCGGCGTGCTGCGCGCGACGGACGAGAGAGCCAAAGAGGCGTCGGAGTCCGTCCGCTCCGACCTGCTGTCCCACATCGATACGAAGGGCGGACTTTTTGTAAATCCGTCGCAGCAAACGCAGGCGATCGAGATGACTCTCGATCTCGATACGCAACGGCGCCAGAACCAGGGCAAGCTCTACGACAAGAACGCGACCGGCGGATTGCAGCAAGCGTGGGACGATATCAACGGCCCGGTTGAAACGCTGAACTATCGCAAGACGCCGATCACGCCGGGCCTGCCGGTGGGGAAATTCAAGGACGCGTGGATCAATCTCAATCCAAGCGAAACGACGCGCATGGGCGGTGTGTTCGATCGTACCGGGCGCGAGCTCACGTCGGCGCAGCTAGGCAGCGGTGCGGTGCTAAGGCCGACGGAGCCGGGGAGCTCGGTCTATTGGGTTGGCATGTACCGACCAGGTGCGGCGGACGAATTTGTCGGGTTCCTGGATGCGTCCGGCAATCCGTCGCGCGTGGACATGAGGGGCGTTATCGAACGCTACGTGCCGCCGGCGGCGCAGCCCATGACGACGGGCGCGCCGGCGCGGAAGGCGACGGAAGGCGGGCCTGGTTTTCTCGGGCCAGGATCGGCGCAGCCGGCGACGACCGCACAGCAATTCGTCCCGTCGCCGCAAGAAGAGCTCCTATCCGGCCGCCAGGTGCTCTCGCCGCAGCAACAGGCGGCGCAGGCTGATTTCGATCGCCAGGTGCTCGCGGACATGCGCAAGACGCATCCGAATGAGACCGACGACCAGCTGCAGCACCGGCTCGATGTGGTGAACGAAGCGATGGGCCGGGATGTCGCGCGGCAGCAAATGCAGCTGTTCTATCCGACGCCGGAGAACACGCCGGGCCTGGATGTGGATGCGTTCGCGAATGCGGTCGAGGGCTTCCCCATGTCGCAAAACGTCGAGGATCGCCGACTTGAGCACACGCAACGCGCGATGAGCTCCAGGCGAGCGACGACCGGCGACAGGCAACGCTAATGCCGGATGCAGTTGCAGATTATGAATTAGACCTCCGGCAACGCGGCGCGGCGCAGGCGCCCTGGACGTTCGGCGAAATATGGGCACACAACACCAACGCCGATTACCAACGCACGATCGAGGGAAGCCAGCAGCCGACGCGCGAGGCGTTGGGCAAGTTGATGGCGGGCGTCCAGGAAGCCTACCCCGGCCAGGACATAAGCGAGCTCGCGAAGCGGCGCGGCCTGGAATACAACCCGTCGCTGCCGTACCTGCTGCCGCAAAGCGAACAGAACCGACGCGTTGACGCAACCGCGGCGACGCTCGGGACGCTGATCGATGACTTGCCGGAGGAACAACGCCGGCCGCTTGAAGCGTTGCGCGATGTGAGAGGCAATGCGCACGCCGCGGCGCAGAAGGTCGAGCGCGACCGCGAAGAGTACATGTCCACGGTTTACGGCTTGAGCGGCAACGCGTGGGGCTTCCTGGCGTCGGCCGTCGGCGTGATGAGCTCGCCGGCGAATGTGTACCTGGGCGTCGCGACCGGCGCGATCGGCGGGCCGTTCAAGGGGCCGCTGGCGAAGGTGCTCACGCGGCAGACCGTGGCCGGCGGCCTGGCGGAGCTCCCGCAACAACCTCTGATCCAGGCGCGCCGCGGCGAGCTCGGGCTCGCAGCCGGCTACGATGAGGCGTTGAAGGATATCGGCGCAGCTGCGGCTTTCGGCGGCGGCCTGGCGCTCGGCGTGCGGACGTTGGGCGCCGGCTTCCGTGCCTTGCGGCCGCGCGAGCCGGCGGTGCGGCCG
>Ga0065705_10003621_pt1 | contig 10608 bp, 2 predicted proteins | sample SwibulcommuniRL2_FD_59092 | JGI IMG/M metagenome (GOLD analysis project Ga0065705, IMG submission 59092) | Bulk soil microbial communities from switchgrass field near Rose Lake, East Lansing, Michigan, USA - RL2 Bulk Soil v2 (version 2) | ecosystem: Environmental > Terrestrial > Soil >... | reverse complement strand
GCGCGCTCGGTTGAAAGCGGTCGCTGCGCTCCCGTTCTGAGCTTGAGTGGCCCCGACAAACTACAGCCTCAATCATTAACGCACCCGCCGCCAGCAACATTGGATAAATTGGAGCGAGGTAGTAGTTTTTCCCTTTCAGCGCAACGAAAACAACGAAACTGATTACGTAGGACCAACCAAGAAAACGAAACTGCCGCAACCGTTGTGAGAACAACAACGCAAGCAGCCCGGTTATCCAGATTGGAGCAGCGAGCGGATGAATCAACAGTATCTGTTGCACGAAGAAGTCGAGCGGCGAGAGTGCCACGTCGCGGCCCGCAGCCCTGATGTTGCGCATCAGTTCAAGGAAGGGCCAGTTGTTTTGAATATTCCAGAAGAGGTTTGGCAGAAAAATCAGAAGCGCGAGGAGGCCACCGATCCAAAACCATTTATTTACAATGACGCGCCGCTCTTTCGTGAGTAACAAGCCAACGACGATCGCGAAACCAAAAATGGCGATTGAATATTTCTCTTCAAGACCGAGACCTGCGACAACTCCAAAAGCAACCCAGTAGCGTGGATCGTTCTTGACAGCAAGAATCGCAAAGTATGCACAGCCCATCCACAACAGTGGCTCAAGGCAGTTCGTTGTAACGAGACTACCGTCGGACAGATAAATTGGAGCGACGACTACCGCGACTGCACTTAACACAAGGGCGAAGCGCCGGCCGCCAAACTCACGTGCAATCAAGGCGGTAAGCACGACGGTTGCGGACATCGCCAGCGCCGGAAGAAAGCGGAGGCTGCGAAGAGAGTCGCCGAGGATTGCGCGACTCACGCGAACGAGAAATGGTAAGAGTGGTGGTTGATCGACGTAGCCCCAGGCGAGATGATCGCCGGAAGCCATGTAGTTGAACTCGTCGCGAAAGTAGCCGTAGCGATTATTGAAGATGCAGTGAAAGATCAGGAGAACGAGCGAGAGCAGGAGAACAACCGAGAGGCCGCTGGGTTTGGATCTCATAAAGCAACAGGATTACAGCATTACAAGAATAGACAACAACACCTGGATTCATTACTTCTTATATATCGAATCTTGTAATCTTGTAATCCTGTAATGCTGTTCTGACTTGCGCAAATACCGTGGAACATTTCGACGTCATCATTGTCGGCGCTGGGCTATCAGGGATTGGGGCGGCCTGTCACCTGAAAACTCACTGCCCCGAAAAGAGTTTCGTCATCCTCGAAGGACGCGAGGTGTCGGGCGGCACGTGGGATCTCTTTCGTTATCCTGGCGTGCGCTCCGACTCCGACATGTACACGCTTGGCTATCGCTTTCGTCCCTGGCGCGATCCGAAAGCGATCGCTGATGGTCCATCGATTCTTAATTACATTCGCGACACGGCGATCGAGTACGGAGTGGATAAGACGATCCGATATAACCATCGGGTACAGGGTGCCTCGTGGTCGTCGAGCGAAGCGCGTTGGACGGTGGAAGTTGAGAACAGGGGAAAAGGGGAAAAGGGGAATGGGGAAAAGCGGGATGGTCCATCTGAAGAAGTTTCCCGCAAAGACGCAAAGGCGCAAAGAGACACAGCTGCGGCTCAACTCACCTGCAACTTCCTCTTTCTATGCACCGGCTACTACGACTACGACAACGGCTACACACCGGAATGGCGCGGTGTCGAAAGATTTCGCGGCGCGCTCGTGCATCCGCAGAAGTGGCCCGACGATCTCGACTACGTAAACAAACGCATCGTCGTCATCGGCAGTGGAGCGACAGCCATCACGCTGGTGCCTGCACTCGCTGAGCGCGCGGCCCACGTCACGATGCTCCAGCGTTCACCGTCCTACATCGTCATGCGTCCGTCAGAAGACATCGTCGCGAACGCGTTTCGACGTTGTCTCCCGGATCGCGCCGCATATCTGTTGACGCGTTGGAAAAACGTGCTGCTCACGACGTTTTTCTACAACCTCGCGCGCAAAAGGCCGAAAGTTTTCAAGCGCATGGTGGCGAAAGGCGTGCGCCGTCACCTCGGAAACGGATACGACACAAAGCATTTCACGCCACCTTACAATCCCTGGGACCAGCGCCTGTGCATTGCGCCTGACGCAGACTTCTTCCGCTCGATACGTGACGGCAGCGTGTCAGTGGTCACCGATCACATCGAGACATTCACGGAAGACGGTCTCTTGCTGAAGTCGGGCGCGCAACTCGATGCTGACATCATCGTGACGGCGACTGGGCTTCAACTCAAACTCATCAGTGGTATGCAACTCCTGGTAGACGGAACGCCCGTGAACCTATCGAAGACGCTCGTCTATAAAGGAATGATGTTCAGCGACGTACCCAATCTCGCCTTTGCCATCGGCTACACAAATGCGTCGTGGACTTTGAAGTGCGATCTAACTTCCGAGTACGTGTGTCGGGTGTTGAATCACATGGACCAACACGGCTATGAAGTTTGTACGCCGCGTGTGAACGATCCCGACATCAAAGAGGAACCAGTCCTTGATTTCAACTCAGGATACGTTTTGCGCGCACTGCCGATGCTGCCAAGTCAGGGATCGAAGATGCCCTGGCGGTTGCACCAGAACTACATGAAGGATCTCCGGATGTTGCGTTACGGACGCCTGGACGACAGCATGGAGTTCAAAACTGTGGGGCACAGGCAGCAAATACCCGACAGTCGGCGGACAGATCTTCCAAAATTAGCGGGCGATCGTGAATCGCATCTATCTTCCGACTGACAAACACGTAATCGTCCTTGCCGCATATTGACTTTTCCGATACTCACCGCTGAAAATGAGCGCGCTACGGACGACGCTCCCCTGCGGCCGCTGGTTAATTTATCACCAGTTTACTTGCACGTCCGTCGTTGTCATCTTCCGCCCATCGGCGATATTTACAAAACTCTCTCGCCGATTAGTTCTCTTTTCTGAGTATGATCAAAATCAATCGTGCCTCAAACATCCACCGCACTGTGTTTGTGCTCGGAATTGTGTGCCTGTTGACATGTTTTGCGAGCGTCATTTTTGTTGCCGCACGCAATGACAATGGCGAAAGCACACCCAATATTGTTGCGCCATCATCGGACGCATCGGCCAGAGCTCGGATCGCCGAGAACTTCGGCCGATTACCACTCAGCTTTGAGGTCAACAAGGGTCAGACTGATCAATCAGTCAAATTCCTTTCACGTGGATCAGGTTATGAACTCTTTCTGACTTCTACCGACGCTGTGCTCAGGTTGCGCAAGCCTCACGCTGTGCGAACAGATAGTCCTCAAATTTCAGCACCGACGAAATCGGAGCCTGGGCCGGAAGTGCGTGAAGGGTCCGTACTACGGTTGAGAATGATTGGCGCTAACGCTACTCCTCGAGTGGAGGGCCAAGAGGAACTGCCCGGGAAAATGAATTACTTCATCGGCAACAACCCGGAAAAATGGTTCCGCAATGTTCCGACATATCGCAAGGCTTATTACACCGACGTCTATCCAGGAATCGACATGGTGTACTACGGGAACCAACGACAGCTTGAGTATGACTTTGTAGTTGGTCCCGGCGCCAATCCAAAACTTATCAGGTTTAGAGTCGAGGGTGCAGATCGGATTCGTTTAGATAAGGCGGGTAGTTTAGTGCTGACTTTGCCACAAGGCGAAGTTCAATTGCGCAAGCCTTTGATTTATCAACTCGATGAACAAGGCGGCCGACGAGAAGTCAAAGGTGCGTACGTAATCAATGGCAGTGAAATCAGATTCGCGGTGCAGGACTTTGATTCTGCGAAGCCACTGGTTATCGATCCTGTAATTTCGTATGCGACTTTTCTCGGTGGTGGCGCTAACGATTCAGCCACGAGTATCGCCGTTGATTCTCAAGGCAACGCCTACGTCACAGGAAGAACCGATAACGTTGGGTTTCCTACCACCGTTGGAGCTTTCAAAACGACAAATCAGAACGGCGGCGCCTTTGTTACCAAGCTCGATTCAACGGGAAGCAGTCTGATCTATTCAACGTTGATGACCGGCGGTAATGGCTCTTCGAATGGAACCTCCATCGCCGTTGATTCGGCGGGGAATGCCCACATCACCGGGTCAACCTCATCGGCGGCTGACTTTCCGACAGTTAACCCCTTAAAAACAACGAGTAACTTCTTTAAGTCAACTGACGCCGCCGCAAGCTGGAACAATCTCAACACTGGCCTTACTGGCAGCATGGCGTCAATTGCGGTTGCCCCCAATGCTCCGAACACACTCTATGGTGGATCTTTTACCGGTATTCACCGCAGCACTGACGCGGGGTTGACTTGGACCAAGACTCTGAGTACAGGACTGCAGTTTCCTTTTGCACTATCACTGGCTGTCGATCCTACCAACTCATCGGTTGTTTACGCAGGGATACAAAACGGCGGTCTTTATAAATCAACTGATGCGGGCAACAGCTGGAGTCAAATTGCGACAACACCGCTAAGCTTCGCCGTGGTGTTCTCAATCGTGTTTGACCCGACAACACCTTCGACGATGTATGTTGGCTCAGGCGGTGGAGCGTTCAAGAGCCTCGACGGTGGTAGTACTTGGATAGCCATAAACAATTTCGGGCTTTCCTTTTCTCCAAGTGTCCGCGCGATTGCGATTGATCCGACGTCACCCACCACTATCTACGCGGGCACATTTGGCAGCGGATTCTTTAAGAGCATAAACGGTGGAGCAAGTTGGTCGGCGATGAACAGCGGTATGGGTGGGAGTAGTGCCACCAGCATCACTGCAGTCGTAATTGATCCCTCCAACCCGTCAACGATTTATACGGGTCACGGTTCCACAGGTGGTGTCAACAAAAGTACTAACGCAGCTACTTCGTGGGCACCCGTCAACAGCGGCTTGCCAACGCTTCAGGTTAATTCGATGGTCGCGACATCATCCGCGGTTTACGCAGCAACGGATGCAGGTGTTGTTAAGACGACAAACGGAGGAACGAGTTGGACTAGTGCAAATTTGGGCTTCGGAAGTCCACAAGTCCGGGTGCTCGTGGGCCATCCCGGGGATTCGTCAACTCTTTATGCGGGAACCAACACTCCTTTCTCCACTGATGCGTTTGTTACGAAGCTAAATGCGACGGGCTCCGCGTTGTTGTTTTCGACTATTCTTGGCGGCAATGGAGACGAGTCCGGGAACGGCATTGCGCTAGACAGCACAGGGCATATTTACGTCGTTGGGCAGACGCGGTCGCTGAACTTTCCTGTTGTAAATGCAGTTCAGTCGTCGGTATCAGACAACTGCTTCAACGGATTTGTAACCAAGATAAATCCCTCTCTGCCATCGTATGCGTTTTCGACGTATCTCGGCGGCAATGGATGCGATGTTGCCAACGGCGTCGCCACCGATGCGGCTGACAACGTTTACGTGACTGGAAACACGGGCTCCACGGATTTTCCGATCGCAAATGCCTTCCAATCGACCAACAANAATTCAGATGCTTTCGTTACAAAACTTACTAGCACCGGATCGCTGAGTTATTCGACTTTTCTTGGTGGTAATGGCACCGATACCGGTTACGCAATTGCGGTCGACGTTTCCGGTAGCGCATACGTAACAGGCTCGACGAGTTCCTCGAATTTCCCCACTCTTAATCCGATACAAGGCGGACCATCGTTCGGCGATTTTAATGGCGATGTCTTCGTAACCAAGTTCAATGCGGCCGGCACTAGTCTTGTTTATTCAACCTATCTGAGAGGAGGCTTCACTGACATCGGCCGGGGCATCGCTATCGATTCAACAGGTAACGCATATCTAACCGGGGTGACAAGCTCTCCGGAATTTCCGCTTACTGCTGGCGCATTGCGCACGAAGAGCAACATTTATAAGAGTATCGATGGCGGGGCCAACTGGACCAATGACAATTACGGTGAAACGTCCGGAGGCTTAGCGATCGCGGTTCATCCCACGCAGCCGTCGACAATTTTCGCGGACGGGTTGGGAGTTATTCGGAGTACAAACGGAGGTCGAAATTGGTCTCGCACCAACAGTGGTATGGGTAGTACGTCCATTCGTGCGTTGCTCATTGATCCGTTGACCCCTTCAACTATCTACGCCCTGGCAAGCTCAGGTACGGGCGGCGTCGCAGGTGTGTTCAAGAGCACAGACGGTGGTAACACTTGGAATCTGCGGACGGCAGGCATGCCTAGCAACAACGTGGGTAGTCTGGCGATTGATCCAGTGACGCCCAATATCTTATACGCAGGTTTTGGTTTCCTTAGCGGTGGAGGCAGTCATATTTACAAAACCACCGATGGCGCCAACAATTGGGCGCCGGTTGGCAACGCCGCGATTACATTGCCGGCCGCATTGGTGGTCGACCCATTCACCCATACGACGATCTATGCTGCGGATTCGTCGAGCACGGGTGGAGTTTTCAGGAGTCTTGATAGTGGTGTTACCTGGCAACTAGTTGGGGCGGGTCAAACAGGTCCGAGCGCGGAGTCTGTTGTTGCGAGTCCAGTCACTCCTGGATTGCTATACGCTCGGATACCTAACGTAGGAACGTTTAAGAGCGTCGACGGGGGAGACAACTGGTCTGCGGTAACTTTACCGAGACCAGGAAAAATTGTGTTCGACCCAGTCAATGCGGCCACTATCTACATATTGACGGAATTTGACGGAGTGTTTAAGACAACAAACAACGGGCAAACGTGGAAAGCAATTAACAAAGGTCTTAACAACCTCTCACCTGGAACCCTTGCTGTTTCTCCTGCTCAGCCGTCGACCCTTCATCTCGTGTTGCGCTTCACTGGCGGTCCGGAGGCCTTCGTAACAAAGATCAACTCTGCCGGCACCGCATTGGTCTACTCGACCTTCATGGGGGGTGACACCGGCAGCACTGAGGGTTCGGGGATAGCGATCGATTCAGGCGGCAGTGTCTATATTGCCGGCATGGCTTCCGCGGAAGTCTTTCCGACCACGCCGACTGCGTTTCAGCCGCTCATGCGAGGTGGTAACGACGCNTTCATNGCGAAGCTCGTGAACTCATACATCATCAGTGGCCGTGTGTTGGAGGGCGGAGTAACGCCTATCGGTGGAGCTGAAGTTGTTTTGAGTGATGGGTCGTCCGTTACTTCGGTATTTACTGAAGGCGATGGTTCTTACGAATTCGCACGTTTACGAGAAGGCGGGACCTTCACTGTGAGTGCTGCAAAGGCACACTTCACAATGACGCCTCCAAGTCAGACCTTCAACAATCTAAGCAGTAATCAAGTGTTGGACTTCACCGCAAATGCCACCGGCGCACCGTTCCACATCATTAGTGGGCAGGTAACTGAGAGCGGCGTGGGACTAGCGGATGTGACTGTGACCTTAAGCGGATCTCAATCTGGGCTTAGAACTACTAACAGCGGCGGAAATTATTCGTTCGAGCTACCCGCTGGCGGCAACTACACTGTCACACCTTCTTTACTTGGTTTTACTTTCGGTCCAACGAGCCAGACGTTCAATAACCTGAGCGTTGCGCAAACAGCAAACTTCGCGGCCACTCGCCAGAATTTTGTCGTCACTAACACCAACAACCAGGGAGTTGGATCGCTGCGCGAGGCGATAATTAATGCAAACTCCACTGTCGGCTTGGACACGATCACATTCAATATTCCGGGACCCGGCGTGAAGATCATTAGCTTGATGAATAGGCTACCGGAGATCACCGATCCCGTTGTGATCGACGCAAGCACCCAGCCTGGATATGCCGGTACACCTCTAGTCGAGATCGATGGGATAGCGATCAGCAATTCTCACGGTATGGTGATTCGCGCAAGTGGTACCACTGTTCGTGGACTAGCAATCGGCAACTTCAATAGCGGGATCCTTATTACAGACTGCAACAACAATGTCATTCAGGGAAACCACATAGGTCTCGATGGCACAGGTAGCATCGCCCGCCCGAACCAGCGCGGGATGATGTTATTGAATTCGTCGAATACTCTTATCGGGGGGACAACAGCCACAGCCCGCAACGTAATTTCCGGGAATAGAACTAATGGGCTTGAGATTCTTGGCATCGGTAGCGGCAACGTGGTTCAAGGAAACTTCATTGGGACCAATGCGGCCGGAACTTCTGCAATCGCCAACACTTTTAGTGGAGTGGATATAGACAGCGCCACCGTTACAAATAATTTAATTGGCGGAACTGCATCTGGAGCAGGCAATCTAATTTCTGGAAACTCAACAGGTATTAAGGCCGACTCAACGGGAAACACTATTCAAGGTAACTTGATCGGAACGGACGTGACCGGCACCAAAAAGGTTCCAAACTCGACTGGGATAGAGGTGCGACTCGCCAATACTCTGATTGGTGGCACAACACCGGGCGCCAGAAACATTATCTCGGGAAACAGTTTTGATGGTGTCGTTATTGCGGGAGTCGGGAGCAAAGTTCAGAGCAACTACATCGGTACCGATATCACCGGTACGCTGCCTCTAGGTAACGGCTTTAGTGGCGTTGTGGCTGGCGATAATGCGCTGATAGGCGGAACAACTCCTGAGGAGCGAAATATCATATCGGCAAACGCTTCGAATACTTCGGGCAACGTTTCGCTCGGTGGCACCAGCGTCGGTTCAGCGGCGACGGTGCAAGGTAATTATATCGGTACTGACGTGACGGGCACTCGCGCGCTTGGCGACTCCTTCTCAGGGATTTGGATCAGTGGCGGGGGGAACGGCATTGTGGGAGGAACCGTGCCTGGTGCGCGTAACGTGATCTCGGGAAATCGTAATGGAATCATCATCGGTAGCACTTCCGGGGGATCGACAGGAAATGTTATCCAGGGGAACTACATCGGCTTGAACGCGCAGGGAACTGGAGCATTACCCAACACTCAGGGCGGTATCCAATTAGGTGCGTTTTTCAGTCCAACCAACAACACAATCGGAGGCACACAAAGTGGAGCTGCAAACACGATCGCCTTTAACGGTGGACCGGGTATCGCAGTCATCTCGGGTACTGGGAATTCACTCCGTGGCAATTCGATCTTTTCAAATTTTGGACTTGGAATAGATCTGGTTAGAGCTTCCTTTTCGACTCCTGATGGCGTCACCCCTAATGATGTTAACGACCCAGACGCCGGAGGAAACAACCTACAGAACTTCCCATTGATAACGTCAGTGTTGTCGATGGGAGGCAGCACAACGATTCAGGGAAGTTTGAATTCCATACCAGCAACAACATTCCAGATCGATTTCTACACGAACGCCGCATTGGATCCATCCGGAAATGGTGAGGGTGCGCAGTTCTTTAACACAACTTCCGTTACCACTGACAATAATGGGAACGCGACTATAAACGTCACATTTCCTGCTGCGTTGCCTGCTGGTCGCATCATCACAGCAACCGCGACGGATCCAGCGGGAAACACCTCGGAGTTTTCGGCGGGTGATCCGGCGGGCGCAAACGGAAGCGTGCAGTTCAGTGTTGCTTCAATGCGCGTGATTGAAGATCTTAGTCTCCTGACCATAACTGTTCTGCGCAGTGGCGGCAGCGCTGGTACTCTGACCGTCAACTACGCAACTGCCGATGGGACAGCACTAGCTGGTCAGGATTACACGTCGACTTCTGGCGTACTGACTTTCAATGGTGGCGAGACAACCAAGACTTTCCAAATTCCGATTACCGACGACTCGACGACCGAAGCAGATGAAACCTTTACGGTCGCGTTGAGCAACACAGCCACCATTGATTCATTAGGCGCGCCGAGCACACTGGTCGTTACTCTTCAAGATCGAAGTACAGTTCCTGTCTTGTCGCTTCCCAATTCATTCATGGCCGAGGGTGGACCTTTTGGCACCAGCTCAGAAATGTTTATGGCAGTCGACCTTTCTGCTGCCACGGGACGGACGGTGACGGCTAACTTTGCGACAACGAATGGAAGTGCATTTGGCGGAACCGGCTGTACCCGTGGGGTTGACTACATAACGAAGTCAGGCACAGTCACTGTTCCAGCCGGTGCTACGTCGGTCACCATTCCAATCACGGTCTGTGGCGATAGTAGTGCAGAGGCTAACGAAACTTTCGCATTCACTTTGTCGAACCCGGTCAATGCCACCCTGCTAAATAGTCAGGCGTCCGGCTCGATCGTTAATGACGATGTGATGCAACTGATATTGGAAGAATTAGGTCCTGCGAATCAAGCAGCAGCACTAGATGCAGTTCTTCAGACGAGAGATCCCTTCCGCATCTTGACAGACATGACCTGGTTGCCGAACCTCAACGATCACAACACCAGGGTTGCTCTGTTCGTCAGGAATCTGGAATTGAATCCTGGTGAATCACCTGCTTTCGTTACAGTTAGAATCTTTGGTATCGGTTCTCAATTCTTTGACGTGCCTGCGGAAGATGTGCGCTCGATACACGACTTCGAGTTCACGCAGGTGGTGTTTAGACTACCGAATAACTTACCCGTGGGAACTCGCACTGTGACAATCAGGGCACATGGGCGGGTCAGCAATGGTGGGACAATCAGAATCATCCCATAGCGCCACAACTGAACGAATACCCCCGACCCCATTAGTCGGGGGATAGTTCAGATCCTTCCTCCAATGACTGTTCCAACTCGGCACTTCGGTTGGGCCAGGTCCGAAGAAGTCCGCGTGCCCAGCG
>Ga0065705_10002698_pt1 | contig 10615 bp, 12 predicted proteins | sample SwibulcommuniRL2_FD_59092 | JGI IMG/M metagenome (GOLD analysis project Ga0065705, IMG submission 59092) | Bulk soil microbial communities from switchgrass field near Rose Lake, East Lansing, Michigan, USA - RL2 Bulk Soil v2 (version 2) | ecosystem: Environmental > Terrestrial > Soil >... | reverse complement strand
GGACCACTAGTCGGTGCGATGCCGGTGATCATCTGCATCAGGTAGTTCGGTCCCATCATCCCGTACTGCGCCATCTGGTTGAGCACTTCGTTCTGCGACGTGCGGTAGCGGTCCTCAAGGCCAAGCATCTCGTTCAGCCGCTCGGAGCGCATCTGATCCTTGGTTGCCTGGAGCCTCATGTAGTCGGCGAGCCCTTGGCTCTGCGTGTTCCCCGTAGCCACCATTCGGTTGAGCGCCGCGGTATCGCCGCTCTGGAGAGCCTGCAAATAGTTGCCCTGTACACCCTGGTTCCACGCCGCCGTGTTCTGCATTCCGCCCGTGAGCGCGCCGCGCTGCGCCGCGCGCGACGCTTCGAGCGACGCCGTGAGCGCATTCATCCCACCCATCGCCGCCTGATTCATGCGTCCCAGGCGTGACTCCGCGCCGCCGGCGGCGGCTTGCTGTGCAGCGCGCATCGCCTCAAGGCCGCCCTGCTGCTGTCCCAGAATCGCCTGCGCCTGACGTCCCATGCCTGCTTCGGCGAACTGCGCCATGAGTTGCTGCCGCTGGAGGGCGTTGCGCTGCTGGATGTCCGACCACACGCCGGCTGCGGTCGACTGCCCTTGCCCGCTCCTCCCGAGGCCCATCGCGGAGAGTTGACCGCGAGCGTCCTCGACGCCGAGCGAGAGATCCTTCGATCCCTCGTTGGCGATCTGATCCATCAACGCCTGCTCGTAGGCGTTGGTCATGCGGCCCATCTGGCTGACGCTGCGCCCACCGAGGTCGTAGGTTGGATTGACGTAGGAGTTGGCGACACTCGCCGTCGTCGGAGTCGTTCCCTCGGCACCGAGAGCTGTCGCGAGGTACTGCGTCGGATTGGCGCGAGCGAAGGGGGAGTCCGCTTCGTCGGCTCGCACCATCGACGCCGCCATGCGCGGATCGTTTAGCCAGGGGTTGGCAGCCTGCTGAAGCTGGGCAAGTCCACCGAAGGTTCTGGCGGTATCGTACTGAGAGCCGTAAAGCGGATTCCCAGCCTGGTCGCGTCCGCCCAAGTCTTGGAACGAGCGGAGCCCCGCGCTGTGCTCGGGCGACAGTCCGATGATGTTCCCCTGCGGACCGTAAAGATCGGTCCCGAAGCGACGAAGGTAGGAGTCGCCGGCATCGGTGAACCGCTCGTAAGCACTCTGTCCGGCGGCGGGGTTGTACGACGACCCGAAGAGTGCGGTGTTGAGTCCTGCGCCCGCGGGATCGCCGAAGGGGATATTGGGTGCTTGATACGTCGTTGACTGCGGCCCGCGGGAGACGAAGCCTCCCGCGCGTCCCCAGTCCATGGTCCTGGCACCGGACCCCATGGGATCGACGCCGAACCAGTTCTCGAACGGCGGAGTCTTGTTCGGGTTGGGGATCGTCCCGGTGAGGTTGCCCCAGAGCTGGCGGCCTCCCGGGAGGATAAAAGTCGGGCCGATGCCGGAAGCCACGAGCTAGCCTCGCGTCCTTCCCATCGCAGCGGGATTGGCAGTGTTGATGTACCCGGGATCGTTCGGGTTGTAGTTCTGGGTGAACGTGTCCTGCATGTACTTGTACTCCCACGGTGCGAGGTGACCGCCGTAGTTGCCTTGGGAGTAGTAGTTGAAGTCCTGCGGCACATAGCCGATCGGCAGGTAGCCGAACGGCCCGCCGCCCCACTGAATCGACTGGTCCTGCATCCAGGGGTAATCGCCGACGTTGTCTACCGGCATGGCCCCCGTCGTACTTCTGGACCCGGGCGCCGACTGCCCGATGTTGCCGCCGCCGAAGTACTTCGAGTACTGCGAAGGTGGCGTCCAGCCGCCCGTAGGCGCGGGAGCAGGGCTGGGAGCGCCGCCGGTGGGAGCCCTGCCAGTGTTCAAGTTAGGAACGCTCGGCCCAGGAATCGGTCGCGGCCCTGCCGTCGACCCATCGCCCACCGATGCATCGCGCGTCTGCGCGAGGCGCAGCGACTCGTTCATGTGCGTAGGCACCCGGTTGGTGAACTGCCCCGTAGGTACGGAACCGCCGGCAGTCCCGGTGAAGATTTGTGTGTTGGTGCCTGGCCCGGGCGATGGCCTCGGGGCCATCGGGTTGAACGGATCATATGCTGGGTTCATCAGTAGTACCCCATCGTCGCTTGTTCCGTCAGGTTGGGATTGAAGCCCATGCCGCCGTAGGGATCGTAGCCGCCGCCGAATCCCTGCATGAAGTCCTGCATCTGCGGCATGAATTGCTGAGGCATGCCGTAGCCGCCACCGTAACCGCCCATGCCCTGCATGATGGCGTTGCCGAAGTTCGAGTAGTTGAACGGCGGGCCGCCATAGCCTGGGTTCCAGCCGTAGGGACCTGGTCCCTGGTTCTGGGGGTACGCGAACTGATTCATCGAGTACGGGTCATACTGGTACGGCGGTTGATTCGTCGGCGGGTACTCCGGCGGCGGAGGCTGTTGCTGCGGTGGTGGCTGAGTCGTCGGCGGAGGCTGAGTTGTTGGCGGGAGCGGCCTCGAACCACCTCCGCCCGGTGGCGAAGGCGGCTGCGCGCCGATCGGCGGCCGAGCCGGTGGAGGAGCGGCAGCCTGCCCGATGAACGCGCCTTGACGGTCGGTGATCCGCTTCCTCGCTGCCGGGTTGGTGACGTCAACCACCGCGCCGTTCTGGTTCTTGAAGTATTTCTTGCCCTGCAGCTCCATGGTGGCGCCAGGCTTCATGGTGGCGAACCACTTGCCGAGCTGCTCGTTCGTGGCGGGAGGCTTCGCCGCGGCTGGCTTACCGGGCGCCTGCTGCCCCGCCCGCCCATAGCCGGCCGGTGGTGGTTGCCCAGGCTGGTGGATCGGAGTGCCGGCACGAGCGGGAGGTGCGGGCGATCGACCAGGCGCTCCCTGCCCCGCCATCGGGTCGGGATGCTGACGGAACCACTCCTCGCGGGTCGGTGCTCCCGGCGGCGGACGTCTGAGATCCCATGGAGGTCCCGGCTGACCAGACGGCGAGCGGTTGTTCATCGCCCAGGTTTCCCCCGCGCCTCGCTTCCCGGTGAAGGGGCCGCCGTACTTGTCTAGCCACTCTCCATATTCGACGGACGTATGGTCCCTCGGCGCGGGGACGTAGGGTTGCCGCGGAGCGTCCTTGTCGAGTCGGCCGCCTTTCCCAAACTTGACACCGAGCCAGGCGTCGCCCCTGCCGGCGGCCTCGCTGGGGTAGTAGTCCCGCCAGTTGTCGGGGACGCCCGGTTCCTTGCTCGTTCCACCTGGCCCCCATGGGTACGTCGGGCCACCCGGTGGAGGCTGCGGGACGTTGACTGCGGCAGCTCCAGCGGGGCCGGGCCGCGGGCGTTCCATGCCTTGCCGAGCTGGCGGCGTAACGGGTCTTCGTACGGTAGCCATCACCACATCCTGAATTGCTGGCCGCCGTAAGGTGCCGGCGGTGCGGCCTGCGGAGGCGGCGCCATGGCTTGCATGATCCCGCGACCGAGGGCGCCGGGAAATCGTCGCTGCGGTCGCATGCCGCCGCCCATCGCACCCTGCATCTGCCCCAATGCTCCCTGCATCTGCTGCATCGGGCCGCCGCCCATCGTGCCCTGCATCCCAACCAGCGAGTTCTGTATCTGCCCCTGCATGTTGGGACCGACGCCCTGCGGGCCGCGGTTGCGTGGCGCGAACGGATGCATCATCGCGTCGGACATGCCCTGCTGGCCGCCGCCGCCCTGGAGGGCGCCCGAAGACTGGTAGGGTATGCCATTCATAGCTACGCCGCTGAAACTACTACCCGGCATGCCGCCGCCGCCCATCCCCACTGGAGCTTGCAGCAAAGGCATCGCCTGCTGCGGCCCCGGCGGGTAGTAGCCGGGCGCTCCACCGGAGCCCCAACCACCGGGCGGAGGCTGGCCCTGCGCAACCTGAACGCCGCCGCCGCCGCCCGGCGGCATCTGCGGAGGAGGGGGCCGCATCCATGGCGACGCGGCGGTTTCGGCTCCCGCGGCAGCTATACCGCTGCCGTAGCTCGGCGAGTTCATGACCGCCTGCGGGTTGAATCCACCCCAACCCTTCCCCATCTGGTTCCCGAGGCCCCCACCAGCCGCCATGGGGTTAGGCCTCCCCGCGGTGTACGGCGACGGGCCGGTCGGCGGCCTGCGTTGCCCCATTCCCATCATGGTGAGCCTCCTGTCAGCCCGGCCGCACGGGTGTCCGTTTCTACCTCAAACTCGATCACCGCGTCTACCAGACGGAATGAGCCCACCTTATGCCCCGCTGCGGCAGCGGCCGGCGAGAGGGCCGTCTTGAAGCGGTACTTGAAGCTCCGCCCGGCGACGCGAGGCGTGATCGAGAACAGCATCACCGGGAGCATGCGGTTCCCCTCGAGCGATCGCCCGAGCATGTCGGACACCAGCACCGAGACGTCCGAGCTAGCCTGGACGTTGTCCCGGTTGTCGCACATGACCTCGACGGTGCAGAGGTGCAGCGTGTCGGTCGTCGAGTCCCAGAGATCCTGAATCCTCAGCGGATCGAACTTGCCACCCAGGATCTCATCCACGTCCTCGTTCACATCGAGCGCGCGGAAGGTCAGGTAGATCTTCTGGAGCATCTTCCGCTGCGGTACGCCGTGAGCCATCCACTGCGTCTCGACCCAGGCGTCGACGGGAGTGAGAGCATTGGTCCTGGCGACGTCGAAGTCCTTCCCACTCCAGCCGGTCGGGTGCGAGATGACGGTGCCGTCGTAGCGGAAGAGGTACATCTGCCCGAGGTGGTCGCCGCCGCCGCAGAGGCCGGCGTGGTCCTCTAACCACGCTTCGTTCCGCGCGTAGTCGACCACGAGGACCGGCGATCGCGAGTACCAAGGGAAGGGCGGGGTAGTGAGTTGAACTTGCGGGTTCGTCAAGCTCGCGTCCTGGTGCCGAATGATACGCTGCGTCCCGGTGTCGGCGGACACCGTCTTCTTGACCTCTTCCCAGCCCAGCAAAAAGTACACGCGACGACGGTTCACGTCGTGGATCACGCCGCGGAGGCGCGGATTCCATCTCTGCGCCTGGTTGAACGCCGCGAGCATCCGCTCCAGCTCGGGGAACATGACCGTCATGCCCTGCTGGTTGAACAAGCCCGGGCCGTAGCGGGTCCAGCCGATATGCCCGGTCGGGATTAATTCCATTTGCGAGCGTGGCCAGAAGCCGATGCCCGCGTCGTTGTGCGTGGCCTTGAAGCCAGCGCCGTAGGTCTGGATGATGTCCTGCGACGTGCGCCGGTGGACGACTAGGGTGTCGCCCTGCACCATGAATCCCGATATCGGGTCGGTGGGATCGACCAAGGTGAAGTAGTTCGCCGTGCCGCCGAGCCCTTGCAAACCTGTGTGCCACTGCATGAAGTCGAACGGGCGCGAGTACCAGAAGGTGCGGAAGCCGGAAGCTCCGTTCGGATCGTCGGCCTGCATAAACAGCCGATCCTTGTAGATGCCGGGACGCATGTTCTTGTATGTCGCCGCCGTGGGCGCTGGGAGCTGAGTCTGGCGCAAGAACGACCGCACGACCGGCAGCGTAGGGCTGAGCGGGACGGCGGCGTAGCCGCCGGCGTTGACCATAATGATGTACGACCCGGGGCTCGCGGCGTCGTTGACGTAGCCGAGAGTGTTGGCCGGGTGCGTTGCCGTTTGCTCGTAGAGCACGCAGCCGCCATCCAGGTCGATGTCGGGAGCCCCGGGAGCGATCCACGGGCTAGAGATGCAAGGGTCGTAGACCTTCAGCGCGGCAGGGTTGAAAGGCGCAGTGCTAGGACCCCATCGCTCGAACGCTCGATCGAGGGTTCGCGTGCCGGCCGTGGGGATATCGACGATCCGGTAGATAGCGTCTGGGTATCCCGAGACACCTTCGATCTGGAAGATCTGCCCTTTGGACTGCGTACCGCCGGATACCGAGTTCACCGTCACCAAGGACGATCCGATGGAGAGAACGCAATCCATCGTGTGATTGTGCAAGTAGGGGATGGTGAGTTCGCGGAAGAAGTCCAGGCTCGATGGGAAGGCGTCCTCGGTGTCGGGCACGCCGACTTCTGCGACCGCCTGGTCGACCTGCACGACGTAGTTGTTGGAGACGAGGTAGCACTGGTCGGCGATGGGACTGGAGATGAGCCAGCGCCACCAGATGGTGCCGATGTTGCCGCTCACGTTCCCGCAGCCGTGACGCACCCACCACTCCGCATCGACGACTTCCACGTTGTAACCGCCGCGCATGAACGTGCCCTGGAGTCCGGCCTCCTCGCCAACGTTGGTCGGGTTGAGTCCGCGCAGTGGCGCCAGGCGCTCGATCTGCTTCGCCACTACAGCTCCTGCACGCCCCAGACGAGGCCGGAGCAGTAGAGGAGGCCCGCCCCGATAGCGAGAGTGCCACCGATCAGTAGGCGGTTGTTCTTGGCCGCGCTCTTGTAGCCCTTGCCCAGATCGAAGTGCCAAGGGGTGATGGCGTTGACCCAGTTAACTAGCGTCAGGGTGCCGTGGTAGCTCGTGATCGGCAGGACTATATTGGCCGTCTCATCGTAAAATATGAGTTCCCCAGGGGACGCGGCTCCCGCCAATGACGCCGTGCAGAGAATGTGAACGTACCCGCCGCGGAGCACGAAGCGCGTCTCCCTCGGCGCCCACGCGACCAGCATGTTTGCCGCAGTATTGATATTGCCGGTGAGTACCCCGGCGAACGGGACGTAGGTGTTCGACGTGAAGTCGGGCATCGCCACGTCGCGCGGCTGTGGCAGGTTAGCCGTGGACGGCATGGATGCCGGCGGCGCACTGGTCGGCGCGTAGCCCGGCATCTACATATCCTCGTCGAGATGCCAGGTCGCGACGGGGATCGTCTCCTTCACCCAGACGTATGAGTCGCCGATCTCACCCGGCGTATCGATATCGCCCGCGCGCGGCATGGCGAGGTACTCGATCAGCATTCACGGCGCCTGGTAGTAGGTTACCGCAACGCCGAAGTTGCCGTTGCCGTCGAAATAGACCTCCAGAGCGGTATTCACAGCGGTCTGGGTCAGCATGGTGCCACCCAAGTCGAGGAAGAGATTCGCGTTGACAGCACCGACACGGCCGATCCAGTAGAGAGTCGCGCCGCTGGCGTTGCGCAAATAGCAAGATCCCGCGGTAGTGAAGCCCGCGCAGATCACGCTCACGGCCAAGACTTTGGTCCGCAACCCCGCGGCAGCGGCGACCAATGTCATAGCCGACGCAGACATACCACCGGCGGTCTGAGCGGAGAGGACCGGACGACTGACGCCGCCATCGTAGACCGTGGAGGGATCTCTCTGCCCCGAGTTAGCCGCGCCTTCAGTCGGATCGATCATGGCGCCTGGTAGTAGATGACCGACACGCCGAAGTTGGCGTTGCCGTCGAAGTAGATCTGCAGCGCGGAGTTGACAGTCGTCTGCGTGATGATGTGACCACCGAGGTTGAAGAAGTAGTTTTGCCCGACCGTCGTCACACGGGTGATCCAGAAGAGCGTCGCGGAGTCGGCGCCGTTACGAAGATAGACCGAGCCCGCCGTCGTAAACGCGGCGCAGATCACGTTGACGCTGAGCACCTTGTTCCGCATCCCGGCAGTGGCGGGTGCCACCTCGAAAGCTGTGCTGGCGAGCCCCCCCGAGCTGTTCGTCGTCACGATTGCTCGACGCCCGCCGTCGTAGACGGTCGCCGGCTCCTTCGTCGAGATCGCCCCTAGTTGCCCGCCGAGGCTGAACCACGCATCAGTTCGGTCGGCCGAATTCACGTCCGCGAAGACTGCCGCCGAGGCGCGCCCACCGATCTTGAGCGAGCTACCGCGATCGGCGGCATCGTGTGCGGGGAGTTCGACGAGGAGGGCTTCGCCCGCATCGTCGGCGTCGGCGACGATGACGGTCTGCCGGCGCCGGCCCGAGGCGAGAGCGAAGTTTGATAGGTTGACGCCGCTGCCTTGGGTGATGGGGATGTCGGTCGCCGTCTTCGCCATGGCTCACCTCACGGGCTGTACTGCCGGTAATATCCGTCCTCGCCGATCCGCGGGCCGACGCTGGAGCTAGGCTTCCCGGCACGGAGCGACGGCGAGACGGTCTGGCGGGCCGGGCGGAGGCGTTTCATGTCGTCGGCGATCCGCGTCTGCAGCTCCTGCATGCCCATCTGCCAGATCGCGTTGTACCGCTCGAAGTCGCCGAGCCAGCGATAGCCGAGTGCCGTCGCCATGTCCTCGATCAGATCGTCGTGCTGGTTCGTCCAGTAGTTGGTCATCGAAGGGTCGGTAAGCGGAGTAGGGTAGTCCCAGACGCGAGCGCGGATGCGACTCGCCGACGAGGATGGCGCGGGGCGGAGACGGATGGCGGTTCCGGTGCGGCACCAGCCCTTCGGGACGCCTGGGATGACGGTGAGAGGGATGTTGTGGTCGAGCTGATCCTCGGAGTCCTCGCGGAGCGGCATGTAGGGCGAGTCCGAGGAGAGGCGCAGAGCGATCTGCTTGATGTCTTTCGTCTGCGGCGAGGGGAAGGGGTAAAGCTCCTGGGCGGTTACGGTGTTGATCGAGTAGGTCGCCTCCATGGCGTCCCAGTTGTAGCGGGTGCAGAACGTCTTGCGGATGACGTTGTTGATCCAACGGTCCGCGTTCGACGCCTGAAGATTCGAGTCACTGGCTGCGCGCTCGAGGTTATCGAGGACGATGGCACGCAGCTCACCCAGGTTTGCCAACGACGGTATACCCTTTCTCGTGCGGGTTCTGCCCGCCGAGGCGAGGCGGAAGCGCCGGACGTGGGAGTGGCCGCGGTGGCTTAGCCGACGGGTTTACCGAACGGCCGGATTTGCCTGATGGCTTCGCGCTTCGACCCGTAGCGGTCTTGGTTAGACGGCTGTTCGGTAATTTTGGCACTCTTGACGTCCTTCGTGAGAGTCTTGGTCTGGCCCTTCCAGACATCGTCCGGCTTAGGCCCNCCGCAGATNCCGTCCTCGTAGCGAGCCGACTCGACCCCTTTTACGCGATGCTTCGCGAGGGTAGTCTTGCGGTCCTGCCCGCTCCGGAANGTCGCGGGCGGAAGTCCTTCTCTCATATCAGTTGCCTGTCGATCCGCTGNTGACGAGCTTGATCTGGCCGACCTTGACGGTGCCGTAGGGCTTCGTCGTGATCTTCGGCGTGGTCGCCGAGCCGCCAGATGTCGGTCCGACGTGGAAGCAGTTGAAGGCGGCACTCACATAACCGGCGCCGGCGGTGGTCGCCTTGGTGGTCAACTCGACGGTGATCTCCTCGCCCGGGTTCACGTTGATATCGTCATCGCCGAACGTGCCGTAAATGGGGTCGCCGATTGCCGAGCCGCTCGCGATCGTGATGGTTCCGACCGTCCGCCGAGAGGTCGTCGAGCCGACCGTCGGGTTGACGTAGCAGGTGAGCACGACGGCAGTGCCGCCGGTGACCGCTACGGTAACGACGAATCCGATGTGCTTGATCTGCAGTGCGCAACAACCGGAGAGGCGCTGATAGATGATCGTGCCGTTGGTCGCCGTGCTTCCGATCACCGTACCGGTAGTCGCGTCGTATGCAGCCGCAGCCAGAGCGGAGCCGAAAGCCACCGGCGTATCGAGAATGAATTGCAGTTCGTTTGCCATGATATCCTCCTCCCCTCACGCAACGATTGACGAGGAGGTGAAGTGGACGATCCGGTTGTCAGGCTCGAGGGTCGCGTGCGCTTCCCAGATGAGCTTGAAGCCGAGGATCGCGTACCAGTAGAAACTCCGGTCGCGGCCGCCATCCATCGGCACGCCGCGCCGGATCTCCTCCATCAGGACGACGATCTCCTTGACCGCCTCGGCACCGAAGAAGACAGCCTCTCCGCGGAAGCCGGTAATCGTGTTGGAGAGGATGTGGTTGTCTTCGATGAAGCGGACGCCATGGAACCGGCCGATCTCGCCAGCGAACAGCCGCTCGGGGTCGCCGTAGAGAGCAGCGTTGATGAAGTCGGAATCCCGGCGAATGGCGCTGGCAAACCCGACGCTGCAGACGCAGATGTAGTTGCCGTCGTCGTCGTAGGGCGGCACCGGCGAGAGCGTGGCGACGGTAGTGCCCGTGTCGCTGGACGTGTAGACGCCCGACTTCATCGCCTCGATGACCGTCAGGATATCCTCGACCTGAGCCATGCGGGTTGCGGCGGTAGAGCAAAGCACGTCGCTTGCCGCGCGGAGTTCGAACTTGACCGTAGGCGTGCCGGCCGTTCCGACCGGCGTTGCCTTGACGCGAGTCTTCCGAAACTCGATCGAGGCGCCCCTGTTCAGGACCTTGCCGACGTCGTTGATGATCGCTCGATTGTGCGCGTTCTGAGTATCGAACTTGGAGAGGCGCTCGAGCTTCTCGGTGTACGGGATACTGTTGCCGTACTCCGTTGCGATCGCCGCCGACTGGTTGGTCTTGAATCCGGTTTTCGGGAAGGGAAGGTTCTCGTCGAGCGGGCCGCCTTCGGTGTCTACATTGAGGAACTTGTTGAATAGGAGCGTATCACCGCGGTTAGCGCCGAATGAGGAATCGCGGTCGCAGAACTGCCTGAACCGCATGATGGGTTGCGCCTGGATATGCATATCCAGGGACAACTCCTGGTTTGACCAGTAGCCTCCATATTCGCTTTGCGCCCAGAGTTGCCCAGCCACTCATG
>Ga0065705_10104858_pt1 | contig 10617 bp, 3 predicted proteins | sample SwibulcommuniRL2_FD_59092 | JGI IMG/M metagenome (GOLD analysis project Ga0065705, IMG submission 59092) | Bulk soil microbial communities from switchgrass field near Rose Lake, East Lansing, Michigan, USA - RL2 Bulk Soil v2 (version 2) | ecosystem: Environmental > Terrestrial > Soil >... | reverse complement strand
AAATTCCAATAGCGCCAGTATGACCGGCCAGTGCCACGTACTTTCCATCAGGGCTATAGGCTGCACTCCAAATTGCATCGGTGGGCCCGGATAGATCAAAAGTTTTTTCTCCCGTTGTAGCATCCCAAATCGCTCCATTGCCATGTCTATCGCCAGAAACAAGATGCTTTCCATCCGGACTATAAGCCACGGCCCCGAATCCTCCCACTACGCCATCCAATACATTAACAGGTCCTTGTAGTGTGAACAATGCTTTGCCGCTTGACAGATCCCAAATGAGGATCGTGCCGTCGAGACTTGCACTGGCGAGGTGGGTTCCATCCGGCGAAAAAGAGGTTTGAGGAATAAAATCTTCGTGCCCTGCAAGGGTAATTTTTTTCTCGCCGGTCTGCGCATCCCAAACGATGATCGTGTTGTCTTCATCTCCGGTGGCAATCAACTTTCCATCGGAGCTATACGAGGTGTTTAGCGTATTGGTGTTGTGATCACTGAACTGCAACAATTCTTTTCCAGAGGCTGCATCCCATATTCTGGCATTACTATCTGTATAGTCAGTAAGAATCCGAGTTCCATCCGGGCTATAGCTCAGCCGCCAGGACCAGCCACTGGTTACAGAGTTGGCAAAAGGGATGAAGAGGGCTTCCTTCGCCGGCGTAATATCCCAGATACGTACCGTGTAATCATAGCCAGCAGTTGCAAGGCGGGTACCATCCGGATTAAACGCAACGCTGTTGATATCAACAGTGTGACCAGAAAGTGTGTACAAAACCTGCCCGGTCAGAGGATCCCACACTTTTGCTTTTTGATCCTCTCCGCCGGTCGCAACGAGAGCCCCGTCTGGACTGAAGGCGATATCATGGGGTGGACCCGTATGGCCGAGATTGCCCCTGAATAGTAGCTCTCCTGAATCGGCATCCCACACTTTTGCCATTCCTTGACCGATCGTAGCAACCCGTGAGCCGTCCGGGCTGAAGGCAACACCGCCTCCTGACTGAGACAGAACGAGAAGTTCTTTTCCGGTACTTGCATCCCAAATCCTGACATTACCGTCTTCACCACTGGTTGCGACGCGTTTTCCATCTCGGTTAAATGCAACATCAAAAACTTGACCATCGTGGAGGGACAGACTGAGTAATTCTTGCCCAGTCTGGGCATTCCAGACTCTTGCCGTCCCGTCGGCACTGGTTGTCACCAATCGTGTTCCATCCGGGCTAAACGCGATACGACGGACAACCCTTGTGTGCCCCAATAATGTAAGCAATTCCTTTCCAGTGGCTGCATCCCAAACCTTCGCTGTATGGTCATCACTGGTGGTGGCAAGTCGCTTCCCATCGGAGCTATAGACAATGCCGTTCACTGAATCAGTATGACCCTTCAAAGTAATTAGAAGCTGCCCTGTCTTAGCATCCCAAATTCTTGCCATTTTATCCTGGCTGGCTGTGGCAATGTGCTTGCCATCCGGGCTATATGTGACGGTCCAAACTTCTGCATCGTGATGAAGGACAAGTACCACGCGCGAGGCCAGGATAGAACGGTGCAGTGCATTTTCAGCCTCAATTGTATGTGCTGTTGATTCAGCCTGTAATGCCAGCAAAATGCTTCTTTCGGGATCTTCATCCAGGTTGCTCATGGCCGCCGCCGCCAGCTCGCGTGAGGTGGCAGTAATCGCGTTCTGTTTTGCCTGGACTTGAAACAACCAGGCAAAGCCGGCGAGAATCAGTGCGAGTACAAACGCTCCTGTGAGAAACAACGCGCGGCGCCGCAATTGTTGTGCGGAGCGGCTCTGAGTCTCAATTAATTTTTGCGCCGCTTCCAGTTCGCGCCTCTGCTGCGCTTCCCTCTCCGCAATTTCGCTTTGCTCCAAAGCATTGGAAGCCTCAAGAAAAGCTTTCTCTCCCGCATTCAACGCGTTCGGGTGCAATATAGCCCACTCGCGTGCCTGAGCTAAATGTGCCCCGCGATACAATGCGCCTGCATCCCGTTCGAGCAATTCCCATTCATGTGCAGCTTCGGTGAGATGACGGTGCAGGCGCAGACTTTCGCGATCTTGATTCAACCACTCGCGCAGGGTGGGCCACTCTCGGATCAACGCTTCATGTGCCACCTCCGCAGTGTCCGCGCCTAAGGTGACCAGTCTCGCTTCAGCCAATGTGTTCAACACAGAACGCACTTCGTCGGCATTCTCGGCCTGAGATAATAACTCGCCGAAGGAGGCTCGCCGCCGCGTATCTTCCGTGCCTTCACCCAACTCGGTGAGGCGCAGGAAAATGTTCCGTGCAATTGTCTGTTCCTCGGACGAAAGGTTTTGATACACGCCCTCGGCTGTGTGGGCAATCGCGCCGCGTACCCCACCCGCATCGGCATATCCTTTGAGTGTAAGAGTGTGCCCGGCGCGCCGTTTCCAGGTTTCCAGCAGCGCGTGCGAGAGCAGAGGCAGTGCGCCCGGCTCATCTCCCACATCCCGCAGGATCAAATCTACGAGCCCTGGCTCAAAAACCCAATGACCCCGTTTGGCAGGCTCTTCAATGGCACGCCGTAGTTCCTCTATTGCCATCGGTCCGATATATTCCTGTTGCTGTGCGACCGCATCCCGCAGTTGGGGATATTGGGCCAGATGCGCGTAAAAATCGGCGCGCAAGGTAAGAATCAGGGTGACGTTCCCTCCGCTCTGGTTAAGGGTCATGAGCAGATTATCAATGAAGGCTTCCCGTTCGAATTCATCGTGACAGAGGGTGAACAACTCTTCAAACTGATCCAGCGCTAGCAATGTATGTTGCTTGGGGTTTTGACGGGAAAGAAAAAGAGCCAGACTGCGCGGATCTTGCATCAGATCATCCATAAGCGTGGCAGTGGCAGTCACTGATTCCGATTCGCGCGTGAGTTCAGTCGCCAACGCCTGGAGAGGATGTGCGGTGGGTGTGATGACGTGAACCCGCCAATCAGCACTGCCCTCAGGAGGTTTCGTCCCATCTGGAAGCATTTCCCCTTTTTTGAGCGCAGGGATCAATCCCGCGCGAATCAATGAAGATTTGCCGCTGCCGGAGGCGCCAATGATGACGGAAAGGAACCGGGTTTCCCGTAATCTATTTACTAATTTTGCAGTGAGCAATTCACGCCCAAAGAAAAGATCCGAATCGGCTTCATCAAAATATTGCAAGCCCTTGAACGGTGGTTCGCCGGGTGTCGGCGTTTCAGAGCCTGTGAACTTGGTTCTGAGCGGCGGAAAATCGTGGGCCAAGCCTTCAATGACCAATTGATAAATGGGTGTGGGAAACTTCAAGTCCTTGAGGCGGTGTTCCCCCAGGTCGCGGATCGTCACGCCTTTGGGTAGATCATGCATAACCAATTCCCGCGTGCTCTGCGACAACAGGACCTGCCCGCCGTGCGCTGCATCGCCAATACGGGCGGCGCGATGCACATCCATTCCCACGTAGCCTGTTGAAGCGATCAATGGTTCGCCAGTATGCAAACCCATGCGCACGCGCAAAGGCTGGTTATGCAACCATGAGTGTGAGGCAAGGGCGCGTTGTGCCTCAGCGGCACACTGGACCGCATCTAAAGAACGAGCAAAGGTGACAAAGAACGCGTCGCCCTGCGTATCCACCTCATGCCCGTTCCATTTTTGAACTGCCTCCCGCAGGATCCGATGATGATCTGCCAGAACAGTCGCATATTGCTCCCCAAGCTGATCGAGCAGGTTGGTTGACTCTTCGATATCCGTGAAGAGAAAGGTGACCGTACCAGATGACTGTACCGCGCGCGGGTGCACATGGGTCCCTTTGAGCAAGCCATCATAAAGCGCCCGCGTTTCAGAGGAAGGTTCGAGGCCAAACTGTTCGGCCAACTCCTCCATACAGCGCTGGTAAATGGAACTGACTCTTGCCATGTCGCCGCGGACGCCATAGGCGAGCATAAGGGCGCGATAAGCGGGCTCGAGTGTCTTGCCCAGTGCAAGCCAGCGTTCGGCCTGTTCCTGGACCGCTGTCCAGCGCTCGGCCGCGATGAGCTGTGTGACCAGTTGTTCCATTTTGCTATCAAAGATGGATTGAACGCGTTCACGTTCGAGCAAAACCCAATCCTCGTAAAAGCCAGGCAGGAGCTCGCCCTGATAGAGAGAAAGATTGGATGTCAGAGATTGGAGATCGGGCTTGGTCCTCTCGATTTGCGCGACGTCCAGCCAATAATCCGCCTCCCGATTAAAGGCGATCGTGAATTCCTCCGCCAGGAGATAGTCAATCGGGGTGGCCTCTTGCGTAGAGATCGCTTTGCGGATGCGCCACAGTTCATGGCGCAGGTTTTTGCGGGCGTTGTCATCGGAGAAATCTGGCCACAAAATACCGGCCAGTATTTCGCGGCGATGAGGGGTTCCTGCTGACAGCGCCAGATACGCTAATAACGATTGACCCGGCCGCGACGGAATCAGGACGCGCTTGCCATCGAGACGGATATCAAATTGTCCAAGAAGTCGAATTTGGAGCATCGTAGCCTCCGCGGCCGAAAATATCGAACCGAAGAAAACCTGTGAGGATGATGAGCAAAATCAGTATAGCACGCCCATGCCAAACACCTTAACATCCGTGCGTCTATTTTACGTCTCGAAAAAATTCGGTCAGTCAGCGACGAAAAAGGAACGCCAGCATGCGACAATGCAAACAGAAATCGGGACAACTATAGTTCCCGGATCAATTCAAAGTCAAAGGAGACTAAAATGTTCAAAAACCGTTTTCTTCTTATTCTTGGAGTAATTTCGCTTCTATTGGTAACTATGGCCGTAGCCTATCCAGGATCAAAGGATTCTCTTGCTGCAGACCAAGCTGCCAGCGACTTTTATCAACGGCACCCGGATTGGACCTGGGCAGTCAATGATCAGAAGGCTGTAATCCCTGTTACTGGCGATTTAGCATTCCCTGATTATTACCAGCGTCATCGCGAATTGACAGCCCTTTCCATAATCGGTCTGGGAGCCCCCGATTATTTCCAGCGCCATCCCGAATTGACGCTCTCGGGTGGCGCCTCGGTCGACATGACTGACTACTACTTCCGTCATGCAGCGCCGCAGCCTTCTTCGAGGAACGTTGATCTGACCGATTACTTCTTTCGACATCCGTGAACCATAGCTTCACGTGGACAAGCCCTTCGCCCTGACTTTCTCCTCCGCGAGGGTACGTCAAACCCGCACCGTCTGGTCAACAGTGCGGGTTTTCGTTTCCGATTGACATCCGCCAATGCCTCATGTACACTCTCTGCATGGACCTCGACCTGTATCGGTATGAAGTCCGTGTGTCAACCAATCCGCTGGTGCATGGCGCTACTTCGCTGTTAAGGTTTGGGCGAGAGGAAACCAAAATGATTATCAATCGTTTATCCTATGTTTTGATCCTTACCATGTCCGTCATGCTCGTCTCTCTCACAGCCTGTGCAGCGGGGTCTACTGCTCCGGAAATGACGTCAATCCCGCCAACCCTGGTGGCTTCACAGACCGTGATGCCTATCCCTACCGAACCCCAACCTACTGCCACAGCGAAAACTAACGCGGCGCTGAATGGCGATTTCGAGGTGAATGGCCACTCACTGTACATGGCTTGCGTCGGAACTGGCGCGCCGACCATTGTGCTTGAGCCAGGAGAGGGTGGAACAGTTTCAGATATGTTTGACCTCCAGGAGAAACTCGGGATGCGGACGACCACCTGTGCCTATGATCGAGCCCAGACGGGTAGCTCGCGAAGCGCACAAGATATAGTGAATGATCTACATGCTTTGCTGGACACCGCGCAGGTGCCGGGTCCATACTTGTTGGTAGGTCATTCCGCTGGAGGCATGTTTGTCCAGCTTTACGCTCGCACTTATCCTGACCAGGTCGTGGGTGTGTTGGCTATGAATCCAGTGCCACCGGCCCATCCATGGCTGGATGAGGTAAGCAAGCTTTTCAGCGTGCAGGAGTACGCCGATGAGGAGGCTTACTACAATGGACAAAACGGAGAGAGTCTGGATTACCTGACGAGTAGTGAGCAGGTCGTAGCGGCACCAATGCCTCCTGATATTCCTTTCGAGATGCTTATCTCGACGAGTGCCCAATGCGAGGATAGCACCGGTCCCTGTATGAAGAGCTACCCTGCCTATGAGAAAATCATGCAGGAAGTCACTGCCGCCTGGCCACATGGGAACTTTTCACAAGTCGCCACCAGCCATGAGATTTTTCGCGATGACCCCGATGCAGTGGTGACAATTGTAGAGCGTATCCTCGCTTCAAAATAGTCTCACCACAAATCGATACTGCAGTGGAGCGTCTGGTCGATCGCGCAACGCTAGCTTCGTCTGGCACGATCAGTGGAACCATTACACTTCCCTAATACATGAGTTGTCAGCGAAAACAAAATGGGTAATCTCAAGATCGTGGCCAGACATCGTCCGGTCACGATCTCATTTGGCACCCGTTGGCAAAACATCAACGATCTGAATTTTGAACCGCGTACGCGCTGGCTTGCTCCAATGTCAGTGGAAGCTCTTCCTCCGACAATGCCGAAAATTGACATCCATGCTTCCCTCATGTAAACTCCCTGCATGGACATCGACCTCGATCTGTATCAGCATGAAGTCCGCGTGTCAACCAGTCCGCTGGTCAGGTTATCGGTGATCGATATTCGCCCGATCTCCCAGCGGACCCTTGTGTTTATCCATGGTTTTGGGGGGCAAATTACGAGATAGGGTTGCCGCTAGTATTATGACTCAACAGGGCAGGTTGCAACATGTAGATACTGCTGGCATTCCTCGGTTGTAAGTGATCGCGTGAGGCGCGCTTTTGCTAACTCGACCAATTCTTCAATATTCAATGTATATTCGCGAATGACGCCATCCATGCCCGTTGTGATGAGGCGTGTTCCATTCGCGCTAAAATGCGCGCCGCGCACCTGCGCGGAACTGGCTTGCAACGTGTGCAATTCTTGACCTGTGTTCGCATCCCAGACCTTGGCTACTCCATCAAATCCTGCTGTAGAAATGTATTTTCCATCCGGGCTATATTCCAGTTGATAGATTGTGGCACTTTGCTTAAGCGGTGGGAAAAGCACTTTACCAGTTGCCATGTCGCGTATAACTGCCGTGCCGTCAATGCTCGCGGCAGCATACTGCTTACCGTCAGGGCTGATGGCAACATGCACGACAAAACTATCGTTGTACTGTTCGCTCAGGCTCTCACCGCTCCTGGCATCGAACACTCTTACAGCGCGTGAAGCATCTCCCACCACCAAACGCGTTCCGTCAGGGCTCAATGCAATCGCGCCGCCAATAACGTCTCCCTTTGCGACTACAAAGTCGGCAAGTTGCGCGCCGCTCGTCGAATCCCAGATGACCGCATGTCTTTCGACGCCGGTTGGGATTTGAGGATAGTCAAATATACCAAGAATGCGTTTGCCGTCCGCGCTGAATGACGGAACGCCTACAAATGAAGGTTGATTATCCTTGTTGATTGGCGCCAAATTGAGGAGTTGCTTGCCGCTCGCCACATCCCAAACACGTAGCGAATTTCCTGTAGCATATGCAACGCGTTTACCATCCGGCGACATGGCAAGAGTTGCCTGAACATCCACTTGATGAGCATCCGGATCGATAAAAGTGAAAAGTGGTCGACGTTGGGCGATATCCCAAACCATGAACTCGCTTCCTGAATGCCGGGTCGCGAGGCGGTTGCCATCTTGGCTGATGGCGGAGCGCCAGATGGGTGCTGCAGCAATCGCGGACAATTCATGACTCGGCCCGGCATCCCAAATAATCACAGAGCCATCATCACTTGCAGTAACGACATGTTTTCCATCTGGGCTAAAGCTCGCATCCTCTACTACATCGGTGTGTCCTGCCAATCTGTAGAGCTGGTTTCCGCTTTCACTGTCCCAAATGAATGTAGTGTGATCCCAAGTCGGTCCGGCGATCTGCTTGCCATCCAGGCTAAAGGCAACGTTAGTAACCTGGTCTTCAGGTCCAGAAAGCGTCATTAGTTCCTTGCCTGTATTCGCATCCCAGATTTTGACGGTCCGATCGGCGCTGGCAGTTGCTACCTTGCTGCCGTCAGGACTGAACGCTGCCCCAAAAACGGGTTGAAGGTGGCAGCAGAGATTGAGCAACTCTTTACCAGTTGCCGCATCCCACACTTTGGCGGAACCGTCTTGACTCGAAATCACAATTCGTTTTTCATCCGGGCTGTAAGTCACCGCCAACACAGAGGGTTGATTTCCCGTCAGACTCACCAACAGTTCGCCGGTGCGCGTGTCCCAAATTTTGCCAATGGTCTGGGAACTTCCCACGATCACCTTACCCAAATCGGATGTAAAGTCACTCGCTGCCCATTCATCTCTCGTCATGGGAATTTTAGTCTGGCGAACGAGCTTGCCCGAACGCGCTACAAAGATTTTTGCCCAGAGAAAACTTCCGTCCTCGGCATCAGGATCAATAGTCGCCAGCTGTGCTCCATCAGAACTGTAGACAACGTTGTCCCATCCGCGAGCCGCTTGCAGCCGCACTTTGAGTGGGGGTGAGCTCATTGGAATCTGAAATAGTTTCTTGCCGGTCTTGGCATCCCAAACCCGAACCATGCTGACCGCGCGCGTTACGATTTGACTGCCGTCCGGACTATGGACCGCGCGAACCACCTGCTCCTCGCTCGGGCCGAGGATCAGTTGCGCGCGCGAGGCGAGCACCGCGCGGTGCAGTGCATCTTCCGCTTCCGGTAAAACCGTTTGATCTACTGTGTAGGTTGTGGCCACTGCTTTCAATGCAAGCAGAATACTGCGCTGCGGGTCAACGTCCAAATTGCCTATAGATGCTGCTGCCAATTCGCGGGAGGTTGCCAAGCGGCTCGAGTTTTGTGCCTGCCTGCCCAAGAATGTCGCGGCAATCGCCATGACCAAGGCCATGACAAATGCGCCCGTAAGATAATAGGAGCGTTTGCGCAATTCTGTTGCTGATTGCGTTTGTTCCTCCGCACGTTGTCGCTCTGTCTCAGCTAACTTCCGCGCGTTTTCAAGTTCACGTTGTTGTCTTATACGCTCTTCCGCCTCACGACGGTCACGCTCGGCAATGCTTGCATCCAGATATGCTTTTTCATCCTGCGTGAGCGCAACGGAAGTGTTTGCAGACCAACCTTCAAACTGCTCAAGCCTGGTGCCTGATAATAAGAAACTCGCGTCCCGGTCCGCGTTTTGCCATTCGCTGACCATCGCGGCGAGCTGCCTTTGCAAGCGAATATCGGCGCGGTTTTCACTCAACCACCCGCGCAAACGGGACCACTCACGCAATAGAGCCTCATGTGCCACTTCAATGGTCGCGCCGCGTGTGATGGGGTCGCGGTCAAAGGTGAGCAGACGCGCGTTGCCGAATAGATCAGCCACCGTAGACAACACCTGCACTTGCGCCAGGTGCAAGTGTTGACCTTTGACCGTGGTTTGTTTTCCACTGTCGGTGGTCAGATTTTCCCATTCTTCTCGCAAGACTCTTCTACGCGTATCTTCTGTCCCTTCGCCCAGTGTCACCAAGCGCAGGAATAACTGACGAGCGGCGGATTGACCTGCTTCATCGAGATTTGCATAAATCGCCTCGGCGCTTATGCCCAAGGCGCCCAGCACACCACCGATTTCATGATAGGCTTTGCTGGTCAGCGTACGACCTTCGCGTTTTTCAAATAATTCCGAAAGCGCGTACTGTAACAATGGAAGGGTACCAGGCTGGTTTCCAGCTTCGCGAATGATCGTCGAAACAAGACCCTTCTCTAACCTGAGGCCTAGGCGTTGTGTTGGTCCGGCAATAGCGCGTTCCACCTCATCGGCAGTCAGCGGCAGGATAAATTCAAAGCGGCGATTCATCATCTCGCCAAAGTCAACATAACGCAAAGGCTTGTCCGTAAAATCTGCGCGCAAGGTGATGATCACACGCAAACGGCTGCGTTCATCCATCACCGCGGTTGCGATACTTTCCAATAACAAGGCACGTTCCGCCTCATCTTCAACGAGCGTAAACACTTCTTCGAACTGATCGATGACCAGAACCAATTCGACCGTCTCATCCGCGGGCAGGATGCGATGGGCCGCGCGCAACAAGCCGCGATTTCCATCCTTGAGTTGAGCGAGCAAACTTTCCGGTGGATTGACGGCCACGCGTAATAATGAAGCTTCCAATTCTTCAAACGGATGTTCCCCCGGAAGCATATCCACGATAAACCAATGCTCGGATCCGGGCAGTCCACCACGCTGTAGAGCGGGAATCAAGCCGGCGCGGACGACGGAAGACTTGCCACTGCCGCTTGGACCGATCACGCCCAGAAAACGATTCAAGTCCCCGCCTTCGCCCAGACGCGCCAACAGTTGCTGAACCAATGTTTCGCGCCCAAAGAAGTTTTCCGCGTCGGCTTCACTAAAGGCGCGCAATCCCTTGAAGGGATTGGAGATTTCAATATTCGTATCTTCTTCTTCTTCATAGGTGATCGCCATCGGATGCGCAAGCACGATCCCGCCAATTGCCTGACGAAAGTCATTGAAAAGTGACAGGACATCGGTGTATCGTTCTTCAGGATCCTTGGCGGTTGCGCGTGTAATTACCGCATCCAATGCGGCCGGCAAACCCGACTTGTGG
>Ga0065705_10002390_pt1 | contig 10619 bp, 7 predicted proteins | sample SwibulcommuniRL2_FD_59092 | JGI IMG/M metagenome (GOLD analysis project Ga0065705, IMG submission 59092) | Bulk soil microbial communities from switchgrass field near Rose Lake, East Lansing, Michigan, USA - RL2 Bulk Soil v2 (version 2) | ecosystem: Environmental > Terrestrial > Soil >... | reverse complement strand
TCGAATTCTTCGCGAAAACCATCGGTCAGCTCGCGCGTCACTCCAAAGTAATAGTCTAAATTTGCGAGCGGCAGGGGGCCGTCTGTGCTGAACGAGTATCTTTGCCTGCCGAAACTGCCGCCGCCGATGTCCGTGCCGACATGCAGCCGATCGGTGCGGCCGCGCTTGGTCGTGATGTTGATCACGCCGCCGAGAGCATTGCGGCCGAAAATCGTTGCCGTGCCCGGGAGGATTTCGATGCGCTCGATATCTTCGATCGGAATCAAATCGAAATTGATGGTGTTGAAGTCCGGCTCGTTCACTCTGACGCCGTCGACAAAGACACTCGTGGACGGCACGGGCTGGCCGTTAAAGCCGCGCAGGTCTATGGTTTTCTGAAAATCGTTTCCGACGGCATCGTAAGCGACGACGCCGGTTTGATATTCCAAAACGTCTTGAATGGTTTTGGCGCCGAGCTTTTCGATCTCTTCCGCCGTGATGACGATCGCTTTGCCCGGTACCTGCGTCGTCGGCTGAACGACATCGGGCAGGCGCGTGGAACTTACAAATACCGGCGGAAGGGTGGCCTCGGGCGCTTCCGCCGCGTGCAACTCGCCGAGCAATAGACCCACCACATACGCAAAAAATAAAAAAACCTTCATGGAAATCTCCTTTTCCCGCGAAAGGGGAGCTGTTGAGGCAGGACGGACAGGTTTCCTGACTTGAGCTTCGAACCTACTCGCCGCGCCTTCCCACCCGTCGATTTTGGATTTTAGATTTCCGATTTTGGATTGAACCCAAACTCAAAACCTAAATTCGCGAATCAGTTCGAGCAGTGGCTATTACGTGCGGCTTTCGTAGCTCCTACAGTTGCGGGGCAGCAGGGGATTTCTCTAAAGGCTAAAGGATGAGGGATAAAGGATTAATTCTTTCAGCCTTTATCCTTTTGCCTTCATCCTTTCGGAGTCACCCCTTTCCCTTACATCCGTCTGCGGCTAGTAGAAATTGCCTTTGTGACCTCCTAGAACAATTACCAAGATTTTGCATCGGCGAGGCGAAACTCGATGGGAATGCGCAGCCAGCTTTCGACGGCCTTATCTCCATAACGAGCCGGATGGAAACGCCAGCGCTTGATCGCTTCGGCCGCGGCGCGATCCAAAGCGTCGCTGCCTGAGCTGCTGTTGATCTCAATCTGTTTTGATCGACCCTGATCGTCGACCAGGACACGCAGAAGCACTCGACCTTCACGCCCCTCCCGGCGGGCACTGTCCGGATATTCCGGTCGCGGCGCATCGCGATAGCGCGCTTGTGTTAGAGCAATGCCAGTTTGGGATGAACCTGAGCTGCTGCCGCGTCCAGATCCAATGCCGGATGAGCCGTTGGCGGTTCCGCCCGGGCCGCTACCGGAGCCATTCACTTCGCTGCCGGTTGGATCGGCAATCGTTCCGCGGAGGGTCTCCGAAGTGTTTACGGCCGCCGAAATCCTCGCGATGCCGCTGTCGCGTACCGTTGCCACAGTATCGGCGGGCAAACCCTGGGGCTCCGGATTGGCGAGTGGCTTCGGTTCGATTCTTGGCCCAACGGCGCGCGGCGCACGGCGATTCGATTTCGAATCACTACGCCGCGCGGGAATTCCACCTTCTCCTGGACCGCCGCTGTTCTGCTCCGTCGGCAGAATCTGCACCTGAATCATCTCTACTTGGCTTCGCCGGCTCAATGAAACGGGGTACGCCAGCGCGGCGACGTGCAAAAACAGAGAAAGAACAAAAAAAGAGACCAATCTCATGATCGTTGCGTATTGGCCTCAACCGAAAAATGGGGGAAAGATACGGAAACCTTTCTCTCTTCTCCGGAGAGGCTGGTCGTAGCGCTCAGGCAGGTTTCCTGACTTAGGCTTTTATCTACTCGCCGCGCCTTCCCATCCTTTTCGAACACTCAGGACAGTGGCTTAGTTGCGGCTTTCGTAGCCATCACAGTGGCGGGACCGCGCCGGATTTTCACCGGACTTCCCTAGGAACCTAGCGCTGTAATTTCGTAGGCGAAAACTATAATGGAAAAAAATCGCTGTCAAGCGATTCTTTGTGAAGATAACCCAGAAGCGCTACAGAATCAGCCAAAACACGAGGGGAATTGTAAGGACGGAGAGAAGGGTGCCGAGAACGACGATCGATGCGGCCAACCCGGGGTCCTGGCGATATTTTTCCGTCAGGATGAAATTGACCACGGCCGATGGCAGGGAACCGTAGAGAAGCAGCACCTGGCGATTGACCCCTTCGGCGCCGATCAACGTCACAGCAAAAGTCGCCGCGGCGAGGCCGCCGACAATGCGCAGCAGGGCGCCGCCGAGAGCATGCCCCAATTGCAGCGATTCGACTTGATACAAACGATAACCGAGACTGATGAGCATGATCGGAATCGTCGCTTGACCAAGCATGGTGACGGGTTGGAGGAGCAGCTCGGGAATTTTAATTTGCCCGAGGTTGCAAAGCAGGCCCGCGAGAGCCGCGTAGATCAAAGGCAAGCGAAATATTTCCTTCCAGTTGCCGCGCCCATTCAGAATATAGATGCCGAGCGAGTATTGGAGAAACGTAATGATCACGAACAGCAGGATCGCGCGCTGCATGCCCTCTTGTCCGAAGGCGAACAATGCCAATGGGATGCCCATGTTTCCGGCATTCATAAACAACGTCGGCAGAGCAAAACCGCGGGAGCTGAATCCGGCGACAGCAAAATAAAGTCGAATCAGCAGACCGACACCTGCGAAGATGAGCAGAACGCCGCCGGCCAATACGACAATATCGGCGGCGAACAGGGGTTTGCTCGCCAAGGAACTGAAAACGAGTGAGGGGGTACCCAGGTAGACGATCATTTCCGTCACGGAGGAAAGGCTGATTTTTTTCCAGCGGGCAAAAATAAACCCAGTGGCGACCAAAATAAAAAGAGGAATGACGGGGGAGAGCGGTTTAAGAAGTTCCACTTTCGAGAATCGTGTTGCAGTTAGAGCGAGGCTAGCAGGACGAGGCTCAGCGCCTCGCTGAGTTCGATCGTGGCGCCGAGATGGGCTTGCGAGAGTGCGTCGTGGCGCTTTATCAGAAGACTTCTCATCGATAGAGCAAAAAGCGAAAGGGCTAAGCCGATCCATAGTCCCTTGCGGCCGAGAAAGTAAACCGCCAGAGCGAGCGTCGTAACCGTGCTTAGGATGACCGGCCACGTCGTTACACGTTCGGCGATGAGACGGGCATTTTCATCGAATTGCGAGTGGATGCCATAAAGGAAGATCACCAGCGTCCAACGCGCCAAGACCGGGGTCAATAGCAAACTCAAGGTCAGTAGCTCATCCATGCTGTCCATTGCTGCGCTCTTGAATAAAATCACCAGCACCACTGCCGTGAATCCCAAAATGGCGCTCGTCCGAGGCCCGCCATCCGTCGACTCAGAATCGATCGTGTCAAAGGTATCTTTCAGACCGGTGAGCGGCTGCGCGCCCGTGGCGGTGATCAGCAAGGCGACTAGAATAAGATTGAGGATACGTGGATCGATATGAGCGGCTAAACTGTAGTTCGTTAACGCAAGGAGCAGACCCAAAAGCAAACCCGCCAGAGGGAAAAGCCCGGCAGCGCTGCCAATCGAATTGCCCGCTGGCTTTACAGCAGAAATGCGCCCCCAGATGGTCAAGAATTTGAACGCCGCCGCCAGCTTTTTCACCGCATTTGTTTTCGCTTACGCATCTTGAGCTGTCAACTCTTTGGCGGCGAATTCTGCGGTTTTGACGCGATTTTCGGGTTGTGGTTAAAANCAGCCAAATTANCTTTGTATTTCAATATCTTACCAGGCACTTTGTGCTTTACTTTCAGNTCGGTTTTAGGTACTATGAAAACGGTTNCAGATCTTTCTAACCCCACAACTTTACAGCAAAAATTTCNGTCTGAAGCTAGGTGAAAATGGCGGAATCGAANACTCNACAAGAATCCGATTATAATGCGGACAACATAAAGGTTTTGGAAGGTCTGGAGGCGGTCAGAAAACGTCCCGGAATGTACGTTGGCGACACCAACGAACGAGGTCTACATCACCTGGTTTACGAAGTCGTCGATAACTCCATCGATGAAGCGTTGGCGGGACACTGCGACTCCATNGAAGTNACGATTCACATNGATAATAGCGTNACGGTAATCGACAACGGCCGGGGCATTCCGGTCGACATTCATCCCACCGAGAAGATTTCTGCTGCAGAAGTCGTGCTTACCAAGCTGCATGCCGGCGGCAAGTTTGACAAAGCCTCTTACAAAGTTTCCGGTGGGCTTCACGGCGTCGGCATTTCCGTGGTCAATGCGCTGTCGGAAGCTTTGGAAGTCGAAATCAAGCGCGACGGCAAAGTCTATCAACAGAGTTACAAGCGCGGCGAGCCGCAGGAACCGCTAAAAGAAGTCGGCAAATCGAAAGAGCGCGGCACGCGGGTGACATTCAAGCCCGATACAGCGATTTTCGAAACGACCGAATTCAGCTTCGATATTCTTTCGCAGCGACTGCGCGAGCTCGCGTTTCTGAACCGCGGCGTCAAGATCACTATCGAAGACGAGCGCACGCAGAAAAAGCACGAGTTCTTCTACAAAGGCGGCCTGTTGTCCTTTGTCGAGCATCTTAATCGCGCCAAGACCGCAATCCATGCAAAAGTCGTTTACTTCGAAGGCGAGAAAGATGGCGTCGGCGTCGAAATCGCCATGCAGTGGAACGACGGTTACTCGGAGAGCGTATTTTCATTTGCCAACAACATCAACACGATCGAGGGCGGCACACACCTGATCGGCTTTCGCTCGGCGCTGACGCGTACGATCAACACCTATGCGCTGAACAGCGGTCTGCTGAAGAAAGACGACGAAAATCTTCAAGGGGAGGACGTTCGAGAAGGGTTGACGGCGGTTATCAGCGTGAAAGTTCCTGAGCCTCAGTTTGAGGGGCAAACCAAAACCAAGCTCGGCAATAGCGAGGTCAAGGGCATTGTCGAGGCGCTGGTCAATGAAAAATTCGGCAGCTATTTGAACGAGCGCCCGACGGAAGCCAAAAAAATTGTCGCCAAGGGAGTCGAAGCGGCGCGGGTTCGGGAAGCGACTCGAAAAGCCAAGGATCTGGCGCGGCGTAAAGGCGCGCTCGATTCCGGTTCCCTGCCCGGGAAACTGGCCGATTGTCAGGAACGCGATCCAGCGCTGAGTGAGATTTACCTAGTCGAAGGCGATTCCGCCGGGGGCTCGGCCAAGCAGGGCCGCGACCGGCGCAATCAAGCGATTTTGCCGCTCAAAGGCAAGATTCTGAACGTCGAGAAAGCGCGCTTCGATAAGATGCTTTCATCCCTTGAAATCCGCCTAATGATTACGGCCTTGGGCACCGGCGTCAAGGAAGATTACGATGAAGCGAAGCTGCGCTACCATTCGATCATCATCATGACCGACGCGGATGTCGACGGTTCGCATATTCGCACTTTGTTGCTTACTTTTTTTTATCGGCAAATGCCCCAGCTGGTGGAAAAGGGACACTTGTTTATCGCGCAACCGCCGCTCTACAAGATCAAAAAAGGAAAACAGGAACGCTATCTCAAGGACGAGGCGATGCTCGAGGATCACCTGATTGAACTCGGTACCGAAAGTATCCGTTTGCGCGCTTCCCAGAACGGCAACGGTCTCGTCGGGCAGCCTTTGCAAGGTTACATCAAGAAGATCGCGCGCTGGGAAAAATTGATGATCCTGATCGGCAAGAAGAAGAAAAATCGCACGGTGGTCGAGGCATTGTTGCTGGAGGATGGTTTCGGCGACGAAACCTTGAAAGATAGAAATGCCCTGCAAAGTCTTGAGGGCCGTCTGGCTGCCTACGTGAATCTCGCCGCTCCGGAACAGGCGCCGTTGTCGTGTCTATTAGAAGAGGATGCCGAACACAATTGCTATAAACTCGTTGTATCGACGCGCGCCAACGGCAGCGGCTACCAAACCGCGATCGATCGCGAGTTTTTGGCCAGTCCGGAATATCGGGAAATCAAGAAACTCTTCGCGGATCTTTCCGGTATCGGCCTGCCGCCCTACCTGGTGGAAGAAGGCGACAGCAAGACGCCGTTAAGGTCGCTCACCGAAGTTCTTGCGTACGTTATGGAAGGCGGCAAAAAGGGTCAATATATTCAACGGTACAAAGGTTTGGGCGAGATGAATCCGGAGCAGCTCTGGGAAACCACGATGAATCCGGAAACCCGCGTGCTCTTGCAGGTGCGCATCGAAGACGCCGTGGAAGCTGACGAAATCTTCTCGACGCTGATGGGCGATGAAGTCGAGCCGCGCCGCAAATTCATCGAAGAGCATGCTCTGACGGTCAAGAATTTAGACGTATAAGCGTTCAAGCCGTTCCAATCAAAGCGTTCAAGTCGTTTGAACACTTAGGATCCTCGGGCAAATTCCGACGAGCGAGTCAACCATGGAAGCAACATTAAAGTCGCAAAAGGTTCCCGTTTACATCGAAGAAGAAATGCGCGAGTCGTTCATGGCCTACGCCATGAGCGTGATCATCAGCCGCGCGCTTCCCGATGTGCGCGACGGGCTCAAGCCGGTGCATCGCCGGGTTCTTTACGCCATGTACGACGCCAGCAACACCTCGGATAAGCCTTATAAGAAATCAGCGCGTCTGGTCGGCGATATCATGGGTAAGTACCATCCCCATGGCGACACGGCGATCTACGACACCATTGTGCGCATGGCGCAGGATTTCAACCTGCGTTATCCGCTGGTTGACGGCCAGGGAAACTTCGGCTCCATCGATGGCGATAATCCGGCAGCGATGCGTTACACCGAAATCCGCATGACGCCGCTGGCCGAGGAAATGCTCGCCGATATCGAAAAAGAGACCGTCGATTTCATAGCGAACTATGACGATTCACTCAAAGAACCGGCGGTTTTGCCGTCGAAAATTCCCAACCTGCTGATCAATGGCTCGGCGGGTATCGCCGTCGGCATGGCAACCAATATCCCGCCGCATAATTTGAGCGAAGTGATCGACGCCTTAATCGCCATGGTCGAGAATTCCGGGATTACGATCAAGCAACTGATGAGACATATTCCCGGTCCGGACTTTCCCACAGGCGGTTTTATTCACGGCAAAGAGCCGATTGTTCAGGCCTACCACGAAGGCAAGGGCATCGTGCAGATGCGCGGCAAAACCTTCACCGAAACGGTCAAACGCACGGGCAAAGAGCAGATCATCATCAGCGAAATTCCCTACATGGTGAACAAGAAGCGCTTGATCGAGCAAATTGCCGAGTTGGTCAATGACAAAAAGATCGAAGGCATCGGCGACCTGCGCGATGAATCGGACCGCGACGGCATGCGCATCGTCGTCGAGCTGAAGCGCGACGCCGTGGCCGAGATCATCATTAACCAGTTGCACAAGCATACCCAGCTGCAGGACTCATTTGGCATGAATATGCTGGCCATCGTCGATGGCAAGCCGAAGCTGCTCAATCTCAAAGAAGCGCTGAAGTGCTTCCTGGATCACCGCAAAGAAGTGGTGACCCGGCGCACGGCCTACGATCTGCGCAAGGCCGAAGAGCGGCTGCATATTTTAGAAGGATATCGCATCGCTCTCGATAATCTCGACGCCGTCATCGCGCTGATCCGCAATTCCCAGGATCCCAAGGTCGCCAAGGAAGGCTTGATGAGCCGTTTCGCTCTGAGCGAGCTCCAGGCTCAGGCCATCCTGGATTTGCGCTTGCAGCGCCTGACCGGTTTAGAGCGCGGTAAAATCATGGAGGAGCACCGCGAGACTGTCGAATTGATCGCCAGGCTCAGAACCATTCTCGCCGACGAAAAGGAAATCTACAAAATCATCGTCGACGAGCTCAAGGAAATCAAACAGAAGTACGGCGACGAGCGGCGCACGCAGATCGTCGAGCACTCGGAGGATATCTCCATCGAGGACATGATCGTCGATGAAGACATGGCCGTGACGATCTCCCACGACGGCTACATCAAGCGCAATCCGGTGAGCCTCTACCGGGCGCAGCGGCGCGGCGGCAAAGGGAAGATCGGCACGACGACGAAAGAGGAAGATTTCGTCGAATATCTTTTCATCGCTTCGATGCATTCCTATATTCTCTTTTTCACCACCATCGGAAAAGTCTACTGGATCAAAGTCCACGAGCTGCCCCAGGCGAGCCGGGCGGCGCGGGGGAAACCGATCGTCAATCTGCTCAATCTTGAACCCGGCGAAAAAGTCTCAGCATTTCTCTCCGTCAAAGAATTCCAAGAAGGCCGCTACATTGTCTTTGCCACCAAGAACGGTCTGATCAAGAAAACCGAATTGATGGCCTACGCCAACCCGCGCGCGTCGGGGATCCGCGCCATCGGACTCGAAGAACGCGACGAGGTGATCGGCGTTCGCCTCACCGATGGCAACCAGGAAATCATATTGTCGACGGCGGATGGCCAATCCATTCGTTTCAAGGAGGAACAGGTTCGTCCGACGGGACGCGGCACGTTTGGCGTTGTCGGCATGAGACTCGACGCCGGCGACAAGGTCGTCAGCATGGAAATATTGAGCCTTGGTTTCGATATTCTTTCCGTGGCCGAAGGCGGCTACGGTAAGCGCACCGAGGTNACGGANCATCGCTTGCANTCGCGCGGCGGNAAGGGCGTNATTACCATGAAAACCACGGACAAGACCGGCCGCGTGGTGGGCGTGCAGCAAGTTACCGAAGACGATCAGCTCATGTTGATTTCCAATAAAGGCAAGATTATTCGGATGCGCATCAAAGATATTCGCGTCATCGGCCGCAATACGCAGGGTGTGCGGCTGATCGAGCTCGAAGAGGGCGAGCGTGTGGTGTCGCTGGCGCGCTTGGCGGAAAAAGAGGAGGAGGACGAGGTGGAGGAAGTGGGGGACAGGGATGTGGAAAATAAGAGCGAAGATTAGTCGCCTGCCTGGCCGGAAACTACGGACGCGAATTCGCAAGTCAATTTTCTCATGTGTCTTCGGAGTTAGGTTATGCCGAACGAAATCGGAGTTGTCGGCGCCGGGGGGTGGGGCACGGCGCTGGCCAAGGTGCTCGCCGATAAGGGTGAGAGTGTCACGCTGTGGTGCCACGGCTCCGATAGCTTTCGGCAAATAAGCGAAACGAGAGAAAACCGGACCTACCTCCCCGGTATCAAGCTCCCGCTTTCGATTAGGATGACACAATCCCTCTCCGCGGCAGTGGAACATAAGGATCTGGTGATTTGCGCCTTGCCGTCGCATGTGGTGCGCCAGATTCTCTCCGAGGTCGCGTCAAAGCTCGCGCCGGCGACAACGCTTGTCTGTGCCACGAAAGGGCTCGAAGAAGAGAGCCTTAGAACCATGGCAGAGCTGTTTATCGATATATTCGGCGCCGGGCGCAAGGCACGCAATGTCTTTCTTTCCGGACCGACGTTCGCNCTTGAAGTCGCGCAGCAGCNGCCGGCGGCGGTTACGGTTGCGGCTTACGACAAAGCGGTGGCGGCAGCNGTCCAGCAGGTGCTNAGCACGCCNAGTCTGCGCGCCTACACATCGTCCGATGTCGTCGGCGTGCAGATCGGCGGCGTGGTGAAAAATGTCATTGCCATCTCTGCCGGCATCAGTGATGGCTTGAAATTGGGACAGAGTGCCCGAGCTGCGCTGATCACTCGCGGTCTTGCCGAAATGACCCGTCTGGCGGTGTTCATGGGAGCCGATCCTTTGACGCTTGCGGGACTGCCGGGTTTGGGTGATCTGATCCTGACCTGTACCGGCGCTCTCAGCCGCAATCGGGCCGTGGGGTTGCAGGTCGCTGAGGGAAAAAGTCTGCAGGAAATTACCGGTTCCACGCGCATGATTGCCGAAGGAGTACGCAACACTCGCTCGCTGCGCTCGCTGGCGATACGGCTGGCGGTCGAAATGCCGATCGTTGAGCAGATGTATGAAGTGCTCTATGCCGGGAAAAAGCCGGCTGACGCGGCGCAGGATTTGATGCAGCGCTCGTTAAAAGCCGAGGCCGGATAGTTCTTGGCCTAAAATTGACAACACCAAGTCCGTATGATTGATATAAATGCTCGCCGATTCAGCGGCCCAAGGGAGCAATGATTCTATGAAACGAACTTATCAGCCGAGTAACATCCGGAGAAAGCGAACGCACGGTTTTCTCACCCGCATGGAAACACCGGGTGGACGCAAGGTGCTCAAACGGCGCCGTGCCAAGGGGCGGAAGCGACTCACGGTCTCTGTGCCACCGAAGCGCGCCCGGAGGTAACTAAATAGAGAAATGGCGCTGAAAGGCACGGAACGGCTGCCGAAATCGGCGCGCCTGCTAAAACGAGCGGAATTCTTGAAATTGTCACGCGCCGGCGTGAAGCTTCAGTCAGCGAGTTTCATTGTCGTCAGCAACACGAACCACCGGCCTGAGTCTCGATTAGGGATCACTGTCAGCAGCAAAGTGGGAAATTCAGTGATTCGTAATCGGATCAAGCGACAAGTCCGGGAGTATTTCCGCCGCCATCGCGGCGCGCTCCGTCCGGGAACGGATATCCTGGTGATCGCGCGCAGGAGCGCCGCGGGCATGGCTGGAAAAGGCATCGCCAGCGAACTTGAACGAGTGTTCAACCATCAGTCGCTGCGCCGCG
>Ga0065705_10104857_pt1 | contig 10625 bp, 4 predicted proteins | sample SwibulcommuniRL2_FD_59092 | JGI IMG/M metagenome (GOLD analysis project Ga0065705, IMG submission 59092) | Bulk soil microbial communities from switchgrass field near Rose Lake, East Lansing, Michigan, USA - RL2 Bulk Soil v2 (version 2) | ecosystem: Environmental > Terrestrial > Soil >... | reverse complement strand
GGTGATGTCATTGCCAAACCGCTCCGCCAGTTGCGAACGGATCCGGCCGGTGTAATACTGCTCCACCAGATCGAGCGATCCATAATATTGGAACAGCACCGGGCTCGTGATCTTCGCTTCCTGCTGCATCTGGAAGGCCTGCGTGATCTCCGGGTTCAGGTCCAGGAACTCATTGGCTTTGTCCACATTCGTGTCCTTCAGATCGTAGTAGGTCGAGATCTTATCCCAGATATCACTGCCCAGCTCATTGGCCACTTCCGTCCGCACCGCTGCATATTCGTTCTTGGCAGCGGTCCAGTCTTCACGCGTGGCATTGTCTGGCATGGCATACGTCGCACCGATATCCAGCATCGTACCCATGAAGCGATCCCGGTCCTGTGGGGTCCAGGTTGAGAAGTCACCCTTCGAGTCATAGAACTTGCTGACCAGCTCCTCGCTCAGGCCGATATCCTTCAGCAGCTGATAACTGTCACCCGGTGGGATCCGGCCGAGCACACTGTAGGCATACGCAGCATCCCGATCGTCACCGCCGCGCTTGGCGAGAAGAACGGCCTGCGAGAATTCATAGTTGCCCATCAGCTTGTCGTACTCTTTTTTATAGTTCTCCGGAGAGATCATCTCACGCATCGAGAGCAGCTTCGAATATTCACTATAGAACTGCTCCACCTGCTTGTCGCCTTCGGTCCTGGCCTTATAGCCCACGCCGAGGAAGTACGAAGCCAGCTGCCCGGGTGCGCGTTCGTTGATCGCCCGCTGCACGCCGGCATCCCAGATCTCGCCCTCACGATTGTAGATCGCATCCTGGGCCTGCTCTGGAGTGATCGTTCCATCCTGGATCATGCCCGCGATCGCACGGCCCACACGCTTCTCTTCGTTCGAGTCCATTCCGTTCTGGAAGATGTTGATGAACGGGTCGAACTCGCCATACTTCGCACCCGGCAGTGCCGAGATGTTCGGCATCAGGTCAAGTCCCAGCTTCTCATCAGCGAGGTTGAGAGCTGCCTTCAGTGTCTGCGTGGCCGGCACCGCACGGCCGATCCACCGGCGAGCTGCATCGTCTTCACCCTTCTTGTACAGGTTGAACGCCATGGCCCACTGCAGGGGGACCGCCACCGAGAAACCCATCTTGCCCATATCATCCAGCGTGGAAGACATCCAGTCCACGCGCTTGTTCGGGTCGTTATAGTCAACGCCGGTCAGGCCATTGATCGGGTTCAGTGTCGCCTCGAGGTTGATATACAGCGGGTTTTTCAGGTCCATGCCTGGCAGATGTTTGATCGGCAAATTGTAGCGATACCACTCCGGGCTGTCTGCATAGACTTTCTCCTGGGTCTTGTGGATCTTGGCATAGGTGGCCAGTGTGCCAGGTGTATCAATGGCGCGCTCGATCCATTTGCCGTACGTGCGTGATGGCCAGTAATGATATTGCAGCCCGAAGCCAAGGAACTTATCCATGTAGTTTTTATTGTAGTCATGCAGGATAAAGTTTCTCTGCTCGTTGGCAATGGCGGCCGCATTTGCCCTGGCACTCACCATGCGCCGGTCCAGTTCGTTGGCCCAGTTGGCCAGCTGCCGTTCAGCATCATCACTGAAGCCACTGTCCAGCGGAACCTTCTCACCCCATTTCGAGAGTGTCACATCTCTGAATTGTGTGATCGCTTCCCGTGCACCACCGCGCATGTTCTCCATCAGTTGCCTGGCGATCGTGGGTGTGCTGCCTTCCACATAAGGTGGTATCGGCTTCGCTCGTTTCTTGATCGCGTCCACAGCTTCCTCGAACGGTACATCGTCGATCGTGGCATACGCCTGTTGTCCGGTCCGGGCCCGATCGGCGTTCACTGCATTGAACACATGCGAGATCCCGCCCTTGAACTCATCATTGTTCACCAGCATGTCCGAGAGCTTCGAAGCACCCTCGGGCAGTTTCTTGCGCAGGTCCTGGAACGATTCGAAATCCACGTGCGATTCCCATTCCTTGATCTGCTTGGTCAGGTCCTGCAGCTGTGTGAGCTGAGGGTTCTCGAGCGAGCCGTAATACTTCATCTTCACCGCGTCGAGGGTCTGCCCGCCGGCCGCTGCCATCTCTTCCAGGATCTGGTCCTGCTGGGTCAGGAAGTTCTGGTTGTAGCCGCGCCAGAACTGGTTCTGGGTTTCCTTTACCCAGGTCCACAGACGTGACTGTGCTTCCTTCTGGCCGAGCTTTGAAGGATCGATATTCGGGAACGCCTCGCGCAGTGAGACCTTCTTCAGAACGGTCTTGCCGTCTTCCACATCGAAGACCACCGCCCGGGCCTTGTCCCACCATTCCGATGGGGGAGCGCCTTTCTTCGAGAGTGCATACACACCATCGTAGGTATCCTGTGCCAGGCTGCGCGTGGACCCGATGCCCTTGGAGAAGACGTCGTTGAGATCGGCGAAGCGCTGATCGAATCCCTTCACGATCTCCGGAGGCAGCGACCCGGCCAGCTGGCCATACATCGCGTGGGAGACGTTGGTGTATTGCGTGCGCAGCTGATCATACAGTTCGGTCAGTGCGCGGAAGCGGTTCATCTCTTCCTTGCCGAAGTAATCCTTGCCTTCATCGAAGGCCCGCTCGATCGCTACCACACCCTCGGCCATCGGGTTGTCAGAGCTCACGAAGGCCGGCTCATCGCCGACGCGCTTGGCCAGGTCATCGATCTTCGTTTCGAAGGCTTTCATCTGTTCGGCAAAGTCGGCTGCATCCGTGGCCGTCTTGCGGATCTGCTCGAGCTCACCATGCAGACCGGCCTTCTGCAGCCAGTCCTTGAATTCCGGATCCAGATCCAGGTGGCGCCAGGTCTCTTCGAACCCGCGGGCTGTCTCCTCACGGAATGCCTTGATAATGCTTTTGCTGTCTCCCCAGTGTTCCAGGGAAAGAGAGTACAACCGGTTCGCCGCTTCCGGAGCGATGCCGGCGTCCTGCAGGGCCTTCACCGAGGGAATGCCACCATAGCGCAGAGCCTTCTCCATCTCACGCTCAGCCACGTGCCGCACGATGATCGCACTGTGCACCTTCTCGATATCCTGGCCAACCTCGATGAAGCCGAATCCCTGCTGGGCAGCCTGGCCCACTCCCTTGACCGTTTCGGTCGGAACGAAGCCCAGGATCTTCTTGATCTGGTCGGTCTGGCGTCCCACGACATCCGCCACCCAGTTCTCGTTCTTGGTCACCTTCTTGGCCACGGACCGGCCAAAGGTTTCCACACCTTCCACCAGCGCTTCACTGGCCACTCCGGATCCCAGATCCTGCCAGATCGTGAACGTGTTGGCCTGCAGGTTGCGGATCGCATACGCCGGGCTCATGCCCATGAAGGTATTGGCGAAAAATCCCTGCATGCCCTGGTAGGCCTTGTTGCCTGAGATCATGTTATTAACCTTGTTGGCCCATAACACGGCCGGCTTCGTCTCCTGCAGGGTCTTATAACTTTGTGCCAGGAACTTCTCGCGCTCGGTGAGCAGGCCGGTTTTCTTGAACGCCGCTTCCATATCGTTCACCGAGGGGTACATGTCGTCGACGATGCCGGCCACTTTTCCTGAGAGCAGCTCCGTGAGCTTCGGCAGATCATCGCTGTGCTGTGCCACCAGGTCGGCCACCTTTACTTCATCCTCGATCCGGTTCATGAACTCCATCGCCTGCATGCCGCCGTGGCTGAACGGCAGAGTCCCAAACATATCCTTCAGCACATTGAAGCCCTTCGCAGCCAGGGCAGGATCTTCGTTCTTCAGATTGCGGAAGGCCCGGAAGGTCTCGACGATATCATCCGTCGTGCGGAAGCGCTTGGCCATGGCATCGAACACGGTGCCCACGGTCTTCTTCATTACGTCCGCTTTGGCCGTCGAGACCGGTGTGAACACACCATATTCGGATCCGAACTTGCGCGCAGCTGCGCCGGCCTCGGTGACGGCCGTTCGGATCTTCACCAGGGCATCGACATCATCAGATGTTTCTGCGAGTGCCTTGATCGCATTATCCACCGAGGAGTTGATCGGCTTGATGAACATCTCGCCGGCGCTGGCGATCTTGGCCCGGCCGATCGCCTTCAAGCCGAAGATCTCCGTGAAGGTTGGCACACGTGCCACGGTCTCCCAGGGCACTTCGAAGAGCACCTTTCCAAAGATGCGCACCGGTGTCTTTGCTTTCCCGATGTTGCCGATGATGCCCATGCCGAGGTATGTGGTCGGGTCTCCCGCGATCGATCCCACCAGCTCCACCCATGGGTTCTCGAGCTCGCTCATCAGCATGTCAGGATTTTCACCGGCCTTCATGCGGTGGAAGTATTCCGCCTTCTTGGCTTCATCCCAGTACATCGTGTACACCATGCCTGATGCGCGGCTGAAGTCTTTCACGGTCTTGAACTTCTCCGCGATCGATCCGCCGGCCGTGATCGCCCGCAGTGCGTTGTAGGCCACGAACGGAAGCTGGATATCCGCGAAGCCATCCAGGAACCGGCCAAGCTTCTGCGCATTCTCATTGCCCGGGAAGATCTTGTCCAGGATGGCCACATTGTTCGAGACATCCGGCAGGATCCCGCTGCTGTCGCCGATCTTATCCAGCGCCATGTTCACAGATTGCACTTTGCGCGAGAGCACATCCACCGCGCCGAGTGCACCGAGCCCGGCCCACACGGCCTGGTAGGCGCCGCGTGCCACGGTCGATGTCCCCAGCTTGATCGCCTCGCCCAGCTTTTCGCCGGTCGTATTCTGGGTTGTGATCTTCTCACCGGTCAGTGGGTCCACTTCCTGCTTCTGGCCAATACCGAGGCTCATCGACGCGGCCACGGTCGAAGCATCCTCCGCCGTGATACCGGTCCATTTGCCGATCCACTGGTCCCACTTCAGCTTCTTGTTAAGATCTTCATCGCCATGCTGGGCAGCCTGGTCGATCAGCTTCGCCTGCTGCTCGGTGGGTTTGGGTAGGAAGAACTTTGGATCGAATATCTTCGCAAAGGTCTTGCGTGCAAATCCCTGGAAGCCTTCGCCGTAATAGTTGGCACCGTTATGGTCGCGGTCGATGGCCATGAAGTCGAGCGGCGGAGCTGCAGCGGCTGCCACCGGTGCGACGGGTTGTTCACCAGGCTTCGGCTTTTTCGTTGGTGCTGATGCAAACGGGTTGTATCCACCAGAGGGTGAGGCACTGCCTCCGGAAGACGTGGCCGGCGCGCTGGGTGTGTTTCCCGCGAACGGGTTATAAGGCATTACCCACCTCCGCGGTTCGTGTTCAGGTTCTGGCTTGGGTTACCACCGGAGTTTGTGCTTTCTGGTGGGGGAGGCGGCGCCACATAGGTCTGCCCACCACCACCACCGCCTCTCTTCTTCGGCTTCTTGCCATCGATCGAGAGCTTGCCCTGCTTCAACAGTGTGCCGATGGTCTGGAACTTCTTCGTGGTCGGGTCCCAGCGCTTCTGCTGCAGGAAGGGTGTTCCCTTCTCTGCATACTGTTGCATGAAGCCGGTGTTCATGAATTCTGCGCTGCCAGTGGCCACCTGCCCGGCCGGAAGTTGAGCCGCTCCCCCTTGTCCCGGTGCCCGCCAGGTCTGGGTCTGATTGTCATACTGATATCCCATCTGTCCCAGCTCGGCATCCGTGATCGGCTTGCCGGTCTGCGGGTTGATCAGCTTCTGCTGTGCCTGGGTCGGGATAGGAGGCATGGCACCCGTCGAGAGCTGCTGGGTGAGCTGCGGGACAAGCTCGAGCACGTTCACATTCTTCCCGGCCGTGAACGAGTTCGCTCCCAGTCCGGGGCTGGCTGGTGCGTTGAGGGGCGTCTTGTTCTGGTAGAACGGACCATACCCGACCGGTGCTCCATAACCCAGTGGCTTCGGCGGACCGAACGCCGGGCCGAGATTGTTCTGCGGAGTGGATCCCGGCAGGTTGATATAGCTTCCCTTTGGAGGCGGGACCAGCATGCCGTTATTCGCCTTCTGGATGGAGGGTACATCCAGGCCGTTGTTCTTGGCGATCTGATCAAACGTGTCTCCAGGTTTCACCTGGTAGGGTTGAAAGTTGTAACCCGAGATCGGCTGCACGCCACCATACGAAACAGTTTGCTGTGTCTGTGTTGGCGGCTTGAAGATGTTCTTCAAGAGATCGAGTGGTTTGAAGTTGTTGAAATTATTGAGCATGCTAACCTCCGGCCACGATACTTTCGCCACCCTGGGTGGCGCCCGATACCATTTCACGTGTCATGCCAGGCATGAAGTTCTGTGGTGATTCTCCGGCCATTGCCGGGTTGACTCCCTGGCCCAATCCGTTCAAGGCACCCATGGCACCCTGCGAGATCCCGCCAGGTCCGGGCATTTGTGCCATCGGCTCCTGTCCTGGCTGCCCGCCCTGTTGCTGCATCTGTGCCCGCTGTGCTTCCTGCAGGGCAATGTTCTGCACGGCCGCCTGCACCTCGGCATTGTGGAACAGCTCGTCCTCATACTGATTGCGCAGCAGCTCCACGTTCTCGATACCGAGTGTCTCCAGCAAATATTCCAATGGCACCTGCAGCTTGTCGTGCATCTGGATCGCGCTCATGATCTGCTGCTGCCAGTCGGTGGGCGTCTTCGGCTTGATCTCCACATTGATCTCACACTGCTCAGTGTCGAAATCATCCGCGGTGATCGCGATCTGTTCCCCCTGCTGCATCTGCATCATGTAACCCTGCACGTTCATCGTCTTGTTCTTCTGGCGGTAGCTCATCAGGGGCTTGCCGGTCTTCTCCACCCAGCGCAGCATCAGCATTGCATCATCCGCACACGAGAGGGCACCATCACGTCGGTTCACATCCAGCCGACTCATGGCCACCTGGATCATCGCGTTCAGTGTGGCGAACGGTGTGGTCTTGGCACTGGTCACATCGCTCAGCACATTGGCACCGGTCGTGCGGGTCAGCTCCTGCTGAAGAGCCTGCACCACGTTCAACGTGTTCGGGTCCAGTTGGGCAGGGGGCAGGTTATTCACCCGATCGCCGCGCCTTCCAACGATCGTTCCATCATTGCTTTCCGGAAGTCGCTGGCCGTCGGTCGTTTCCTGGAACTGGTGAGCTTCGAACATTCGCTTGATCGGCTCGCTCATCACGAGACTTCGTACAACGTTCAACGTCTCCCATGTATTGCCCCAGTGCAATGGTGCCAGCATCGGGTTTACCCGGTACTCCGGAGCCTTCTCCATCCTGGAACCGCCCATGCGGATGGACCAGGGGATGAAGCCCAGCTTGTTCTCTTCATCCGCAAAAACGATATCGCTCTTCGATGATGCATACGATCCTGCATCCATCGCCTCGACACTTTGTGTCTCCGATGTGAGATATCCATGCTTCATGATCTGGTCATCGTTTACGAACTCGAACGAGATGAAACGCATGTTGCGCTGCTCAGTGGAAGTCCGGCCGTTGAAATATTCCTCCATCCTCCGGAGAGCTGCTGCCACTCTCTGGCCTTCTGGTGTATCGTTATTTTCGTATAGTTTCCAGTAGTGGTACACATCCCAGGCCCGCTGGTTCTCCACACGCAGCACACAGGCGAAGGTTCCCATGGTGGTCTCTACGTGGATGGCGCGTGCATCGAACACCTCGCCGATGAACCGGCCCATGCTGCGAGCCCGCTTCTGCAGGGGAGAGAGCGTCTTAACACCCTTGAACTGGAACTCCAGGTCATCGATGCGTGTGGCGATCATGTCATACTGGATCGACGATGCCATCTTGTCGAAGAGCAGCGTGCCAACACCGCGCTGGTTCATTTTGCGGAAGCACCAGTCAATGCAGTGCTCGAGCTTCTCGGTCCGCTGGTAATCAAACAGGCTCGAGCCATACGGCGGGATATCCCATCGAGGGATCGTGTTAGAGAGTGCGATCGCTGCGTTGTGGACTGCATCCGCCGGCGAGGCGTCCACCAGCGTTCGCACGTTCTTCATCTTTTCCTTGTGCTCCGCTGCGAAGTCCCACTGCAGGTGGGTCATTCTCCAGATCGCGTTATACAGCTCATTGCGCTTCCGGTCGTTCTCGATCAGGTCCCGCTCGTATCCACGGATGAATTCAATGTCTCTCTTCATGTTTACCTGCCTCGGCTGCTGCCAGCATATCTATAGGTTCCCAGGTCGGGAATGTCACGGCCCTGAAGATCACGCCGCTTCAGTCGGTCCGGGCTCAGCACGTTCACGATCGTGTTGGCCCACACTTCCGGAATATCCAGCACTGCATAACAGGCCGCATCGGCTGCATCCAGTGTCTCACTGCGATCGTCGATCTGTGGATACCGGTCGAAATATTTTCGCAGTGCGTTCAAGTATGGTGTGTCCTCATCGGAGATCAGCACCGTGCCGGCGGATAAATATGGCGAAAGGAAATCGAACTGGCGTTCCTTCTTGGTGTGCTTCTTGCTCAGCTCGATCGCCGAATGGTTGTTGATCGCCAGCCCATTATTGCGTGACACGAACCCGATGAACACAGCGCCGGCACCGTCATCTTCCACCGATGCCCTCGAGAACATGGGGTTCCTACGGATGAAGCCCATCAGCTCACGCTCGCCCACATCCACGCCAACCTTCTCGAGGTAGCCACCGCCGATGATGATCGTGTTCCAGGGCGTCTTCAGTGCATAGCACATGGCGAAGTGTGACACGCCGGCGCCTTTCCCGGAGACCGTGGAAAAGGTCGCGGTTGGGTCCAGGCCGACGATGATCTCCCATTCCATCCACTTGATCTCCCTGTGTGGATAGGACCGGTATTTATAGATCTTGTCGCCAGAAGCCTTCAGGGTCAGCAGGATCATGCGCAGGAACTCGGACATCTTCCGGGTCTGGGAAAGTTTCTTGCGCAGCCATCCTTCGCCGCGCTCCTCCGGCCACATAAAGACCTTCTCGGTCTCCTCGCGCCACTCGTCGGGCAGCACCGGCTCACCGTTCACGATCTCCACATAGTTGGGCATCACGATCGATAAATAGGCACCGGTGCTCTTGATATACCCGAGCGTGTCATGCTCCGCCCATGGCGTTCCCACATACACCACCCAGGCATCCGATGTGAACGTATAGTTGATCACTGACTCCACGATGTTCAGCACACCGTCGAGTTCCTTTTCGGATGCCGTGTTGTTCTCATCATGGATGTCATCGATGATGCACACACCGTTCGGATGTTTCCCGATCAGTGCGCTCGAGTTGTATCCAACACCCAGCAGGGTGGGATCCTTGCGCGTGGCGATCAGCTTGTTCCACTCTTCATCGGTCAGCGGCACCATCTTTCCGTTTTCCCACTTGTGCGTCTGTCGGACCTCATAGCCGTTATCGCCCCAGCCCTTCGCTTCATCCGGAACGACGTGCGGGAAGCACTTCTTCCAGCCGGCGAAATCCTTGATCACCCGGGCCACGTGGCTCGAGTTGTCCTTTGCAATCGCATCGCCAACCTGCACCAGCAGGTTCGCCTTATGCGGATCATGCCCGATCCGGAACGCGGTGAAGTAGTTCGTGATGGCCGTGGTCTTGATCAGCTCGCGCGAAGCCTCGATCACCACGCCGATCACGGTCTCGAGCTTTACACCATTCTCCAGCTGCTCGATCACGTAGCTCCGGATGAAACGGAACTTTTGCGCTTCCGGCCGGTCGAAGTACGCCTTGAACTCCTCCAGCGTGATCTCCCTGTGCGAGAGATAGATCGGCACCATCCAGCCATACAGCGCATGCCGCGGCAGCTCGAGCCTGGTGCAGCACCAGAAGAAATCTGCATATCCATCCGGTGTGTCATTCTCGCGTGCGGACTTCGAACGCCGCTCCATATCGGCCTTCTCACGCTCGCTCTCCGGAAGCCGCTGCCACAGGTCAACGATCCATGCATTGAAGGCTTCCGGATCGTTCGGCACATCAGCGCCGAACTGGGCCCTCATCGCCGCTTGCAGCTGTTCGGTCGTTACTCGTTCGGTCATTCCACCAGCTTTTTTTCCAGTTCCATGTACCGCTCGTTCTCTTTGTTCAGCTGGTCCAGGATCTTCACAGCTTCCGTGCCGGCATCATCCAGCGCGATCTTCAGCTCGCCGACCTTCAGCACGGCCAGCCGGTGCTTTTCGCTCAGCTCATTCAGCCGGTCCCGGCTCTGTTCGAACTCCGTCACCGGTTCACTTGGTTCCATTGGCATTGGCACTACCATTTCAGCTCCTTCACCGTGTTGGTGAGAATTTCATACAGCTGGTCGCCCAGCCCAAAGCGTTCCTTGCTGACCCTCAGGCTCGCCATCATGCTGCCATCGGCTTCATGCAGTCCGGCCGCCTTCCAGTCCGCCAGCATCTCCATCAGGTCGATCAGCGTCATGCCGTTCACACCATTTTCGAAATGCTCCGGGTGGTGCCGGTTCTCTGCATAGTGATGCTTCAGTGCCGGCCCCATCTCTTCCAGGTGCTCCAGATACTCATCACTGCCGTAGATCCACTCCTTCATCGGCGTGTACCTGTCGAACATCGATTTCTCAGGCTCATCCAGCTTGCTGTCATCATGCAGGATCTGCCGCTTGATCAACTCGGTCACGATCTTTTGCAGCAGCGTCCTTACCTGCTTTCGGTGCGCCATCGTATCCTTCCAGCTGTCATTCGCTTCTGTCGGGGTTGGCTCTGTTTTCTGCATTCGGGCCACCT
>Ga0065705_10002237_pt1 | contig 10627 bp, 11 predicted proteins | sample SwibulcommuniRL2_FD_59092 | JGI IMG/M metagenome (GOLD analysis project Ga0065705, IMG submission 59092) | Bulk soil microbial communities from switchgrass field near Rose Lake, East Lansing, Michigan, USA - RL2 Bulk Soil v2 (version 2) | ecosystem: Environmental > Terrestrial > Soil >... | reverse complement strand
CGCGCTGATGGCCATCACCAACACCGGCCTGATCAATCTGATCATGGCCTCGCGCCTGATGTACGGGATGGCACAGGACAAGCTTCTGCCGGACGCTTTCAAGATGGTGCATCGCGGACGAAAGACCCCGTGGGTGGGGATCCTGGTCGGGGCAGGAGGCGTGCTGCTCTTGGTTTTCACCGGCAGCCTGAAGGTCCTCGCCCAGACCACGAGCCTCCTGATCGTCACGGTGTTCTTCTTCGTTCATCTCAGCTTGATTCTTGTCAAATGGCGGCGGAAGCCGCATGAGGGGATCGCCTTTCACCTGGCCTTTCCGATGATCGGCGCGCTGCTTTGCCTGGCTTTAGCTTTCACTTTTCCATGGGATGTTTATGTGCGGAGCCTCATTTTGGTGGCAATTGGATTTTTCGTTTGGGCCTTGCAAAGGAAAGTTCCAATGGCCAAACCCTGATTTTCGCCGGAACGATTTTGAGGAATGGAGGAGGATGGAGTTTTGGGGGAGATTTTCGGGATGGACCTCAAAGGTTGGGCAGGAAAGATTCTTAAAGAAAAATTTGCCGTTTGTGCTGGAAGAATGTGGCAAAATTGTGCGTTTCCCCTCGCTCTGCAATTCTAACTCTCTGTAATTCATATAAAATTTGTTTGGCACTCGAATTGCTTTCGCTTCGGTGAGGGTAAAACAGGAGAAGCCATGAGCGAGATTTGCAAACTGAAAAGCTTAACCCCCCATCTAAACGAAATCGTGGATTATGCTGAATGTAAGCTCAAAGAAGAGCTGCGGGGCGCGCTAAAACTCCCCGCTGAGAAGTTTATCGATTATTTCGCAATTGATCGGGAGAAAATAGATCTTCTCCCACTGCTCCCGACGACGCATGAAAAAAGGATGAAAGCCATCGAAGGGAGTCCTGGAGTATTCGAATCCAACATTGTTCTCGCCAGTGGTGATCTAGAGGTAATCACGCCCCATGGCTACCTTACCGTGGGTTATGAGACTAAAAATGGCGCTAGTTTTACCTATTCCTTCCCGGCTTGGAGCAAGAAAGCTCGAATGGATTACGAGGCGGCCCGGAAATTTCTTGGTGCACCAAAGTTAGAGTTTGAAAGAATTACTTATAAGAACAGTGGGGGGATAACCCAGGAATGTTGGTTGGTGAAGGATTCCGCCTCCCCGTGTGGCTACGAAGCCTATGTGGACTGGGTAAAAAATTCCTTGCGACAATCCAATTTTAAAAGGTCAACTTTTGAGTTCGAGGAGTGAGCAAAGATTCGGGCAGGCGATCGGGAAAGCTTCTTGAAGAAACTGGAGAACTTGCTAAGGGGCGGAAATGCCGAAAAAAACCGCCTTGATCCGCTGCCCCTGGCCCCGCGACGACGCCCTCTACCAAGCCTACCATGATGAGGAGTGGGGAAAGCCCGTGCACGACGATCGCTTGCTCTTCGAGTTCTTGATCTTGGAGGGCATGCAGGCGGGCCTGAGTTGGCTGACGATCCTGCGGAAGCGCCCGAATTTCCGCAAGGCCTTCGTAAAATTCGATCCCAGAAAGGTCGCGCGCTTCGACAAGAAGGAAATTCAAAGCCTGATGCAGAACGCGGGCATCATCCGCAACCGCCTCAAGATCGAGAGCGCGATCAGCAACGCCCAAGCTTTCCTGGAGGTGCAGAAGGAGTTTGGCAGCTTCGGCAAATATCAGTGGGATTTCATCGGCGGCCAGCCGATCCAAAATAATTTCCGCAGCTTCAAGGAAATTCCCCCGCGCACCGCGCTTTCTGACGCTTGGAGCAAGGACCTGAAGAAACGCGGCTTCCGCTTCGTCGGCTCCACCATCGTCTACGCACACATGCAGGCGGTCGGCATGGTGAACGACCACCTCGTGGATTGCTTTCGCCACCGTGAGCTGAAAAAACTCAGGCCGAAACGGCTGGCTTAATCTTTTTTGTCCTTGTCGTCTCCGACGAAGAAATCCTTGATTTCGCTTCCCGCCTTCTTGAAGCCCTTTTCCATCTCATGGCCAGTTTTTTGGAAAGCCCCCTTGACGTTGTCGACATCGTCGACGTCGTCGTCATCGACGACTTTTTTCGGCTCCGCCGAGCTCTCCTTGTGGATTTGGGGATCCTGGGTTTGCACCGCCTCCGACCGATTGGAACTACAGCCGGGGAATCCTGCCAAACTTAACGCAGCCAGAATCAGCATAATTTTTGCTCTCATGGGATGCCTCCTTCGCAGCGGTTGATTTCAGGTCCGTCGCCCGGCACTATCAACCTAAATAAATGTCATGGCCAAAATCGAAGCAAAAAAACTTTCCGCAGGCGTGGTCCCAGTACGAAACAGCGGCGGGGATTTTCTCTTTCTTTTGCTGCGCGCCTACAATTACTGGGACTTCCCAAAAGGCGAAGTCGCTCCGCTCGAAGATCCGCTGGCCGCCGCGCTCCGAGAGTGCAAAGAGGAAACCGGGATCGACGAGCTGGGTTTCCCCTGGGGAAGGATTTTCAAAGAAACCGAAGTCTATGCGCAGGGCAAAGTCGCGCGCTATTACTTGGCGGAAACGAAGCAAAGCCAGGTCGTGCTGGGCGTCGATCCCGTTTTGCGGCGCCCGGAGCACCATGAATTCCGTTGGCTGAGCTGCGAAGCCGCCCGACCACTCCTGGTCCCCCGCGTCCGGGAGATCCTGGACTGGGCATATTACACTATAAGAAACGCCTCGGTTCCGTCATCGGGAGGGGTCTGAATTTCCTTTGGGGGATTCCCTGAAATTTCGCTCACGAGCCGCAAGGACCGCAGTCGGCCGGGCAGCTGGCGCAGTCCTCCGGCGCCTTGCAGACGCCGTTGCCGCAAATCACGGGGGAGCAAACCCCGCAATCGGCGGGACAAGAGGCGCAGGTTTCGGGTGCCTTGCAAACTCCATTGCCGCACACGATGGGAGCGCAGAATCCGCAGTCGGAGGGACAACTGGCGCAATCCTCCGGCGGCTTGCAGACGCCGTTGCCGCAAATCACTGAAGTGCAGGGGCCGCAGTCAATCTGGCAATTACCGCAATTCTCTCCGGGCTTGCAGACCCCGTCGCCGCACGACACTTGAGCCCTGGCTCCGCTTGCAAATAGCATGGCGAGGATGAAACAGCAGCAGAACAGGACAAGGCGGATCTGGGCTTTCATTCGGGCCTCCAAGGGACGATTTGGAAATTTTGAGTGAATCGGCCGGCAAAATCAAATCCAAAATGCCATTGCCTAGGCGGGTGGTTTTTTTCCTTGTTCCGCCTTTCCTCCCTCATGCAAAATTAGCGGAATTTAATCGGCCCCGATTTGGGGACGATGGTGCCCTGAAAAGGAGGCGGCGATGAATCTGAGGAAAAGTTTACCCACCGCGGCAAGCCTGGTTGCTTTCGTTCTTATGCTTTCCCATTGCGGAACTACGGCGACTCCGACCCGGACGCCAGCGGCCGCGCCGCCGGCCCCAGCGGCGACCACTCAGGCGGTACAAGTCGCGCCCGACGTCCCAAAATCCACCGCGCCCGCCGAACCCCTGGAGACGGGGATGGCTCCGCAAGAAATCGCCCCGCGCGGGGAATCCAGCTACCTGCCCGTCGTCGACGCCGAGCCTTTCACCAAGGTCATGGAGCGCATGAAGGCGCAGAAGGACGATGTCATGGCGCGGCAAATGAAGTTTTTGCAGGACCGCTATGATTTGAGCAATCGCCCCGCGCAAGGCGTGACCATGTTCCGCGGCAAGCCGGTGCAAGAGGGAGTTCGTGCCAAGCTGCCGGCCGGGGCCAATTGGGAACAGCTCGGGCAAATGACCGCCGAGGAAATCCAAGCGAAAGGCCTGTTTCCCGCCGGCTTCCTGCCCTTGCCCCATCCCAATCAACCGGAGGGGGGAATGCTGTTCCCGCAGTTTCACATCGACGAGATCAAGAAGCAGGAAGGCCGCGATCTCAACCGTTTCGATCTCGCCTTCGACTTGCCGGACCATTTTTTACCGGAATTTCCCGCGCCGATCTTCCTCACCACCCGTCCCGACTTGGGCGACGTTTCTCAGGGCAAGCTGATCACCATCGCCAATTTTTATGAGATTTTTAACGGGCTATTGAATCCCAAGCAATTGGAAGGGCTGCGCCTGCTGCTGACGCCGTTTCCGCAGCAGCAGTTCAACCAAACCGGCGACCGCCGCTCCGCGTTGCCGAGCCGCGGCGTCACCTGCTTCGATTGCCACGCTAACGGGCACAGCAATGCCTCGACCCACCTGGTGGGTGACATCCGGCCCCAGCCTTTTCGGCATCGCATCGATACGCCCTCGCTTCGAGGCGTCAATATCCAGCGCCTATTCGGCTCGCAGCGCGCTTTGAAGACCGTGGAGGATTTTACCGAGTTCGAGCAACGGGCCGCCTATTTCGACGGCGATCCCGTCATCGCCACCAAGAAGGGCGTCAATATTTTGGAGCGGGGCAGCCAAGTGCACTTCATGGCGGAGTTCGAGGAATTATTGGATTTCCCGCCAGCTCCCAAGCTGGACGTGTTCGGACGCTTGGATCCCGCCAAGGCGAGCGAGGCGGAACTGCGGGGCGAAGCGCTATTCTTTGGCAAGGCAAGGTGCGCAACCTGCCATGTCCCGCCCTATTACACGGATAATTTAATGCACAATCTCAAGACCGAAAGATTTTTCAAGCCACAGCTGGTCAATGGCATGATGGCATCCGCCGACGGGCCCATCAAGACCTTCCCGCTGCGCGGGATCAAGGAATCGCCCCCCTACCTGCATGACGGGCGGCTCTTGACCTTGGATGACACGGTTGAATTCTTCAATCTGGTGTTGGGAACCAAGTTGAACGCCCAGGAAAAGGGGGATCTGGTCGCGTTTCTACGCGCGTTGTAGGCCCGGAATTGCTTCAAGCCTGCAGGCATTCTAAGAGTTCCGCCCCGAACCACTCGATCTTTTGCGGGCCGATTCCGTAAATCGATTCCAGCTCCCCGAGCTGTTTCGGATGCTTGACCGCCAAGTCCTGAAGGGTCTTGTTGCTGAAGACCAGGAAGGCGGGCACGTCGTGGCGCTGGGCGAAGGCCTTGCGCCATTCCCGCAGGCTTTCATAGCGCTGCTTGGCCTGAGGCGGCAAGGGACCCTCGGACACGGCCTTGCGCCGCTTGGATTTCGCGGTGAGCTCCGCCAGGGTGGGCACGGCGAATTTGACGCGCACCCGGCGCTGGGATTCCGGCGCGCAGACGTCGCAGTGCCCGCAGCTCGGGATGCGCTGGGTGTCGCGAAAGTAAGTCAGTATTCCGGAATGCCGGCACTCTCCGCCCTCCGCGAATTGCACGATCGTCTCCAACGCCCGCCAGCGATTTTGCAGGCTGCGTTCCTCCGCCTGGCTCTGGGTAATGAAATAGGCGTGCAGCCCCTTGTCTTTCTTGGCATAGAGCATCAGGCAGGTGGAGTCGTTTCCGTCCCGTCCCGCCCGCCCGATCTCCTGATAATACGACTCGATATTCGCCGGCATCTGGTAATGAACCACGAGCCTCACGTCCGGATGGTCGATGCCCATGCCGAAGGCATTAGTCGCGGTAAGGATGCGGGTTCTCCCTTCCTCGTAGTCGTTCTGCACGCGGTTGCGCCGTTCGGGGTCCAATCCCGCGTGGTAGAAATCCACGCCAGCGAAATCCGGCGCCAAACCGGCGCTGAGCTCTTCGCATTGCTTGCGGGTTCCGCAATAAATCAACACGCGGCCCTGGGGAAATTGCTCCAAGGCGCTGCGGATGAAGCCGCGCTTCGCCGCGTCGTTCTCGCAAATCTCGACTTGGTAAAAAAGATTGGGGCGGTAAAAGCCATAGACGTGGCGAGCCGGGTTTCTCATCCCCAATTGCTCGGCCACATCCCGCAGCACCTGCGGAGTCGCCGTCGCCGTCAGCGCGAGCAGGGGCACGTCGGGACGCAGCTCTCTCAACAGGGAAAGCCGGTGATAGTCTTGGCGGAAATCCGGCCCCCATTGCGAGATGCAGTGGGCCTCGTCGATGGCGAAGAGCGAAAGCTTTTGATTTTTCAGCCAGGCGGCGAAGCCCGATTTTTGGACTCTCTCGGGGGAGAGATAGAGCAGAAATCGGTCGCTGGTGCGCAGCGCGGCGAATACCTCGCGCTTCTCCTCCGGGTTCTGCCCGGTATGCAAGCTGCCGCTGGGTATGCCCCGCTCCCGAAGCCGCAGCACCTGGTCCTTCATCAAGGAAATGAGCGGAGAAACCACCACGACGACCCCGGCGGAGACCAAGGCAGGCAACTGATAACAAAGCGATTTCCCTCCGCCGGTGGGCATCACTGCCAAGGTGTCCTGAGACTGGAGGATGGAGCGCAAGATGTCGAGCTGGCCGCGGCGAAAGTGGGAGAAGCCAAAATAGGTTTGCAGAATGGGAAGAAGCTCCGCCTCGATGTCTGGCAAGGCGCTGGCCGGCAATGAGGAAGTCATGGCTGGGAATTGAGCAAAGCCTGGGCCAAGTCAAAAGAAATTAAAAGAATTACTCCTTCCCATGCGGAGGTTCACGAGACCTTAGACAAAGGCTGGGCTTTGATCATCTCTCGCTTCGGCAAAGATGTCAGTAAATCTGCTGCTTTTAGCGGGTTGAATTGAATACTCCTGATATTATTAAGGTTTTAAAACAGTCGTCTACAAAAAATAACCGTCGAAGGGGGGTGGCTTTGAGGATAATGTGGGTCTTTTGGAAAATTATGTACATTAATGTCGTATGATAGTTAAAAAAAATACACGATTATCAAATTTGACACAGAACTTCAAAGATACCTAGCTGATTTTATTAATATTTTTATGAAAATGGCTTGGCAAAGAATTTGCTTTAATGAACTCCAAGGCGCCACAGAAAGGAGGCGTCAAATGGAAGACCTGGTTCAAAAGATTATTCAATATTCGAAGAGCAAGGTGAGGCAGCTCAATCCCCGGCAGGTGTTTTTCCGGGAATTCGATGCCGCGCTGCAATTGGCCTCGCGGGGCATGTCTCACGAAGAATTTACCCTCCGATTAATGCGGCTCGAACAATGCGGCCAAGAGGCGGGACTAAGCGCGGGAGAAATGGCGCAGCGCAAGCAGACCCTGCTGTGGACCTCCGCTCAGGCCGCATAATCAGTCTACCTTTTCACGCTGCGCAAAACCGGGTGTCGTTTTGCGAATCCGCAATAATCCGGCTTGACCGACTCCAAACCTGCCAATATGGTTTTTCACCGCAGGCAGAATATTATGGAGCCCTCACCTCCCGCGAATCCCGATCTTTCCGACTCTCCGCCCCCCCAGTCTTCCTCGGGCACGCGGGTGATCCTGACCTTCGTGGTGATCGCCGAGGTGGCGGCCGCGGTGCTATTTAGAATCCTATCTTCTGGGCACCTGGAACAATCAGCCGCCCTATTTATCGGAATTCCCGCGCTCCTGGCCCTGATCCTGATTCACACCCCAAGCGCAAAATCCACGACGGGCCTTATATTCAAGGCGCTCACCCTGGCCATGCTGATGGCTGGACCGGTTCTTCAAGAAGGCTATATTTGTGTTTTAATTTCCGCGCCGCTTTTTTACGCCATTGCCGGGCTGATCGTATTCTTGGACAAATCGATCCGAAAAAAACGGAACCCCAAAGTATTATCCATCATGATCCTCTATGTGCCATTTTTCGCGATGAGCCTGGAGGGCACGCTCCCAGAATTGACGATTCGGGACACTCGAAACGTCGTCGCGGAGCAGATATTGCCGTTTTCTTCCCAAGAAATATTGGCCCAGCTTTCCAAGCCTTTCGTTTTTACCGCTCCATTGCCGGCGCTCTTGAACATTGGATTTCCCCGTCCCTTGGCTTCAACGGGCGAAGGGATCGGGGTTGGAGCCATCCGAAAAATACATTTTTCCCCGGGAGAGGGAAGGCCGGCTGGCGACCTAGTGCTGCAAGTGGTCGAAGCGACCCCTCATTTTCTGCGGTTTCGCGCGCTCTCCGACAGCAGCCACATCAAGCATTGGTTGGAATGGAAAGCATCCGAGCTTCGACTCACCCCGATGCCCGATGGAACAACAAAAATAACTTGGGCCATCCAATATCGAAGGTCGCTCTCCCCATCCTGGTACTTCAACCCGATCGAGGATTTTTTCGTGACGCGCGCCGCGCGTTACTTAATTACCTCCCTGGCAGTTCCCCGAGTCTAAGACATGGACCGATCCGGCCTTATCCGCACGGCAGCGACCCTGATTCCGCTTTTACTGGCGTGGGCTTTATGGAAATGGACAAAGCCGCCGGGACCAAAAATGAGCGGGGCGCTTCTCGCCTTTCTTTGGTGTTTTGCCACCCTGCCGGTGATGAATTTATTTGCCATTGAATCGGGAGCCTGGCGCTTCAACGCCGTGGGGGGGCTTTTCCTGGGGCAACCCATGGACTTGGTGATCGCTTGGGCGGTGCTTTGGGGCGTCGTGCCGCAATGGATTCCCGCCCGCTGGCCTTCCCTTGTCTGGGCCCTGCTATTTTTTTGGCTCGATCTTTTGCTGATGCCGAAGCTTTCTCCCGTTCTACAATTGGGGGGCACCTGGCTGTGGGTGGAAGGCGCCGCGGTCTTGCTGGTTTTTTTACCCGCGTTTTACCTGGGCCGCTGGACCGCGGAGCGCGCCTGCCTGAAGGGCCGGGTCATTTTGCAATTTCTTAACTTCGTCTTGCTGGCCTTGGTGCTGGTCCCGCTTTTTCTGGTTGATTACCAGCAGCGCTGGGATTTGCTCAGCCCGCATTGGAGGCCATGGCAATGGAGTTGCGGATCCCAGCTTCTGCTTTTCCTAGCCCTGCCCGGCCTTTCCGCATTACAAGAATTTTTCGAGCGGGGCCGTGGAACCCCCTTTCCCTTCGATCCTCCGGAAAAAATGGTGAGCAGCGGGCTGTACGCATACCTTGCCAATCCTATGCAAACGTCAATGGTGTTGATCTATGCTGCGACTGGCATCCTGTTCGCGCTCCCTTGGTTTTTACTGGGAAGCGCCATTGTGTTCGCCTACGGTAGCGGTCTGGCACGTTGGCACGAAGACCAGAAGCTAAGCCTTCGGTTCGGTCCGACCTGGAGCCTATATCGCCGCGAAGTCCGCAACTGGTGGCCACGATGGCGCCCCTGGATAGCGCAAGGCCCTCCCGCGCGGCTTTATTTCGCCGCCACTTGTTCGGTCTGCCATCCCATCGGAGCATGGTTTTTAAAAAGACGGCCAACCGGCTTGAAAATTCTTCCGATGGAAGATTTTCCCGAAGCGGATTTTTCCCGCCTGACTTACCTCGATGCCAACGGCGACTATTGCGCGCAAGGAATCAAGGCTTTCGCCAGGGGATTGGAACATCTCAATTTTGCCTGGGCACTAGCGGGGGCTTTCCTGAGATTGCCTATTGTTTCGGGATTCATCCAGCTTTTGCTCGATGCGCTCGGCGGCGGCCCGCGGAATATTTCGGCGAAGCGGCTTGCCCCCCGCCGAGGCCCCCTCTAAAATCGGCCTCCTATGCTCGGACTGCAATGGAAAGAACGTTGGCGGCTTTTCCTCCTGGAGACGGACCGGCGCTCCCTGGTCTTTTGCATGATGGCCTTTCTCATCAACCTCGGCTTCGGCGTCGGCTTGCCTTCATCGAACGCGCTCCTGGTCAGCCGAGTCGGAACCGAGCCGTTGTTTGCCGTCTACCTCGGCAGCTCGGTCCTGACCTTTCTATTCGCTGGCGCGACTTACTTGCTGGTGGACCGCTTTGCCCGGGGAAGAATATTTTTCTTCAGCTTCGAGCTGTTCGCCGCCGCTATTTTCCTGCTCTGGTGGTTGGTTTCCGGCTCCTCCATTAGGTGGCCCTTTTATGCCGGGCGCATCCTTTCCGACGTGTTTTTTGTGTTGGCCCTGTTCCAACTTTGGCTGTTGGCNGGCGATTACTTCACTAATTTGGAGGCCAAATTGCGCTTTCCGCTGTTCGTAGCCGCCAGCGGCCTGGGGTTCCTGGCGGGCGGCCTTTTGCTCCAGGAGTTCGCCCAGCAGGTTCAGGCGCGGAATTTTTTCCTGCTCTGGGGCGCTTGCCTCGCGCTCCCGCCCCTCGCCTTGCTCGCTCTCCCCTCGCTTGCCGCAAGCTCGGAGAAAAATTCGTCGCGGCTTCCGGACGCGAACGGGGCCACTCCCGGCGGGGAGATGGAATTTTTCCCCTCGGCCTTGCGCTTGCTGAAGATGCTTTTCATATTTTGGCTGGCTTTCACCTTTTTCAGCTATGGGGTGGATTACTTTTTCAACCGCGTCGCCTTGCAAGCGCTGCAAGACGAGAATCGCTTGGCCGCTTTTTTCGGGAAGGTGTCGGTTTTTTCGCTGCTGGCGGTGTTTCTCTTTCAACTCCTGATCGCGAAGCGGCTCGCAATGGCCTTGAGCGTCGACCGTTCCATGCTCATCCTCTGCTTCCTCTTGTTCCTCGGCTGCGCCCTGGTCGCCTGGTCCCCGTCGCTGGGAGGCGTGGCATTTTCCGAGGGCCTGTTGTTCTATTTTCTGGATTCGAAGGCGGTGACGCTGTTACAGCCGGTGGGCAACCTGTTTCCGGACCGGCTCCGGGGTCGGGCCAAGGTGATCCTCGACGGTTTCGCGCCCGCCGCCGGGGACCTATTGTTGCTGGCGACCGC
>Ga0065705_10104856_pt1 | contig 10632 bp, 12 predicted proteins | sample SwibulcommuniRL2_FD_59092 | JGI IMG/M metagenome (GOLD analysis project Ga0065705, IMG submission 59092) | Bulk soil microbial communities from switchgrass field near Rose Lake, East Lansing, Michigan, USA - RL2 Bulk Soil v2 (version 2) | ecosystem: Environmental > Terrestrial > Soil >... | reverse complement strand
CAAGGCCGGCGAGCGGGTCGACTCATCCGCCCGACTGGTGCTTCTGGGTCCGGATCACCCTTTCGTCGGTCGCGGCGGGGTCAAACTCGCCGGCGCGCTCGAGCGCTTTGAAATCGAGCCCGCCGGACGCGTGGCCCTCGACGTGGGTGCTTCCACGGGAGGATTCACCGACTGCCTGCTGCAGCGCGGCGCCCGGCGAGTCTACGCACTGGACGTCGGAACCGGCCAGCTGCACGACCGCCTCCGGAGGGACCCGAGGGTGAGCGTGCTGGAGCCGATCAACGCCAGAAACCTCAAGCCCGATGACCTTCCCGAGAGTGTCTCCCTGATCACCGTGGACGTTTCCTTCATTTCGCTGCGCCTCATCCTCCCGGCCCTGGCCCCGCTGCTGGCGGCGGGCACCGACCTGGTTGCGCTGGTGAAGCCGCAGTTCGAGGTGGGGAGGCGAGAGGTGGGAAAGGGAGGCATCGTGCGTGACACCCGCTTGCACGGGCGGGTGATCAATGAAATCCTGTCGTCCGGCGCGACGGTGGGGATGTCGGCGGTGAACCTGTGCGCCTCATCCCTGCCGGGTACCGAGGGGAATCGCGAGTACTTCCTGCATTTTCGCACGGGCGAGACGGGTATGGATCCCTCCCTGCTCGAGCAACGGCTGGCGGAGGCCATCGCACCGTGAGACCCAGTCTGGAATTCAATCCGGTCGGCATCGTGACCAAGTCGCGTGCGGCGGGAGCGCGGGATCTGCTGCGCCGGCTCACCGGGCTCCTGCGACGCCGCGGCATCCCCTACCTTTGCGATCCCGCCACCGCCAAGCTTCTGGGCGAGCGTGGAAAATCACGGACCCTTCCGGTCCTGACCGGCTCCGTGAAGCTCCTGGTGGTGCTGGGTGGAGACGGAACCCTGCTGGGCGTGGCGCGAAACATGTCCCCACTCCCGGTTCCGGTCCTCGGCGTCAACCTGGGAAAGCTGGGCTTCCTCACCGAGACGGCCCTGGGAGATCTGGAAGCGGTTCTCAACGACGTCCTGGACGGGAATTTCGAAGTCGAGGAGCGCATGATGCTCCAGGTCCAGGTCCTGCGCGGCCGCAAGACGATCGCCAGCTCGACCCTGTTGAATGACGTGGTGATCAACAAGAGCGCCCTGGCGCGGATCCTGGAGCTGGACGTTCGCATCGACGGGCAGTTCGTGGCCATCTATCATGCCGATGGGCTCATCGTGGCCACACCCACCGGCTCGACCGCCTATTCCCTCTCCGCCGGCGGGCCCATCGTGCTTCCGGGACTGAAGGCCTTCTGCATCACCCCGATCTGCCCGCATGCCCTCACCAATCGGCCCCTGGTCGTCCCCGACTCGGTGAGCATCCAGGTCACCCTCGAATCGCAATCTCCGGATGTCTACTGCACCATGGACGGTCAGATCGGCCTCCCCTTGAAGGCCGGCGATCGACTCAAGGTGCGCCGCAGCGCCACGTCGCTCCCGCTCATCCTCCCCCAGCCGCGCAATTATTTCGATGTGCTGCGTAAGAAGCTGCGATGGGGCGCCCGTTGAGGCTGTCGGAGGCGCGGTCTCGGGCCTGGATTTGGCGTTTCCTCGGTTTGGCTACTTGCCGGCAGGGGTGGCTGGGGGTGGCGGGGCTCCCGAGACCATGACCTTGGAGCCATATTTCTCGACCATGGCGGAATCGATCTCGGCGACCGATTTTTTCTCCGCGGCGAGTCGATTCAGTGTCGATTTCATCTCATTGGACCCCTGGTCCCGCGCGCACGTGCACTTCCCCAGGGTGTCCGAGCACTCCCCGCACAGGCAGTTGTAGCGATCCGCCACGATGCCGGCCTTGGCCGACAACAGTACGGGAGACCCCGGAACCAGGGTGTCGGGGGCCGGCTTGGAGACCGGAACGGGCGTGACGGAAGCCGCGGAGAACCGCTTCACCAAGAAGTATCCGGCCCCGCCTGCGAGCACCAGCGCAAGCAGAATGGACGTCCACTTTGGCTTCGGCCGGGACGACGCGGCACTCGGGCCCTGCGGATCCATGCGTTCCTCCTGAAAACCGCGGTATTATAGGGAACCGCCAGGGGAGAGTCAAAAGCCCGTGGCTCACGAAGATCGGGAAGGGACCCCAATGATCCAGCGCTTGCAGGAAGATCTGAAGCTGGCGATGAAGGCCGGTGACAAGCTGAGCGTCTCCGTACTACGCATGCTGCTTTCGGCGCTCAAGTACTCCGCCATCGACGGGAAGCGGGAACCGAGCGAGGACGAGGCGGCGGCTCTCATCCAGAAATCGATCCGCAGCCGCAAGGAGTCCATCGAGGCCTTCCGCAATGGGGGACGACCCGAGCTGGCCGAGAAGGAGGAGGCCGAGCTCAAGATCGTCGAGCGCTACCTCCCGGCGCAGCTGGAGGGAGTCGAGCTCGAGCGCGCCGTGGACAGCCTGCTGTCCGAGATGAACATCACCCAGAAGAAGGACATGGGACCCGCCATGAAGGAATTCATGGCGCGCCATCGGGGGAAAGCCGACGGAAAAGCGGTGAGCGCTCTCATCGCCTCGCGTCTGGTCTGAGCCGCGTCCCGGGCGGTTGAAAGGCCTAGAGGCGGCGACTATACTGCCTCGCCGTAGGTCCACCACTTGACCAGAGGGTTCTCACCTGTCGCCGATGATCCGCCCAATCCAGCTGCTCCGCCTCCTGCTGACCGCAGGGGCGCTTGCACTCCTGCCCCTGTCGGGGTGCGGCAACGGAGGCGAGGATCCCGATGTTCACATCGTGGGCCTCATTCAAGCCAGCTTTATCCAGACCCCGCCGACGCAATCCGACCGGGTGGTCTTCATGAACAACGTCACCGCCGTGGGAGACATCATCAACGCCGATCTGGTGGTGAGCGACAGCACGGGGACCCTGGATCTGGACGACCTAGATCTGGTGCTGCGCTATGACGCGACCTTCATGCAGGTGACCTCCGTGCGGCCGGAGACCCTGTTCGGAAACTGCGGGAGCATCAATACCGCCTGCAATCTCGCGAGCCCCGTCTGCCTGAACGACATGTCCAGCGCTAACGCCGGCGGCACACATTATTGCCGGATCAACGGCAGCACGCTCTGCCTGAAGGACGACGACTGTCCCGCTCCGAACGACTCATGCGGGAATTTCGGCAAGCTGACGATCTCGCTCGCGGTCATTACGGGACCCAAGACCTGTTCCAACAAGACTACCCAGTCATGCCTGCAGAGCTCCGACTGCAAGTTCTGCTCGGCGAATTCTTCCATCGCCTGTGTCGACGCCTCCGATTGCACTGCCGCCTGTGTGAATTTCCTGTGCTCCGGCGGGTCTTTCGCCGGACAGCCCTGCTCCACCACCGCCAATTGTGTGGACACCTGCGGCTCGGGCGTTTGTTCCGGCTGCCCCGCCGTGCTGGTGAGCGGCACGACCCGCATCGTGAACATCACCATGCGCCTCATCTCGACCGGGGTCAGCGACGTGCGGTACGTGGTCTCCTCCAATCCGCTCGACGAGGCCTCCTTTCTCCGCAAGGACACGGTGGATCTGAGCGGAATTCAGTTCTGGCCCTCGGTGGACTCGACGGATCCCTCGCTGGTTCAGGGTTCGTTTACGGTAACCGGGACGAAGTAACGGCGCCGTGAAGGCGCCACGCAATGACGGGGGGAACATGGAAGAAAAGGTGGTCGCCCATTACAAGAACGGCAAGACCCTGCGCGGGCTCACGCAGGACTTCACTCCGGGTTCCGAGTCCTTCTATCTTCTGCCCAGTGAGGGAGGCGGCGTCCCCAGCACGGTGCGCATCGAAGATCTCAAAGCTCTGTTTTACGTCCGCGAATGGGGGGCCGCCCGGCGCTCCGTGGAGCGGGCCAAGCAATTCGCCATGGAATCCGCGCTGGGGAAAAAGACGGTGGTGGAGTTTCACGATGGCGAGAAAGTGTGGGGATTCTCCGAAGGCTACAGCCGGGAGCGACAAGGCTTTTTCTTCTATCCCGCCGACCCCGCGGAGAACAATGTCCGAATCTATGTGATCAACAGCGCCGTGAAGGACATTCGCTTCGAGGACTGATTATTTCTCGTGCTCGTGGATGTAACGCAGGACCACATCGTCCAGCGTGTCGTCCTTCTGGATTCGCTCCTCCAGGTTTTCCCATCCCAGGTAATCTTCCAGCGCCTTGCGGGTGGCGGCGTCATACCGGCCATTGATGGGCCCCTTGTAGAAGCCGCGCCGGGCGAGCATCTGCTGCAGCTCGGTGGCCAGCGCTGCGTCGATGGCATGGACCCGGGATCGATCGGTGCGCCCGAAGTAGAGATGGTGAATCTCCAGCAGGCGCCGCATCTCGCGCAAGGGCTCCGGATTGTCATCCACCCTGAGATCGACCCAACGGTCTCCCTTCCCGCCGTAACCCGCGCCTTTGCGGACCACCAGAAGGGCCGCCGATTCCCGGCCGCGGCGATCCCCTCCGGCAGTCTGGCCCGCGTCCAGCGCTGCCAGCAGGCGATCGGCAAGCTCTCCCTTCGAGGTCTCGAAGGATTTCGCCATGGCCTCCACGGTTTCGCGTCCGACGAGGATGTTCCCTTGCACGGCGTAGTGCTCTCCGATCTTGCCTCCGGCCCACGAAAAGCAGTTCTTGCCGGTGAACGTGGCTGCGTTGCCTTTCGCGTCCACCATTCCCACCTGCCGATCCTCTCGACCCGCATCGGCCTGTACCACCTTCTGTAGCGCCGCTTGCGCGTTGAGGCCCTGGGCCATCAGCTTCAGACCTTCCTCACCGAACGTCAGATTCGCGGCTGCCTGCGTGGCCACCGCTCCCACGCCGGCCTTGGCCCAGGGCACGCCACTGCCCACGGCTGGGAACTTGGAGGTCACCGCCACTCCAAGATCTCCCGTGGCGGGATCGTAGGCCACGATCGAAAACGTCGCGATGGTCGGACTCCCCTTCAGCAGGCCGGCGACCGCCGCCGCGGGAAGCGCCCACAGACTCACGCACCCAACGAGCAGGCAAACGGAGGAAACCGGGACTTTCACCATGCGCCTCCCTTGAGAAGGGCCTCCGAGGCTTCGTCCAGAGGCACGAAGCGGACCTGCACGCCCGCGCGATCCCCCACTTGCAGCAGCGCCACCGTCCTGGGAAGCGAGAATCGTCTGGGTCCGGCTGCACCCGGGTTCAGGAATCGTACGCCTCCCACCATCCGGTCGAACGGAGCGTGGGTGTGGCCCGAGATCACCAGGGTGGGACGATACGCTGCGATTTTCTCCGAGGCCTCGCGGGAAAGTCGCTCGGGATGCCCGATCTGGTGCGTCAGGGCGATGCGCTCCTCCTGCAGATCGAGGAGTTCCCAGGATTTCAGCGTGGACACCAGGGGGAAGCCGTCCGTGTTGCCGTAGACGGCGGTGACCGGCGCCAGGCTGCTCAGCTCAATCAGGATGTCTCCCCCACCGATGTCCCCGGCGTGAAGAATTCGATCCACCCCTTCGAAGATCTCCAAGATGCTCGAGTCGAGTTTGCCGTGTGTGTCCGAGATGAGGCCGATTCGCATGAAGGGTGTCCCGTCAAATTCTCTTCTTCCCCTCTCCCCCTGTCAACAGACTGACGATTCCTTGCTCGTGGATCTCGCGCGCCCTATATTCCAGGGGTGTTTCCAAGGGAAAGGAGAATTGTGATGAAGCGACTTCTTTGGGTAGCGGGAATGGCCTTGCTGGTCTCGGTCGGCATCGCGCAGGGCGGCGTGGGATACGACGTGGCGGTGGGCATGAACCTGAACGAGGACACGCGAATCTTCCTCAACGTGACGAATCAGACCTGGCGACCCCCGGTCCCCGCAACGTTCATTCAGGGATGCGCCGACCCGGAGGACGATTTTCCGGTGATCGCCTTTTTGGCCTACCACTCGCACCGCAGCCCGAGCTTCGTCTTGAACCTCCGGAGGGAGGGATACGGCTGGTCGGACATTTTCTTCCAGCTCAATGTCCAGCCCTCGGTGCTGTTCGTGGGGATCGACCGGGACCCCGGACCTCCCTATGGGAAGGCCTGGGGTTACTGGAAGAAGCATTATCGCCCTGGAACCAGGACGCGCTATCGAATTCCGGACCGGGACATCGTGGGACTGGTGAAAGTGCAAACTGCCTCCCGCCATTTCGGCGCCAGCCCGTTCGCGATCATCGACGCGCAGCGGGACGGGAGACGCCCCGAGGTGTTCACCGCCAATCGCTGGAAGCAGAAGAATGGTCGACAGACCTGGGCGGATTCCGCGTACCGCGGCAACGGCCAGGGGAGCTCCATGGATACTGAGAAAGCCAGCAACTCTCCGGGACGCGGAAAGTCGAAGGGCAGCGTCGATAAGGACGGCGGTAGTGGCAATGGTAAGGGTAACGGTAAGGGTCAGGGTAAGGGTAAGGGCCACGGCGCCGATCGAGACTGACGGACGACGGCTCGAAATCAAGGGCGCGGGGTACCAGGCCCCGCGCCTTTTTGCTCAGCGGCCCAACGAGCCTAGAGCCCATCCACCAGCTTCATGCTGCATCGCGCGGTCCGTTGCCGCAGGTCACGCGCCGGGCGATACTCCTTTGAGTCCCACCAGGCCAGGGCCCGATCACGGTCGGTGAATTCGAGAATCACCAGCCGCTTGGAGGGCCAGTTTCCCTCCAGACACTCGGACCGACCCCCTCGCACGATGTACTTGCCGCCATACATCTCGATGGAAGCCGGCGCCATCCTCTTATATTCCTCGTACCCGACGGGATCGATCACTTCAATTTCCGCCAGAATATAGGCAGCCATCAGAAGTCCTCCGGAAGCTCCAATTGAAGAATGGTGGGGAACTGCGTCTTCTCGGGGTTCATCGCGCCCTGCGCTGAATCGAACCCGTCCCAATCGCTGTTGGCCACGAGAAAGAACCGGCCCTTGCTCAGCACTCCCAGGGTCGGAGCGCTGAGGGTTTCGGTCGCGGACTCCAGCACCGCGACCCGATCCACCTTTCCTCCGCCCCGGGAAAGCGTGAGTGCGAGCACCCGGTTGGGTTGGGTGCCGTTCTGAACCACCACGAGTCCCGGGCCACGCATGTAAATCCCATCGATTCCCAGAAGCGTCGAGTTCTCCGGCGAGTCCAGAAGTGAGACCCGTTTGGTGGAAAGCTCCACGCTGAAAATCCCGGAGGAATAATCCGCCACGAAGAGCGTCTTTCCATCGGCCGAGAAATCCAGCCCCTGCGGGGAAGAAAAGGGGCCTGGCACCAGATAGGGCCGCAGTTCTTCCTGACCCGCCTGCAGAACCCACAAACCCGGTGAGACGCTGTCGCTGACGTAGACCGCTCCTTGTGCATCGACCGTCAGATCGCCGAAGACATGCTCACCGCTCCCCGCAGGGGCGAGGTGCCTGCCGATCAACTTTCCTGACTTCAGATCGTAGCCGAAGACCCCGGCGCCGCCGCTCTCCCCTTTCTTGAATCCCTCCATTTCAGCCACCGGGGAGCTGCACGCCCAGAGAACCCCACGTGCCGCGTCCACCTTCATCCCGAAGACTCCCGCCAGCGCGTCTGACGGTGCGCTGAAATTCCGCACCTGGAAAGTCTTGCCGTCGATGCGCAGGATTCTTCGCTGCCGCACGCTTCCCAGGAAAAAATCGCCCGAGACGGGATCACGGGCCAGGCCTTCGGGAATGAGCCCCTTTTCATGGACGCGGAACAACGAGCGGCCCTTCCCCACAGCCAGGGCGTTTCGCCGCAGCTGCTCCAGGACCTTTTCGAAACCGGCAGTGCCTCTCAGGCTGGAGAAATCCTCGTCCTTCGAGGCGGGAAGCGCCATGCCCATCGCCGCGACTCGGTGCAGCCATCTCAGCGCCTCTTCCGAATGTCCCGTCAAGGCTTCTGCGCCCGCCAGGTTGTAGAGGTAAGTCGGCTGATGGGGCCGCAGACGGACCGCCTCGATCATGGCTTTTCGGTATCCCTGGTAGTCCTTCTGAAGATAGGCGCTCTGGGCGCGCTGAAAGGCGGCGCGTCCCTGCGCCACCGCGTCCTCAGGTGATGGCGCCATGCCTGCGGCGATCAGGAACGGAATGAGCAGCGCCGGGACCAGGATTCGTGTCTTCATGGGACTCCTGAAAACTGAAGTTGGTTTGCACTCCGAAGAACGCTTGGCTATTATCCGAGAATTGCCACGCAAAGTTTCGAGAGGAGAGTCCATGGGTTTTGCCACCGACGCCATTCATGCGGGTCAGGAGCCGGATCCCACCACCGGCGCCATCATGACCCCCATCTACCAGACTTCCACCTATGTTCTGGAAGCGCTGGGAAAGAGCAAGGGATTCGATTACGCCCGCACCATCAACCCCACCCGGCTGGCGCTGGAAAAGAACCTGGCGGCCCTGGAGGGAGGCGGCAAAGCTTATTGTTTCGCGTCGGGAATGGCCGCCATCTCCGCCGTCATGACCCTGGTTCGCCAGGGCGACCACATCGTCGTCTCACGCATGACTTACGGCGGGACCTTCCGTCTGTTCGAGCAGGTGCTGAAGGGATATGGCCTCGAGTTCTCCTACGTCGACACCGGCGATCTGGCCCAGGTGGAGGCGGCCCTGCGTCCCAACACGCGAATGCTCTACGTGGAGACTCCGACCAATCCGCTCATGGGGCTGACCGATCTCGAGGCCGCCGCGGCCCTGGCGCGGCAGCGCTCGCTGATCACCGTGGTGGACAACACCTTCATGTCCCCCTACTTTCAGAAGCCGCTTTCCATGGGCATCGACCTGGTGGTCCACAGCACCACGAAGTTTCTCAACGGCCACTCGGACAGTGTCGGCGGCTGCGTCGTCACCACCCGCGATGAGCACGCCGAGCGCATCGGTTTCGTCCAGAACGCCGTGGGTGCCATCCTGTCACCATTCGACTCGTGGCTGGTGTTGCGCGGCGTGAAAACCTTGCACCTCCGAATGGCCTGCCACGATACCAACGGACGAACGGTGGCTGACTTCCTTGCCGCTCATCCGAAAGTACGGCGCGTTCTCTACCCCGGCTTGCCTGCCCATCCCCAATACGCCCTGGCGAAGCGCCAGTGCAGCGGCTTCGGAGGAATGATTTCATTCGATCTCGGAAGCTATGCTGCTGCCAAAGGGTTTCTCGATCGGCTGCGCTTGTGCGCCCTGGCAGAGAGCCTGGGGGGAGTCGAGACTCTGATCTGTCACCCGGCGTCGATGACCCACGCCTCCATCCCCACCGAGGAGCGGGAGCGCCAGGGCTTTACCGACGGGCTGGTGCGGATTTCAGTGGGAGTGGAGGACATCCAGGACATCCTGGAGGATTTGAAAACGGGCTTCCAGGGAATTTGAGAGAGGGAGAAATCTAGAAGCGCTCGCGGCCGCCCTTCACCGAGGAGCCGATCCAGTTCAGGACGTTTTTCTCTCCGTCGTCGACCTTCACCGCCAGCACTTCCGGCAGCTCGTAGGAGTGGAGATCCTTGAGGGTCTTCTTGATCTCCTCGAGTTGCGCCGAAGTGGTCTTGATGAAAATCATGTTCTCCACTTCGTTCCAGATCTTGCCCTTCCAGCGATAAATCGAGCGAATGGCGGGAATGATGTTCACGCACGCGGCCAGTTCCTGATCCACCAGGGCCTGAGCGATGGTGATTGCCTCTTTCTCCGAAGAGGCGGTGGACAGGACGAGTATGACGTCGTTTTCCATGAGTGCTGAGGTCTCCAGGGACACGTTTCAGGACGGTTGAAGTATAGTGCCCGGCCAGAGGGGTGTCAAGGCAGGAATCCCCTCCAAATCCTTTGCTTGTCAGGAGATCCCGCCTGTGCTATAGTCGCGCCGCCTCGGGGGAGCGAGGCGGAATTCTCTCTCCGCGCCCTGGGGTTTCCAATCTTTTTGGAGAGTACTTCCCCTCATGACGCCCACACCCATCGCCTTCGGCACATCCGGCTGGCGGGGGATTCTCGGCGATGATTTCACCTGCTTCAATCTGCGACGCGTAACGCGGGCCGTGGCACGGCATTTCTGCCAGGAAATCCCCGACCGTCCACCACGGATTTTCGTCGGTTTCGACACGCGGTTCCTTTCGGAGCATTTCGCCCATGAAGTGGTCGCAGTGCTCGCAGCGGAGGGAGTCAAGCCCGTCCTCTCCACGACCTTTACCCCGACCCCGGCCCTGGCCCATACGGTCCTTCACCGGAGGTTCGACGGGGGGATCAACCTGACCGCCAGCCACAACCCGGCGGAATACAGCGGCATGAAACTTTCGACCGGGGATGGCGCTCCGGCGGCTTCGGAAGTCACGCGACGAGTCGAATTACTGCTCAACGAAATCCGGGACGGCTCCCCTCCTCCTTCCCTGCCCGCAGCCAGAATGAAGACCCTGGATCCAGCACCCGAATATCGCAAAGCGGTCCTGAAGCACGTGCGCTCCAAGGTCATCGCCCGCGGCAGACTTAAGCTCGTGTGCGATCCGGTGAACGGGGCGGGCAGCGGCTACCTGCCCCCGCTGCTGGCCCTCGCGAATCGTCTGTTCACCATTCGCACCCACCGTGATGTCACGTTCGGAGGGCACTCTCCGGATTGCACCGAAAAGCAGCTTTCACCACTCATCCAGGAGGTTCGACGTCGCCAGGCGCACCTGGGACTGGCGACGGATGGCGATGCCGACCGTTTC
>Ga0065705_10104855_pt1 | contig 10633 bp, 8 predicted proteins | sample SwibulcommuniRL2_FD_59092 | JGI IMG/M metagenome (GOLD analysis project Ga0065705, IMG submission 59092) | Bulk soil microbial communities from switchgrass field near Rose Lake, East Lansing, Michigan, USA - RL2 Bulk Soil v2 (version 2) | ecosystem: Environmental > Terrestrial > Soil >... | reverse complement strand
ACAAATCGACTGCCGGCTGGTGAGCGAACATGTCCACCGCCTACTTACTCTTAATCGGCGCGGTGATCGGGCAGGCAGCAGCCGCCCAGGACCCGCCGCAGCAGGATGCGGCCCAAGCGAACCAGGCCTCGCTCGAACGGATGGTCGCCGACCTGGCCGAGTTTGAATTGCAGGTCGCCACCGACCCGCCGAAGAAGCTCGCGCTAAGCGGCGCGGCGGTGCTGCGGTGGAGTTATCCGATCCGCAATGTGGACGATGCCGCCGCCTTCGTTTGGCTGGGGAAGGAGCGGCCCGAGGCAGTAGCCACCGTGATGTCCTACCGCGACCGGGCGCAGAATTTGCGACGGGCTTATGAGTTCGTCTCCCTCTCGCCCGATCCCTTGGCCGCGGTCCATGATGGCCGACGAGTCTGGCATCCCGAGAAGCCCGGCTTCACCTGGCAAGCCGTGCCCGACGCTCCAATGCCCGCGGAAACGGCGGCACTCAGACGCCGACAGATGCACGACCTTGCCGCCAAATTCCAAGTCGCCGTAGAGTCTGACAAGAATCGTTACGAGCTGAGGCTGCTCGCGCAGCCGCTTTACCGATATCAAAACGCGAAAGCAGACATCCTGGATGGGAGCCTGTTCGCCTTGGCTGAAGGGACCGATCCGGAGCTGATCCTCGCCTTGGAAAGCTCGGTGGAGAAACCCGGCTGGAAGTTTGCTGTCGCACGGCTGACCCGCTGGGCCGTCGAAGTTCGCTACCAGAGTAAGATGGTCGGCCAGTTCGAGGCGCTTACGGGCGACGTGGATGGTTCGGACGTTTATCACATCTGGGACGCGGGCGCGATCGAACCTATATCCAAGCCGCAGACCGGACAGCGTGGCCGGTAACACTTCTTGCCGTAGCCAAATTCGTGAGAATTCGGGGCATTCCGCACACTTACGAGTGCGGCTACGAGTTTTTCTAACGCACTGCCTTGGCACTCATGGCCGACGCCCAACTTCGGGGCAATAGACGTGTGAGTGCGGCGTTGAACTTGTACCACCAGCCGGGCACGATCACGAGCTGGCCGCGCTCCAGTCCGCGGATTGCGGCGCGGGCGACCTCTTCGGGGGTCAGTTCGATCCATTGCATCAGACGGGTCTTCTTGTGCCGGGCGACGTCGTGGAATTCGGTCCCAGTGAAGCCGGGGCAGATGACGCTGACGCGGACGCCGCTTTTGCGCAGCTCGTGCGAGAGCGCCTGCGTCCAAGCGACGAGGTAGGCCTTCGCGCCGGAATAGACCGCGTACCTGGGGATCGGGGCGATGGCCGCGAACGAGGCGACGCTCAGGATATAGCCGTGCTGCCGGCTGGCCATCGCAGCGCCCAGCTCGCGAGCCAGGATGGTCGCGGCCCGCAGGTTGACCGCGATCATCGATTCGATTTCGTCGCGCGGCTGCTCGAGGAACAGATCGAAGTAGCCGAAGCCGGCGTTGTTGATGAGCACGGTCGGGGCGAGATTGCGGGCGGCCAATTCGGTGAGGAGGCGGTCAGGGCCATCCGCGGCGGCCAGATCGGCGTCGATCAAGTCCACTTTCGTGGTCAGCTCAGCCGCAAGCGCTTCCATCCGGTCGCGCCGGCGGGCAGTCAGGATCAAGTCGATGCCGCGGGCTGCGAGCTGCCTGGCGATCTGGGCGCCGATGCCGCTCGAGGCTCCAGTGATCAGGGCCAGGTCGCGTCCGGGTTGCAACATGGGTTGGAAAAGCGAGTCGGTTCCCTTACCAGTTTCGCGACCAGTATAACGACCAATTATGTCCCTCGAGTCCGCGACATCGCCCCCCGTTGGCCGGCTGGCCCCTTCGCCGACGGGCGCCCAGCACGTCGGCAATGCCCGCACCTATCTGCTGGCGTGGTTGTCGGTTCGCTCCCGTGGCGGACGCTTGATTCTGCGGATGGAGGATATCGATTCGCCACGGATCAAGCAGGGGGCCGATCAGCAGGCAATCGACGACTTGGCCTGGCTCGGCCTGGACTGGGACGAGGGGCCCTACGTGCAGACCGAGCGACTGGCCCTCTATCACGATGCCTTGGAGCAACTGAAACGGGCCGAACGAGTCTACCCGTGCACCTGCACGCGGTCGGATATCGCGGCGGCCGCGAGTGCTCCGCATGCCGGACAGGAAGGGCCGAAGTATCCCCGCACCTGTGCGGGCCGGAGTGCCGGCGACGCGGTCGAGCTGGCCGTGTCTGGCGTTGCGTTTGCCTGGCGATTCCGAGCCACGGAAGAAGAGCGTGAATTTCGCGACCTGGTCGCCGGCGAGCAGCGGTGCAACGTCGCCCGCGAACTGGGCGACTTCATCGTGGGCAAGACTGACGGCACGCCCGCGTATCAACTGGCGGTCGTGGTGGATGATGCCGCAATGGGGATTACCGAAGTGCTGAGGGGCGATGACTTGCTCCCCAGTGCCTTCCGGCAATTGGAGTTATACGAGGCTTTACGCCTCGAACGCCCGGCGTTTGCCCATGTGCCGCTTGTCATCGGGCCCGATGGCCGGCGATTGGCCAAGCGCCACGGCGATACGCGGCTTGCCATCCTGCGCGAGCAGGGGGTCACGTCCGAGCGGTTGATTGGGCTGCTGGCATGGTCGTGCGGGCTACTCGACCAGCCACGTCCTTGCCGACCTCAGGAGATTTTGCCCAGTTTCGCACTGGCCCGCTTGCCGCGCCAGCCATGGGTCTATCAAGACGCCGCCAGCATGTAACCATCAGGGCAAGAATCGTAAGTAACAGACGAATACGGACTGCCGGCCAGATTGCTTGATTCCGCCCTGTCACGTGCGACAATCAATCGCATGATCATTCCGCGCTATTCGCTGCGGTGGCTCCTGGCCTTGCTGACGGTCTGCGGCGGCCTGTCGCTGGTGCTTTCCTACGCCTTTCAGGGGCAGGCTTGGGCGATTGGCTCGATCGTCGGCCTGGGCAGTCTGATCGTCGTGGTGGCCCTGCACGCCGTGGCGTTTTCCATTGCCTGGCTGCTCACCCAGCTTTACTACCTGGCGGTTGGCGGATCGGGCTCACCGCCGACAGGTGGCCAGTCGCCGTTTGCTGGAGGTGGTTCCCCTCTCGCTCCGCCGCAAATGGGTGATCCCGAGCCGCCCGCGATCATGTCGTAGAGCCGCTCCGCAGCACGCACCACCTATCAAGAACCAATTCCCCACCAAATTCCAATGTCCAAGATTGCAATGACCGTAGCGCGTTGCTCAGCGACGTTTCTGTCATTGGCTGTCGCACACATCTTGATATTCGCCGGACCGGTTTTCGCCGCGGGCGGAACCGTGATCACGCTTCCGCAGCCCGGCACGAAAATCAAAAGCGGCCTGGCCATGACGGTCGATCTTCGGGGCATCGATGCTAATGGCTATCGGCCCGTCGCCGTCACGGTGAGGCCGCTCAACAACCTGCCGCTGCCAGCCGACCGGCAATTGCGCGTGGTCATCGCGCCGCACGCCAACATGAGCGGTCTTTCGCCGGAGGTCACGCAGGTGATCGAGATTCCCGCGGGGAGCACCTCGGCCACCGCCACGATTGCGATTCCGCAAACCGGCCAGTGGTGGTCGTGCTCGATCGAAACCTTCGAGGACGGCGAGAAGCTGCGCGACCTGTCGATCGAGCGGATCGGCTTTCCCGGCATCAACTACTGGGAATGGTCCGAAGCCCGCCCCGCAACGTTGATTATCGATCACAACGTCCCCGACCGCGCGACCCGGGACACGATGATCACTGACTACAAGGGGCGCGGCAGCGATCTCAACCCCAAGTTCACCCTCCCCGAACCGCGGGTCTTCAGCAATTTGTTTCCCGATCCAAATCGCACAAATGCCTACTTCCCCGGCAGCACCGCACTAAGCGACGCGGCCCTGCTCGATAACCTGCTCACCAACTATCCGCGGCTGGAGCTGTTGCCCCCGACCGAAGTGCCCAACCGATGGATCGAGCTGAGCCAGTACGATCTGACGATCATTTCCCTGGCCGATTTGCGGACATTGGCTAAGACCGAACCAGCACGGATGCGGGCGCTTACCGACTGGGCGGCAGGGGGACCGGTACTGATGGTTTATGGAGTGGGCGCTGATTTCGCCGGCCTGGCAGAAGTCGAAAAGCTCCTCCAGCTCGCGCCGATCCCCGAGTCACAATCAGGCGATAACGAATTCCACGGCTGGACTCCCGCGTCGCCGGAGCGACACACCCCGGTCTTGATGGCCCAGCTTGAAGATTTCGACGAGACCAGCCTGCTTCAAATGCAGCCGAACTACGGCCGCGGCGGCTATCGCTACGTCAATCCCGTGGCGCCACAGGGGCTACCCGCATATCGCCGTGGCCAGCGCCCCGACCTTTTGAAGGCGCCTGCCAAGCCCCCCTTTGTGACTCGGCCGGCCGGCCTGGGTGTGGTTGTCGGGATTGCCTCGGACAAACCTTTCCCAGGACAGGACACGGACTGGATCTGGATCTTCAACTCGGTGCCGCGCAGCCACTGGATGTGGTACGAGCGCAACGGCTACTCGCTGCACCGTCAGAACCCGGATTACTGGAAGTTTCTGATTCCCGGTGTCGGCGAGGCGCCGGTGGTCTCGTTCCTGCTCTTGGTGTCGCTATTTGCGGTGGTAATCGGGCCGGTCAACTACATGCTGCTGGGCAAAACGGGCCGCTATTACCTCCTGTTGATTACGGTGCCAATCGGCGCGCTGCTCGTGACGGTGGGGCTGTTCACATACGCGATCGTGACCGACGGATTGGGCGTTAAACTGCGGGCCCGCAGCTTCACCGAACTTGATCAACAGACCCGCCGCGCCGTCGCCTGGTCGCGACAGTCGTATTATGCGTCGATCGCTCCATCGCGCGGACTGACTTTTCCCAGCGACGCCACCGTCTTTCCGGTCCACTACGAGCCAAGCCAAAGGCCCGGCGGCAGTGACCAGCCAGACAACAGCCTCGCCTGGGACGAAGAGCAGCATTTGACGCGGGGCTATATCACGTCGCGCACTACGACGCAGTTCATGGTACTGCGTGCCACCGAGTCGAAGGACAAACTCGCCGTCACTGAGGGCAAGTCGTCCGGCCAGCAGCCGCAAGTCGCTAATGAATTAAAGACGCCCATCATTCACTTGCTCCTGCGTGATAGTCGGGGCGACTTTTGGCAGAGCGAAAAGCTCGCCGACGGCAAGAGTGCGACGCTCACTGCGGTCAGTGCCGAAGATGCAGCCGAGCGGCTGAAGAAACTGTTTGGCGAGAGCCCGCCTGAGTTTCCCGGGGGATACGACCCTACCGTCCACAACACCGCCTTCAGCATGTTCATGCCCAATTACGGTTGGTGGGGCGTCGATCAGGGCTCGACGCAGCCGGCGATGGCGGCGAGCTTGCTCGAAAAGAATCTGGCTCAGGCGACGCGCCCCGGCGAACTGCATCCCGGCAGCTATCTCGCTGTCGTCAGATCGTCGCCGATCGCAACCAGCGGCGTGCCGCGGGTGCGGGAAGAGGCGAGTTTGCACGTAATTCGAGGACGCTATTGAGTTCAAGGTTCAAAGTTGCTGAACACGGGCCTTGAGCTTCCAACTTTGAACTTTGAACCTTGAACTTTGAACATGATTGCATCGCACCCGATGATCGAATTCCGCCGCCTGTATCGGCATTTTGGCTCGACGAAGGCGGTGCACGATATCTCGTTCGACGTTCGTCGCGGGCAGGTCTTTGGCTACATCGGTCCCAACGGCGCTGGCAAGACAACCAGCATGCGAATCCTGGCAACGCTCGACCTGCCGACCTGGGGTGATGCTTATGTCGATGGATTCTCATGCGTCAACGATCCGGATCGCGTCCGCCGCCGTCTGGGATTTATGCCCGACTATTTCGGCACCTACGCCGATGTGAATTGCTTTGAGTACCTCGACTTCTTCGCCCGCAGCTATGGGTTAATGGGGCGCGAGCGACACCAGGCCCTCAAATACACCATGAGCTTTACGCGACTCGACGAGCTGGCAGAGAAGCCAATTCGCGGACTCTCCAAGGGCATGAAACAGCGGCTTTGCCTGGGCCGGGCGATGATCCACGATCCCAGCGTCCTGATTCTCGACGAGCCGGCCAACGGCCTCGATCCGCGGGCCCGGATCGAACTTCGCGAGATGATCCGCCAGCTCGCCTCGGATGGCAAGACGGTCCTGGTCAGCTCGCACATTCTTACCGAGCTGGCTGAAATGTGCGATGTGGTGGGCATCATCGAGCGGGGGCAACTCCTCGCGGTCGGCACGGTCGCCGAAATCCAGAAGCAGCAAACACCTCACCGCGAGGTAAAGGTGAAGGTGCTTGGCGGGGCCCAGACGCTGGCTCAGTGGCTCGGCCGCCGGATCGACGTGACGAAGGTCGAGGTGGATGGTGAGCTGTGCCATTTCACCCACGAGGGAGAACAGCAAAGCGAGGTTGCCCTGCTTCGCGAGATGGTGATCGACGGCTTTGCCGTGGCCGAGTTCGGCAGCCACAGCAAATCGCTCGAAGACGTATTCATGGCCGTCACGCGGGGAGCGGTGCAGTAAACCACATCGTAACAATGACCACCCTTCCGCCATCGCCGCTGGAAACCACACCCAAGGCGCCCGTCCCGGGCGCCAATGGCGCCAACGGCGACAAGGCGGCGCTGGCAGCAACGCTCGTCGCCCCTCCATTCGACGCGCGCCCTAAAGACGCCCCAGCCGAAGCACTGGCCGGTCACTGGGCCCGAGTCGAAGGTTTGCTCGACCGCCTCGGGGACCGGCTCAATCCGATTCTGGTCAAGGAAGCCCGCCAGGCGATGAAGAGCCGGCAGTTCGTGGTGACCTTTTCGCTGCTCTTGATCTTTGGCTGGCTGTGGACCGTGATGTTCATTTCGTTCGGCCTGCCGGCGATCTTTTACGCCCCGGTTGGCCCGGCCGTAATGACGGGCTATTACGTGATCCTCTCGATCCCGCTGATCATCGTCGTTCCTTATGCCGCGTTCCGTTCGCTGGCAGCCGAGCGCGAAGACGGCACCTATGAGTTGCTTTCGATCACCACGCTGTCGGCCCGGCAAATCATCCTCGGCAAGTTGGGGAGCGCCCTGTTGCAGATGATGGTCTACTACTCGGCCCTCGCGCCGTGCATCGCATTCACCTATCTGATGCGCGGCATCGACGTGATCACGATCGGCTTGGTGCTCGGTTATACGTTTCTCGCATCGCTCCTGCTGTCGATCTTCGGCCTGACGATGGCCACGGTCACCCGCTCGCGGCATTGGCAAGTGCTCTTGTCGGTCGTGTTCGTGATGGTGCTACTCGTGTTCGGCTTCTTCTGGGACATGGGCATCCTGAGCTGGATCATCAACGCCCGCGAAGTCCCTTACGACAACATCGATTTCTGGGTCGCCAATGTGTGCGGGGTGACTTTTTACGCGCCGGTGGCGCTGCTCCTGTTTATGGTTGCGGCTGGACAAATCACGTTCGCTAGCGAGAACCGCTCGACGCCCATTCGCGCGGTGCTATTGGTGCCCAGCGTGCTGCTCGTCGGTTGGTTCATCTATTTCTGGTTGAGGTTCGATGAGCAGGCGCCATTGTGGATCGTCGTCTGCCTCGCGGGCGCCTACTGGGCTATCTGCGGCGCGTTCCTGACCGGCGAAACCGCCCAGCTTTCACCGCGGGCGATGCGGCAACTGCCCCAAAGCCTGGTGGGGCGGATGGCGTTCACCTGGTTCAATCCCGGCTCCGGGACCGGCTACATGTTCGCCCTGCTGAATCTGCTCGCGCTGCTATTGGTCATGATCGGGGCGGTGGTTTTCGGTCAATTGCACGGCACGCTTGAAGTGCCCGACCTGGCCGATTGGATGCCGATGACGGTTTGCGTGTTCGGCTATGTCGCGGGCTACCTCGGTCTGGCCCGCGTGCTAGTCGTGCTGGCTCGGCAGGCGACGCCGGTCGGCATGCTGGCCACGTTCCTGTGCCACGTAATCCTGATTACCGGCGGCGTGCTCTTCCCCTTGCTCGTGCAGGCCCTGATTAGCTGGGGCAATTTCACAACGTTTGATTACACGCCGCTTCAGTTACCCAACTGGATCTGGACGCTCGAAGAGACGATCGACGGCCCTGTGGGCGGCTTGCCTGCGTTCGCCTGGTCGATCATCGGCCTCGTCGGGACGGCGCTCTTTCTGATCAACCTAGTGCTGACCGCTCGCGAGGTCGAGCACGTCCGCCTCCAGGCCCCGCGGCGCGTCCAAGAGGACGAAGCCGAACTGCATCCACAGCCGGCGCAAGTGGTCAAGAAGAGCCCGTGGGACTGAGGCAGTTATTACTGCTCAGAAGCTTTTAGTTCTAAGCTCCCAGCGCCGCCCTCGTCCTTTGCACCAGCGGGTTGTCGCCGCCACCGCTCCCCTTGAGGTTGAAGACGCTCGTCGCCAGGAACTTGTCGCGCCAGGCGGGCGAAACGTGGGCAAAATCCTCGAGCACGGCCGAGCTGAACTTATAGTCGTGCGCGTCGCTGCCCTTCATGAAAATCAACGTCCGGGCCCGGTTGATGAACTCGTGTGGCTCGGGATTGGCCCGGGCATAGGCCAGCGTCTTCCGAGCGGCTTCCATTCTCTTGCCCCCCACGTCCGCAAAGATCGAGTCCAAGGCAGCGGTGCCCTCGGCGGGGATTTCCGCCGGCTCCAAAGCCTCGACCTTCTGGTCTCCCACTGCGCCGCGGCCGTTCATCCCGCCTCGGAAGAGCGGCAGGAACGCGGCATTCTGAAGGAGCAGCATCCGCCGCGTCTCGTCGTCGCCGCAGGCCCCAAAAGCGTACCGCATCGCGTTCGTCGTCGTCAGCGTGTGCAAGCCCACGATGCCCGGCTGGCGCATCAAGAGCTCGCCCGAACCGACGAGCAAAGCGTCCCACACCGATTGGGGCGACGTGCCCCGGTTGATGATCTCGACGACCTGGTCGCACAGGTCGGAAGCACTGCCGCCATAGATCGTCGCCAAGAGCTCGCGTGTCGCGGCCTCATCCACCTTGCCGATCTGCCAGTCGTCGCGCAGCTTCTTCGCCCGCGCCACGTTGTCGCGCCCTGGACGGTCGGCGTCGAAATCGTTCTCCGCCGGATTGCCTTGTCCTTCGTGATTGAGGAGGGCATACGCCAGCGAGCGGAGCACCGGCTCGGCATATTGCCAGCCGACGCAGCTTAAGGTCCGCCAGGCGTTGGCCACATAGATCGCCTTGTGGCCGATCGCACGGAAATCGCGGCAGCCGAGACGGGCGAACGTGTCAAACAGCTCGTTGGACCCCGCGGTCCGCGCCAGTCCCGCCACCGCGGCGTCGGCATCCGCTTCGTCCCAGCGGTTCATCGCGTCGAGGAATTTTTGCCGCGCCTGGTGGGGCGGCGGGACGTCCCCTTCGCTGACCGGCGCCATCGTCCAATTCCCTTCCTCCACGTCGCGGGCCTGCGATGACTTGAACGCGTCGAGGGCCCAGAAGATCGGCAGCCAGCGGTGCTCGTCGGGGGACGAAATGCTCGCCAGGTGGGCCGAGTTCACCACCAGCACCGCGTGGAACTTGAAGCCCACGCTCGGCCGCGGCTGGATGTTACGCACGCCCGCCAAAAGCAGCGCCGCCACCACCTCGCGATACGTCGTCTCTTTGCGAATGCGGCTGGCGACTTCCTCAAGCAGACGGGCGCGCGGCGTCTCTTCGATTAACTCCACTAGCGGTTCGATATCGTTCGTGAAGCGCACGATCTTGGGGTCGGGCCTGGCCTCCTGGGCTGAAACGCGCGGCAGCTTGCCGAGAAAGTCGAGTTGCCCAAGGCCCGCGACAGCGGCTGCAGCGGTGGTCGTTTGGAGAAACTGGCGGCGACTGGCGGATGACATGACCCGACCCTCCCTACGAGAACTGGCGGCGACGACAAGAACCGAGCGCAATCTACGCCCGCCAGCAGGCCAATTCAACGGCGTGGCCAGACAATGGCCTCATTCGCCTTAAGGTGAATTGCCGTCAGAAATTGTAGCCCGGGCAAACCGGGCCAATTCGCGTCGAAACTCTCGCCCAGCAACGGGGTTAGAAACCTTTGGCGCTTGGGAAAGGCCGGTCTTGACACGAATGCGCCGGTTAATGCAGCTAGCTATTCGCCGCCAGAATCGGAGTGACAGCGCCTGGCGGGTCGGCTAGAATGCATCGAAGCTGGATGATCTGTCGAAAAAACGTAATCCTCACGCCCCTTCCGGGGACCCATGTGAGGAACGCGTCTCGCGGAGCGATTCGCCTACGCCATTCGGCGATCGCCGGTCCTCGCCTGCCCCCGTCGCTAGCCACGCGCTCTCCCGCCTCGCCAGTTTCCGCATAAAGGGCCAGCGTATGAAACGCCCCTCTCCACGCTTAATCGCTCGGCGCCTATCCCAGCGCCCCCTTTCCGTGCGCCGCCCAGCCAATGCCCTGCTGTTTACTATTGCAGCAATCGTCATCATCTGCGTCGCGGCGGCGCTGGCCTGGTGGTTCTGGGGCCGGGGCAATGGCGGCGCTGCGCCCCAGCTATTGCTGACTCAAGTTTCGAGCGGGCCATACGACTTCGTCGTCATCGAGCAGGGGGGCGTCGAAAGCGAGAGCAACGTCGAAGTGAAATGCGAAGTCCGCTCGCGGGGCGG
>Ga0065705_10104854_pt1 | contig 10636 bp, 4 predicted proteins | sample SwibulcommuniRL2_FD_59092 | JGI IMG/M metagenome (GOLD analysis project Ga0065705, IMG submission 59092) | Bulk soil microbial communities from switchgrass field near Rose Lake, East Lansing, Michigan, USA - RL2 Bulk Soil v2 (version 2) | ecosystem: Environmental > Terrestrial > Soil >... | reverse complement strand
AATCGTAAATTATCTGCCGGAATATATATTGTTATATCGTTATGGATGACTCTAATGAATATTAACATGTTATATAATTCGTAGGATCTTTTCCGAATTTTTGTGGCTTTTTTATAAGTCATCAACTAAATCGATGGAGAATTACGCGTTACTTTTTGTTATGCTATTTGCTTTCTCATTGCGGTATTATCCTATAAATTGCTCCATTCCCATAATAATGCTGATAATCTATGTAAGTTCGTTCGTGATGCGTCAGGATATACATGTATCCGTCAGGTCCTATTTCCAAATCTGTTATTCCGCCAAATCCTTCGGCAAATATATTATTCTTATATTCTTTCTTGTTATCTGCTATTTTGTCAGTAAGATTATCTTTTAGTACCAAATTATTTCTATCCGCTGTTAGGTCAAAATGATATATATTGCCATTATTGATATCGCCAACAAACAAATCATTTTTGTATTTTTCTCCATATTTATCAGAGTTAAGAAACACAAGTGAAGTCACTCCAACGGGAACGCTCCACAGAAATTTAGGATCGCTATATTTTCCTTTTCCGTTGAACGTAACTAGTTGACTTGCGTCAAAATTACCTCTTTCCGAACTTCCATTTATCAATTTCCATCCACTATTAAAGCCTGGTTCAACAAGATTTATCTCGTCATTGGTTTCTTTACCATTTTCAGTATCCCACAGCTTACCACTTAGAGGATCAAATGCTATTCCGAAGCTGTTTCTTATTCCATATGCATAATACAGATTTAACGGATATCCCTTACCAAGCAGGCTTGTTTCCACCGGCTTTCCATCTTGCGTCATGCGTAGTATTCCTCCACGACCATCAGGCATGCTCCCGTTTTTAACATTTGATGTCTGCATCGGAACACTTGCATCTCCCCCACTTAGATAGATACTATTGTCTGGACCTATTTTTATTACTCCACCAATATGATTTGATCCTGTTGATGACGGGAGATCTAAAAGTAAGTTTGGATTAACAAGTTTGTCATCTTCAAACTGATATTTGTATAGCCTATTACCTTTTGGTTGGTCACCGAGGCAATCTACTACTTCAGGACAAAAATCCAGGTTATCTCTTCCTACTCCTGATTCAGTATAAAATATGTAGACATTTTTACTGCCATTTATGCCATTTTCTTTTCCAACTGATAATCCTAGCAGCCCTCTTTCATTTTCATTGGCCACGGCTACATCCAATAAGGGCTGTGGTAAAATCTTACCGTCTACAATTCTCATTACGGTGCCCTTATCTTTCTCTGAGACGATTATGTCGTTTGGCCCCAAGAATGCCATACTGGTTGGAAAGTCTAATCCATAGGTTACCTGTTCTACCCTTAGCCTACTATCTTTGACAACCGGCTTGAGCAGAGCTTCAGATCCACTGATAAGCGGTCCCCATAGACAAAATTGAACTAAAAGAATTAAAAAAAATTTTACAGCCATCATATACTTTTAAAGTCTCAATATCTAATCCCGATATATTAACTCAATGTTTATCCCGTTGGTACTTTTCTATCTAGAAATAGGAATCGTAACCAAAAGGGGCATTTCTAATAAACGGTCAACTTATACCTTCTGTGGATATTCTAAGCTCTATTTATTATTATACTGCCATAATCTAGAATATTTTTTAACTTAATTCACTGTCATTCCGGGGTGAAAAATTTCATTTGCTCCTGTTACCTTACCACTATCTACTTTGCCTCCAAGCACATATATCTTGTTACCATCTGCGACAGCATCTAAGCCTAGACGACCAGTCGGCATTGATATGTCAGACGACCACTTTTCAGTTTTTGTATCATACCTTTCAGTGTTACTAAACGTTCCGTTTAAGCTCTGGCCTCCGAAAACATAAATACTTGAATTTACTGAAGCAGCCGCGAAACCGCTATTTTTTGTTAGCATTTGTGGAAGTATTTTCCAACTATTGTGCTGAGGATCGTACATCTCGTTATCGTTCAGATTAGATAATGTTTCAGCAATTGGACGAGGTATACCGTTACCTAGCAACCTTCCTCCTAAGACATACAACTTTCCATCAACCACTGTAGCAGATGCGTGATGTCTTGCAGTTGGCATAGAGGCTCTTGTAAACCATTTATTGGTTTGAGGGTCGTAAGCCTCAACCGTTGATACCACATTATGAGTGGAATCAACTCCACCGGCAGCATAGAGTGTCCCATTTATGAATTCTGCTATCAACGCACCGCGAGATGTAGGCATTGGTGCCCCTTCTCGCCATCTATTCGTTTGAGGATCGTATATCAGTAATTGGTTGGTTGGTGTGTCATGAACATCATAACCACCCACTACAAATATCTTATTATCATAAACGGAAGCACCAATATGGTCTCTAGGGGTTGGAAGTGAAGCCACAGTATGCCATTCATTTGTAACTGTATCGTAAAAATCAACCTTATCTGTAATTTTATTTCGATCTTCAGAACCACCTATGACATAAATCTTACCGTTTAATAGTACTCCGTTGATCTCTTCCCTTGGTGTAGACATATTCTTACCAGAAGACCAAAATGACTTTATTTCAGAAACCCCCGACTCAGCATACTGAGAGTGAAAAATGAAATCTGATAATAAATAACAGATACAAGTCATCAATGCAATAATTACCCATAGTCTTAAATTAATTAACGCCATGCGCGACCGCTTATTTTATATCCACCTAGAATTTATATACTTTATTAAGTTAATTTCCTTTAGTACTAAAATCCTGTCAAGAGTGTGCTATGTAGATGGACAAATGTTACCTTTCTTAAGATATTAAAATACATAACTGCCAGTATTTACTTTGTTTAGTAGAAATACTTATAGAGTTCAATTTTTTATAATAACAAGAACAACATAAGATAAACTAGGGTTTAATTGTTCTGAAAAGTTGAATATCATTATGATTGGTTATTGTTACAGTAATGATTCTTTGAACATTCTGCTTCACAATTATCGGCGTCCATTGCTGGGATATAGAATCTTGAGTTGCTACAAGTATCAAAATCTATTTAGAAATTAAATAAATAAATTACTACTCAACTAAGTGGAGAGAACTTTAGTATCATGTTTCTATCTCTGTCCGTAACATACATGTTATTATGAGAATCAAGCTCAATGTCTTCAAGTTGTGAAAATTCACTTGAAGTCAATCTTGTAATAAAGGTACCGTTACTAGTAAACTTCTGGACATTTGAGTTAGCTTGATCAACTACATATATATTGTTTGAAGAATCTCTATCTATACCAAGTGACAATACAAACTCCCCATTTGCGGTTCCATTAGTACCCCACTTTGTAATAAAGGTACCGTTACTAGTAAACTTCTGAACACGATGGTTATTCATATCAGATACGTATACGTTATTCAGCGAATCTATAGCACTGCTATGGGGTTCATTAAACTCACCATTTGCGGTTCCATTAGTACCCCACTTTGTAATAAAGGTACCGTTACTAGTAAACTTCTGTATTCGATTATTATATCTGTCAGTGACATAAATATTGTTTGATTTGTCAATTGCAATTCCGTGTGCGTGAGAAGAGAAATCCCCATCACCGGTGCCTTTAGTACCCCACATTGTAATAAAGGTACCATCACTAGTAAACTTCTGAACACGAGAATTCCCGGTATCGGCTACGTATACATCTCCTAGTGAATCCACGTCAATTCCTTCAGGACGATCGAATTGGCCCTCCCCAGCGCCTTTAATACCCCACATTGTAATAAAGGAACCATTACTACTGAGTTTCTGTACTCGGTTATTTTCTTCATCAGTTACGTACATATTATCTTTTGAATCAAAGGCCACACTATGCGGCACCTTAAATTCAGCATTTCCGGAACCTTTAGTACCGTAGCTTTTAACAAACGCATAAGGCTCCTTCCCGGCAGCAAAGTTAAAGCCGTATAATAAAGATAAGGTCAGAATCAAGAACATTGTTAATCCTATCTTCATATTTATCACATTAAGAAATTACAGCAATATTAATTCTTCATGCGAGACATTACGATTATGATTTTAAGTTTTCTGGTTTACAATTAACTTTTAGTATGTTCCCTCGCTTCCTTTTATGTCTGGTTCAATTATGTAGGCCGTGCTAAGTGAACCAAAGTCCAGATCATTGCCACTTCAGTCAACATTTTTTCCTTGTACTACTAGTTTAAGAATTGGCCGACCTTATTAAATTAGATGAATGAGTTGCTGCGAATGCTTTATAGCAGAAGATGAGAGTAGAATTAAAGAATTTTGCTGCGGTGTTCAAGCTTAAAACCTTGATATAATCAAATTACGCGATCCAATACGCAGTACCGACATTTGCAAAATCAAATTCGGTGAAATTTAATAAGCAATTTAACCTCGTTAAGGATACATATTATATCATCTGTTTACCTGCATCCTACCAACAAACCGTATCAGTATCATGGTCCCTATGCTTATTGCAGCGACCAGCGCAATATTACTTGGAGAACTCAGTATACTCATTAAAGGAACATCCAGACCTCTTTTCTTGAGATCGTAGGATATCTCGCCAGGTAGTTTCAATATTTGGGTGGGCTGTTTTGTTTTGCCATCAAGAGTTAACGCTCCGAGATAGGTGAGATACTGAATTTTGGTTCTACTACCATTAGATTCCTTAAAGTCATCTATGAAATCAAATCTCGCTTCTCCGTGACCAGATGCATTTAGGGGAAGATAGCGCATATCACCATAAAAATTGCTCTTATCAAAGTTTAGGCTTCCATCTACAGCAACTAATGGTTTCTTTATTATCACAGGAACAAACTTCAGAGGACTTTCTGATCTCACTTTATAAAATACAGCTTTTGATCCGTTATTTAGTTCAACTGTGTTGATTGAGGAATTATTCTTGATAAGAATCTCGGCCTGACTATTCTTATTGTCAAATAGATTCAGTGTCATATTAAATTCATTTGGTAAAGAAATTTGAACATAATCATTTTGAGTAAGCGATTCGGGTATAGTTAATCTGCCCAATGCATCAATGGATACATCATAGAGTCCTGATAGGTTCATATTTATTATTGAGAAATTTTCAAAGTGATTTTTCAAATTTCCATTTTTATCAAGTATGGAAACAGCTTTAACTATAATATTGTCTGAATTTGTTGAACCGTTAATTATCGATAAGGACGAACCGTTTATGGATATTTTACCAGACATATCCATGTCCCCAATAAATGCTTTAATCGGACCTGAAACCTTTTGAGCTATTAGTGGTACTGATATAACGGGATTTGAATCAAATACATCTGAAAATTGTGCTAGCGATGCAAAATATTTTTTTGGGTCATCATAAATTGCCTTAAAATATCCCTCACTGTTAATATATATAATTCGACCCGAATTTGTAAAGTGTTTTTCAATTGCAAAAGGCTTGATTAATTTATTTTCACTATTTCTATAATAGGCTGTAATGTTTGTATCAGTGGAGGGTTTTATATCAATGTCTCGTGCGAACCCACTGACATTCAAAAAAGTTTTTTCGCCATTTGCTTTAACAATATCAGTAAATTTCTGCGTGTTGTTGCTTCTAACTTGCATTGATAATAATTTGCCAAATCTTCCGTCAATATTGCCATCCGAATTAATTACAACCAAAGTTCCGCCGGCCTTTACGTAATTTAAATATCTATTGAATGTAGTATCATTCCAGTAATAGGGATCAAACGGTAGTACAATGATATTCTTTGATAATACTGAATAGTCATCTTCTGCAAATACATTATATCTGCTTCCTGAAAGGGCAACAGAGCTCAGTGGATAGTAATAATCATCGTATTTACTTTTACTCTGAAATAATTCTTCTGATGAGGCAATCTTTGCTATCTCTACTGGTCCAAAGTCTACAGCATTTTTCACTGAATAAAGTCCCACCTTTGAAATATTAGTTGGCACTTCTATGGTCTCCTTTGGAATCTTGATCTTTAGTAAATTATTTAGGTATACATTAATTGAATTTTTAAGACTCTCAATTTTTAGTGAATACCACACCCAATCATTTCTTTTTATTTCCGAATTTTGAGATAGGACTAATATAGGATCATAACTTGATAATTGTCGTCTTAATTCTAGTCCCTTATTAGAAACTGACACTGAGTAAGTCGTATTCCCTTCGCGCCATTTTAAGCCCGCAGTATCCCCACCGGTTTTATTCTCGTCTCGTATCCTAAATGTTGACTCAATATACTTTATACCATCATCATTAAGATTCTTTGACCAAACTGTTTTGCCTCCCTCCTTTTTGTACCCATATATGGTAGTCTTTTCACTTTGATTTTGTTGCTTCTGGACATTGATAAATTTCGAATCATTTTCTTCAAGATCAAATGTATAATTATTATATAATAACTTTTTTTTATCAAGCACAGGCGTTGCAAATGAATTGTCTTTGTTGTAGATTATTCCTACTTCACTCTCACCAGGACTCGAGGGTCCGTGCAGAGTAGGAACGTTAAGGATCAAGTAATTATCGTCATAAAGGTGTTGAAAATTCTCAAAAGCAAATCGAGTCGGATCTTCAAGACTCACTTGATTGTTACTACTACTGTTACTTGGTATCAATATATACTTGGTATTGGTTTTATCTATAAGGTTATAAAACGACGGTAAGGTCGAAGCGTTTAGTAAGTAATGTGTTTGAGGAATTTTTAGGGTCGGTAGGCCAGAGAAAGCATGAAGCTTTGTCATAATCCCCCCTTCTTGGAAATTATATTCATTAGGATAACTAGCAACGTTATACTGGTTTGAACCAACATGAATTTTGGACCTTAGCATATCGAACATATTCAGTTGCTCTTCGGAAGGGAAATTCCTCCGTCCTAAGGCCTGGCTATAATCACCAGTTTGTATGACGAGCGCATTGTAACCAACATACATTAGGGTCGATAGACTTGCAGAAATGATTATTGATGATACAATAATCCCATTGAGGATTGGCCTCTTGTCGGCCATAAAAAGTAATAATTTAAAAATGAGTAACGATGCAAAACCAATCATTCCGGCCATTACGTACTTATTGAATCTCTGTTCGTCATAGTATGGGCCGGCAAGAAGAGCAATAACAATTATTAATCCAAAAACAAATACTTCTTTCTCAAATCGTCTGAAAACATAGGAAAGAATGGACACTACACCAATTATTCCTATTATACCTAATCTCAACGGATACGCATACCACGGCGTACTATAATTATGAGTATGCATGTTTACCAGATTTGCCGGCAGTTGATCCCAAACTATAAAACAAAGTGCATATAGATAGAAAATAATACCTACTGATATTGCTTTTAGTATCATATTATTTCTCCGTATAAAATCTGTAAATTTCTTACCAAATTTAAAAGAAATAATGATAAAGCGGAAAGTTTTGTGCAAATTTTGTGGAAGTGCATATAGTGCTAACATTAATAAGGTAAATATCGCAGTAAGGTGAATTAGCGGAAATCCAAAAATATCATTAGTAGTAAAATATTTTACAGGAAGTAACGCGTCTATTATATAGGTAAAGGCAAGAGCAAACAGAAGTGCAAAGTATACAGAATATTTTTTCTGCATATTGAAAATTAATGGCAAGATGGATGATATTATGATGAAAAAATAAAATTCATCATGCGATAAGATCCCTACAACAGAAACTAAAGAAAGTATTATTGTGTAGCCTAATTTGCTGCTTATTTTGGTTCGAATGAGACCTAGTAGAACAAACCCAGCCGGAAGAGAAATATAAATTAACCCAGTACTAAAATCTGGGTGGGCTGCAATCATAAAGTTGGAAGGTCTTATTATATCTGTAAATTTAATTTTATCATCTAGAAAATTGGAAATTGAAGAAATTTGTGAAGTTATGGGATTTGTTTCTGTCAAAGAGATTATATAAATCCATCCGAATCCAGAGCTGATAAGGAAAAATGATGACGCGAGCAATGCTGCTCTTTTACTTCTATCTGGAAACCATGTTGAGCAGAAGTAATAAAAGGCAAACACAGCTGTTATGTTGAGAAAAGCAATTGAGGCATATGTATTGACCAGGGGAATACCGGAAAGCATAGTTGCACCAGCGATCAATGCAGACTGGAAGGGTGTATAAATCTCATCTCCATTAGTCATTACATATTCTTTGAATTGACCTGACAGGAAATATAACATTCGATTTTGATGATACCATTGATCTCCAATTGTTATACCACCGTATAGATAATTTGTGGATACTATCAGTAACCCAAAAAGGCTTCCAAAAACAAGAAATTCTGAGAAATTAATTCTTAATATCCTTCGAAATTTGAAATATATATTGAAAATAGTCTGATATGTTGTATGATATCTATTACTATCTGTAATGATAATTTTATTGCGATAAGAAATAACAAACAAAGCAAGTATCGCAGTATATACTCCCATTAACAGAGTCTTATTTACAGAAACACCATTGTCAAAAAATATTTCAGACAGGTATATAGATAGACCTGTAATTAACATACTAAATAGATATGCCATTAGAACTTTTAGAACAGGATTTATTTTGTAACTCTTAGTTAGAACGAGCAGAATGGCATATCCGGGGAGAAAAAAAGAAAGAATAATTGCAGCACCTAATGAAACTAACTCTATTGCTCCAATGGAAAACCAACTTTTGTATATGTGCTCCAAATCAGGTTCTGAAAAGACCGAGCAGATTAAAAGGCATGCCAAAAACACAATTACAAAAATGATATTTGAATTGTATAGTCCACCATTCGTTTTATTTCTATCGAAGTCAATACTTTTTGAGGAGCTAATTGGATCATTGCTCCCATATTGAAGATGCACATTCCTTTCGTATGAGAAAAAATAGTAGTTTACTAATCCTAGCGAAAGTGTAGACATGAACACGGATAGTGGAATGGTCAGTCTAGGAGGTACAAACAAATATGAAAGGACAACGTAAACAGAAATCCCTGTTATCAAAGTACAAACGATTAAAGAAAGTCTCATTGAATTCCTTCGGGATTGAAAATCCAACTAGACAATAGTTTTTATATAGACTATATATAGGAATTGATCACAATAAATGGTTACAGTGTCATCAGTGTGGCCTTTTAGTTCCTAAAAATGACGCAAAGTCATAATCTGAATTATCAAGTGTGTTAGGGCCAATTAATAAACCGTTTGATCAGAGTTCAAATTATAACTGATTAGGCAACAATCGAAGAAAAAACAAAATAAATTTGATTAGATAAAAGAAAGAATAGAAAAAGAAAAAGATGCAGATATTAAAAAAGAGATAAGAAAAGGGAATGTTGTCGAAATAATAGAAGATGGTTAGATTAATTTCAGCGGTAAGCCCAAATATCCTTTTGATACCATTACTTATAGGTGACTAACATTTGCTTATGTTCGAAATTGAATGATGCCGGTAATATTTTATGTATATCATCTGCAGTCATCCACGCACGGACAATTCAATTAAAGACAGTATAAGGCAATTGAACAAGAAATAAGAAGTAACAAGTTGTCTATTGCTTTATTTATTAATTGTTAGTAACACAAAGACAAAAATAATCGTTGCATAACCAAACATACGAATCCTTTTACCACTGTAATACAAACAGGCCTATTGGTCGGATGATCGAATAGCGCCTATTTGGATCTACAGTTTAAATGGAAATATAGTTAAGCTTAAGTGTTGAAACTCGATTATTGCGGGGGAACAATTTCTCTTACGCTTAAATACTTAAAGTCGACATCGGTAGCTGTATCCCACCTAAAAGTGGTAATCGGTCCGCCCCAACTTATGATTTGATCGGGAGCTCCTCCGCACTCTGTACCTTCGGTACCCCAACCACCTCTATCCACGTTCTCATTTACTTTTACAAAGTTACCGTTGTTGTTTGTATCTAGCCAGAGTTCCGTTTTTACAACTACTTTGTTATTCTCCACAAAGTTGTAAACTATGAACTTTATTCCGACCCATTTATCCTCTATTGAACTTGTTGCAGTCTTGAGACTTGTAAATACATAACTTACATGCCACTGCTCTTTTGCAAATCTGACTTTTCCGGAAAAGAAGACGTCGCCTTTCATGGAGGAGCCTTCACATCCTTCAGGGGCGCCACTCCCAGTATGCCTCCCTCCCCTGCCATAAGGGGCAAAATTATCATCGCTTGGCGAAGTATTTACTTTTACGTACTGCGTCATTTCAAAATTTCTCCAATCATTCGGGGCTAACATATAGCCTTTTGATGCTATTGTCTCGTGATCAAGTGTGGGTATATCATTAGAATCGTACCCTGTCGAAGTATATACATTCATCCGTACTTGCGTTGATTTCATCTTCCACGATCCATCAGGATTTTTTGTTATGGTGTTTTGAGGATTAAACCTACTATCGCCAAGAGGATTGTTCATATCCATAAACCATTGTTCTCCGCCACTCTTAGTTGGATACAGTTTTTTTATTCCGAATTTATCCAAGTTAGAGACGGTTGATCCATAGACATCAAGTTCATACATGGAAGCATAATTATTCTGGGTGTTACCATTCACAGTTACCCTTACATACCTTGCATTTGTGGAGGAGAAGGTGTATTTTTCAGAGTTTATTGTA
>Ga0065705_10003134_pt1 | contig 10638 bp, 4 predicted proteins | sample SwibulcommuniRL2_FD_59092 | JGI IMG/M metagenome (GOLD analysis project Ga0065705, IMG submission 59092) | Bulk soil microbial communities from switchgrass field near Rose Lake, East Lansing, Michigan, USA - RL2 Bulk Soil v2 (version 2) | ecosystem: Environmental > Terrestrial > Soil >... | reverse complement strand
TGCCAACTCAACCGAAGTCACGCAATCCATCGAGAACATTGCCAGTGTTTCTGAAGAAAATAGTGCCGCGGTCGAAGAAGTCTCTGCCTCCGCCGAGGAGGTGAGTGCCCAGGTCGAAGAAGTCACGGCTTCTGCTCAATCCCTGGCCGAGATGGCACAAGCTCTCCAACAAGTGGTCACACAGTTCAAATTGTCGAAAGAAGAACAACCCACTGCAAGCAAAGCTCAAATAATAGAACCTATCCTGCCTCAGAGAAATAACCACTATGTTTCTCAGGGAAGCAACGGTCGTTCGCCCGTGAAAGCACTCTAAAGAGAGATTATGGATCGGTAAGGATCACCCCATGAAGAAGCGTATCAAAAATATTTATTATTACTGGCTGGATTGGAAATTTGGCGCCAAATTAACCAGCACTCTCCTGAATGTCACGTTATGGAGCATGGTCGCGCTATTAATAGTCAATTACATGATTAATGCGCGACAGGAAGCTAAGTATACAGGCAGTCAATGGATGACACTGGGAGACCAGATTTTGATGCGCGCTTCAGAAAAAGTAACTGAAGAAGTAAAGATACTGGAAACTCTGGCAAAGACTCCTTCGCTGATCGCTGCAGTACAGGAAAGCAATGCAGACCGAGCAAATTGGACTCCGGAAATGATCGCATCCCAAGACAAGGCCTGGATGGATCAGGATCCCAGCCTCGAAAAGACAATACAAGAAATTGCCATGAATCCGATCAGCGATTACCTGATCGACTTCCGCCAAAACAATCCGGAAGAGGTGGAAGTGTTTGTCACGGATGGTAACGGTCTGAACCTTGCCATGACCGATCAAACCAGCGACTTCCTTCAAGCAGACGAGGGTTGGTGGAAATCGGCGTTCGCCACAGAAAATAACTCCGCCTATCTCGGTCCAGTTGAATACGATGAAAGCTCCAAAATATACGCCATGAATATTGGTGTTCCTATTCGAGACCCTGAAACAAATAAAGCAATCGGGGTCTTACGTGGGACATTAGACATTTCAGTAATGATCAATACGTTAGGAAATATAAAAATTGGAAAGACGGGCAATGTTGTTCTGATCGACTCAGGCGGGATTGTGCTGTATTCGCACACGCCTGAACATTTTATGAAACCAGCACCAGATTCCATCCTGGCACTTTTTAGATCTGAGGAAAGTAGCTGGAAGCAAACTACCGACATGAATGGAGATCCGGCAATTGTGGCTTACAGTTCTCTGGAGGGAGACCTGGGCAAATCGTTGGGCTGGCATGTACTTGTCACTCAAACCGTCGCGGAAACAAATCAAGGCGCGCTGCAAAGCCTGCTGATCAGTTTATTGGCCGGTATTCTGGTAGCAGGAGTCGGGATACTATTGAGCCGGTTTGTGATCTCGGATAGCATCGTCACACCATTAACGATGCTAACAAAAAAAGCACACGAACTTTCCACCGGCAATGTAATCAGCGAGATGGGTGATTCAGTAAATGATAGACTACAACTGCGCAAAGATGAAATCGGCGATATTAACAGAGCATTTGACCGCTTGATGATTTATTTTCAAGGAGCGGCTTCTGCTTCTACTGCAATTGCAAACAATGATCTGACCATCACAATAACTCCCAACTCCGAAAACGATGTCTTGGGAATTGCCTTTGAGAAGATGATCTGTGGATTGCAAAGTGTGATCGGTCAAGTTGCCGAAAGTGCCGAAGCGGTCTCCGTAGCTGCCTCTCAACTGGCAACCGCCTCCGATCAATCCGGTCGAGCCACCAGCCAGATTACAACCACCATTCAGCAAGTGGCACTCGGTACCACCCAACAAAGTGAGGATGTCAGCAGAACCTCCTGTTCCATTGAACAAATGAGCCGTACCATAGAAGGTGTTGCCAGAGGGGCGCAGGAACAAACCAAAGCTATTGGCAAAGCCACAGAGGTGGCATCACAGATCAGTTCCGCCATCCAGCAGGTGACGGCAAATGCACAGTCGAGCGCTAGCGGTGCCGTGGAGGCCGCCGAGGTAGCCCGTACGGGAGTCAAAACCGTTGAAGCAACCATCGCCAGCATGCAAACCATTAGACAAAAGGCTGGGGTTTCTGCGCAGAAGATTAGGGAAATGGGCGAACGCTCCGAACAGATCGATGGCATCGTTGAAACGATCAAGGAGATTGCTTCGCAAACCAACCTGCTGGCTCTCAATGCTGCCATCGAGGCGGCCAGGGTAGAGTCAAGGGGAGAAAAGACCGTAGAGAATATTTTGCAGCAGCATATGCTGGGCGTTGTCAGTCTGGTGGCTGATATTCTTGCTTCAGGTCGTGAAGTGGATTCAAAGGATCTGGTAGATCTGGCGCAGCGAGCGCGCGTCGAGGCTTTTTGTTTTACAGACTCCGATGGAATCATTGTCGCCTCGAGCGATCCAAACAGCCTGGGTTTCCGGTTTTCAGAGGACCTGCACAATGAATCCTCAGCCTTTCGGCAACTCCTTAACCAGCGCGACGGGATTGTCATCCGACCCATCCGGGAGCGCGATCAGGATGGCAAGCCTTACATCTATGTTGGGGTTTCGCGTCGAGATCGCCCCGGCATTGTGCAGGCAGGCATGGCTGGAGATATAGTCTATCGTCTGGGTGGATATTCGCGAGGGTTTGCGGTTGTTGCTGATGAAGTGCGCAAACTCGCTGAGCATGCAAAAGAGGCCACAAAGGAAATTACTATCCTCATCTCCGGCATTCAAACGTCTGTGAAGGAAGCCATGGTGGTCATGGAGGATGGAACCCGCAATATGGAGAGTGGATCAACTCTGGCAACCGAGGCTGGCCGTTCGCTTGCGGCTATTCTTTATACAAGTGAAGCAGTCCTCCATCAGGTACAGGAAATTGTTACAGCTATGCAGTCGATGAACGCCTCGTCCAATGAACTCATCAAAACAATGGAAACAGTGAAGACTGTGGTGAAAGAGAACACTACTGCTACCAAAGAGTTGGCCTCCGGCTCAAGCAAGATAACCCAGTCAATCGAGAACATTGCCAGTGTGAGTGAAGAAAATAGTGCCGCGGTAGAGGCAGCATCGGCATCTACAGAGCAAGTATCCGCACAGGTGGAACAAGTGTCGGCCTCTGCTGCTGACCTCATGGATATGGCACAAGGATTGCAACAACTCACAGCACAGTTCAAACGAAATCTGGTTGATACAAAAAGCGGCGTAGTCTAAATAGGTACGCGCCGATACATGTTTTTCGTGTTCGATTGGGGATCGAAGGACTGTCCTCAAGACTTTTGGACAAATACCTGCTGATTCTTGCTCGCTAAATCGAATCTAAAAATAACCTCCAGGGTGCGAAATTAAATAATAAAAAGGACCAAACTGGAGTTGGTCCTTTTCGCTATGATAAATCTGATCTCAACGTTGCAAGAAGCTATTTCATCACTATTTGACACTGATACATTGTGAGAACTCAGAGGTATTATTCGCAGGATCCGTTGCAGTCGCCGTGATGAAAGCTCCCTGCGCGAGAGAATCTGGCAGAGTGATCTTGAAGGTTGCCTGACCGCTTGAATTCGTTTCTACCTGCGCAAATCCAAGATAGGTCTGTCCCTCGCCATATCCGGAGGGGTCACAAGTATTGTTACTGAAAAATTCGAGACGGTAGCTGGTATTGAGGCTGCTAAGCAAGGCGCCCTTAACTTCGAGGCCTTTGTTCTTGCTCTTACCCTCAGTGATCATAGGGAAGTTCTGCAGGTTATTAGGTCCGCCATCTGCATCGAGGGAGTCATTCAGTGTCAAGTCGTCGTCACCAAGATCCATTCCCAAATTACCATTCATGTAGACCGAATTGGATGAAACAGCATTGCCAGTGCCTGCATCTCCGACAAGGAGAATGCCGCTGGCATTATTGAACATAATGACATTTCCTGCACCTGTGACTATCCCACCAATACTATTTTCACTCGCTCCTGCGACAATGACTACGCCCTGGCCAGAGTTGCTCAAGGCAAGTGAGCCGGTTATATCGGTGCCGATGTAGTTACCCTGCACCACATTCCCGGTTGTTCCGATCTCAGCAATAGTAACGCCATTGCCGTTATTGCCAGAGATGAGGTTGCCTGCTCCAGGCGTCGCGCCGCCGATTATGTTATTGCTCGTACCTGTTCCAATAAAAACACCTTCAAAGACATTGCCTAGCGGGAGCGTCCCCGTGATGTCGGTGCCAATATAATTACCTTGCACCAGGTTGCCGGTTGAGCCCACAGTATCGATGTGAACCCCAGCCGAATCATTGCCTGAGATAAGATTCCGTGCTTCAGATTCGGTACCACCAACCACATTGTTGCTCGCGCCGGCACCAATGACGACTCCAACCGAGGAATTACCCAGGTCAGCTGTTCCAGTAACATCCGTGCCGATCAGGTTGCCTTGAACAACATTACTGTTTGACTCAGGGTCAACAACGATGATGCCGAATTCGTCGTTGCCCGAGATGAGGTTGCCAGCCCCAGCTACCGTCCCACCGATCAAGTTGTTGCCGGATCCTTGAGAGATTGCGATCCCATTGACGCCGTTGCCCAGATCGATCGTCCCTGTTAGGTCGGTGCCGATGTAATTGCCCTGAATGGTATTGCCCCCGCTGATATCGATGTCAATGCCGGTGAACGCAAAGCGATTGATGACGAGTCCACGGATCGTGCTGGACCCGGCAAAGATAACGATGCCATATGCATCGGGCCCTGCGTTACTGCCATCCAGCTCGATGATGGGAGTTCCCGCGAAACCCGGCTGGGTTGTCCCATCAATGATGACCGGGTCAAAGATAAAATCAAAGCCATAGGACGGAGAGATCGTATGCGGTCCTGAGCCAGGAATGTTGAAGCTGATTGTGTCTAAACCCGCGCTGGCATTGGCCTCTGTAATGGCTGCCCGCAAGGTACATTCTCCCGGCATAAAAGTTTCACAGACTCTATCGCCTGGATTTGCATCCGCGCCGTCAGCCGTGCTATTCACAATCAGTGTCTGCACTTGCGGCGTGAAACAGTTCAACGTTTTGGGCGTATCGAAGAGAGTACTCCACTCGCCGGTTTGAGCATCCTGAGCCTGCACCAAAATAAGGTGATCAACGTCAGGAGAGATCGACCCCCACAGACTTACGCTGAAACTGCAAGTCCCATCCTGACAGACCCCGGCGTCAGCCAGGTCCAGGCGGAACGTATCGGCTACGGTTTGAGCAATCTCAACCTCGTCCGAGAAAATGCGGATGTTCAGGTCAGCTGCCCGATCGTCCGGATCGGCAGCCCAACCCTCTGCCCGACAGAAGAATGGACTCTGACTGCCCGCATAATTGTCATAGTGACCCTCTGGTAAAGTGTTGAAAATATCTGTCAGGTCTACACTGAGAATTTGGTCGCCTTGGACGGGTTCCTGGATATTCGCTGGGTGCTCACCTACCAGGGTCGCCGCGCTGGCCGGAACAGGGATCATGAGCAAGGAAAGAATAACAACAAGGATAAGTAGTGTTCGACGTTTCATTTTGACTCTCCTAGAGTTTGTTGAAAGCGAAGCTTGATATGGAATCATTAAATCACCCAGCTTCTGAGCAGGTAAGGCTATTTTCGATATGGCAGGCGATATAAAAAGGGATACTTCTTTTGAAACCAATTCCCCTCTGCGAACAACAATCTTTAGAAGAAGCAAATTCTAATCGTGCTTTGTGCAGGCTCTCACCAGATCATAATTATAGTCATCTGCTTCAGCAGGGCATACATTCTAAAGTTCCTCCAACGCGTATTTTACAGCTTCGTTCAATGGCATCGTTTGGGCTTGTACCGATATACTGGCAAATTGCTGCTCGCTCAATTGGGCACGAGCAGACTCAAAGTGGCGAGTTAGCCACGCAGACTGGTTCTGGGGAAAACTTGAGCCTGATTCAGCAACGATCAATTGGCTGGCCATCAACAGAGTAATGGCACGCTCCGCTTCCCCACTGGCTGCGGCGATCACTCCCAAACCAGCCAGTGCGCGCAGCACCCCAGATTTTTTTCCAAGCTNTACNCTCTGGGCGAGTGCATCNCTAAAATAGGGGGTGGCCTTTTCATTNTCACCCGCGAGTTGTAAAGCTCTCCCTACATTGAAATACAATACAGAGATGTTGGTAATATCGCGTAACTCTTGAACAATGGAGAGACTTTGTTTATATAAATCTACTGCACGAAAATATTGCTGGTCGGCTTCGGAAATTTCTCCCAGGGCGCGCAAGGCTTCATTTTGTAGCATCCGATCCCCCAGGACTTGACTGAGTTCAAGGCACTGGTCCAATAAACGCTGCGCCTCCCCTAAATTTTTCAAATAAAGTTCATTTTCGCCGATATTCCATAATGAAAATGCCAGGATCCATTTTTCGTTGGTTTCTTTGGCAAGTCTTAAGCTCTCTTCGAAAAAGAGCGCCGCGGCTTCGCGATCGTGAGCTCGGATCGTCAGGCCCATAAATCCTAAAGTAAACGCACTCCACCATTTGTTATCCAGTTCCTGCCAGATCGAAAGGCTCTCTGCAAGGATCTCATGTGCGGAGGAATGATTAGATTGTGCGAACTGAAGTAGCCCCAAACCCATCAACACCTTGGCTTTTGCCATCGTCCGCAAGTCTGGAGCCTGCGCCTGTGCCAGAGCAGCTTCTGTCCAAATTTGACCTTCGCTCCAGGGACCCCGAAAAAACCACAGCCAGAAGGCTGTCCCTGCCAGACGCAGTACCGTTTCGGGCTGGTTGGAATGCAATACATAATCCAATGCAGCGCGGAAGTTAACCCGCTCTTTTTCCATCACACTGAACCAAAATAATTGCTTTTTTCCTCTATAGTTGTGTTCCGCCTCTTCCGCGAAATTGATAAAGAAATCGAGATGGCGATTTCTTACCAGTCGCTGCTCACCTGACTCGATGAGTTTTTCGAGAGCGTACTCCCGAATGGTTTCCAGTAAGCGATAACGGGTCTCCCCCTCCTGTTCTTCCACAATTACCAACGACTTGTCAGCTAAGTTTAATAACAAGTTCAGAACATCCTGTTCTTCCGGCTGTACGACCAGGCAGACCTCGGTCGCCGACTCTACCGTCCAGCCGCCTGCGAAAACAGATAACCTGGAGAGAAGCAGGCGCTCTTTTTCTGAGAGGAGGTTATAACTCCAATCAATGGTGGCGCGCAGGGTTTGGTGACGCTGAAGTGCCGTCCGGTTCCCGGTGCGTAGCAGACTGAAGCGGTCATCCAGGCGCGCGCTAATCTGTTCCGTATTGAGGCCCTTCACCCGGGCTGCGGCAAGTTCAATCGCCAGGGGAATCCCATCCAGCCTGCGGCAAATCTGCGCGATAGCGAAAGCGTTGGCTTTCGTCAATTTGAACGCCGGCCGCACCAATACCGCACGATCCAGAAAGACACGAACCGACTCTGATTGATTTAGATTCTCCATGACCAGTTCTGAATCGGGTGGTGGGATGGTCAGCGTAGGCACATAATATTGATGTTCTCCGGTAAGACCCAGCGCCTCCCGGCTTGTGGCGAGGATTTGCAGCCGTGGGCAGACCTGCAGAAGTGTATCGGCGACCTGGGCACAGGCCGCGACCAGATGCTCACAATTGTCAAACAGGAGCAGAAGTTTTTTTGAGCGGAGATGATCGGTCAGAGTTTGGATGAGAGAACGTTTTGGTTCCTCGCGGACTCCCAGTGCTGTCGTAATGGCTTGCAGAATCAAATTCGGTTCCGGTAATACGGCAAAATCAATCAACCAGACACCCTCGGGAAACTGTTCCCCCATCTGTTTGGCGATTTCCATTCCCAGACGCGTCTTTCCGGTTCCCCCCGCGCCGGTTAAGGTAACGAGGCGGGCGCTGCGGAGTAAGTCTTTGATCTCGTCAATTTCATGCTCACGCCCGATAAAACTTGTCAGCTGTAGAGGCAGATTATTTGGCGTGATTTCCAGCGACTTCAATGGCGGGAAATCAGACTGCAAATCGGCTATCACCAATTGATAGAGATGTTCCGGTTCGTTTAGATCTTTTAGCCGATATTTGCCCAGTTCACGGAGACTCACATCCTGCGGCAGTTGCCGTTCCACCATCACGCGCGTTTCATTGGAAAGCAGCACCTGCCCCGGATAGGCAGCCGCACAAATCCGCGCGGCACGATGAACATCTACCCCCACATAATCCTGATTGACCAGCATCGGCTCGCCGGTATGGATTCCGATTCGGATCTGCAAGCGCACGCCGGCTGCCCACGTTTCCCTGGCCAAAGCCTGTTGAGCTTCCACCGCGGCAGAAACCGCATCCGTGGCTCGAGAGAAAACCGCAAAAAAAGAGTCACCATGCGTGCTGATTTCATACCCGTCCCATTTTGCAAATGCATCCCGCAGGATACGCTGGTGCTCTTCCAAAACGCGAATGTAATCTTCCCCCAAGCGTTGAACAAGCTGTGTGGAGCCACCGATATCACTAAAAAGTAGGTGAACTGTACCTGAGGGAAGAGATGGTTCAGAGGCCGTGGAGGAATCTGCAATTTCAAACAAAGAAGCGAACTGATCGCTCAATGCCTCCTTCGTTTCCGCGCGGGCGAATCGCACGAAGTCCTCCCGTTGATTGACCGGGATTCCGAGAGGTCCACTCAGCGACTCTGCTAACTGTTTGGAGGGGCGCATCTCATCCCCCTCTATTTTGCGGATGGTGATGGGCGCGCAGCCGACCTGACGCGCGAATTCTTCCTGGGTTAGGTCGAGCCCTCTCCGACGGTGCCGAAGCCATCTCCCGAACGACTGAGCTTCATCCATGTTGTCCCATCTTTTCTGTCACAATGTATCGCTTTTCCTATCGCTGATTATATCGGGAAACGCCTTTTGTTGACACATCTACTCTGATTTAATCATTGCAATACGATAAAGGAGAAAGCAATGAACATCAAAGCTGATTTTCCCGCGGGAAGGGAAAACAAACGGTTGAGGTCCTCTCATCATCAAGGCTCCCGTTTTCTCAAAGAATTCAAGGATTTCACCGTCTTTCTTCGAAATCTCTGGGGCATTCTGGCAGGGATATCTGTTTTCTTCCCCCTTTCAAATGTTTTCATGCAGATCATTCCTTTAGGCACTTTTGATGAGGGTGGCGTCTTGGTCTGGTTTTCAGCCCGTTTGTTTACAACATTCGCAACGGTTGTGAGCCTGTTTCTTATTCTTTGGACATTCGGTCAGCGCCATTATTTCCAGTCATCCAAACAGAAAGTTACCATCCAAAAACAAGCCTGGATCTCATTTGGGGTTGGTCTCACTGCTTTGCTTACATATCTCGCAGGCTACTATTTCCTTGCGATTAGTGCCTATGATGTTCTTGGCTGGGAAAGCGCGGATGTCCGCCGCTTACTCGGAGAAGTGCCGCTGTTACTTGTCTACAGCACCTTCTTTGCACTGCTCACAAGGGCATTTGTTCTTTTAGGCATGAATGAATTTTTTGGCCAGCAATCGTAATTAAATGAATATTTTGAATGTACTCTAGAAAAACATACTGCAACGTTATTGAATTACCGAAAATGATTGTAAATCCTGAGAAAGAGCCTACAATGAATACTAAGCATTATTGGTTTTGTCATAGGGGCGTTCAAGTTTTGGAGGTATCTTATGAATAATCAACCCTGGTTCAAACATTATGATCAAGGCGTGCCTTATACGCTGGCACCCTATCCTGAGCGAACGCTGATCGATGTGTTCTCTGAGTCTGCCAGACAGCGACCCAATCATCGAGCGCTGTTGTTCCAAGGCAATACTGTCTCGTACGGTGAGTTAGAGCGTTTGAGCACAGCCTTCGCCAATGCCCTGCTCGGACTTGGTGTGAAACCGGGTGATCGCGTTGCTCTCTTACTCCCCAATGCACCACAAATTATCCTGTCTCTGTTCGGCATCTGGAAGGCAGGTGGCATTGTTGTGCCTTTAAATCCATTGTATACGGAGCGCGAGCTTGAACATGCTCTCTGTGAATCAGGTGCAGAGACCGTCGTTGTCCTCACTCCTTTTTACAAAAAAGTCAAAGCGATCCGGACGCGCACGCCTGTGCATAATGTGATTGCTACAAATATCAAAGAATTCCTGCCGCCGCTCAAAAAATTATTATTCACAATTTTAAAAGAGAAGAAGGAGGGTCACTCCATTGCGTTGGGATCTGGCGATTGGTGGCTGCAAGATTTATTGATTAAACATAAAGATGCATCGAAACCATCTCATCCGGTAAGGCACAGCGATCCAGCGATCCTTTTATTTTCAGGTGGTACAACCGGCACTCCCAAAGCCGCGCTGGGTACGCATCACTCTTTGTTCATGGCTGGGACGCAGCTCCGCACCTGGCTCAAGAATATGCTGGAGGATTGGGATGACATCATCATGCTCAGCATGCCACTGTTCCACGCCTATGGATTAGTCGGTGTGTTGGCAACCGGTCTGGTCGGCCATAACACACTTGCTCTCATTCCCAATCCACGTGATCTGGACGATTTGTTGGCAACAATTCAAAAGGTCAGGCCTGCCTTTCTCCCAGGTGTGCCAACCCTGTTCAACGCGTTGCTGGATCATCCCAAAGTCAAGTCGGGAGAGGTGGATTTGACCTCTATCAAACTCTGCATCT
>Ga0065705_10104852_pt1 | contig 10655 bp, 13 predicted proteins | sample SwibulcommuniRL2_FD_59092 | JGI IMG/M metagenome (GOLD analysis project Ga0065705, IMG submission 59092) | Bulk soil microbial communities from switchgrass field near Rose Lake, East Lansing, Michigan, USA - RL2 Bulk Soil v2 (version 2) | ecosystem: Environmental > Terrestrial > Soil >... | reverse complement strand
GGTCCTTCGAAGCTGCCGCGGTTAAAATGAAAGATGCGTCGGCCGCCATAGGGCGTATCGCCGAGACTAGACACTTGAATTTCGAGTGCGATCGTAAATAGAAACTCGGTGTTGATCTCCAGCATGGCGCCCCTCGTTCCAATTGGCATCCGCCATCTGCAGCGGGAAAATATCGTAGTCCACTTTACCCATGAAAGCGGACATGTGCAGTGCCACAGTTCACGTCCGCCAAGGACCAAAAGCGGGCATCCGTGCGAAGTGGATCGCGCACGTGATGCGCAAAAACAATATACTTTGATCCGTAGGTAATCCGGTCAAACCAATCAGATCAGTAAAGCAGCAATGACAAAAAATCCTTTGGGCAAGCTTCCGGCCAGTGCGTTCGGAATGATCGAACTGCCTCCAATACCGGCAGAAATCCTTGACGGTTTTCGTACCCTTCCTGACCTCACCGGAATGGCGTCAGACGCGATGGACGAGCTGGGAATTGTCGGCGCGGTACCCGCCGCGATGCTTCATCCGACTGATCCGAAGGCCCGCATCGTTGGCCGCGCACTGACTGTGCACAATGTTCTTGCAAAAATACCTGTGCGTGACGCGGTTATGAATGGCGTGTCCTTGCTTGGTGAGATGGAGGCACACAATCTTGCGGAACTGGGAGACGTGCTCGTCCTGCAAGGCGTCGACCAGGTTTCCAATATGGGCAGCATCTCGGCGAGTATTGGGCGGCGACAAGGCGAGCTCGGCGCCATTGTCGATGGCGCGGTGCGCGACATCGACCACTCCCGCGAAATCGGTTATCCAATCTGGTCACGCAGCGTGAGCCCGATCACCGGCAAGTGGCGCATCGAGACCGTCGCGATCAATCGACCAGTGTCCATTTGTGGCGTGGCGGTCAGTCCCGGTGACCTTGTCCTGGCAGATGAAGTCGGTGTTTGTTTCATTCCGAACAAGCACGCGGACGAGGTATTGGAGCGCGCGCAACGCGTCGCCGCGAACGAAAAAATGCGGCAAGCCAGAATTTCCTCGGGAGCACCGGTATCTGCGTTACTGCCCAAAGCGCGATAACGCACTCATTCTTTCGCTAATGGACTTATTCGCCCGTTATGCCAAGTTTCTTGATCATGTCTGGCCAGTAGGCAAATTCCTTAGTTAGTCGCGCCTCAAAGGCTTTGCTGCCGAGTGTGCCGTGCATTCCGTTCGCGAGGAAGCGTTCCTTGATCGATGGCATTTCGACGACGGAAAAGAGTGCTCTTTCGAGTTTTTCGCGCGTTTCCGGCGGCGCACCGGCAGGCAAGAAGACACCGTACCAGTTTTCCATTACGACGCGCGGCTGGCCTAACTCTGCCGTTGTTGGCAAATCCGGCAGCAGGGGTGAACGCTCGGTCGCGAATAGCGCGAGGGCCTTCACGGATCCGGCCTTCACCAGAGGCAGCAGCACCGGCAAATCAGCATTGAGCGCGTCGACATGACCGCCAAGCAAATCGTTGATTGCTGGCGCTGCACCACGATAGGGGACGTGCGCGATTTTGATCCCTGCTGCAAAGTTGAACATTTCTACAGCGATGTTCATTGTAGTCCCCGGCCCTGCTGAACCGTAGACCAACTTATCCCGCTTCGCCCTGGCGATTAGATCATTCAGCGTCGAGACATCGAGCTTTGGGCTCGTCACAAGAAGAGATGGCACTGAACCAACAAGCATTACCGGCGCAAAGGCCTTGATAGGGTCGTATGTTGTCGGCGGCTTGAGAAGAGGACTAAGAACCTGCGATCCCAGGCTCGCCAGCAAGATTGTACTGCCGTCAGGCGCCGCCCGCGCCACCGTCTCGGAGCCGAGCGCGCCGCCTGCGCCGCCGCGATTTTCGACAATCACATTGTCCCCGAGTACCGATCCCAATTCCGCAGCAAGGACGCGCGCTAGTTGATCGACCGGACCGCCGGCAGCGAATGGAACAACGATCTTTACAGTATCCGCAACGCCCGGCGTCGCATTTGTCGACAACGCAAGTAACAACAATCCTGCGAGCAATACCCCAAGCCGATTCATCGGACGAACTCCAAAATCAAATCTGCAAACTCAAGGCCCGCGGCATTTCTAACATGAAATGCGGCCCTGCCCGCAAAATCGATCACGCGCTCGAGTCTACGCTCAAGCCGGCCAAAAGCGGGCATGGGAAGTGTGATGAGCGCGTCCGCTTTACCCCGAATGCGGGCATACGGTGCAACTAGCGATGTCCGCTTTGGGCCAATAGCGAACATGCCATGTATGTTCAACGATAAACAGCCGCCACGGCAACGTATCCAATCCACACAGCCAAAAGGCACAAAACAAAAGAGAGCACACAATTCGCGCCAGCCCAGAACAACTCTCCCTCGCGCCACAGCGCGAATGTCTGAAGGCTGAAAGAAGAGAAGGTCGTGAACCCACCGCACAAACCCACCATGACAAAGATCCGTAGCTCTGGCCGGATGAAAAACGGACCTTCGGTTGCACTTAGTGCAGCAAATGCGCCAATGACCAATGATCCCGAAACATTGACGATGAGAGTGCCCCACGGAAACCATTCCCCGATGTGACGCGCAGCAAAGCCCGAGGACCAAAAACGGGCCATGCTTCCGAGTGCGCCGCCAACGGCAACCAAAAAATAATTCATCATGAACTTGCTCGCTATTGAAAAATCTTGCGCGTTCTAAAGATCGGCTCGTTGCTTCAGACCCTCTTTGCCGTATTGCAGGACCTGAACCTTTTCCAGTGTGATCAGGCCGCTGGCCATCATGCTGTCGAGCAGTGGCAAAAACTCATTGATCTTCGCCTCCGTATCCACGATCTCGACCACGATAGGAAGGTCGAACGATAGCCGCAAAATTTTAGCTGTGTGCAACCGGCTGGAATGCCCAAACCCCATTGGACCTCTTAGTACTGTTGCACCAGCGAGATGCTGCTCGCGGGCTTTTTGCACAATGGCTTCGTAAAGAGGCTGATGCTCGAAACGATCATCTTCGCCGAAAAAGATGCGCAAAAGTACTGCGTCTTTGGGTATGTCCATGGCGGTCCTCCTAAATTTTGCGCGGGGTCGGAGCGCCCGGTACAGGGGCGACTTCGGCCTCAGCGTTGTCGTTCACCGAGTTGGTGAGCAGATGACGAGGCAGATAGAAGGCATTGGCGATCAAAGTCGGTACGACGGCGCTGCCAATGACTGCTGCAACCAATCCCGAATACTGCGCCTGATCGATGATACCGTGGGACAGTCCAAACAGCGATGAAATGGTGCCGAATGTCAGCCCTGTCGACATCAGAAGCGTGGTGTACATGCCGTCTTTATGCGGCGAGCCGAAAGCCCGAGTCACCGGATAAACACCTGCAATTTTCGTTAGGAGCTTGACGGCGAGCATCAGGAGGAACGCCGCTGGCGCAGCAATCAAATCCGGCACCGACACGAATGAGCCAGCGCGAATAAAGTAGAATGGAGTGAGAAAACCGAAGCAAAGCGTGCGCAATCTTCTGATCAGAATGTGATCCTTGCCCACACTGCCAGCGAGGATCATTCCGATGAGGTAAGCCGGGAGAACCGGCTCGCTGTCCGCCCAGGCAGCAAGGCCACCCAACCCAAACAGCAGAAGCAAAAGATACTTAGTTTCGAGTTCGGACGGTCGTCCTCCATAAAGTCGGAAAAATTGCGCGGTGATCCACGGGAGAAAAATCAAGATGGCAACGCATGCCGCCACGAAGATCAGAGTCTTGATCGTGAACGGTGCGAAGATGAGACCTAACATAAGTACCGTGCCGAGATCGGTAACAAAACACGCCGCGAGCACCACCTTCCCGTAGTCGGTGGCGTTGAAGCCAAATTCGAGCATTACGGCGTAAACGACCGCGACCGATGTCGTGGACATGGCCACCCCTCCGAGCCAACTGGCCATAGGGTCCCAACCAAGCAAGTATCGAGCTGCGGCAGCGCAACCCAAGAAAGGCACGAGGAAGCTGATTACACCGATGGCGCCCGCCTCTTTCCACCGTTCACGGAAGACGACCGGGTCTAGTTCTGCGCCAGCAAGAAACGTGAGCACGATTGCACCGGTCCCTGACAGGAACTTCACCCAGGTTTGATCCGTGCCCAGCATTGTGGCGCCGAGGGCCGCGCCGATTACGAGTTGGGCGATAGTGCCGACGACAATTTCCGAGAGCGCGGTGGCGATGCGAAGCCAAATCGACAGCAACGTCGCCACCAGCGCGAGTCCGAGCCATAGTGCAGCCAGTGTCCAGATTTCAGTCATGGCTTACCGGCCCTTTCATACGGGGCAGCATCACGTTCTCAAGGCGGGCCAGAGCTAATCCGGCAGCCTGCCAAATAGCGTTGGTGACAATGATTGCACCAAGCATGACGAACATCAGGGTCCGACTCGATTCGGACATGTCGCCAATTTCGGCGAGTGCATAGGCGCCACCGAAGAGGACGAGGGCCAACACAAGCCAAAAAAATGCGAACCGATGCGACCACGAGATGTGCTCGCGAGTGTTCGCAACACGTACGGGTTTACTGAGCATGATGGCCACCCTACGAGTTTGTTTCGATTTTCATTTCAGACGTCGTCCGCTTCTTGAAAAAGATGGCATTCCACCACGGCGACACCTGCACCGAGGAAAAGCGTCAACCAAACGGGTTCAGGGCCGATTTCGAACCAATAGGCCACCACGCCGACGGTCCATGTCGTGACCACGAGCCAGATCGCGATTATCAAGGAAACGGGAAGCCCAGCCATAGTCTGCCCTTTCGGGCGAAGCTGGGACAAAAAATGCCCCTACCGACGCCCTGCGTCTGGTAGGAGCCATCAGCCTTTCGGCGGTTGTCGGGGGACCCCATCCCCATCAACGTTAATTGAATAATAAATAGGCCGGGCAATGCGTCAAGCGCGGCTTGGACCTCAGTTCCTTGTCCCTGAGGGCTTCCACTGCCTGTCGTCGCTCCCATATCGACTGCACGAGGTTGCATAACTCGCGCAGCGCGTTTCGCAACAACCGGCTGGGTGGGAAAGGCTGCCAGTGCGCATGCGTAGGGAAAACCAAAATGATGAAAGCAATCGATGGGACCAAGGTCCCGCATCACGGGCTCTTCTATATGGAAAACGCAGGCGGACTTCCGGTTGAGCAAGAGTCTCCTGCGCCAATCGCAGAGGAACGTCAGCCAAGCTGCTTCGCTTTGGAAGATGAAAAAGGTGAAGATTGGAAGGGCACAGGCGCCACCAGATCGCAAATTATTGACGTACGGCCCAGCCTGTGAATGCCGCTCGGCGCTAGACGAGACGTATGTCCGCTTTGGGTCAAAAGCAGACATGTGCAGTGCACTCACCTATGTCCGCTTCGTGCCAAAACCGGACATTGAGACCCCCTCTATTTGGTCAACTTATCGGGTGCTTCACAGTCAGGCATCGCGACTTATCAGCACCCTGGCAAGCTCAGTTTCGACGCTTCCTTGAACTCGGTGGGAAGCGATCGATACGACGAATGTGCAGCCATCTGTGAAACGTAAGCGCGAAGCCGATTACCGGAATGAGCGCGAGGACGACTGGAATGACAAAGAACGCAATTCGATTGAGCAGTGAGGTAAGCCAGAAGGACGTATAGCGTTGCCACAAGGTCGGGCCCGAGCGGTAAAATGCCTCTGCCGTTCCTGACAGGGGCAAATCATTGGGTTGTTCGGCCGGAAATTCACCAAGGCGATTAAAAGTACCTGCTGGCCAGTGGACTTCGCGCATGGCTTCGAGCAGCAAATACTGCAAGGCAGGATGAAGATCCTTTCGCACGAGCAATCTGTTTTCGGAGGCAATTAGGTGAACGTCCGAATTCGGGATGTCGCGGCTCAGGTCAATGAGACCTTGCCATAACACGACATGCTTCAGCCCGGGGACCGTTTTGGCGATGGCTTCCGCTTGCGCCACGCTCATTAAGCGGATGCTGGTGGTGCCAAGCACGCGCTGCAAAAGCGTGCCGTCCGACTGAGGAACGATCGCCACATCGATTTCGCCTGCGATCAATGCATCGATTGCATCGGTGGGCTCCAAATCCGAGAGATGGACGGAAGCATCCAACGCATCAGTAGCTTTTAAAACCTGCAAGATGAGTGATCGTAGCGCGGTCCCGGGCATGCCGATGGAAAGGCGCTTGCCTCGGAGTTGCGCAAATTGCGTAATGGGCTCCGCGTTTCTGTAAAGAATGAATATCGCTGCATCGAATATTCCACCGAGTGAGTAGAGCATTTCCGCATCAGCCTGGTTCGTAAAGCCGAAGGTAGTGATGGCTGCCTGGACCCCAGAGGCTGGATCACGCAGCAGATTGAGATTCTCTACTGCGCCAACAGAGTTGCGAATCTCCAGCTCAACACCCTGACGCGCAAGTATGCGAGCGTATTGTCTCGCAAAGTTGTCGTACCCGGATCCTGCCATCCCGGCCGCAATTGCGAAGTGACGCGGTGGCAGCGGATCGACCAGCCGATAGGTGAGGTATAAGGCGGCAATGACAAACGCTGCCGACCCAATCACAATAAATAAAGGGAATTTAGACCACATCTCCGTCCCCGGATGAGCTTGTACGCGAGCAGAGGTGCAATGCAGAGGCGGCGCTCGCATGCTCTCGCTCTTGGGCAATAAGATATAGGATGCTTCCTGTGCCTTAATCAGCCCTGGCAATCTTAAGTCCGCTTTGGGTCAAAAGCAGACATGTGCGGTGCAACTAGAGATGTCCGCTAAGGGCCATTAGTGGATATGTGCGAGTGCGGTCGCCCCATGACGTACACGATCGAGAGACCTTGCGGATATTCCGCTAAACCTTCGTTGTAGCAATTAGATCGTCCACCTTTGGTTGCTTATCGATGTCCCGGATTAGCTCGAGCAGTTGATCCACCTGAGCGGCTTGTAGGTGACGTTGCGCCATTTGGCGAAATTTTTGCTCTACCTCGAAATCAGTCATCGGGTTCTTAAAATGTCCGCGATGATACTCAACTCGATATGTTTTGCGCGCGCCATCCGTGAGAAGGACTTCGAGGAGGCATAGGTTACTTAAGTCAGGTTGTTCAGCCTCCTCGGTTGGCTGCACCTTAATGCGACTGACGAGATCGAGCAGCTTCGCGTCGTGCAAATAGCGTTCCTGGTAATATTCTCGTTCTATTTTGCCATACATCAGGACAAGCCCGGCCGCGTACGGAATGCTATGGTCCGCCGTCTCCGAGGTCTCTGGGTGCCACTTGTCAGGGCCGTCCGCCATAATCTTGATGGCCGAACGCGAGAGACTGATATTGATTTCTTTAATATTCTCTGGGGCCATTGCGAACGCGCGAGCTTCGATTGCTGCCTGCGCCACGGTCTGGGCGAATTGGCCGAGGGGAAAACGCTTCTTAAAAGTGCGGCGAATTCCGAGTGGCTCACCTAATTGTACCGGCTCAACCGGCTTGCGACCCATAACTTTAAAATAGCCGTAGCTGCCTTCGAAGATTGTGGTCGGCCCCGTCATGCCCCGCGCGACAAGTTCTGTCGCGAATATTGCCTTTCGGCACGCATCAGCCGCTGCATATGCTTTCCAATTCGACAGTGAGTCCGAGCGGCCCTGACGAGTGGCCGTATTCCCGCCAACAGTTATGCCAATCGCATAAAGCATCTGTTCGCGGCTGAGGCCCATTAACGAGCCCGCGCCAACTACGGCCCCCATACCCGTGATCGTCGTGTGATCGATACCGTTGCCGAGGTAGTCAAAAACGTCCCCAATCTTGCAGAACACTTCATAAGACAGGACAATTCCGAGGATCAGGTCGCGGCCACTGCGTCCATTGATTTCCGCTGCGGACAGAAGCGCCGCGATCATGTCACTGGGATGACCCGCCCCGCCGGTGCGACTTACGTAAGCGTCATTGAAGTCGAGATAGCGAAACATAACGCCATTTGCGAACGTAGCGAGATCAGGGCTGCTCTTGCTCCCGCTCAACAGCACGGTCGCAGGCCGTCGCGCCGTTACCTGTTCGGCAAGTTCGATGGCGATCTTACTGGGGCGCGCCGAATAGGCACCAAACGCACAACCTATCGTGTCGAGTAGAGCCAGCTTGGCCAGGTGGACGACGTCTTCGGATAACGCTTCGAATCGGAGGCCAACCGCAAATTGGGTTAAGACCTCACTTAGATTGACAGGCCTGTTGCCGCTCTGCGCCAACGCCGAGAAAGGCGTCAGACCGCTCGAAATACCTAAGCTAGTTGCTGTTTGGACAAAGTTACGCCGTGTCACACGCGGCATGAACCGTTGCACTTCGAACGTCTTGTTCATTGAGCCCTGCCCGTTTAACTCCAAGAGCAACACACTGAGAAATGTTCTGATAAAGGATTTTGGGCCCCCACCCACGTCTGAAATTCCACGTCGTCCGCATTCGCAGCTAGCAGCACGCCGATGCGCCGCATACGCTCGGGCTGTTGTGCGCGAACTGCAAACGGCAAAGCAGCGACCAAGCCGGCAACTAGCGCCGCCTCATACCGCTCCCTAAGGCTCGGTAGGTCATCTACCGACTTAAGCTAGCACACGGGAGGGTGGCGGTGTCCGCTTTGGGTCAGAAGTGGACATGTGCGATGCAAACAGGCATCCCACTTTACCCCCGAGAGCAGACACTGCCGCGGGTATTTGACGTCCGCAAAGGACCAGTAGGGACATTGCAAAGTGTCGATTGCGCCGCCGTGCCGCCGGACGATACCCTTGGACAGGAGTCGCATGCATCGGGGACACGATGTTTCGATTGCTGTCGTATCTGACGCTTGCCTGCTCGCTCGGTGCGACAGTCGCCGAGGCGCAGCACTATCCCGGTCATCCGGTTAAAGTCATGGTTGGCTATGCTGCCGGCAGCGGGCCGGACATTCAGGCCCGCACGGTGTCGGCGCAACTGAGCCTCGATCTCGGTCAACAGTTTTTTGTTGAAAATCGTACCGGTGCAAACGGAACTATCGGTACTCGCGCGGTGGTCCAGGCCAAGCCGGACGGCTATACGATTCTTTATTCCTCAAACGGAATAGCGCCGACACCGTATATCTATAAAAATTTGGGTTACGACATCTTCGCGGACCTCACGCCAATCGCAAGCGTCGGCGTTCTCGACGGCCTGTTCATGCTGGTGGATGCCAAGTCACCTTATAAAACCCTACAAGAATTTATTGCCCACGCGAGAAAAGACCGCGCAGTCTACGGCTCTCCCGGTGTGGGGAATGGCCTGCACCTTGCCGCCGAGATCTTCAGTAAAAAGGCCGGCATCAGCATGCAGCACATACCCTACAAGGGCGCTTCGGAGGTCATGACCGGCATGCTGAGCGGCAGTGTTGAAGTGATGTTTGTTACGCCTCCATCGGTCATGGGGTTGCTCAAAGAAGGACGCGTTCGTGCCCTTGCCTTCACTGGCAGCAAGCCATTCCCGGCATTCCCCGATGTGCCCCTCATGAAAAACATGGTGCCTGGCTTTGAACCAATCGGATCGTGGGGCATGTTCTTCGCTCCCGCCAAGACGCCTCCAGAGATCATTGAAAGGCTAAACTTGGCGATCCGAGCCGCATTGCAGGCGCCCGCCGTTGCATCAACCATGCAGCGCGACGGCTATATTCCCGATAACCGTGGCGTTGCGGAAACGGCCGCCTACTTCCGCAAGGAGGTCGAACTGATGGGCGATGCCGTTAAAGCGGCGGGAATAGAGCCAAACTGACCCGGTCATCCGACAGCCTCAAGAGAGATGCAGCCCGCAATAACCGGCCGGGCACTGATCAAGACAAAGGCGACGACACAATCTTCCGTACCACGATTGACCCAGTTGTGGATGGTGCCGCGCTGAACAAGGACGTCACCGGCTTTAAGTTTCACGACGACACCATCGTCAAGCTCCATCTCGATCGCGCCCGCAATCACCACAGCATAGTCAATCGAGTCGGTCCGATGATTGCGCGCGGCGACACCAGGCTGGTATCGCACCACACGAAAAACAGTGCCGCCTTCGACAGTGGTCTTAAATGGAGCTTTTGTTGGATCCTCAAAGCCATCATTGTTGACCGGAAAGCCCTTCGTGGCCCATATCACCGACGATGACGCGCCTGCCCGATTTGAGATTACGTTGTCGACGTTTTCATCGATCTCGACCCTCGCACGACCCTCTGCGCTATGCCCCGTTACCACCCGACGGATTTTTGAAGTCATCCCCTTTTCCTTTCAGGCCCAGCCCTGTCTATTTCTGCCTTCCGCAAAAACGAGGCAAAGATCTCCGCCATGCGAGACTCTGCATCACGCCATTCCTTGCGGTTCCATTCATTCAACAAATCATCATCTGAACGCCGTTCGACAACATTATCGTGCAGCTCATTGTTCGAAATCAGTGAAGCAGCTTTTCTTGCAGTCGCGGGACTGTGGATGACATCGTTTCCGGCAATCAGGCAAGTTGGAACATTGATTGATCGCAGGTCTGCTTCAGTCGCACCCACAATCGGCAAACTGGCAGACTGAAGGAAACATTCGCGCCAATAGGTCATCGTCTCAACAAAATGCTGAACGTTCGTCTGCAAGAGCCGCTCACCATTTGCCGGCCGGGCCCTGATACACTCTTTGAAATGTTCGCTGCACGCGACCGCCGCCATTCCCTCTTCTACGGCCATCT
>Ga0065705_10003165_pt1 | contig 10658 bp, 10 predicted proteins | sample SwibulcommuniRL2_FD_59092 | JGI IMG/M metagenome (GOLD analysis project Ga0065705, IMG submission 59092) | Bulk soil microbial communities from switchgrass field near Rose Lake, East Lansing, Michigan, USA - RL2 Bulk Soil v2 (version 2) | ecosystem: Environmental > Terrestrial > Soil >... | reverse complement strand
GGTGACTGCGGTTTCAAATGCGTGAAATCCGGGACCGTTGGGTTCGGCCCATTCACGTTTCTTGGGAAGGCGGTTTTGACTGATGCCATTGGTATCAGGTTGCACCGACGGCTCCAGACGCTGGCNTCGAGACGTGGCTTATTCCCTCTGCGTTGGACCGGATCCCATTACCTGGTGCTGTGTCGATGTGGCGTCCTTGCGAAATGAGGATTCATGCGAGGCGTTTCGGCACGTTGAGATCTCTCCCGATATGTTTTCGGGCAATTGACGCAACGCGGTTACGTCTATCCCCACGCCAGCGCATTCGCTCGTTGATTCTCACGACGGCCGCTCATAGACTTGCCGCTCGTTGGAGCGGTATCCAATCCGCATGCGAGCCCGGAAGGAGGATCCCATGGCACAAGTCAGCGAGTTACTCGATCGCTTCGTCGACCTGTTCAATGCCGGTCGCTACGAAGAGGCGGAAAAAGACTTCGCGCCCAATGGCTACAGCGAAGAAGTCGGCACTGGCCGGCGCCTGACCGTGAAAGAAGCAACGGCCAACGCCCGCGCGTGGAAAGAGGCGTTTCCAGATGCCCGCGGCACGATTACGAACAAGATCGTCGATGGCAAGAAGGGTGCGGCGGAGATCACCTGGCGTGGAACCAATCGCGGATCGCTGATGGGCAATCCCGCTACGAACAGAGCCGTGGAAGTGCGGGCAGTTGTGTTCATCGAAACCGACGGCGCCAAGATTACGCGCGCCACACATTACATCGACGTTGCGGGCATGACCGCGCAACTGAGTGGTAAAGTCGCCGCCGTCGTCTAATCACGATCATGAAGGCGGGGCTCGTCGTGTGTCGGCGAGTCTCGCCACGGCACAGGTCCAAACGCCCAACAACCCCCAGAAGTAGGCGGATCCGACCGTTAACGTCGCCAACGCGTTAGGTTGCCCACTCGTCAATCTTCCAGGGCTCAGCACGAAACAGATCAGCGCACCGGCGAGAACGAACCGTCTCCAGTGCGGTGCTTTTCGCCACTCCTCGTGTGCGAACAGCGCGATACAGGGCCCCGCCAAAAAGAAGTGATAGTAGACCCACCCGAGCGGCGTGATGAGAAGAGCTGCAGACAGCAGCGTCGCGAATTGGCGGTCGACGACAACGTCTCCTTCGAGACTCGTTGGCCATCGTTCGTAGAGTTTCCAGATCGTCACTGTAAGTAAGCCTGCGGCCGCAACAAACCAAATCGGCTGAATCCATTCGGGTGCGCGAAACATGGGTTCCAACAGCCAGGTCGGAAGCGGACGATCGTCGAAGGACCTGCTTGCAAATCCAAGAAGCGAGCTGTTAAACACGTGGCCTGCCCACGTCACACTTCGAATCGCCTGAATCCAGGAGACGAACGCTTGTAAGCCCAGTACGGCAACTCCGATCGAAACGCTCGTCAATGCCACCGCAGCCGCGACGACAAGCGCCAGCCACTGTCTGTTGAAAGCAAGCGACAACAGGAGAAGACCCAAGAAGGGCTTGACGCTCATCGTCATACCAAGCAAAACGGCTGCAGAGACCCAACGTTCTCTTCGAGCTGCCGCCCACATCAATGTCACAGGGCCCCACAGCAGCCACGAAATCTGGGCCGTCAGTAAGAGTGCCCCAGTTGCAGCAGCGCTGCCCAGCGCAAGGAGTGTCCACGTCACCGTTGTGAGACTGACAGGCAGACCGAGCTCTTTGAAGATGATGCCTAAAGCCAAAAGTGCCGAGGCAATGCTCAAGGTTGCCCAAATTGAGAACGCCGTCAGCGGCCGCAAGAACGCAAGCGGCGTCATCAAGAGAACGAAGTTGGGCGGATTCAGATTCGGAGAGAGGTTCGGCCAGGTGTCGAGCCGTACGCCCGTGTCGTAAGGATCACCGTGACCTTCCGCGACTCGCCGACTTGACTCATAGAAGACAGAGAAGTCGGCCATGCCACGCACGGAAATCGTCGTCTGTGCGATTTGCGCGTATGTAAGAAGTTGACGAGCCCCCAGGGCAAGCACTACGACGGCTAGTAACCCGCGAATAAGAGGTCCAAGAAGCCTGACGTTCTGCTCCGACAAGCCAAGCGCTTTCAGGCGCGCATCAGAAATCAGCAGCATGGCGACTGCGTCAGGGACCGAGGGGACTGCGAGCGGAACATGCCGGAGCCCAGGCGGCAGGTCACACAGGCTCCGGCGCCAGTTGCGCGGCTAGCGTTCCGGAGCTGACGCTCGGGGCAGGTTGTACTTCCGCGAGCGGGCGTTGAGTTCTTCGACCTGCTCCACCTTGTCTGACATCTCTCGGCTCAGCGCACCCTTTTGCGCTTCAGTCATTCGTCCTGTCATTTTCAATTCGACTAGAGCTTTGTCGATCGCACCCAACGCAATGTTGACCATACTCGCGCTCTGACCCACGGCGACTCGAGCTGCTTTCATCGCGGCTGCCGTTGCCGGGAAATTCGCGCCACCGATGACCGCCATCAGCGGCTTCTTCACCATGTCGGCGGCCTTCACGTAGTCCTGCGCCGTTGGCAATCCAATCCACACAGCGTCAGCACCGGCTTCAGCATAGGCCGCAGCCCGATCCAGCATCTCGGTGTACGAATTGTTCGGCGTCGGAGCGAGACACCTTGCGATCAGGACCATGTCAGTGCGCGCGTCGGCTGCCGCGTGGATGTTGTCGATCATCCGGGCCTTTGAAAAGACGCCCGGCACGTTGTACGCGGTGGCGCGATTGAGCGGCATACGGTCGTCGAAGGCTGCGCAGCCGATGCCGCTTTTTTCGGCCTGCTTCGCAAAGCGGTACACGTTCAAGGGCGTAGCGCCGAAGTCGTCGACGTCCGCGAGTATCGGGATATCCACGTTCGAGGCGATGACGCCGTTATACGAGATGATCTCGGACACCGTGACAACCGCCTGATCCGGCAGGGCGAGCAATTCCTGATTGGGTGCACTGCTGCCGACAAACGCGGCTTTGAAGCCATGGACTTCAATCAGACGAGCCGTCAGGACATCGTAGGCGCCGGGGCAGATCAGCGGGTCCGGTCCATTCATCAATGCGCGAAAGCGTGCGCCCATCGTGCTCGGCGCTGGTCGCGTCTGCGCGGCCGTTCGCGTCTGCTGCGGTTCAGCAGCGGCACCGGCCAGCGGACCGGTAGTCGCGACAAACCCTGACGCGGCGAGTCCGGCGACCTGCACAAACTCGCGTCTGTTCGTTTTTCTAGCCATAGTCGCTCCTCAAAATACTGGCCATAACGCCGACGGAATCAGGGCTTCGCCGCTGGCAGCTCGTACCGCTTGTTCGACCAGCTCACGGGGTGCGGGTCGCCGCGGTGACAGGTGTAGCACGTGACGACCTGCGGGCCGACCGGAAAGACGCCCGTGTTTGGGAAGTTCGCATTGATCTGACGGACCAGCAGAATCATCTTGCGCGCGAGGTCCTTGCGCGGGTTGATGTCGTTCTCCTGCGGCCCACCGCCATGGCAATAGGCGCAATCCACACTGAGTGCGTCACGGAATTCACCCATGATGGAATCGGGACCGTGCACAGGAGTATTCGGAGGCAAAACCTTCAAGCTGACGCCGGGCCTTTCGGGGAACGGCCCATCGCCAAGCGAGTTGCCTCGGTTGTAGAACTTCTTCGGCGCCACCGTCTCCGGCTTCACGCTGCCGCGATGGCACGTGAGGCAATCCACTTCGTGATAGCCGGCCGGGAACACACCGTTGCTGCTCGAAAAACTCGTATCGATGATCCGCACCATGCCGATCATCTTGCGCGCCATGTCCTTCTTGGGATTTCCATCGGCAGCCATGTCCCCCTGTACATGACAGTACGTGCACTGCACGCCCAGCGCCTCATTGAAGCTGGCCATGATGAACGGGACGTCAGAGTTCGGCGCAAGGACTTTCAAGTTCTTGTAAGTCGGTGCAGGGCCGGCCCCGCGGGCGGCCGGTTGTTGTGCGACGAGTGAAACGGATGCGAGAAGCCACAAGAGGAGAGTGCGCATCATGAGTCCTCCGGCTGTCTTGCCGCCGATGTGTGGTGAGGGAAGGGCCAGGTTCACCAGGCCCATCAACCAAGAGTGACGTGAGTATAAGGCAACATGCCTGATCGGACNGACGACGGTTGGAGAGAGTACCATTCCTTCCCTACATTCATACGAAGGAGACCCATATGGGACTGTTCGACGGTGTACTTGGCGGTGTCGTCGGCGCTGGGATGGTATCTGTCGTGAACAACATCCTCGAGCAGCACGGCGGCGTGCAGGGCATCGTGAGCCAATTCGAAAAGAACGGACTCGGGGCGACGGTCAGCTCATGGGTGGGAACCGGACCCAATCAACCCGTCTCGTCTGCCGACGTTCATCGGGTGCTTGGTTCCGACCTGCTGCAGCAGCTGTCTGCGAAGTCCGGTCTGTCCGTCCAGGAACTGGCCGAGAAACTGTCGCAGGTACTGCCGCAAGCTGTCGATCGCATGACGCCTGATGGCACGATCCCGAAGACTTAGCTTTCTTCGCGGATTACGGAGGCGTCACCGCGACGAGGCTTGAGGCGCGACTCCCTCTTTGTATCTGATGTAGGGCATCAGCGGTGTCACCGCCAGGGGCATCTTCTCGCGGACCGAGAGCAGCGGCACGGCCGGCGATTTGTCCAGCACCAGACGGTCGTTCCACGGCTCGACGACTATCCGGGCGCCAAGCGACAGGGCAGAAATCTGGTCGAGATTGCCGGGCGCCAGCGCCGGCGCCTCGGCAACCAGGCCCGCGAACCGCTTGATCTGCCCACCATCCGCCACGTGGTCGCCGATGTGCGGCTGTATGAGATTCGGCAGCTGTCGCGCCGACTGCGCGATTGTTTTCAGAAACAGTCCGGCACCCGCGAGCTTGTCGCTGTACGGCGACGTCTTCAGCATCTCGATGACCTGCTCGTCGGCGGCAGTCTCCTCGCGCGGCGTGCGATGGAACTGCAGCGACTGCAACAGGTCGGCATCGCTGACCATCAGACGGTCCGCAAACGCGAACTTCGTATCGATCAGCGGATGCCCCAGTTCCACGTGCGCGAGCTCGTGTGCGAGCATCGTGGCGAGGCTGGCTTCGTCTGGAAGAACGTCGATCAATCCGCGGCTCAACACGATCGTGTGGCCGATCGTGAACGACTCGAGCGGAGACGTTAGCAGGATGCGGCAGTGGAGCGGCCGTTCGAGTGCGAGCTTGCTCGTGACGACGAGGTTGTTCAACACCGTTTCGAGCACGCGGTCCACTTCACCCGCCGGGGCAAGCAGCCCGATCTTTTCGAGCCGTTCAATGACATTACCCTCGGCTTCCTGTTCCCATCGTCTCTGGCTCATGACCGGAGACAACTGACTGAACGAGTCGGTGTCGTCGACGACAGCTTCATCGATACGGATCGCGGTCAGCTGCTGTGTGTTCGTGGCGGCCTGAGTCTCGTAGCCCCAGATGCGCACCTGGCTCTTGAAACCTTTGGCCCGCGGTGAGCTGGCGTCGCTCAGGTCCGTTTCCTCTGAGTAGACGTAGGACGGCAGCCACACACCGGGCATGACGTTGACTCGCCAGCCATCCATATGAAACGAGAGCCGCTTGTCGTTGAAGAACGACGACAGCATCTGATTGGTGCCCTGATTGATGCCGTTGAAGCGAATGAGCGCGTAGTCGCGCGCCTCTATCCAGATGCGGCCGGAGAAGCCGTCGCGGTTGCGCAACGGTTTCACGTCGAACACGAAGGTGCGCGCCTCGCCCAGAAATTCGCGTCGGACGAACGTGAACTGATAGCGGCTGCGGTCCAGCCCCTTCCAGTCGGGTGCGGCCATTGCCGCGAAACCGTCAGGGAGCAGGCGACCTGCGTTGATGGGCGACCAGCGAGCACCGCGACTCGTCTGTTTTCGCGCTTGGCCGAGCGGCCGTAGCCGCGGCTGATCGGTGAAGTCGAGCTGACCAAGAAAGTAGTCGTCCTTTGCGGGTGCCCAACCGAGCTGCTGATCAGGCACGAGATGCTGAATGTACGCCTCGACGAGCGGGTGATACGTCTTGAGCCGCACGAATAGCGCCATCTCTGCCCGGTTCATACGATCGACGACGTCCGCGACGTTCAGCTCGTTGCCTCCAGGCGCATTGACGGATTGCGCGCGCCGATGACGGAACGATCGACAGCGTGACGAGCAGAATGGCAGCGGAAGCACCTCGCATGACGGACCTCTATGTGAGATGGAATTCGATCTGGACGGTGACGCGGGAGTCGACGGCCACGCCTTGGCGGCGTGCCGGTTTGAAGCGAATCTGTTCGGCGGCGCGGACTGCGGCCTCGTCAAGCCCGTGCCCCAGCGTTCGGACGACGCGCAGCACTCGAACTTCGTTCGACGCGGTGAATTCGACCTCGAGTACTACCGTTCCCTGGATTCCGAGCGCCTCGGCCTCGTCTGTGTAACGAGGCTTCGGCTTGAACAGAATCTCGACCGACGACTCGCCGAAGGCCGTAGCCGGCGCGACGCTCGGGGCAGGCGGAGGAGGAGGAGCGACTTCACGATCAAATCCGCCGGATGCCACGACGGCCGTTGGCAACGCCCGAACCGGGCCTCGCGCGGAGGCACTGCCAAAGCCCCCGGACATGACAGCCGCAGTTTCTCGTGTCCTCGGGCGAGCGGCTGCGACAGTCTCGAACGCGCCCACGCGTACGGCAGGCTCCGGCGCGCTCTGCACGCTCGGGACCGTAACCGTATTCGGCGGCGGCTCTAGAAGTTCGGCCTGAACGATCGCCGGTGTCCGCGCCGGCGGTTCAATCTCGCGAATCGGCTCGTCTGCAGGCGTCGTTGCGTGCGGCTTCGGTGGCGGTTCAATCCTTCGGACTGCGAGTGGTGCCGGTGCTGGCCGTACCGGCAGTGTGGCGATCGGCATGGCGAGGCTCACGGGAGAGAAGGTCAGCGAGGTCCTCGGGCGCGGCGTACGCTCCGGCGCGGAGTGCGCGATTGCGATGCCGCCGAGCAGGCAGATCACGTGCACGCCGACGCTCAGGGCGACACTGGGAATCCGCGCGTACCACGCCGCGCGGTCCGTCCCCGGCTGAAGGAACAACGGCCGGCCGGACACACTGAGAGTCAGCACCTGATGATGGTTGGAGTCGCTCACCGGGAATGTCTCGCCACTGATTCGGGCAAGACCGCTGCCACGCCTTTTGCGGTTGCGCTTACTGGATTCGGCCGGCATTCGGACGCCGGCGGGCCGGCCCGTGATCCCACGTCGCGAATTCCGCAAGCGGAATTGCAGAATTGTGGAAGCGTAATTTTGTGCGATCGGCGAAAGTGGTTTTGTTCAGCGATCGCGTGCGAAGCGCTCGACGTCACCTGCGAACAGCCGTTTGGCGACGTCGCCCCATAGCGGCTCGCGCGCCAGATCGCCCGCGATCATTTCTTGCCATGCCTGTCTCTCGGCGTCGGTTCCCAGACGCACGACGGCGGGCATTTCAGGCGTCGGGCGAGCGACAGTGCCATATTGCTCGAGAAATGCCGCGTAATCCGATGTGAAATGGTCGATGAGCGTCTGCGTCAGTTGCGCCGTCTCCGCGCTGGGGCGCTGACGCGGTTGGCCGGAGCGCCGTTCATAGAGCAGCCTCTCAATCATCGAGCTCACATTGAGCATTGTCCCTTCCCAAAGGGCGGGATTCTCTGAGCAGTTACTGAGTCTTACTGTCGCGAGATCGTTTTCGACAAGGAACGCGCCCGGCTGCGAAACCTGACTGCCGTAAATGGTCGCCAGACCGTTATGTAGAGGAGGTGCATACACCAGATCGACGATGAGTCTTGGATTGGTCTCGACTGGAAACGGTCAGTGAACATGAACGGACATCGGAATACGGACTCGTCCGTCCGTGTCGCTCTGCGCCACGGAGGGGCCACTGGCTTGGTAGGTGACCGGGTGAACGGGATTCGGCCGGCCGCCTTCGTGATGGTAGATAACCAGCACGGTTCGAACGGGTGTGCCGGTCATGTCGACAACCCGCAACGTTCGGCCGCGGTTGATCGAGACGCTTGCCACTGCGACGAGGCCGGTTCCAATGGCGATGGCACGGAAGCGGCGCGCAGTCATCCGCTGCAGATTGTCGCAGATACGAAGGGCGCGAGCTTGGTTTGAGATACGACGGTCGTGCGGAACGTATCCGCACGGCCGTGGCAGAGTACCTGGTGAGCGCCGACGTTATCGCCGCCGGGCCTGGTGCAGTTCGCGGTACTCGTCGCTTTGACGCAGCGCGTTTTCCAGATCCCGCTGCGTCCAGTTCTTGTTGATGACCTGCTCCGTCCAGCTGCGGAGTCCCGACGGATCCGGTTCGCGTCCGAGAATCGATCGATAGCTCCGCCGCACTATTTGTTCAGCATCGCGATAATTCCAGCGGCTCGCGTTGGGCTGAACGTTCCGGCCGTACGGCTCGTTGGGGTACCGTCGTGTGTCGCGAGACCAATTTCCACGACCGGAGTCCACCTGGTACGACGAAATTCGATCGTTGAAGCCGAGCGATCGGAGGTCGCTCACACTCGAGTCGATCACCCGTGACTGTCCGCGGAAATTCGGATCCCGATACACGGTTGCCGCAGCGTCACCGAAAAGGCGGATCGACGAAATCTCATCGTTGTTGCCGGATGAAACTTGCGATGTCGACGTTCCGGCAGCCGAGCAAAAGTAGCGGCCGCCGTAGTTGATGTCCTCGTAGAAGCAGACGCCCGAACGCGGCGTCGGCCCACGGCCCCAGCGTTGCGCATAGGCGGGTGCCACGCTGAGAAGAAATGCTGCGCCGAGCGCAAGCGCAGTTGTCATGCGCCACATAAAGCCTCCCCTGAATTAGGCGATGGTTGCTGCTCAGGATTGAGCAAGGATTCTGCCAGCGCAAAAAACGCGCGCCTGGAGTCATTTGGTGAGATGCGGACGGCTGGCACGCGGCTGATCGGCGACTGATCAGGAAATAGGACGGTGCGCGAATGCTATCGCACCAGCAATGCCTCGACGATGACGCGCCACTCGTCATCGAGACTGCCATTTTCGGGCGGCTTGCCCGCGTGGCGGTACCAATACCGCGCGTTCGGCAGATCACCCTCACGACGGTGGAGATATGCGTGTACCCAGGCCGCATCGTCGCCGTCGATGTCTTGCGCGATCTCGTGTGCCCGCCTCCAGTCGCCACGCCGCTCATGCCATAGGGCCAGGACGAGCGGATGAAGGTTCGGTGGTGGGGCCGAATTCGTCAGAGAGGCTTCGAACACAGTCAGCGTCATACGAACGAAGAATAGGTTAGCGCGCTCTTCGTCTGGCACGCCGGGTGCTCCGCGGCTGCTGCTGTTTGCGACGTCTGACGAATCGAAGCCGATTTGAACGCCGTGATTCGATCGAGGGCAACGATCGGCCGCCAACATTTTGTGAGTGCGCTCACGACGCCGCGTTACGACAGCTACTCATGACACTCAGGAGCACACCATGACCCCAACCAGCGCTACACAAGAGCGTAGCGAGCAGGCAGTTGACAAGACGGCTATCCGCCCGTTTCATGTGAACGTTCCGGAAGCGGAACTCACCGAATTGCGCCGGCGCATAAAAGCGACACGGTGGCCTGAACGGGAAACCGTCACGGATGAAACACAAGGCGTGCAGCTCGCGACGATGCAGAAACTCGCGAGCTATTGGGCGACCGACCACGATTGGCGCAAGGTCGAAGCAAGACTGAATGCCTTGCCGCAATTCACAACCGAGATCGATGGGCTGGACATTCATTTCATTCACGTGCGTTCGAAGCACGAGAATGCGCTGCCGCTCATCATCACGCACGGGTGGCCCGGCTCCATCATCGAGCAGCTGAAGATCATCGATCCGTTGGCCAATCCGACGGCACATGGCGCGAGCGCCGCGGACGCGTTCCATGTGGTGATCCCGTCGTTGCCGGGATACGGATTCTCCGGCACGCCTGCGGCGGCCGGCTGGAATCCCCCGCGCATCGCGCGTGCGTGGGCGGTGCTCATGAAACGCCTCGGTTACACAAAGTTCGTGGCGCAGGGCGGTGACTGGGGGAGCGTCATTTCAGAAGTGATGGCGCTGCAGGAGCCTCCGGAATTGCTCGGCATTTCCACCAACATGCCCGCAACCGTGCCGCCCGACATTGCGAAGGCACTTGCGCTTGGCAATCCACCGCCTTCCACTCTCTCGCGTGACGAACGGCGCGCATGGGACCAGCTCTCGTTCTTTTATCGAAAGGGACTCGGCTACGCCAACGAGATGGGACTCCGTCCGCAGACGCTGTACGGGATTGTGGATTCACCGGTCGGCCTTGCCGCGTGGATTCTCGACCACGATGCGTCCAGCTATGCACTGATCGCGCGCGTTTTCGATGGCGCGACCGAGGGCCTCACACGGGACGACATCCTGGATAACATCACGCTCTACTGGCTCACGAACACGGCAATCTCTTCGGCACGGCTCTACTGGGAGCTCGGGCAACTGGCGAACGCGGGGGGCTTCTTCGACGCACGAGGCGTCAAGATTCCGGTTGCCGTGAGTGTCTTTGCGGACGAAATCTACGCAGCTCCGAAGAGCTGGGCCGAGGCGGCGTATCCAAAGCTGATTTACTACAACCGGCACGACAAAGGCGTCCATTTCGCCGCGTGGGAGCAGCC